>Ga0209344_10000785_pt1 | contig 49054 bp, 40 predicted proteins | sample Cruoilmetagenom6_FD_187293 | JGI IMG/M metagenome (GOLD analysis project Ga0209344, IMG submission 187293) | Oil polluted marine microbial communities from Coal Oil Point, Santa Barbara, California, USA - Santa Barbara Oil Seep Sample 6 (SPAdes)... | ecosystem: Environmental > Aquatic > Marine... | reverse complement strand
GATCATCGCGGAGATAGTCGGGGATCGTTGAATCTCGGGTCTCGATGAACACATCAGCAGGTGGCGGAGTGAAGGTCAGCGAGAGATCGCCACGCCCTGATTTAAAAAGGAATGTGTTTTCACCTTTGTGAAGTTGGATCGGGATACTCGTAATGCCCAAGTTATAGAGATCGCCTACACGAGGTTCATTGTTTACGTATACGTGTCTGTAACCGCGTCCTTGAAAAATCCAAATGGAGTCTTGTTCGACGGTAACTGTAGTGAAAGCCCATCCACCTCCAATTGGTGGATAGCTTCTGTCTTCCTTTTGAGGGAGATCATTCCAATAATGGATAGTGCCGTCAGGCGCGATTACCTCATCCCCAGCTTGTGGCGGGGAAAACAAACCAAGGGCCATCAAATGTTCAATGGCATCTGTGTTGACTGTAGAACGACGGCCGACGCCAACACGATTAAGTTTGAGTACTTTGCCAACCTTGGGCATCGGTACAGGTGCTTCGACGCGAGCAATGAGCGATGTAGTTGAGAGAATAAGAGTGATTAGGATGATCCAGATGCGGCTCGTCATGAAAGGTCCTATCTATCGTTGTTTGGAAAGTGTATCAGAGCGTTTTCAAACGACTTGAGTAGAGCAGAAAATGTTGCAGGCGAACTCAGATGCGGACAGAGCCGCCTTTGATTTGGTTATGCTACTCCTGCAAACAGACAGGAGTCGGCCAGCAGAATTCATATGGGATAGTGTTGCGCAATCGGTCTGTAGAGTATTATTCTCTCTCTGGTTTAAATCAGACCCATGGGTTTGCGATGGAGCGCTACTGCTTGTTTGCCTATCAGCATTGGTTGATAATCCACCAGATCGAAGTACATTGAGCTTCTCTGTTGCCAAGATTCGGAGCGCCAGAATACTTGGCTCCAAGGTCCGCGTCCATGCGAGAGCATCGCGCTCTCAAGATGCTTCGAAAAATCAAGACCGGGGCATGCCTTGCTAATAAAACTCTCAGGCGTTTTGCGACAGTATTCCCACGTTTGTTCGTCATGGATCGTAAGGCACAACCACCCACCTGGCTTAATAATCCGACGCAGTTCCATCATCCACATATCCCAAAGCTCAGGCGTGTGTGTAAAGATCGATATCGCGTAGACAAGATCGAAGGAAGCATCAGGAAGTGGTAGTGAAGGCTGGGTCGTCGATGTGAAAACATTGAGCGGCGGACAAAGGCGCCGAGCGCACCAGTCGATCGAAGCGGCGTCGATATCACAACCCCAAATACGAACTCTGTCTGCGATATCTGCCCAGTGACGCAACACTCGACCTGTTGAGCAACCCCACTCGAGAATCGAATCAAACGAGTCTGGACTGACACTCTGTTTACTGAGCAGAGATCGGATTACTTGGTTGGTGACTTTGCCTGTTTGGAGATAGATCTGATCGTTCGTTGAGTATCCCGCACGCAATCGGACCGGCGGTAACTCATCGCCGTCATGTTCAATCATTGGGCCATTCTCAGGAATCTCAAACTCACTGAGTTCAGGATCAAGCACAAGGCTACCGTCATATGAAAGCGGAAGAGGTCCAGGCCGGAGGATGTTTAATCTTGGTGCGATCTCATCTTTGTAGATCTCAACAACTTCAGGAGGGTCAGCAGAGTCTGAGACCCAAACACGTGCGCGTTGAGCTAATGTGGACTCGATGCTGTTGGAAGACACGATGACTGCTCTCACAGATTCCGGCGACACTGCATTTGGATGAACAACTTTCACACCTCGAATTTCATCACAACTGGGATGATCATCAAGTACGAACGCAATCATTTCGGTTTGGACAGATGGGTTAGCGAGTAGTTCCTGTGTGTGGCGTCCAGCGCCATAAATGGCAACCGATTTGCATGGGTGCTTATCAGTGGTTTCACGAAGAACCCCAGTTGCGTGATTGATTCCCCATGACGGATTATGCTCGCTCATCTGATAGCTCCTGGTTGATCCATGTCGAACTTATTCGGATTCAAACCGTTCGTGTTTGTAACTGCATTTTGGATAGGTTACACAAACTTATCTGTCTAGATCGACACATATAGTAGGTTGATGATGCTTACACGGTGGCAAGTGAGTACAACTTGATCATAGCTTCGAACGAGCAGTATCAGCACAAAGCCTGTTACCACGCTTTCGCTTGCAACTCCACGCATAATTGTTTGCGATACGCTTCGTGCAATTGCTGATTCTATTACGCCAGCAATCAGTGGGGCAATCATCATGCTCAATTCCTATGTGCACATCACTGCTATCAAAAACGCGTTCCACGTTGCGTCAATGCTCAAAGCTTGATGAAAATCAACATATGTAAATTTTTTTCGAAATTTCATGGCGCTCAAACACATTTGTACGGCTTGTAGATAGAGAACCCGTTTCTAGGGATTGATCTAGCTATTGCGTAGAAAGAGAACTCCATGCTTGGTACACCATCGCGACTCTACAGCACTAATGAACGGATAACCGAGTTGTACGTATATATGGAACACGTTCAAAAATGCTGCTTGAAAAGGAGTAACGCAAGGATCTCTACCAGACTACTTTGGCTACTCCTGTTCTTAGTCTTTAGCACTGGGTGTAAGGGTGTGTCTGAATTTCATACGTATAGATCTGGCCAATCAACTATCAGGTCATTTGATGGCATAAGTCAGATGCTGGAACAGAGCAACTTGAACATTGTATTTGTCCATGGAATGGGGAGCTATTCATCGAATGATCCAGGACAAGTGATCGCTCATCTTGTCAGTTCGTTGGGTCTTACATCCAAAGGGAATAAAGAAATTCAACAGGTTATGTTTGAAGGAAAGCAAGTTGGCTGGATCAAAGAATCCCTTTATGAACATAATACAGGACACAGTGTACGTTTTAAAGAAGTGGATTGGGAGATCTCGACTTATGGATCAAAATTGCAAGCCTTCGAGATTGACAACGACAAGAACGATACTCGACATGCTCGATTACCAAAGCACTCTGAGATCAAACGCTTACAGAATTTTTCTCTCGGTGATGTCGCGCTCTATCTCAATCCATCTGTTCGTCCAGGAATTCAAGAAGCAACAAGGGTGGCTCTCCAAGATATCGGTGCGTCGCTAGATGAAGGAGATGATCAGTCGACAAGATCAGTAGTAATCGGGTATAGCTTGGGATCAAGAATCGTATTCGACATCATGGATGAAGCGTCGAGCGACGACAATCAAAAAAAGATAAATGAGTTTACTGCGTCTGTTGATCGTTTCTTCATGCTCGCGAACCAACTCTCACTGTTGGGACTTGCTATTGACGGCTCGATGACGAAGCAAGAAACGAAGTCTTACTTTTCGTATTTTGATACGAAACAGAATAATGAAAAGAATGGTAAGCAGTTTAAGATCATCGCGATTACAGATCCAAATGACCATCTGAGTTACCGGATAGAAAAAACGATGTTTGATTCTGCTATAGGCGATCAGATTCTCGATATCGATTGCTCTGTAGCCAAGAGGGCATACTTAGTTCCCAGTATCGGATGGATGGTTAACCCGGCTACTGCGCACACACGATACGGGAACACCGAACGTGTGTTGGACTTGATCACCAATGGATACACACTCACTGAGTAAATGCTACTTAGATTATCAGTTCTTTGAATTGTCATCCATTTCCGAAACCCATCACAGGAGACCCACATGTTCATGCGTCATCGTATTTCAGCAATCTCGCTCTTAGTCATATTTTCCACACTCATCACAACCGGCTGCGCGAGCACTCAAGGAATAACTCGTTCGAATCCATCGCAGCTTTCAAGTCATTGCCTGAGCAATACACAAAATTGTGTAGAGCAAGTTGAAGTTGTATTCATTCCTGGGAATTTTGAAGAGACTAAGATGGAAGGGTTAGTTGCTCTCCCGTTACTCGCAGGGTATGCGGTTGATGGAGTTTTGAAACTCGCAAAGTATCTCATTAATCTGGAAGCGCAAAAATACGAATCAACTTTTTCTGCGAAAACCGCAACGAATCTTCCCGACGCTGCACCTCGTCTAATAGAATTTGCAACGAGTGAATGGAGTATGAAAACTGGCGGAATGGTAGTGTTTGTTAGAACGTATAAATGTGAAAAAGCAAAGGATGACGACAACGACAATGTTCGTGATATCTTGAGCAATCTAGACGAGAGTGTAAATTTCACGCCATGTGATCCTGAGTTGTCTATATCTTCGGCGATTAAGGGCCAACTTAATAAAGTTCTAGATGATGATCAGCGAGTTGCATTCATTGGAGTATTCGCAATCAAACCGAACGCTGAGAAAAAATCTGAAACAGACACGCTGAACATAGCGATGCTTGGCTATTACTATGCTGCTCTCAAAGCGAAAGCCGTGAAAGGCGGCGAAAAAGGAGCGTTAAAGACAAAATCGATTGCCACTGTTGAGATAAAAGGGCCATTAGCAGATTACCGATACGGAGGAGATCAGTATCAAGCAGCGGGAATTTTTCCACTCACAATCAAGAAGTGTAACGAATGGCAATGGTTCAATCCGTTTGATGCCAATTCGAACGACGCAAAGGCGCTCTCCCCTCTCTATCGGATGCCTGCTTCGAAAGAGATCTCTATTTCAGTAAGCGTACGAGAGACAGCTAAGATGAAGAAGCTGCTTGAAAGACTTGCGGATAAAGTAGGTGCGTTAGAAATTGATGTTGATGAATGGTTTTCTGAAGACGAATAGGCTCAAAGAGATTACAACCAAAGTTAACGCCATATGTCCAGGATCAGAATTCTGGATATTTTCATTTATGGAAACTGGTGTATTCGCATGTATTCACGCTAAGAGATTGAAGTAGAAACTGGTTTTATGTTTAGAACCGCAGGCATCACGAGAAAATTTGTAGATTCAAGGGAGATTGATTGCACCTTGATTAAGCACTCTCAGATAGAAAAATGTGAAAATTATAGATTCAGTGATAGGTAATCAATGTTTATTTCGGACTACCAGTGATCGGGATCGTGGATCCCACATGCAAATTTACACTAGATCGCTGGAGACTCAATTGAAAACGAAGACCAAATTACGAAACCACGTCGCTATCAGTGGCACCACATTGACAATGCTTGCTGGATTAGCAGCTTGTACTGCACTGAGTGTCACTACTCCTGTTGCAATCGCTCAGAATACAAATGCTCCAGCAGTAAGCCCAACCAAACTCCCTGCAGCATCTAAGTATATGGATGCGCTCCACGCAGAGGCATTGAAGTCTGCTTCGAGTATTATCCCGCACACTTTGGTCAAACTGGATACGGGTGATAAAGGTGATTTTCCATATTTTTATAAAGATGCGAATGGGTATTTCAATGAATATACACTAAACTTGATTAACTCGACTGTACAACCTGGCACTGATGGAACTCCTGTACTCAGTGATACATCCTTCGGCGTGGATTACTATGATGTACTTGGCGCTATGGCTGTGAAGCTCAGTAAGGATGACACAGTTTTACTCAATAACAACATGAAGAAAAATGCGAACGCAACTAAAACTCTGGTTGATGCTTTTCAAAGCAGCCATGGATTAATCACACAAGAAGAACTCAAAAAAGCAGGTGTCACACAGAAGGTTGATTTTGCGATGAATGTCATCGCTTCAGATTGGAGTGGAAATAGCAAGGACTCGAAGGAATACCCCCTCTTTAAGTTCACCGTTCTTGATTCCGATGATCTTGCCCAAGCACTTCCGTTTACCCCAGCATCAGGTCAATCTACTCTCGACGCATTAGCAAACTGGCTGAATGCAAATGAAGATATCTTGCCTCTAAGGAATATGACAACATCGGGTAGATCCCGTATTAATGCATTGCGAAATGCAACAAAGAATCCTAAGAAATACAACAGCTCCATGCCAGCAGTGAGCCAGCCTGGTGCAGAACCAGAGGATGTGCTCAAGTACATCATCTCATCTGCTTCGACTGACATCCAGAATGATATGGACAATAAATCTCGAGTTATTGAAGTCTCAATGCAAGCGAGTGCTTCAAGTTCAACAAACACTCAACTGAGTATTGAAGGCGGGACAGCATTCAGTGTTCCCATAGATTTCTTGTCCTTCAATGTCTCTGGAGGTGCGAGTTACAACACGAACAGTTTTAATTTTAACTCATCGAGTATCTCAATCTCAATGAAATATGAAGGGTACTCATATGTCCCGATTGCCCCCCAGTCATACAACTTCACGAAAGGATGGTTCTCGGATCATGAAATCCAAGCGGCAGTGACTAACACTGGAAAGGATGTATCCGGATTTCACTTTGTAGGAGCAAACTCATTTGACATGAATACTAATGGAAATTTTGGAAGACTGTCAGGCTTGCTCGTCACGAACTACCCGACAATTTCGATTACATACGAGAATGTGTCGCTAAGCGAGTTTGACACAAAAATGCATCAACACTCAAGCTTTGGAGTGAGCGTCTTTGGAATCCCACTTGGTGGTGTTAGCCAGGATTTCTATAAAGCGACATCTACAACATCAAGCTCAGGTTCAGGTGTTACTCTGACATTCAAAGCTTCTCAGAATGCGAATGGAACAACCCCAATGGACAGCCGAGCATATGTGATCGGCGGGACAGTCTACTACCCTGGTACAGGCCAGTATGGAAAGTAAGCGAAGTGAAACAGTTCTCAGGCTCACTGAGTGCCGCTCAGGAGTCGAGCACTGAAAAAACTTAACCGTTCATGGGGCTGTAAACGCAGTCCCATGACATTAATCAAAGCACTCTCCAAACATGCTCGACTCGTAATGAATCGCATTCCTTCATTACAAATGAGTTGTTATATGATTTGAAATCATTTATGATGTGCCAATCAACAGAGTCTATAACGAGGGAGATTGATATGAAACAAGATGACGAAGTTGGTTTCTCTGATTTGCTTCAAAGAGCAACATGCGGCGAGACAAGTGCAGTGTCACATCTTTTTGAGCAAGTATCGAATGAGCTTAGAGCAATTGCTCGTAACCGATTACAAGGAGTCTTGCGAGGTTCTGCATTGCAAACAACAGTTCTAATCGATGATGTTTTCATGCGTCTCTTAAAAGGTGTCCCGGTTGATGTTCAAGAACGGACAGCCTATTTGCGCATTGCAGGTCATGCAATGCGAGATGTTGTTGTAGATTCTATTCGGGCCGAGTCTGCGCAAAAGCGTGGTGGAGGCCAATCAATTTCTGGCGCCGTCGAACAAGCTGCGTTTGATCCAGGATTTGAGGAACTCAATATGATTTCTGAAACAATTGATAATCTATCTGAGAAACACCCACGCACTGCGCAAGTAGTTCTTCTGCACTGCATCGGCGGACATACTCGCAAACAAGTTGCAAGCATGCTTGGCATTTCAATACCCACCATTGATCGCGAACTCGCGCTCGGACGAGCATGGGTTGGTCGTGAACTGTCAAATGCAAATACCCTCAAAGTTTAGGGATTCCCGATCGCGAATCCAAACAACATAAAAGGATTAAGAAATGATTCATCAACAGACAATCGCAATCCCTACGACAAACTCTGAACGAGTTCGATATTGGATGTGGTATAGACTCTCAAGACTCATCGCGGTGTACAACGTCTGGCCTCTCCCAGGTATTGTCAATGTTGCGAAGGATGATTTTAAATCTGATAGTCATATCTCAAACGATTTTTGCTGGTTTTTGATCAAATTCATGTCTCGCGATCTTGGGAGACTCTGTTCAACGCGCACCTCGCCCTTTGTGCAATATGCAGAGATTGCAGGATTCGCAGAGAAAACAGGATACATATTGTCGCGCGTTGCTGAGAATGAGAACCCTGAGCCTGCACATGTCGCAGTCGCAACGTATGCATTTACTATTGCGAAATGGTTCTCTCATCGTCTCCCCCCTGAAAGTGAGTGGCCTAGTGAGCTTGTTGAATGGGCAGAAGTCGTCGGCGAGATGTTCGGTTCTCCAATGCCGACGAACCCTTGGGAAATGACATGGCTCGATTGTGCTGCGACGAATGCGAATGATCTACGACTGTTTCTTTGTGCGACCGGAATTTGTGAAACTCCTGCAAAGCCTAATCTTGGTATTCAAATTGAAGAAGTTGATCCGAATGATGAGCCGCCTGACATTTATGGATATCTTGCAGGCGTTGTCGATAAAGGGCAAGATATCACTCCGCCATTAGTGGATAAATCAAACGGAGAAAATATCAGGTCCCCAGTTGAGCAATGGATGGTCCGCTTGTGCTCGGTTGTAGACGATTTTTAATCGTGCAACGACTCATTCGTCAAGCGAGTTACTTCTGTTAGCCGAACAAGTCGGGAATGATGTATCTCTCTCAAAGGCGCTGGAAGATCCTCTGTGAACAAGAATGAACTTTCAGAATCTGCGCGTTGAGCATCGTTTAAAATTTCCACCCGTTCGAACCCTGTCATCTTGGATGCTTGACGAGTCCGTGCTTCGATGTACATGCTATAAGCGGTTGCGCGTCGAATTTTATCTTCAGTCTTGTTTAGAAAATCGATCGCTTTACGCAAGTTCACACACGCTTCGTCTTCGCGCCCAGTTTTGTAAAACGAAGGAGCGGATGTAATGTAGATCCGAATCGTGTGGAGATGCTCTAGGCCGTACTGTTGCTCGTACGCAACAATAACTTGCTCAAAGAATGTCACGGCCTCTAACAGGTTGCCTGCCTTATATTTTTGAACCGCGAGAACAGCTAAACTATGCGTTAAATCGGCATGCCCGAATGGTAAAACTTGTTGTCGAATCGCATATGCCTCTTCAGCGTATGTCTGAGCCAGAATCTCATTTTCCTTGTTACTATTTCTTCTTGATGACTTTGCATAAATAGTTGCTAGTTTACTGAGTGTTGTCGCAACAAGAGACTCATTGACAATGCGAGCAGCTCGTTGATCCAAAAGGTTGTGTTCGAGTACATCTATCGCTTCATCAAGTTTTCCAGCATACTCATATGCTTGTGCAAGATACCATCGAATTTTTACGAGATCAGGATGAGCGCTGTGAAAATGCTCAACTGCCAACAACTCCGCGGATAGAGCAAGTTGAACTGCTTTCAACGGTTCGCCTGTGACAGTGAGCAAGCTTGCTTGAGCACCGATGATGAGTGCGACATCTGGATGGGAATCACCATGGATGTTGTAGAGCAGTTGATAAGCATGATCCAGTTGTTCAGCCGCCTGTTGATAATCGCCTTCATTGCTAAGTGCAAGGGCAAACGCTCGATGTGCGTAAGCTAGTTCCTCGAGATCAATGTTGCGATGTGCTTTAGATAGCAGCTCCACAGCATTACTTGCGTGATCGATCGAGCGTTCGTTTTCATCAATTTCTGCAAGTATCATCGCGATTCGTGCTTCGACAGACCCGCGTACATCGGGTTCTGCAATTTTATTGAGCCGAGTCGAAGCGAGCTCAATCGCTTCAGCGATTGTGAGTGCTTTGCCTCCAGCTACTCGCGGGTTAGCAGCACCAAAGACATCTTCAAGTATGACTTCAGTCATCCGCATCAGTCGATCAGAAGTCATTATTGTATCTGCACGTGCTGCAGATTCTCGATTTGCATATCGAAGACTGATTACAGAACCAACGATAAGAGTAAGAATTGAAATGCATGCAAACAATGATGCGCCAGGATGGCGATTGCACAGAAGTCTTAATCGATGCAACGCTGTTGGTGAACGAGCTTCAACAGGTGTTCCATTCAATAACTTCACGATATCATTATGTAAATCCGACACATTCGAGTAACGATCATCGGGATTCACTTGCGTACACAAGTTGATGATGGCGTCAAGATCCTTTGACACACTAGGAGTGACTTCTCTCGGAGCTGAGAAGTTACCTGATCTGATCCGTTGAATCGCGGTCCACAATGACACGCCTTCAATCTGATGCATCTGCTGTCCTGTGACGATAATGTAGAGAAGTGCACCTAATGCATACACATCCATTGAAACACTTGGCGACGATTGAGTACCAGTTAGTTGCTCAGGAGCCATATATGCGAGTGTGCCCAGCAGGCACTCAGGTGCCGTCCAAGTTAGGTTTGAAGGTTGGACACCACCTGCGTGAGCAACTCCAAAATCAATTAGCTTCGGTTGTCCGTCTTGATCGACCAATACATTCGATGGTTTGATATCTCGATGAATCACACCAAGCCGATGGGCATGGATAATCGAGTTGCATACATCCAGAAAAAGTTGGAGGCGATCTTTCATTGAGAGCTTGTGAAGCGATACATACTGATCGATAGAAGTTGCATTATGTATATACTCCATCGCTATGTAAGGATGTTTGCGATTTCGTATTTCTGTGACTCCACACGAGAAAACTGAAGCGATCGAAGGGTGCTGCATTGCTCCCAATATTTCTCCCTCGAGTTGGAGTCGATTCATTAAATCAGATGATGCAATCTCAGGTCGAAGCAGTTTAAGGGCAACAGTTCGATTCGGGCTAGTTTGTTGTGCTTCGTAAACAATTCCCATCCCACCCGTTGCGATCTCACGAATCACTCTGTATCCCTCGATCAGATCTCCTTGCTCGATACAACTCACGGGAATATCTTCCCAGTTTGCTCCATCAGGCGGAATCCCAACATGAGCAAGCAATGATCTGACCTCATTGATCACTGCTGGAATATCGCATAGCTCAATTAGATAGCTATCTCTTTTTTCAGGAGGTAATCCAAGAGTACTCCAAAATATTTGTCGCACGCGAGATTGAATTTCAGTTTGATTGGGTTCATTTATTTTCAAACTGTGCTCGCATGAAAACTACATATCTAGAGTGGTTCAAAGTTTTATTCGCAGTGTTACGCGTTGCGGCACCAGTATCTGAATATGGCAGCGCAGATGTGAAACTGAAGCATACAACATAAATATGTTCACGGGTTATCCTATCAGATATAGGTAAAATATGTTGTAGTATAATAGTTGGATTCTCAATCCACTGTAAGCTCAAGATGCTTGGGTAATTGGGGAGTATTCATTGCATCTATTCACAGGTAAAATTATCTGCACTAGAGTTTGGGTTAAACACAATCAAAGCGTTTTCGTAGATACTGAATACACTCAATTACCCGTATAGATAGTGTCACAGGTACTGAGAAAAGTGTAAACCATGATTGTTGAAAATATCAAAATGATTGAAGCCTTGCCTGACCATGTATGGAGTGTCACTCAGGATATTGAGAGTTGGCCCACTTGGACTCCGACAGTAACCAATGTTACTCGATGTGACGATGGACCTTTTGAAGTCGGATGCGTCACCAAAATTATGCAGCCAGGTATACCTGAATGTGAATGGCGAGTAACTGAATTAACAATTGGTAAGGGATTCACATGGGAAACTCATGTATACGGAATCTTGATCTCAGCGACTCACGAAGTTGTCGCACACGATTCGGGTACTAAGAGCCTCCTTCGTCTCAATGTAAAGGGTGTCTTGTGTACTCTACTTTGGCCAATAATCAGATTATCAGCGAAGAGAAATCTAGAGATAGAAAATTCTGCACTCAAGGCGCGTTGTGAAGTGTCTAATTAAATCGCTATCAGCTACTAGATATACAAGCATTGTGCGGTTACGCAAAATGTTTTCATATTCACTGATAGAAGCTGATTAAAAACCCTCCGACTGTATTTGCAGTCGGAGGGTTTGTGGTTTAAAGCAAACTCAGTATTCGATTACGGACATCCAGCGCCAAAGGCGTTGAGGAATGCGGACACATCGAAGAAGTTAAACTGGTCGTCGTTGTTGAAATCAGCGATCGGATCGCCAATATTCAACGCCGCAATGAATGCTGAGATATCAAAGAAGTCGAGCTGGCCGTCATCATTCAAGTCAGTAAGACAAGGCGCATTGCACGAGCCGTTGCTAGTCCCAGGAGTCGGTGCTTTGAAGAAAGTCCATTCTGAGTCTCCATCACAGGATCGACCTTCACTGATGTCGCCATCTTGAGCGCCATAGACATATGAGTCTGCAACGCCGTTACCTAGGTCGGTGGGTGCGAATAAACCGATTTCTTCGCCGCTGCTACCGAGCTTGAAGTTTGTATGAGTAGGGCCTTGCTCTGGATCATTGTCTGCCCAGAAAAGAAGGAATCCTCCGGCATCAATCGAGACGCCATTTGGAATTTCGAACTGAGTCGGATCTCCAAGATTATCAGTTAAGTAGAACCCTGATAGATCTATGCTCGCATCACTTGTATTGTGGAGTTCGATCCAGTCTGGGAATCCAGTTCCGTCTGGGTCCTGAATAGTGGTATCGTTGTCGGCCATGAACTCGTTGATGACAATCGGTGAATCGAACTCTCCTGCGCGGATTTGGTAGCTCATAGGCTGATGCTCCGCATATACCGGCTCATACCGTTTTGCTCCAGTCGAGCTTCCACTTGTGTCGGCGCTGGAAACTTCGATGTAGTATTCAACTTTGGTACCTGCAGCCCAAGGTTGGATGGATGCGCCGTAGACGCCGTCATTTGCAACGCCATCATTGTGGTTGCCGTCATCAAGCATCGGAGTAGGCATGTATCGCCCTTGGTCTCTGCTGTAAAGCACGACTCCAGCAATCCCTTCACTTGATTGCTCCACGATCGAAGCGCTGATCCAGACAGTGTCGTCGATAGCCGGACTCTCAGGTGATATTTCAACATCGCTGATCATCGGAGCCGGGCGATTAAGCAGTAACTGGTTATCGAGGAACTGTCTACGGTTTGGAATTTGTGATGCGATTAATGAGTGTGAGCTGTTATATTCGCTGTTTGAGAAAATTTCAGTCTCGTGGATAGTGGAGATAATCGAGTCTGTAAACGCGCGATGGCGTACAACATCTGCTTGGATCACACTCCAGTCGATTCGCTCACTCAAATCACGAAGATGAGCAAGATAACGATCCTTGATCTCAGGGACATCAAGGATGAGTCGATCTGTCAGTGGGAGATTGTTATTATTGAAATCCTCGAAGACACTGTCGTTCGTGTTTGTACTAAATGCGAGGTCCCAGTCCCAAGGAAGAATGTGGAGTCGTTCATTGAGGGTGTCCTCATAGAGATAATAGTTGTGGCCGTTGGGTGCAAACGCTCGGAGATCATCCCAGTTCATAAGTGCAACGCCTGCTGCAGCTTGCCATGTCAGTCGATCAATACTAAAGAGCTCATCAAGATCAGAGCGAAGTTGTCCAATTGGTGTATTGTTGAGAGTGTCACACACATCAATCAAGTCGAGGTATTCAGTTGTATCGTCTCCGCCGCTAACGTCGTAGTCAGAACTGTATTGGCTGATGTTTTCGCCGTTGTAGAGCATAGAACCGCTGTCGGCTTTGTATCGGTGCCCGTTGTCATTATCGAAATGCTTGTCCATAAATTTCTTGTTCACGCGTTCGACATTGGTATACACACCAATGTCTTGGACATTGCCTGCGGTGCCCGAGCGAAGAAAGACTAGGTTGGCGCGAGGAGCAGGCATGAACTCGCCGATGATCTTGTATGCGATGACTTCGCGGATCTTGGTCGGGTCAAAAATTCCGTTGTTCAATGTAACTTTGGAATGTCCATAAAGCTCTTGGTCATCGACGAAAGCGTCCATAGTAATTTTGTAAGGCTTCTTGAGACCATTCACGAACCAATAGGACGAGTTTCCTTTGTACTGGACACCGACATCTGGGTATGTTGTCCCCGTAGTGTCAGTGGGGCTGTCGTATACAATTAAGTCGGCAACTACATAGATGTTTTCGCCGGTTGAATCGTTCGTTTGCCAGTTGTCTCGCAGCTGTTGATTCCAGTCTGCATCATCGAAGATGATCTCCATCGAACGATATACTGTGTCGTCGTAGAGATCCTGAGGGTCTCCAGCAATCGCTCCTGTGCAAAGCATGGCGCTGGAAAAAATGGTCGTCAAGACACGCGGAGCTTTGAACAATGATTGTCTCTGCAAAGTGTTATAAAAAGCGCGACGGATAAACATATCCAACCTCCTCTGTGAGCTCTCATTTGAGCTTATAACTGGAAGAACTTAAGTCCGCATCAAAAAGCAGATGTGGACCAAGGGCGAGTGCCCGTTCTAGATAGGGGACTTTACGGCGGTTAGATTGTTCAGGTTGCGATATTTTGAGAATCAAGCTTTTCAACTCGCAATCTTCGTTCATATATCCAACCTATATTCATAGCTGTACTCGTTTTCTGTGAAAATGCTGAATCGGTAAAATACAACCTCAGAATTTAAACACCGGGCCGGGCACTCCGTTCTCTAATTTGCAGACTGTAGATAGCCTAAGTTTCGGATTTAGAGTAACTGTTTGTAGACAGCGAGAGGAACTACGAAATATCAAAGAAATCGAGCAAGCAATCGCTTGTGATGTCAGTAGTTCAAGTTGGGGATTTCTGCGACATCGTTCAATTCAGCAATGTGTTCATTTCAATCATTTACAGCTAAACATTCAATGTGCAATCAGCAGTTCTACGTCGTCGCTTGCATCCTTTAAGCAATAAACACCCAAAGACCCCTAGCGTTCCAGGGTTAGGGATAACAGTGAATGAGATGTCACCGATAAAAGATAAACCGAAACTCAAGGTCGATCCAAGCTCATAGATCGCGTCAGCGGCATTCACATTGTCATCAAAACCTCTTTCGTAGAACTCGAGAAAGAGTTGCCCATCGGAGTTGAAGCGTAAGTTTGTAAATTGACTGGATCCTGCGTAGTTCAAGTCGGTCACAGAGAATGCATCGCCGAATCCAGGAATGGCTTCGATTTCGTTACCCAGTGGATCTCCAAATATTCGAAATGAAGCCTCCTCTGCCCAACTCACACCCAAGGTTGTTAGATTGATATCCCAGCTGATTTGTGTGATGGATAGCGAAGTTCCAGGATTTGATTGAATGAGTATCATGAGGTTGTCTGGGTCGCCTTGGAAATCACGGCTCTCAAGTCCGGATATATTATATTTAACATGTGCACCGCCTCCGGATGCGATGCCTGAAAACGCGAATATGCAAATCGCATACGGTATTGAGTGTTTCATTTATAATCTCCTCAAATAATCTTTGCTCTTCGTACAGCAACTCACTTATCCATTTAATGAAAATCGCCTTCGAATGTGTTTTAACATTTTTATCTTAATCAGATTATACGTTATATTGAGATTGAGTTGAAACACAGTCGTTCGGATTCCCTTTGCTTGGCGAATAGATTGGTTCACTAAAAACACAACCAAATGAGAGTTGGAGTGGATTGGCATATTTGTCCACAATTTTAAGTATTACGAAACTATTTCGTAATTATGTAAATTCAAAAAAATGGAATAGATAAATGCAAATGTCTTTAGGACAGACGGATAGGCTTATTCAGCGTTGTTAATCTGGGGTATTTGAAGATTTGCGTCTTTCAAATATAGAAAGTAGGTTCTAATCAGCGCAGGGAATTTAGCACCTGCACAGTATCAAATCGTAAATGAGAAAGGAATCATTCCATGACGAGTTCTCGGTATTCAACCTTTGGATTGTTGTCACCTATTCCAATCGCGGTAACCACAGCAATTGTGTGTGCTTCGCAAGCGATTGCTGCACCAACATGGATGGGTGTTTATGGAACATATGCGCACCATGATGGGAGCAATCCAGGGGAATTTACAATCCTCATGAATCAGGATTATTATGGACTACATGCTGAAGTTGGTATTCGTATCAACGGCGGCTCGTGGTCAACTCAATCGATGAATTACGACGGGAATGACTCAGGAAACTCAGTATGGAGTTATACGCCTGCGAGTAGTTACGCACCGGGTAGTACAATCGAATACTACTTTCATGGATACGACAACTGGGGCGCGAGTATCTATGACAATAACTCTGGAAGCAACTACACACACACCGCTTCACTTGTAGCCTCAAGTAAATCAGGGATGGGTGCATGGGTTGATTCAGGTGACACAACCTTTAGAGTCTGGGCACCAAACGCAACAACAGTATCAGTCGCAGGAACCTTCAATAGCTGGAGCAGCACCTCGAATCCATTGGTAAGTGATGGAGGTGGGACTTGGTCAATTGATGTCGCCGGAGATCAACGAGGGGAAAGCTACAAGTATGTCATCGATAGTTCGCTTTGGAAAAATGATCCACGCGCAACCGATGTAACCAACTCAGTAGGAGAATCATTAATCACAGCTCCTTCGAGTTACACCTGGAGTTCATTCACAACTCCAGGTTGGCAAGACTTGATTATCTACGAGATGCATATCGGGACTTACAACGACAGCCCAGGTGGAACCCCAGGGACTTGGCAATCCGCGATCAGTAAACTGGACCATCTTGAAGATATGGGTATCACTGCGGTTGAGCTTCTTCCAATTGCAGAGTTCGCAGGGGATTTTTCATGGGGATACAACCCAGCGCATCCATTTGCACCGGAGAGTATTTACGGCGACCCCGAAGACATGAAAGACTTTGTCGATGAGTGCCATCAACGAGGTATCGCAGTAATCGTTGATGTCGTTTACAACCATCTTGGGCCAAGTGATCTTGATATGTGGAGATTTGATGGGAGCTCAACAGGAAGCTATGGCGGTATCTATTTCTTTCAAGACTGGAGAGCTCCTACACCTTGGGGAGACACCCGTCCTGACTACGGCCGAAACGAAGTTCGCACTTTCCTCAAAGACAACGCGATGTATTGGCTCAACGAGTTCAACACAGATGGGCTGAGATGGGATTCCACAGTAAACATCCGAACTCAGAATAACGGTGGAGGCGGAAACATCGCTGATGGTTGGTCCTTGATGCAGTATATCAACAATGAAATTGATTCCGCGTCAGGATGGAAAATTTCGATTGCGGAGGATCTTCAGAACAACGACTATCTGACAAAGACCACTGGAGCAGGGGGAGCAGGGTTCGATTCTCAATGGGACGCTGATTTCGTGCATCCAATTCGTGAAAACATTATCGAATCGACGGATGCAAACAGAGACATGTACGAAGTTCGCGACGCGATTGCCAAGATCGATAACGGTGATCGACTCAAACGTGTGATTTATACTGAGAGCCATGATGAGGTTGCAAATGGACATGCACGAGTACCAGAAGAAATCTGGCCAGGCAACGCGAACAGCTGGTTCTCTAAAAAGCGATCAACTCTGGGCGCAGCAATCGTATTCACAAGTCCTGGAATCCCGATGATCTTCCAAGGTCAAGAGTTCCTAGAAGATGGGTACTTCGCAGATACTGATCCACTCGATTTCACCAAGGCAACGACATACTCAGGGATCGTAGATCTGTACACAGATTTGATCGGGTTGCGTAAAAATAGTGGGGGGAAAACCGCCGGGCTCAAAGGCAACAATGTCAATGTTCATCATGTGAACAACACAGATAAACTCGTCGCATTCCATCGCTGGGACAACGGCGGGAGCGGCGATGATGTGATTGTCGTTGCAAACTTCTCAGGAACAAGCTTCAGTAGCTACAACATTGGTTTCCCAAGCAGCGGCACATGGAAAGTCCGTTTCAACTCTGACTGGAATGGGTATGACTCCGGTTTCGGGAACTATTACTCATATGACACATCCGCAAGTTGGGGTGCGAAAGATGGAATGAGTTACAACGCGAATGTTGGAATCGGTCCATATTCAGTGATTATCTTATCCAAAGATTGAAGACTAAGTTTAAATAACTCTTTTGCCCAGAGCGTTTGATGATGCTCTGGGTTTTTTATTCTAGCGATCGTGTCCAAGTTTCACTATGCATGGTAATTGAGAGAGACATGAAAAACGGCGTCTATTCATAGACGCCGTTTCAAATGAGATAGTTGAGTTGAGTTTTACGTGTTAACGAAATGGATTTTATGGACAGCCGTTACCAAACTCTTGTAAGAATGCAGATACATCAAAGAAGTTCAATCTTCCATCTTGTGTGAAGTCTGCAGGACACTCCGGTTCACTCGCACCCTGATACACGAGGTATCCGGGTTCGCTCATCACCGCGCTCGTCGAGACACTCGTCACCTCGCAGGTGTACGCGCCTTCAGTCTCAGGACCCGCGTTGATTGTTAAGTCACTGGTCGTCGCGCCTTCATAGAGCAGGCCGTCACTGACTTCGACGCCGTCTTTGAACCACCGGTAATCCGTTGCATTGGTCGCAAAGACCTGCATCAATGGCCTAAATCCCTCAATATCTGTCACATGACTCTGAGGTTGCATCGTGATCGTTGATCCAGTCCGGAAGTGGGTCACGGTGTCTATACGACCAAGAGCTTCGGCGATGTCGCTGACAAAGATTTCATTGTTCAGAAAGGTCATCGCCAATCCATACGAAGCAGAACGCAACCCGCTCGATGGTTCGAGCGATCCAACCTGAGTCCCTGTGTGAGACTCAAAGAGCTTGACCGTGGCAATACCGGCATGCCCAATGTCACCGTTCGAAGAACTGACCGCAACGAGCCCATCATCATTGATCTCAGCATTCATCCGGATTTGAAACTCAGTCTCAGCGTTGACCAACATCATCCTGTTGCGATACGCGCCGGTCGCTAGGTCGTATGCAAACACCGAACCTGTATTCGTGCCGTAAGGGTCGTCACCGGGGGCACACACGATCATTGTGTCGTCGTTCATCGCGATGTCTGTGCCCCAACCATCGGCGTATTCGACTCCAACGGGCGGTAGGATATCGTGAAGCAATGCACTGGTGTTTGCATCAAAGATAAATAGGTGTTGCTCTTCGCCTTGTCCTGTAAACTCTCTCTGCAAAACCGTGAGCAACCCGTTGTGCATCTCGATCTCGTCTCCAAATCGTGGGTACTGAATAGCTGGAACGAGCGTGTCACCATAGATGACATCAACCAGTGATCCATCGGTTGCGTCGAAGAGATACACACATCCTGTGTAGACATCATACCCCGGTTGGCTGACTGCAATAAGCCCATTATCAATCGCGATGCTGAGTCCGTATCCCGATGTGTCATTCAACGGATTCACAGGAACGAGCTCGAACCGGAGTGCACCGATCACCGCGTCATAGACGAAGACTTGATTATTCTGATTCTGAATATCAAACTTTTCACTAGCCGCAACAACAATGTTCGTCCCTTCCATCACAACCGATCTGCCGAACATATCGAAACGCGTCGTCCCAATCGGCGCCTCGATCGATGCAAACGAGCCTCTGTCGTCGTATCGTAGATGACGACCTTGCCCGGAAATCCATTGTTGACTCCAGGAGCCCCGATCGCCAAACGCCCAAAGCTGTTGGCGAGGTCATATCCGAAGTCTGCAAAGGTGATGTCAGCGGGCGGGCTGTAGCTGATCCCGGAATCGTTGATGACCTGGGCACCGGCGCCCACGCTGGTTGCGGCGATGAGTGCTGATAACCCGAGGATTGAAGCTGATCGAGACAGTCGTTGGTGGTTCATGTGGTTTCCCTTGTGATTTGATGCCTCAATGCCTCTGCACTACGAAGAGCATCAAGTAAAGTATTTGAAGAGTTCTCATCTCCTATAGAGTCATGCGCAGTCTGAGTGTGAATCTCCTATCTAGTCATCGAATTTTGATATTAAAATTAAATCCGGCACTCACTTTTGTATTTGAATCAATGGATAAAAGTGGGTTCATCGAGTTAAAAGTAGGATTTGAGAGTAAAAACGTGTCCATAATAGAACCATGTTCTGTCGAGTGGAAGAAATCCGACCGTCTGGACGGTGTGCTTCTAGAATGCCAACGAATCCAAAATCTATACTGGCTCTTGAAGCGACAGAAGCAGTAATTGCTCGTGATGGTTTTGCGAACTTTACTATTGATGCGGTCGCCACACAGGCCGGGCTTTCCAAAGGTGGCGTATTGCATCACTTTGGTTCAAAGGATGCTCTTATCCGAGCTCTCGTGCTCAGAGGCGCAGAGCAATGGAAAGCAAACTGCGCAGAAGCTTTAGAACTCGCTTCTGAAGGACCTGCTCGATTTGCGAGAGGGATTCTTGAGTTCTATCTCTCTGACAAAAAGAGTTGGTCCAATGAACGAAAGAGCGTTGCATGCGCATACCTTGCTGCACTCTCTCTCGATCCGGAATTGATAGAGCCGATCAAAGCCGTGAGTTGCAATGTTCATGAGCAGTTTCTTGATAACGATATTCCTGTAGGGCTCGGACTTGTCATTATCTCAGCACTCGACGGGCTTTGGATGTCTTGGGCACTCGGGCTCAATGAATATAACGAAGAACGAAACAGACTTCTTCTTCAAACACTCCGCTTGATGGTTGAAGACGCGATCAGCGATAAAAAATAAAACAGCAAATTGCATCAGTCCACGAGGCACTCAACCCATGTCAATTATACAAAGACAAACGAACATGAACATTCAAAATCGAACAGTCACATTGACGCTGCTAATCTCATTGACTGGATTAATCCATGGTTGTTCAGTTGGACCAAAGTACATCGCGCCAGAGTTGCAAGTACCAAACAAGTTTCAAACTCAGCTTAACAATGCCCTCGACACCCAGCAAGCAGTGTTGGGTGAGTGGTGGACTGTGTTCAACGACGAACTGTTGAACAAACTGGTTGATCAGTCACTCAAGAATAATCTGGATATTCAGGAAGCGCTTTTTCGAATACAAGAGTCTAGAGCACTGCGAGGAATATCCAGTTCTGCTCTGCTTCCGACAGTTGATACTTCAGGCGGATATTCAAGAACTGAATCCAGTACGAAGCTCGCAACCGGTGTGTTTAGCCCACGGATTAGCAATGCATATCGACTTGGAATTGATGCGAGCTGGGAAATCGATATATGGGGACGTAATCGTCGAACTGTCGAAGCTTCTCAAGCTGACCTCGATGCGACACTCGCGATGTGCTCGTTTCAATAATGGCAGAAGTCGCACTCAATTATGTTGAACTACGAACTTTTCAAGAACGATTGCGAATCGCTCGTGGAAATGTTGTTCTTCAAGAACAAACTTTGCAACTGACGCAGAGTCAGTTCGATGCAAACCTCGTGAGTAAGCTTGATGTTTCTCAAGCACGATCAAATCTTGAGAGTACTAGATCTACAGTCCCAACACTCATCGCAGGGCTGCACAGCATAGAGAATCGAATCTCCGTTCTTCTCGGAGTATTCCCAGGTGAACTGGGAGAAGAACTCAGAAAATTGTCGTCCATCCCAACTCCTCCAGCTGAAGTGATGGTTGGAGTACCCACAGATGTCATCCGACAGCGAGCGGACATCCGTGCGGCAGAACGAGAGCTTGCAGCTCAGACTACTCGTGTTGGAGTTGCGACTGCTGATATCTATTCGCGTTTGACTCTGTCAGGGAATATCGGATTCCAAGCCGCGAGCTCAGGTGATTTGTTGAGCTCAGCCGCGAGGACAGGGCAGTTTGGTCCGACACTTGTGTGGAACTTATTTGATCGTGAAAAGCTGAAGGATCAAATTAGCGTAGAGGATGCGCGTGTTGGGCAATCTCTAGCTCGCTACGAACAAACTGTGTTAGTTGCTTTCGAAGAAATTGAGAATGCAATGATTCAGTTCCAACAGGAACAGGTCAGAGTAAATCATCTAAGGCTTGCAGTCGTAGATGCAAGAACCGCTGTTGAGTTATCACGTGATCGGTACAGACAAGGGCTTACTGATTTTCAAAGTGTGATTGATACGCAATCACGTCTTTTTCAACTCGAAGACACACTGGTTTTATCAAACGGCACAATCTCAACTTCTCTCATCCGCGTATACAAATCGCTTGGCGGCGGATGGGAATCAAGAGACATCGTCATGAATGAACAATCAAGCTCGCAGGAGGGTGACTCATGAATATTCAAAGACTCTTACTTGTACTCGCATTTGTAATCGGAACTGCTGGTTGTTCAAAGAATACTGAACAAGCTCAACAGCGCCAAGTACCAACTGTGACAGTTGCAAAGCCATTGGTACAGAATGTCATCGAATGGGAACGCTACACAGGGCGTCTACAACCAATCGAGACAGTTGATATTCAAGGACAAGTTTCAGGCCCTCTCAAGTCGACTCACTTTACAGAAGGCGAGATTGTCAAAGAAGGCGATCTGCTTGCGACGATCGATCCTCGTCCTTTTGAAGTTGCACGAGCCAAATCCGAAGCAGCAGTACGCGTTGCAGAAGCGAATCTGAAACGCTCAAATGCGATGCTTCAACAAGCGATAGCTCAGCAGAATCAAGCGATTTCTGCAGAGTCGTTTGCACGCAAACGATTTGAAAATGCGCAACAAGCATACGAATCAAACTCGATTGCTCGTGAACAAGTTGATGCTCGTGAAAGTGAATATGCTCAAGCAAAATCACAAACTGAAGCCGCGAATGCGAATGTGAGTTCGGCCGACGCTGAAATTATTAACTCAGAAGCTTCAATCCTATCTGCGAATGCGGAACTCGAAAATGCAGAGCTTAATCTCGAGTATACGCAGATCGAAGCACCGATATCTGGACGAATTAGCCGCTTGCAAGTGTCGAAAGGGAACCTGATACAAGGGGGGAGCGCGACAGGCACGGTCATTGCAACAATCGTTGCTCTCGATCCGATTTACGTTCATATCGAAGCAGCCGAGCAAGATCTTCTCAAGTATCTTCGCCGGAGTACATTCGAGGAAAGATTGAAGAGTGATTACCGACATCCGTTATTTTTATCTTTACTCGATGAAGAGGGGTATCCACACGCAGGTCAAATCGATTTCGCTGAGAATCGAGTTGATCAGGAAACGGGGACAATTCTCATTCGTGGAATTTTGAAGAACACTTCGATCCGACTCATTCCAGGGATGTTTGCGAGTATTCAGATCCCGCGAGATCTTGGAGAACAAAGTGAGACGATGCTAATTCCTGATGCTGCAATTTCTTCGGATCAGGATCAGCGTTTAGTCCTTGTCGTCGGAGATGAATCAAAGGTATATCCCAAGCCAGTTCTCTTAGGGCCAATCGTTGATGGGTTGCGTGTTATCCGCTCAGGTCTGACCGGAGATGAACAAGTTATCATCAGTGGATTGCAATATGTTTTTCCAGGAATGACTGTGAACACTACGCAAGGGCTTATCGAGTCTGTACCAGTTGATGACGGGTTACCAGAGATCATCGAGCCGATTTCTCGTGATCAATGGATTCGTCTCGATTCGAGTATTCCTACGCCAGAAGCTAATAGATTAAACGCGAATCAAAAATCTGGAGATGATGTATGAAGCTCCCACGTTTTTTTATTGATCGGCCCCGATTTGCGTTTGTACTTTCAATTCTGATTGTGCTCGCCGGCGTGCTGTCCTATGGATCGCTTCCAGTCTCGATGTATCCTGAGGTTGCTCCTCCAACGATTACAGTAAACGCGGTATATCCTGGAGCGGATCCCGAGACGATCGCTGAGACTGTCGCAACTCCGATAGAACAAGAGATCAACGGCATCGAAGGTATGATGTACATGGAGTCTCGCTCGTCATCTGATGGGACGATGGCGTTGACTGTTACATTCGAGCTTGGCACAGATATTGATCGTGCGCAAGTCCAAGTACAAAACCGTGTCGCAACTGCAACCCCAAGTCTCCCGGCGGAAGTCCGACAAATCGGCGTAACAACGAACAAGAGCATGCCCGGGATTCTTCTTGTTGCACAGCTTGTTTCTCCAGATTCATCCAAAGACACGCTGTATATGGGAAACTATGCATACACGCAGCTTCGCGATGTGCTACTCCGTCTCGACGGTGTCGGAAATGTGATGATCTTCGGCGGCAGCAAATACGCGATGCGTGTATGGCTCGATGTCGATCGGCTTTCATCGTTAGAGCTCACGCCTGGTGATGTGATCAACGCGCTCCAAGAGCAGAATGTTCAAGTCGCTGCTGGAGCGATCGGGAAAGAACCGATCGCGAGCGGGGGAGCGTTTGAGATCCCGATTGCGAGTAGAGGAAGACTTCGTACTGCAAGCGAGTTTGAAGACATAATTGTAAAGCGTGGGAGCCAAGGCGGACTCGTCCGCTTGGAAGATGTCGCAAGAATTGAACTCGGTTCTCAAGATTACAACAACCTCAGCCGACTCGACACTATGGACACAGTTTCGATGCTCGTGTCTCAACGATCAGGATCTAATGCAGTACAAACTGCAAATGAAGTAATTGCAGAACTCGAAAAACTCTCAAAGACTTTTCCAGTTGGAATGGAGTACGAGGTTGCGTACAACCCAACAGAGTTCGTTAAAGAGTCAATTGACGAGGTATTTACTACTCTCATCATCACTGCGATCATTGTTGCTCTTACCGTCTTTGTTTTCCTACAAGGCTGGCGAGCAACCGCGATCCCTCTCATCGCAATCCCGATTTCATTAATTGGAACTTTCGCTGTCCTTCAGCTACTCGGATTGAGTCTCAACAGCCTCTCCTTGTTTGGGCTTGTACTCGCGATCGGAATTGTTGTTGATGATGCGATTGTAGTTGTAGAGAATGTAGATCGATTGATCTCTCAAGGAGCAACTCCGAAAGAAGCAGCACGAAAAGCAATGGATGAAGTAGGCTCTGCGCTAATCGCGACGACCCTTGTACTGATTGCGGTGTTCGTGCCGACTTCATTCCTGAGTGGAATCACAGGGCAGTTCTATCGTCAGTTTGCGTTGACGATTACTGCTTCTACTGCAATTTCAACCTTTGTATCATTAACCCTTAGCCCTGCGATGGCGGCGATTCTCCTCAAGCCAAAGTCTGAAAAAGAAGGCTGGGGAGAACGAGCAATGAGGTTTATATTCAAACCGTTTAACTTCACTCTTGACTTCGCAAATCGTGTTTATGGCTTAACTGTCATGAGTGCAATCAAAATACGCTGGGTAGTTGTGATAATCTTTGTTATGATGTTGGGTGCGACTTACTTTATGTTGACCAAAGTACCTGGAGGATTTATCCCGCCACAAGATCAGGGGTATCTAATCATTGCGATACAACTCCCGGACGGTGCTTCGCTTTCAAGAACAGATGTGATCGCAAGAGAAGTAACTGACATCGCAATGGAGACTCCAGGTGTTGATCGTGCGATTGTGTTTTCAGGGTTTTCAGGTGCGACTTTTTCCAATAGCACCAGCGCAGCTGCAATCTTTGTAACGCTCACAGATGCGAAAGAACGATCCACACTTGGGCTCAGTGATCAAGAAATCACGAACGATATTCGTGCTCGCGTAGCTGGAATCGATCAAGCAATGATCTTTGTTATTGCGCCTCCTCCAGTCCCAGGTCTTGGGAATGGTGGTGGTTTCAAAATGCAAGTCCAAGACCGTACCGGTGTTGGTCACAAAGCTTTAAGTGAAGCGGCGTGGGGACTTGCGATGGCAGCAAATCAAGACCCAGCATTAGTGGGTGTATTTACAAACTTCAGCATCGGAACGCCGCAACTGTATGTTGATATCGACCCGACTCGTGCTCGAATGCTCAATGTTCCTATGAGCAATATTAATCAGACTCTTCAGTCTTATCTTGGATCTACTTTTGTAAATGAGTTTACATATCTTGGACGATCTAATCGCGTTACGATTCAAGCGGACAGCAAATTTAGAGATGAAGAGCAAGATATTTTAGGCTAAAAACACGAAGCGCCTCAGGGGCAATGGTGCCTCTTGGATCTTTGCTTACACTTGAACGAAATACAATCCCGTCACAAATTGTACGCTACAACCTTTATCCTGCGGCAGATGTGTCAGGGAATAAACTTCCAAATATCTCTACAGGTCAGTCGCTTGATAAAATGGAACAGCTTGCGAGCCAGATCCTTCCTTCGACTCTCTCATATGAATGGACGGACTTGTCATACCAAGAGCGATCTCAAGGTAGTTCCGCAATCTATATCTTCGCAATTTGTGTCGTTCTCGTGTTCTTAACGCTTACTGCTCAGTACGAGAGTTGGACACTTCCTCTTGTGATTATTATGATCGTTCCATTGTGTGTCCTTTTCGGGCTCATCGGAATTTCGCTACGAGGAATAGACAATAATATTCTTGTGCAGATCGGGTTTATTCTACTTGTCGGCCTCGCGTGTAAAAATGCGATCCTCATTGTCGAATATGCAAGCGCGCTCCAGAAAGATGGGTTGAATTCGATTGAAGCTGCGATCAAAGCATGTCGGCTTCGGTTCCGCCCTATCTTGATGACCGCGTTCTCATTTATTCTGGGAGTCATCCCCCTCATGTTCGCTACTGGAGCAGGATCAGAAATGCGACAAGTACTGGGAACAGTCGTATTCAGCGGCATGCTTGGTATTACCATTGTTGGTCTTGTCTTGACTCCTGTATTCTATGTATTGCTACGAAGAAATGAATCAACGAGTAACGAAGCGTAATATTCACATCGTTTATAAATCGATGTATTCAAGGCTGTTCCTTTTTTCGAACAATCTTGCTGATCAGTAATTACACTGAATGCACACCTCTAGCGAGGGTATTGTTTATGCCAACAACGGGATAGGGTGTGTCTGCGATCGATCGGCAATTGATTTGATGAACGCTTCAAGGATCGCAGCGCAAAGCTTATGTCATATGATTCTCTGAATGTTGAGATTAAGACACAGGTAGATCAAACTTGATCGCAACGGTTGAGTTCATGATCGGGTATTGCATAATGAGTCGCCAACATACAAAGTCATCAAATGATCGACCTAATCGATCCATCACCGATTTTCCCGCAGCTTTATAGCCTGGAGCGTGTGGAGTCGTCAGCATGTGAGGCCCGGATTCAATTTGTTGGAGAGGTTCAGTATAAGGCACCAGCGATCGTTGATCGCGTAACTCGTGCCCAAGTTGAGGTCCAGTCGCTCGACCATAGATCAGCGCCTCTGGAGCTATATGCTCGCTGATCTCCCGCTCTACGATTAGATCGAGTACAAGCGATTGAATAGGAGTATCAACTATACACAGCAGTTCACCTACCCGATTTCGCTCATCTTGATAGCGAGGTTTTGGTTGTGTATCGATGTAGCCAAAGAACGCGTCACAGTTCCCTGTCTTCCCGATTGGTCCATCTCCGAACTCATATCTAGTGCTTTGTGGATCACACGCGAGATGAAGATTGGGCATCTCTCCTAAGCAATGTTCACGGATGAGCAGCGGGAATTGAGGATCAGGGTCTTCGTCGATTGCACGCATACTCGAATCCAGTTCCCCTCCAGTATCTTCATACGAATGGAACTGAAAAATCGGCCACGTTGGTCCTGGACGAAGTCTTTGGAAACCGAGGAGGCCGCCGAGTTGTGCATAGTCTAGAAAGCGTGAGTCATTTTCATTGACTTTGAGTATGTGTGAGCTGACTCGAGTTGACGATTGGACTCCCCAAATTCCACAGTTGCCTCGAAATGCAAACTGTCGACTCTTACGGAACCTTTCATCGCCGTCTTCTGCTAAACCATGAAGCATAAGATCGAGTGTTTCACGATCACCTGCATGACGATCAATCATCATGAGATATTGTTGGTAAGCTGATTCTAAAGCTTCGACTACCTCATTGGGAACACCCTTTGATAGCATCGCTCGGGTAACCATGCCAAGCCCAGATGTGCCAGGCATGAAACTCGAAATCTTGAACTGATCTTCTTCATGTGCAACGCGAGTGAGTTTCCAAACCAAGGACTTGTCGAGCCCAAGTTGGCGAGCAGTCTCTCGTGGACGAGATGAATCGAGTCCGAGTGAAGCAAAGGCCTCGATAAGTGATCCACGGAAATTACGAACGGTTCGCAAGTATTCAGCGATAATCGGAGCTTGGCTCTCGGTAGGGCTTTTTTTCGGGACAACCTTGTTTGGCACTCATAACTCCTCTGTAAGGACGGTACCTGATTTATCATACGAAATGAAGGGGGGATCGAGAAATATTTACAAATGTCTATAAAGACACTTGCGGCCATGCTCAACTTCGATATATTGGGACTAATCGCATGTTGAGTTGAATCAAAGCGATCTTTCCAGAATCGAATATTTCGCGTCTTATTGATGAAATCAAAACAGTATGTATTTCATTTCATGAACCGCAGAGCAAACAAGAGGGTTGGGATATGGACATCACATCAATGAAGAAAGTCTGTCTATTCGGTGGAGCATTGGCCGCAGCAGGTTTGACCTCAACTGCTACTGCACAAGCGGAGTTCATCATCGGCGAATCTACTCACAATCATGGACTTGATTTCGGTCCAATCGTTTCTGGTTATGCAGGAGCAGGAAACTACTCTCTCAACACACTTGTTGGAGCTCCATTCGGCCCAACAACAGTAGAATCCTCCTTCGCTACTGGAACAGTTGCTCAAGTTACTTTGGGCAATACAGAGTTGACAGGTAGTGTGGAAAAAGACATCAATGCATTTGGTTACTTTGCGTTTAGAACTGCATTTACAGTAGATTCGGACACTGATGTACTCATCTCTTGGGATGCTTCAATAGAAGTACCTTGGATTGATCGTCGATTCAAAGTTTGGCAAAGCTTGGGCGCAACTCTTTATGAGTATGATGTGAACGATGGTCCTCATTCCGGTTCGATGACAGTTTCACTCACAGCAGGGCAACTCTACTGGGTTGATGCTCTCTATCGATCAATCTGGGATAACGGGAATGGATCATTCAGTATTATTATTCCACAAAATGAATGCACAGCGGATCTCACTGGAGACGGCTCGCTCGATTTCTTCGATGTGTCTGCTTTCCTTCAAGCCTTTAGTGCTCAGAGCACATCAGCAGATTTTAACAATGATGGGATCTACAACTTCTTTGATGTCTCAGAATTCATCACAGCATTTACGGTTGGATGCCCATAAATTTACAACGATTAAGCACGCTCTACTTTGCGATACAGAAAACTACTTCTAGTAGTTCTCAAGAACCAAAGCCGTTGGTCATTGATCAGTGGCTTTCTTCATTTTAAGTTTATAATCAACCTACTTTAGAATCGAGGATAGGATTTCAGTATGAAGTCACAGCAGCAAGGTAGATCAGTACAAGCGAAGCGATCAGTCGCTATCCAGCAACTCAGGCAACACATCGCAGAAGGTCAACTTGATCTCGCTTTCAATAATGGACACTCATTACTAGCTAAGTTTAAACAAGATGCTGAGGTTCATTTCCTTCTCGGATTAGTCGCAGAACAAACTGGTCAACTCAGAATCGCTCGTGGTTATGCTGCGAAATCGATAACATTTTCAGAACACCCAGACTCCATTTTTTTGTTATCGAGGATCGAAAGAGCAGAAGGGGAAACAGATCAATCATTAGAGTTATGTGATCGAGCATTACAGCTAAGACCTGACTCTATCCAGCTCTATATCCATCGAGCAGGCACCCTTGAAGAAGCGGGGCGGAACAGCGAAGCACGCGCAGTAGTCATTCCGCTCATCGAGAAACTCCAGTCTAATAATAGGAAGATTCCGCATGAGCTCAATTATGAGCTTGCGAAGTTACTCGTTCAAGAAGAGAAGTATTCGAATGCAATCGAACTAATTGATGATCTTGTCGCGGATCAAACAACTCCGCCACAGCTGCATCGTCTTCAGCTTTATCTCAAAGCAAAGGCATTCGATCGTTCGAATTCATATGAATCAGCATTCACAGCCGCGACTCAAGCGAATAAAATCGGGCGACTCCAATTTGATCCAGTATTGTATGAACAGCAAGTGACAGTTCTCATCGAGCAGTGGAATGCAGAACGGATCGCGAAATTTCCAATCACATCATGTGAAGACGAACTTCCAGTGTTCATCGCTGGGATGCCCCGTTCGGGGACTTCGTTAATAGACCAGATTATCGATGCACATCCAAATGCAAGCGGAGTAGGCGAACTCTCTACACTTGAACTCTTTGCGCAGCAACTCTCAGAAGTATACAACTCAGAGCTTGAGCCGCCGAAATGCTTTGGGCGCTACGATCGGTTTCGATGGAATCGAGTCGCTCGTTCATATGTTAAATCGATCAGAGAACAATCGCCATCGGGCGCTACTCGTGTTGTTAACAAAGCGCTAGGGAACAACAAACTAGTTGGACTTATCGCGTGTCTATTTCCCAAGACGCGAGTAATTCATGCACTACGTGATCCAAGGGATGTAGCAATTTCTTGCTACATGGGTGGATTCAATAATCGGCGTCATCCTTGGACAACACGCTTGGATTGGATCGTATCATCATGGGAGCAATCACTTCGAATGATGGAGCATTGGAAAGAGGTTTTGGATATTCCAATCCTTGATGTATCTTACGAACGACTCGTTACAGATCCTGAAGTCGAGATCCCTCGTCTGATCAAGTTTCTAGGGTTGCCGTGGGATTCGGCATGCATGAATTTTCATCAAACGAAACGTACAGTCCGCACGCTTAGCTATGACCAGGTCAATCGACCAATTTATACATCATCAGTGAGTAGACACGCGAACTATGAGCAGTGTGTTAGCGGAATCGAGTACCCAAAGTATTGATAGCGATGCAATGGGATCTCACTTTCAGTTCGCGGGGTCACAAGCTCTGTATGCTTCGATCAGCTTGGTTTCGCCTTCTTTTCCTCCAACTGAGAGCCCATGTTCCATGCCCATGATACCGGTAAAGCCTTTGTCACGAATATGTTTGAAGACATTGAGGAAGTTGATCTCGCCGGTAGTAGGTTCTTTCCTTCCTGGGTTATCTCCAATCTGGAAATATGCGATTTCATCCCATGCTCGATCAATGTTTGGAATGAGGTTGCCCTCTGTGATTTGTTGATGATACAGATCGTCCAGGATTTTACATGAAGGAGAATCGACCGCTCTGCATATCTCATATGCGTGGCCCATCTCTGCTAACAACATGTTTGGATGATCTCGTGGATTTAATGGTTCGAGAACCATTGTCAGTCCAGAGGGTTCAAGAATTTCACATGCTTGTCTGAGCATATCAACTGCATATGAAGTCTGATAGCTCAAATCGATTCGCGGTTCGCGTGTACCGAGTACAACTGTTGTCCACTTTGCGTTGACTCGTTTCGCGACTTCAACAGCATCGCGTGCTTCTTGAAGAAATTTTTCTCGATCATCTTGGTTATTTCGTGAGAATGAAGGGCCCCAAGCAGTGCCCATATTCAAAACGAAAACACCCATATCAATTCCGAGTCGATCCATAGCGGCCGCAATCTTCGATTGCTCTTCAATGGATCGTCCACCCATGCCGTTATCTTCCCAAGCACTAAATCCAGCATCTGCAGCGAATTCAAGCTGTGAGATAGGATCGTTCCCAGCATGGTTGCTGAACATTCCAAAGTGGGGTGCAAACTTCATCGAAAACTTGGGTTGTTTCCGTTTAGGTATAGTCAACTCCGCGGAGTTGATAGAGCGAGCTTTTCCGAGGGTTGCTGCAGCGCCGATTGCTCCGCTGCTTGCGAGAAATGTTCTTCTGTCCATGATTCAAGTCCCTAAATAAGTGGTGATTTTCCAGGTACCGAAACAGGGCGGACTGGCAGTGATGTCATGCTGTACTCGGATGGTGATAGATCAAGCTTTGATTCCATTGCTTGTGACCAACTGATTGATTTACCTGTGTATGTAGTCATTCGTCCCATGATTGCGGTAAGTGTTGATTCAGCAACTCTCTTTGCCTCGTTTAAATACTGACTCTTACCATTGATCGATGCTATTAAATCAGCATGCTCTTGCTCGTATGGATTTCGATTATTGCCATCGAATCGCCATGGATTGTCGCCGTCTATTACTGCATATCCTGGACGAGAGACTGATCGCCCTCTACTTCCGATTAGAACTTCCTCAACTCTCGAAGCGCATCCATCAATCTGTCGGCACATGGATTGCATAGTCATTCCATTTGCATATTCATACTCTACTGAGAAATGATCGAAGATGTTTCCATACTTCTGCTCTGTGCGAACTTGTCGTCCGCCCATACCTGTCGCTTTAACAGGGGGGCCGCCCATTGCCCAGTTGATGACATCAATGTTGTGAATGTGTTGTTCGCAGATGTGATCGCCGCTGAGCCAGGTAAAGTACAACCAGTTCCTGCATTGCCATTCCATGTCAGAGTATTCTGGTTTGCGATCATGAACCCACAGCCCGCCTTGATTCCAGTAGCAACTCGCAGAAACGATATCTCCAATATCACCATTCTCCACATGATCCATGAGTGATAGGTAGGATCGCTCGTGTCGACGCTGGGTGCCTGCGACTACAGAAAGATTCTGTTCCTTCGCTTTCAAGCCAGCGTCGATTACAGTTCGGATCCCTGTCGGATCAACCGCTACCGGTTTCTCCATGAATACATGTTTGCCCGCTTTTACAGCAGCTTGAAAATGAATCGGGCGAAACCCTGGAGGAGTTGCTAAAATCACATAATCTATGTCGTCTAGTGCGAGTAGTTGGTTATATGCGTCGAAACCCGCGAACATATGCTCAGGTGAGACCGCAACTTGCGACATGTATTCTTCGTCGCTGCTAATCCAGCCGTGTGAACTCTTTAATCGATCTTCAAACAGGTCTGCCATTGCGACAATCTTGACCATTGGATGTGCTTTAATTGCATTCGCAGCAGCGCCTGTACCTCGGCCTCCGCATCCGATGACTCCAACCTTGATTGTGTCATCGACTGCATGTCCAATACGCGCGGCGAATGCACTTGGGACAAGTGTTCCTGCACTAATTGCAGCAGTTGTTTTTACAAAGTGCCGCCGAGTCCAGTCGTTGTTGATTCCATCCATTGCTGTCCTTTCAAGTCTTACCCGTTGAGTGGTTTGAAGACGGTATCCATTCGTGTAGCGATTTCAATGAGTCGTTCTTTGTCTCCGCCACCGACTTCAGCAGCAGCCCATCCAGAGTACTCGATATCTTGGATCGCTTTACAAACTGCATCCCAATCACTATCGCCGTCCCCGATCTTGACACTAAACCCTTTCCAGAGTCCTTCATCATTTCGTTTCTGACGCGAGAAATCTTTCACATCAAGTTTCATGATCCGATGTCCAAGTGTGCGAATCCATTGGTCAGGGTATCCGTAGTTCACGATATTTCCGACATCAAAGTGCCATCCGACATGATTAGATTCAAACTCATCAACATATCGCGAGGCCTCTATCGGGGAAAGCAAGAAGTTGTTCCACACATTTTCAAACGCAATTGAAACATCAAGTGACTCAGCAGTTGGTATGTGTCGGCCAATTTCAGTCTTCGATCGCTCGTACGCCTGTGCGTAACCCATTGATGCGTTGACTACAGCAGGAACGACTAGAACGCTGGTTCCTCCAAGTGCTTTGCAGTCCTTGATCGCTTGATCAAGTGCTATGCTCGCTTCCTTGCAGACTTGCTCATCTGGATGATTAAACGGTTTACTCCAATGTGTTGAAAGCACAACCCCAGGGATTTGAAGTCCTGTTGCTTCTTTCGCATCGAGAACTTCCTGAAGATCCCAGTTGGATGGAGAGTCCATTTCGACTCCGTCAAAGCCGCAGGATTTTGCAAGTGTGAATTTTTTGAGAATCGAAGCATCACCTGCGATCATGCCAAACTTCAAAGCTTTCAAAATCCGTTGAGTCGATTGTGCTTGTTGCGATGACAATCCTGCCAATGTTGGAATTGCAGCGATTCCAGTTGTTAGTCCAGCAGTGATCATTGTGGATTGCCCTAAAAACTCTCTTCTGTTAATCTCATGCATTTGAAATGTCCTAGATTTCTTTAGTAGATCCTGGAACAGGAATCGTCGGCGCCTCGCGATTTCCAAACTCCCAAGGTTGTGTATTGAGTGAAACATCCGAGTTCATCGCTTGTTCCCATGTGACTACTTTACCCGAGTACGCCGCCATCCGACCCATGATCGCAAGGAGAGAGGTGTGCGACATAAAAGTTCCATCATTGACGGGGGCGTTTTTTCGGATGGAATTGAACAGAACATCATGTTCGCGTTGGTACATGTCGTTGCTCACGGCGTTGCCTTTCCACGGATTCACACCTTCGATTGTGTGCGTTCCGTTCCAAGGTTGCATTGTGCAGTTGCCTTCACTTCCTTGAAAATATGCGGAGTTGTCTGATGGGGTGTTAGGCCAATGGCGACACATGTGATAGGCGCGAACTCCATCTGCGTATTCGTAGATAAGGGAGAAATGATCCCAAACATTTCCTGTTTCATCGAGGCTAGGTCGCGTCTGTCGACCGCCAACACCAAAGCAACGAACCGGAGTTTGATCTTGCATTGCCCATGCTTGCCAATCAATCGCGTGCACAGCTTGCTCCGCTACATGATCAGCGGATAGCGGATTAAAGTACTGCCAGTTTCGCAGTTGGAACTCCGCATCGGACCATTCTGCTTTTCGTTGTTTAGGTTCAACCCACCCCGTCGTGTTGTAAGTAGTTTGAATCGTGTGAAGTTTTCCGATCCCTCCAGTGTGAATCGCGTTCATTGTTTCTTTAACTTGATCTTGATAGCGCCAGCAGAATCCGGACATCAATGAGAGAGATTTCGTTTTCGCAATCCTTGCAGACTCAAGGACAGATCGCACACCTGGAGCATCTACAGCTACGGGTTTTTCGCAGAATACATGTTTATTCGCTTCAACTGAATGCTTGAGATGTTCAGGCCTGAACGCTGGGGGTGTCGTAAGAATAATCACATCGACGCCGGAAGCAAGGACTTTGTGGATTGCATTAAATCCATGAAACTTACGATCCCCAACTTGGATTTTCTTACTCCAAGTCGCTGTGCCTTGTTCATCATCGAGATCGAGCATTGCATCGCGAGTATAACCAAGGCAAGGTTCAATCTTCTCCTCAAAGAGATCGCCCATTGCCCAGAGGACTGAGCCTGTGTCTGCTTTGAGTGCTTGGATTACAGCTCCTGTGCCTCGTCCGCCGCATCCTACAACTCCGACTCGGAGAGTGTTTTCCTCGCGGAGTCCTTTAATTCTACCAAAGCTCGGTTGAGCAAACACCGCGGCGGCGCCGATTGCTGCAGTAGAAGCAGTAAACACTCGGCGAGACATGAGTAAATTAGGGTCAGTCGGATTCGTTGATGACATTTTGCAGTCCTTCAAGTAGTTGTTGATCGATACCATCCGCTTCGATGACAAAGCGAAAACCTACCCAAGAGCAATCTGCGAGCCACCATTGACTCTTGGGAATTTGTGGATCAGATTGATTCCATGAGCTCACTTGTTTCTGAAATGAGGTTCCTGCACAATCGTTCGCAGAATCCCGATATCCGCCTCCGAATGCGATCGGTTTGCGAGTATCGCTTGATACCCATTCAGCAGTGTTTCCATGCATATCAAACAATCCGAAGTTATTTGCAGCTAGGAGTCCAACAGGATGAGTGCTGTGTTCCGAATTATCAGAATGCCATCCAACCAGGTCAAGTGAGTCTTCATTTGTTCCACAGCAGAAGTCTCCATCTTCGCCTCCGGTTGCTAAGTAAGTCCATTCTGCTCGACTTGGGAGTCGGATCTCAAGGCCGCTCTTAATAGACAACCAATCGCAAAATCCCTTTGCTGCAAGAAATGTCATTCCAATCGCAGGGTAACCCTCGTGTCCAAAACCACGATCAGGCGGCACATACGGTTTGCTAGGTCTTGAAATAGCATCTGCGTCTGACCCCGCTTCGGGCTCGTCAAGTTTGTACACATAGATGTCGTACAAATCCCAAGTGACCTCGGTTGAAAGCACATACAATGCGGGGACATCAACTAAACCACTCTCGGTTTCGATAGTTGACTCAGGACAGAGAACCAGAGAGAACGATTCAGTCATCCCAGGTACCCGCAGTTCAATTTGATCATTTGAAATGACAGGCTGCTGAGCGAAAGCGATTTGTGGTAGAAGACTTATGCTCGAAACAACGATGCAAAAAAAGGCACAGCATAGACGAGTATGGGTGATTTTCACTATATCTCTTTTTCTAGGAGCAAGTCATGCGATAATCGCTTGTGCACCGCTCAGAAACGCGAGCACATTTCAGTCAGATTGTACACTAGATCGATACGAGTACGCAAGTGTTCATATGGGTTCTCGCTGCTCAATCGTCTTGTATGCTCAGTCAGAACCCATCGCTGCAGCTGCGGCCAAGCATGCGTTTGACGCAATCTCAGATGTAGAAAGCGCTTTGTCGGATTATCGATCAAGCTCAGAGTCAATGAAAGCAACAATGAGCGAGCCCAATATGTGGATTCCAATTTCACCGCATTTTGCACGAGTGCTTGAACAGTCGAAAGAAATGTACCTGATCAGTGACGGAGCATTCGATCCGACAGTGGGGGCCTATACCCATCTTTGGAGAGATGCGAAGAGTGAAGGCCGAATCCCATCGAGTTTTGAGATAGTGCAAGCAAGGAAGTTAGTTGGATTCGACAAGGTGGAGTTAGATATCCAGAGCGGTCGAGTGCGATTTGCTTTGTCCAACATGATTTTGGATTTCGGTGCGATCGGTAAAGGGTACGCAGCTGATGTAGCTCTCAAATCACTCCAGTCGCATGGAATTAGATCCGCAATCATTGATGTTGGCGGTGATCTAGTAATCGGTGATCCGCCACCAGAGCATTCAGATGGTTGGCGCGTCTCAGTTCAAACAGGTTACGAAGAAGGATGGGAAACTCGATTGCATTCAGTTGCGATCGCAACTTCAGGAGATTATGAACGCCAATACCTCAGCGATGATATTCGTTACTCGCACATCGTTGATCCACGCAGTGGTATAGGTATGACAAATCAAATCTCCGTGACTGTAATCGCTGACAAAGGTGCGACTGCAGATGCAGTCGCGAGTGTTATAACAATACTTGGTATTGAAATACTTCCAACACTCAAAGTTCGATTTCCTGAAGTGCAAGTTGTTTCAACTTTTGAAAATTGATACGGTTATGTATCAGAATTAGAGTGCACATTCTCGCTCAGGATTCAACTTCATAAAGAGCATGTGAAATTATTCTGTTGCGCTATTCAAAAGGTGTTCCTAAATAAAAATTTCTAGAAACTCTTAATCGAGAAATTAAGACTACAAGTCTACTAAAGGGCATGAAAATCATTAGGGCTATTTACGGGAGTAAATCGCCCTGATGTGATTTTGACTCTATTCGGATATCCATTTGATGAATACATTATGTTGACGAGTGAATTATTTGCAAGTCCAGATTAAGGGTGTTCCTTGAAGTGGGTAAGCAAAATAAATAGGAGATGAGATGACTAACTCACTTTCAACAGTACTTGCTGTATTTGCAGGAGCATCAGTCGCATTTGGAGCACCCAATGCATGGACTTTGCTCGAACCGCTAGAGTTATCATCAGAACCTGTGAGTGGTTTTGACGGGCAATCCGCATCGAAGGGGAAGATAGTCCGAATGGATTACCCAGATGGAATGGGTGGATTCAATGTCGTACTCGTAAGCGTATTCGGTGATGCTCAAGGACCTGATGTTTGGGCGCACGACCGAACAACACATGCAGCGAAAGACCTGTTCGTGACTAGATCACTCGACAAAGGTATGACATGGTCGCAACCAATCAATGTTTCCAATACCGCGAACCTGTCTTCGATGGATGCAGACCATGATGGCGATCCGATGACTCCTGATATGCCTTACTATGGTGATTCGCAAAAACCGAACATCTTCAATAATGGGAAAAATGTGATCATTTCATGGGTAGATCACTATGTCCCATCAGGAGTTCAGGGCAGTGTGCTCTATCCAGAATCAGCGCTTCTCGAAGTGCCATACGCTGCAACCTATGTCGTTCGCTCGACCAACGGCGGCGAGACATGGAGTGCTCCAGAACTTCTATCTGATGGCAGCCGAGATGCGAAACAAGATGTTCCCAAGGGTTCAAGTGCAGGATTCATGGTAAGTTGGCAAGAAGATCCAAAGGGTTTACAACCTGGCGACGCGGAGGGTCCAGGTGAGGGCGGATCAGGCGCAAAAGTCAGTCATGGTACCGATATTTGGTATTCTTCTATCACTACTGCGAACTTAGGTGCAGGGATGCCGTTTAGTGAACCTCAGCGAATAACTGATAACTTCACACACTTCGATCGTGACGGCGATGAGTCAGGACAGACAGGCGCATCGAGAGCAAATCTGTTCCTTGTTGGACCAAACGCACTAGTTGCATACGAAGAAACCAAAGGTCTCGAAGGGCTCGATGACGGCAAGTACATCCGGTACCATACTTTCTCAGCGTTCAATGATTCGGTTCCTGATCCGACAGATGGAGCTGGATGGATCATGTCACTTCCTGAAGAGAGTGCTCGCCGGGTTCGTTTCATTGTTCAACCAGGTCCTTTGATGAATCAGAGTGATCTTCGTATCGTCTGGATCTATAAACAAGGCGACTTTGATCAGGGTGGACCATCAGATATCATGTGTAGAGTTGGAAAGATCGATCCGAATGATCCACTATCAACAGGATTCCGTCCAGAGGATTTAACTCCAGCAATCGATCCAAACGCAACTACACGAGAAGCAGCGTTTAACAATACTCAAGGTTTGAATCTCAGTTCGTCACTTGGTCTCGATGCTCATCCAGAAGATGACAGTTTCGAAGACGCTCGTGCACATCGTGGAATCGTCCGAGGCGACTTTATCGCGCTCGGATGGAGCTGGACTCCTGACTGGGCAGTAGCTCGATTTACTGATCTTGAAAACTATAACTTCTACATGCGTCGTTCATTCGATGGCGGACAAACATGGACAAGTACTGTCAATATGTCCGACATTGACGCTGAAGAAAAAGTGAATGTTCGAGAGCCAAGAATCGTTGGAACTCCATTTAGTCCAAATCCAAATACTCCAGCAGATGTTGGATCGTTCCTTGTCGCTTGGGGGACTGAAGTGAATCAGTACGAACATATCTCAGAGGGAATCATTGACTTGGATGTGTTCATGACACGGACAAATGACTTTGGAGAATCTTACGCTCCGGTATCACTTCTTCCTGATCTTGCTCCTGCGGATGGGAATGTAGGAACTTTCGAGAGCCAGTTCAGATTGAGCCCTGACGGCAGCAAGCTCTACGCAGTGTGGATGGAAGAGAATCGAGGCTCAGGGGATACCAATGTAATGTTCAGAGTTGGAACTCTCTGTGAAGTCGATCTCAACGGCGATGGAGAACTCAACTTCCAAGACATCTCCTTGTTCCTCCAGCTCTTTGAAAATCATGACTTCGTGGTTGACTATACCGGAGATGGAATACATGACTTCTTCGACATCAGCTACTTCCTCAATGGATTCTCTGCTGGATGTCCATGATTGAATGAAGTGATATGTAAATGAGATTTGATTCTTATTGCTAAAAGTATAAAAGCGTGCCACGGATTCAATAATGGATCCGTGGCACGTTGTTTGAGGATTGCACCATTCAAAACATCATCGCAGGAAACATGCGATTCCTTCCAATCTAGTTGGGACGATCCTGATCGCAATCGCCCTTCGTGACTGCTATGGGTAGGAAAGGGTAGCCTGAAGCATAGATCAGATTGCCCCGAGCTTGAGGCGGATGGAAGACAGAAACCAAGTCCTCAGGAGCAAGTTTCCATCCTCGCCCCGGGCAGTTGTAGCTCCACGAATCAAGAAGGAAGGGTTTGCTCGCAGTCTCTGCGATACCGAGTCCCTCTTCGTATACTTGATGGACACTATCTTCTGAGTTATCCCATAGTTTGCAGCAATGAGTGACAACTCCCCATTCGTTTGATTCAGTTCGGAAGACTCCGTGTTCGTCGCGTTGGTACGAATAGATTGGATGCTCATCGAATCGATAACGAAGCCAATCCTCATTAGGGATCACTTCTGCTTCATTCTTCGATTCGATGGAAGCTAGAGGGTTATCGCATTGAGGATCAAATATCCAACGGCGAACGGCTCGAACCATGTAGCCTCGCTTGAGATAGACAGGTACTGCTTCTGGGCCAGCGCCAAATGTGCCAATCCAGCTGTTTGAATCAATAGCGTGTTGCTGCATTTGACGCAGCAGTGCGCCACCTAAACCGGTGCCTTTTAGCTCGGGAAGGACATGCCATAGCGCGAGCCAATATGAACTCTTACGAGGATACGGAGTCATGATGCTTCCAAGAAATCCCAAGAGACGACCATGCTGGCCGTGTTCACCGTCATCATCATAAACACAGAGCACACTTGTTCCGTTTGGGAATCGATCAGAATCTACCCATGGTGTGCGATAGGTAAAGTCAAACATGCGAGGATCACGAGCGAGAACATGATCTTTGCGCCAATAACTGTTGATGTATTCTCGGAGTTGAGCATCGTCGCGACAAGGTTGGACAGTACAACTGCTCTTATGTGCTGGGCTTTGTTGATGTGTTGTTACTGACATCGTTTCCTTTCAGATTCCGACTGTTTAGTTCGATACCGGAATCGGTGGTTGAGATAATAATTGCTCAACATTCATTGCATCAACTCGTTCGTGAGTATTGAAACATCGTGTGTAGCCGAGCTCACGAGCGATGGATTCCGTTTCGTTATCACTACGGCCGAATGGATAAGCGAGTGTTCGTTGACGAATACCTGCAATGCGATCGAGTGTGTCACGAGATCGTTGAAGATCAGAGCGTTGTTCAACAGGGCTCATTGTTGAGTATGGGAGATGGTCAAAGCCGTGGCCGCCGAGATCGAACCCTCGTGATTGAAGATCCACAAGTTGTTCACGGTTCATGAACCAGTCGCGTGCAACGAGTCGGATATCTCTATTTATATTCTTGAGAATAGATGAGACTATTTCTTGATCGAGTACAAAAGCGATCATGAACTTGAGTTGTCGTTTCTGAGGGACTTCATAGTGGTAAAGCTCGTTCATTCGATCTGTATCAATGACTGGATGGATGTTGAGTGATTTAAGTTCTACATCAAAGTGATGCTCAAGTTCATTCCAACCCAACTCTTGAGCAAGCGCATGAAGCAGGTGCTGCGAAATCCATTGCTCATCAGGTTGATCATCAAACTCAAATGCGAACGGGCGCATAGGTGAGTAGAAAGTAGCGGGGACCCCTAGCCTCTCAAGAATTGGAGCTGCATATCGATACTGATCGAGCACAGCATCGTCAAATGTGATTAAAGCTAGCCCGGCCTCTGAGTCTTCTCGAGCAACGAAATCATCTGCAGATACAGGGGTATAGGTATCGGAAATTACCTTGATGTGTCTTTCGAAATCATCCGGAGTTAAACCTGTGACCCCGTCAGAGTTTGATGGACGGACATAGTGATATGTCGCAATAAAGTGCTTGGGCAACATGTAAACGCCTCTTTATACAACAGTGTGAACAAGATTACATATCGACATTAAGAGTGAGAATGGGCCAGAATATGGGCAAAAGCTGTGCTGTGTGATTCCAACACTACTTTGAGAGAATAGTAATTCACAGAACTATTCGAGTGTGATTTAGAAAAGTAGAAGTAGTGTGGATTGTTTCCTGTTATAGAGGAAACACATCTGTCCTCATCTTCGATGCACTTCAATCTCCCAATTGAGGGGGGGAGTAGTCGTCGCATTTATATCTAATCGGCAAGAAATATTCTCGCCGCTTGATTGCATTAGCGATTCCGTCGATTGCTTCTTGTTGACTTTACTAATCTATCAAGATTGAGAAAGCATCTTAACGAAGTTTGATTAACTCTGAATCAATTCAGTCAGTGTGAAAATGTATAAAGGATTTTGTGTAGTTTCGATTGTACTTAAGGGGAGCGGATGTCAGCCGTTTTGACAAAAATTTTATTTGTTGATGACGAACCGAAAGTGCTATCAGGCATTATTCGATTACTTCGCAAAGAGCGATTTGTCTGGGATATCGAAACTGCAAACTCCGTCGATGAAGCGATAAAGCTTCTCGCTCAAGATGATTTTGATCTTGTGGTTAGTGATTTTAATATGCCTGAGAGAGATGGGCTCGATCTGATTTCAGAGATGCGATTGAACTCGAATTATGCAGATATTCCAGTAATTATGCTGACTGGGAATGCAGAAGTTGATCTGAAGAGAAGAGCTCTCGATGCAGGCGCAATTGATCTGCTGAGTAAGCCTGTGAGTCAGGAAGATCTGTTAGCTCGTTTGCGTAGCGTCCTTCAGTTAAGAGAGTGCCAGAAAAAAATACTCGAAGCGAACGCTGTGCTTGAATGCAGAGTCGCGTTGCGGACTCAAGAATTAGAGCGATCACGAAACGAAGTTTTATGGAGATTAGCTTACGCTGTTGAAGCTCGTGATAACGAGACTGGTGCACATATTGCACGAGTCGCTCGATTTTCAAAGGTTATCGCTGAGGAATACGGACTGTCAGCTGAGAAGGTTAATCAAATATATTTCGCAAGCCCACTCCACGATGTTGGAAAAATCGCAGTTCCCGATTCAATCCTCCATAAACCTGGGAAGTTATCTGGAGCTGAGCGTCAAGTGATCGAAGGTCATTGCACAATCGGGTGGGATATTTTAATGCGCCCAATGATGATCAATGATCAAGGGCAAGACAAGAACCTGCTAATAGAATGTGCAGCAGAAATAGCGCTTTCACATCACGAAAAATGGGATGGATCAGGATATCCAAAGGGGATATCAGGTCATGATATACCAGTATCAGCTCGAATCGTCGCTGTTGCAGATGTACTTGATGCACTCTGCGCGACTCGATCATACAAATCAGGAATACCGTTTGACAAATCATTCAAAATGATTTGTCAAATGAGTAGGAATCACTTCGATCCAGAAATCATCGAAGCATGCTTGCGATGTAAAGATCAGTTACAAGATATCTTGTTAGGTATAGACAAGATTGACCCTGATTGGGACATCGATGTTCGGAGGATTGCATCATGAATGCTTCGTCAACCATCTCAATTAAACGAGACTCGTCTGAATCAAAGAAATCAGTAGTTCTACTCTCGATTGTTATCATTGTATGGATTGCAATCTTGATCTTGCTATTTGCAAAGTTAGCAATGTATGGACAAGCATCAGGTGAACTCGGAATACCACCCAATGCGATTAGCACTGATATACCAATAGAACCTGATGTTCATACCTTAGTGATGGCGATTCATCCACGATGCCCCTGTTCACAAGCATCATTGTATGAGCTCGAACGCCTACTACCGAAATGTGAAAATCGATTAAAGGTCCATTTCTATTTGTATGATTCGCCTGACAAGGAAGCGTCATGGTTTGCAGAAGTATCAGATGAAGTCAGACGCCGATTTCCAGATGCTCAAGTTCTCCCAGATCCTGATGGCGATATAGCTCGCTTGTTAGGTGCATATACCTCAGGTTCAGCAGTACTCTATGAACCAAATGGAACTCCGGTATTCTGGGGCGGCATCACTTCCGGGCGTGGACACGCCGGCGACAATCTAGGATCAGATTCTATCTATGCGATTGTTGACAATCGTGAACCTCCGCGTGTGAAGACTTTAGTTTATGGATGTGCGATCACGCATTCTTACTCAGATTTGCTACTTGATAATTGCTCGAACAGGATTTGCGAAATTCCAGAAAACTTGGAGAACTAAAAAATGAATTCAAAATGCTTATCTTCAGATCAACATGTGTTGAACCATGTCCATCGAGTACATGTTCGCACAGACAAGTTGTTTGCGATACTCATGTTGTTTCAGTTCTTTGCAGCCGTCGGAATGGCATTGTTCATATCCCCGCGTACTTGGCATGGGTTGCAAAGTTCTACACATGTTCATGTCACTGCTTCAATTGGAATCGGGTTTATTCTTGCAGCTTTACCGATCTATCTCGTGATCCGAAATCCAGGCGCAAGGGCTAATCAGTATGTGATATCGACAGCACAGTTGATGTTCTCAGGATTATTCATACATCTAAGCGGTGGACGGATCGAGACTCATTTTCATGTGTTTGGATCGCTTGCTTTTCTCGCATTCTACAGGGATTGGAAAGTATTGATTCCTGCAACAATCGTCACAGCAGTAGATCATATGGCTCGCGCGGTATTTTGGCCAGAATCAATATTTGGAATCATCACCGCCGCACCATGGCGAGCGGTTGAACACGCCGGTTGGGTGATCTTTGAAGATATTTTTCTGATCTAAAGTTGCGTCATCGGCGCGAAGGAAATCCGGATGATTGCTGATCGACAAGCTGAGCTCGAAGAGATTAATGCGACATTCGAACAGAGTGTTGATCTGCGAACGAAAGAACTCCGTATTGCTGTGGATGCGTTAAATAACGAAATCGACGATCGATAGTTACTTGAAGGCCGTTTGCTAGAGTCACAGAAGCTCGAATCGATCGGGCAGCTCGCCGCTGGTATTGCACATGAAATCAATACTCCAGCTCAGTATGTGAACGATAATACAAGGTTCTTACAAACTGAGTTCGATGGAATTCTCAAGGTAATAGATAGCTATGCACAACAGCTAAATACTGACGGCCCAAGTCTCAGTTGGGAACAACGAGCAATGAAAATTCGTCAAACACTTGAAGATGTGGATTACGAGTTCATTCGCGAAGAAATTCCACAAGCCATTAACCAATCGCTTGAAGGGATTGAACGAATTACTGGGATTGTGAAAGCGATGAAGGACTTTTCACATCCAGGCTCGGAATGTACAGAGCCTGCAGATTTGAATAATGCAATCCAATCTACTGCGATGGTATGCTCAAACCGTTGGAAATATACAGCGGATATAGAGTTTGATTTAGCGCAGGATCTTGGACCAGTTCCATGCTACTTAGCAGAGTTCAACCAAGTTATTCTGAACTTGATTGTGAACGCAGCGGATGCAATTGAATCGATAAGCGGCGAAGAAAGCGCCAAGGGCTGGATCAAAGTAACTACAACAAAGCTTGCTGATACTGTAGAAATTCGAGTTCAAGATAACGGTGGCGGAATGCCTGAATCTGTGCGAAGTCGAATTTTCGATCCATTTTTCACTACTAAGGAAGTCGGAAAAGGGACAGGGCAGGGGCTCTCGATTAGTCATGATGTGATAGTCAATAAACATAAAGGTACTCTCGATTGTGTTGTTGAAGATGGAGTAGGAACAACTTTTATAGTTGTTCTTCCGCTCCACGAGTTTGCTGAAAGTGTTGACACAGGAAGTGGGGAGGCCGCGTAATGAATCAAAATATGAAACATGACATCAAGAATAACGAACACTTTGAAGTGCTCTTTGTTGATGATGAACAACGAGTACTCGATGGACTGCGAAGGCAGTTTCGTGCAAAACGCTCTGTCTGGGGTATGCGATTTGCATTGTCAGGTAAGGAAGCGGTTGGAATGCTTACTGAGCGCTCGGCGGATGTTGTCGTGACTGATATGCGTATGCCTGGAATGAGCGGTTCAGAGCTATTGAGTCAAATACGTGAACGCTGGCCACAAACCGTACGGTTTGTCCTCTCAGGGCAAACAGATCAAGCTGAATTGTTGGAAGACATTGGGTGTATACATCAGTTTCTCCAAAAACCGTGCGACCCAGACAAACTAGAACAATCCATTACACGGACAACACTGCTTGCATCATCAATCGAGTCAAGCGAACTTAGGAAAGTGGTCTCAGGTATTCAATCACTTCCAATTGTTTCCCAGACTTATGTTCGGCTTGTCGATGCACTCAACGATAACTTAAGTGATGCAGATACGATCACACGAATAGTTGAAGAAGATGTTGGTCTCAGCGTCAAGATTTTGCAACTGGTTAACTCAGCTTTCTTTGGGATGCCGAGAAAAACAGTCTCTGTGAAAGATGCGATCGTACTCATTGGAATGAAGAGCTTGCTGCAACTGGTCATGTCTGCCAAGATCTTTGATACACTGGGTCAAGATGTAATGGCTCATAATTTTGTCACAAAAATATGGGCATCCAGTTCAGACATTGGCGCATCAATTAAACACATGGCAAAGCAATCAGAAATTGCGAAGATTGATCATGAAACTGTATGCCTGACAGGTGTGCTTTCACATATTGGAAGAGCAATCCTTGCTCGGACAATGCCAAATGAGTTCAAAGATGTTATTCGATCAGCAACTGAAAACGAAACATTGCTCAGTGACGAGGAAATCAATGCATTTGGAATCTCTCAAGAATGTATTGGAGCGTTTGCTCTTGGGATTTGGGGATTCTCCGATTCAATAGTCGAAGCAGTCGCACATCAAGAGACTCCTTCTCTTAGTGAGGTTACAGATGTGACTCATCCACTAGTATGGTTACATCTTGCTCGAGGACGACATCAAGCAGGAGAGTATGTTGATTCAATGCAATTGGATTCAGAGTGGTTGGAAAAACTGGGAATCACTAAACAGAACATTCAGCAGATTAGGAGCGCAGCATGAGCACGAAAACACGGGTACTCATGGTTGATGACGAGCCCAATGTACTCTCTGGATATCGGAGAACGATTGGTCGAAAATATGATATTGTCACCGCAAACAGTGGGCAAGAAGGGCTTCAAAAACTTGAACAAGATGGGCCATTTGAAGTTGTTGTTACTGATATGAGGATGCCTGAAATGGACGGCTTAGAGTTCCTCAAGCAGGCAAAGCGAAAGCATCCAAAGCTGGTATATGTCATGTTGACAGGAAATGCTGATCAGCAGACAGCAATCAATGCGATTAATCATGGTCAGATTTTTAGATTCCTAAACAAGCCATGTGATTCTGAAGTATTGGAACACACAATTCGCGCTTGCAAAGCTCAATATGATCTAATTCATGCTGAAGCTGAGCTACTCAATAACACACTCTCTGGAAGTGTTAAGCTATTGATCGAAGCGACAGTTATTACAGATCCCGCGGCCGCAGAAGCTATTCGAGCTGTTCGTGATGGAGTAAACGTGATCAGCAAAGGCTTGGGTATCAAAAGCGAATGGTCCTTCTCACTCGCTGCTTCTTTGTTCATGATCGGAGGGATCACAGTTCCTCGTTCTTCAAGCGAAGAGATTCTCGATGAGAATTACATTCGAGCGTGTTCACAGTCTGGAGCAAAGCTGCTTCGTCATATTTCTCGTCTCGATGAAGTCTCTCAGATTATTCTACATCAGCGTATGCCTTTAGATCTCCCTGAGGATTTGGAATATCCAACGGATGAGACTAGGGTCGCAATTGGTTCGCAGATATTACGATTCGCATACGATTGGCATCGATATTCACAAATTGCTGAAGGTGATCGAGCAGTCGGTTTACAAAAACTTGCATCGAGTGAGGAAACGCATGATCCTAGGCTCTTTACTGCAGTGAACTTTGTCAATGACAATCTCACTGGAAACCAAAAGATTGAAAAGCAGCAAAGGCTCGTCGAGTTATCAGTTCGTCAACTTCGTCCAGGTATGTTAACAGAAGAGGATATCAAGACTTCAGATGATTCACTCCTTGTTGCGAAAGGGCAAATGCTCTCACAGGTGATGATCGATCGATTGCGCGGGTTCTTTAGAGCGAGCTTGATTGAAGAGATTATGTCAGTTTGGGTTGATGACGATGAAGAGCAACCGGATAAGATCCCAGCATAAGGTTTATGGAATTGATTCATACAACAAAGGATGCAGAATCGGCATCCTTTTCTAATTCAAATTTAGTTATTCTGTGACCAATTTACATCAAGCGAATTGTACAAGATGACAAGGTAGCTTAGTCAACTATGAACTTGGTAGCCATCGCTTGCATCGACTCAGCATTCGCAGAGAGAGAGGATGCTGCTGTTGATGCTTCACGAACTCCTCGTGCGGATTGTTCGATGAGATTACTGATTTGTTCGATGTTCTCGCTCAATGATGAGCAAGCCGAGGATTGTTCATTAGCAGACTCAGCGATCCCTGATATCTCACTTGTTACCGATGAGTTCGCAACTTCAATAGAGTTAAGAGCTTCTCCTGCTTTTCGAGCATTTGAAACCCCATTTGACATTTTGGATTGGCATCCATTAATGGATTCAATTGCGAGCTGGGTTTCATTCTGAATTTCTGATACTGACTCAGACACTTCAGCAGTTGCTTCTGTAGTACGCTCTGCGAGCTTACGAACTTCATCTGCGACTACAGCGAATCCGCGGCCATGTTCTCCTGCTCTAGCTGCTTCGATCGCAGCATTGAGTGCGAGTAAGTTTGTTTGATTCGCAATATCATTGATCGTGTCGATGATTTGCCCTATTTGCTCACTCCGATTCCCTAGATTTCGAACGATATCTACGGATTCATTGACCAGTGATTCAACACTCTCAATTCCGATGATGGTATCAGAAACGACTTCTCCGCCCATTGTTGCTTGCTGGCTGGAGTTGTCTGCAAGCTGTTCCGCATATTCACTTTTCTTAGCAACTCCTGCAATTGAAGCATTCATTTCAAGAACAGCTGCGGTGATTTGGTTCAAATGTGATGACTGCTCCGACATACCGCTTGAGAGCTCGTCGGAGTTTGCTGATACCTCAGTTGCAGCTGAAGCGACATCATGCGAAGACGAGATGATTTCTCGGATCAATAAAGAAAGTGAGCTAGTCATCTTATTGACTGAACGAGCCATCGCGCCGAGCTCGTCATGTCGAGTGTCAGGAAGTTGAATAGTAAGATTGCCCTGAGCGATTGTGTCGAGAGTTTCAACGATCAGATGGATAGGGCGGATAATATTCCGGATCATGATGAATCCACCAGCGATAGTGACAAGAAGCACTGCGACGCTTATGTACATCGTCTGTGAAGCTTGTGCTTTCATCGAGTGAGCTCTTGTGAGAACAAGTGAAGTCAATGTGTCTTCTATTTCTTTTAGTTTATTGATACGCTTTGTAGAAGCATTAAACCATGTTTCTGCATCAATACCAAAATTGCCGTTGTCTGCTTTCGTAATCGCTATTTCACGATATTCTAAGACTTGAATGAATGAAGGATCACTTGTCGCATTTTGGTAAAGCGTGTGTGCTTCTTCAGAGCAGATCGCAAGATACGCGTCAGTGTAGTTGTCTTGTGCTCCAACAAGAGTGATGAACTTTGAAAACATTCCAGGTCCAAACTGTCCACGAGCGAATGTGTTTGAGAGTACTGCTCGTTCAATCCCTGCTCGTTCTTTAGCTTTAAGGAAGTTTGCGTAGCCTGTCAACTCGCGAGACAATGAGTCGTCTGTGCTTTCGTGTGCGATAGAAC
>Ga0209344_10000784_pt1 | contig 49057 bp, 43 predicted proteins | sample Cruoilmetagenom6_FD_187293 | JGI IMG/M metagenome (GOLD analysis project Ga0209344, IMG submission 187293) | Oil polluted marine microbial communities from Coal Oil Point, Santa Barbara, California, USA - Santa Barbara Oil Seep Sample 6 (SPAdes)... | ecosystem: Environmental > Aquatic > Marine... | reverse complement strand
GCATCATGATGTCACAATCTTCGAGTCGTCGCCGCGCCTGGGCGGTCATGCGCGCACCGTGATGGCGGGCAGGAATGGCGATCAGCCGGTCGATACCGGTTTCATCGTGTTCAACTATGCGACCTATCCTTATCTTACCGGCCTCTTCCGGGAACTCGACGTTCCTGTGATCAAGAGCGAGATGAGCTTCGGCGCGAGCATCGACAACGGCCGCCTGGAATACAGCCTGAGCAATCTGGGCGCGATGACGGCGCAGAAAAGCAATCTTGTCCGCCCGCAGTTCTATCGCATGATTGCCGACATCCTGCGCTTTGGCAAACGGGCCGAGGCGGCGGCGATGGATGACGACAAGACCATCGGTGAACTGGTCGACGAGCTGGGCCTCGGGGGTTGGTTTCGGGACAATTACCTCTTGCCGATGTGCGGCGCGATCTGGTCGACCCCGATGGAGGAGGTCGACCGCTTTCCGGCACGCTCATTGGTGCAGTTCTTTCGCAATCATGCGCTTCTGGCCGGGTCGGGGCAGCACCAGTGGTGGACGGTCAAGGGCGGCAGCATCGAATATGTCAACCGTCTGCAGGCCGCGCTGGTGGCGCGGGGCTGCGATATCCGTCTAGACGCGCCGGTGGCGCGCATCACGCGTGGGTCTGCCGGTGTGAGGGTGATGGCGCCGGGCGCGGGGGAAACATTGTTTGATGACGTCGTCCTGGCCTGTCATTCGGACCAGGCGCTGGCGATCCTTGGAGGTGACGCCAGCGAAGAAGAAGCCGGGGCGCTGGGCGATATCCGCTATCAGGACAACCATGCGGTCCTGCATTGCGATCCCGGTCAGATGCCCCGTCGGCGGGCGTGCTGGTCAAGCTGGGTCTATCGCTCGCAGGGTGGCGCGATCGGCGTCACATACTGGATGAACCGCTTGCAGGGTATCCCGGAAAGCGACCCGCTTTTCGTCACGCTGAACCCGTCGCGCGAAATCCCGGCCGAGTCGATCTATGACGAGGTCACTTTCGCCCACCCGGTGTTCGACAAGGCGGCGCTGCGCGCGCAGCAGCGGATCCGCGAGATGCAGGGGCGCAACCGCACATGGTTCGCCGGCGCCTACAACCGGCATGGGTTCCACGAGGACGGCATCGCCAGCGCGATGCGGATCGTGCGCGGGATCAATGCCCAGGATCACACGAAAGGAAGCGAGATTGCGTTTCACGAACAAGGCCCTGAGATCGGAATTCCTGTCGACCTGCGAGCGTCTGCGTGAAGGTCGCCTGACACTGCGCACGCCAGAGGGCGAGTGCCATCACTTCGGCAGTTCCGGCCCCGAGGCCGAGATGGTCATCAATGACTGGGCGGCGGTCTCGGCGATGGCGGCGCATGGCCAGGTCGGGCTGGGCGAAGCCTATGTCGAAGGGTTGTGGGATACGCCCTCGATCGAGGGGCTGACGCAGCTGGCGATGCTGAACCGCGACCATCTGGGCGCCTATGACCACGCCAGCCTGCTGAACCGTGCGAAATTCCGGCTGGTGGACGGTGTGCTGCGTTCCAATTCCAAGCGCGGCGCCAAAAGGAACATCCGCGCGCATTACGATGTGGGCAATGAATTCTACCGGCTGTGGCTGGACGAGGGGATGACCTACTCGGCGGGGCTGTTCGATGCGGACGGGACGGATCATGACCTGGGCCAGGCTCAGGCGCGCAAGAACGCCCGCGTCCTGTCGCGGCTGGGGTCGGGTGATCGGCTTCTGGAAATCGGCTGCGGCTGGGGCGGTTTTGCCGAACAGGCGGCGGGCGAGGGGCGCGACGTCACTGGGGTGACGATCTCGCGCAACCAGCACGCCTATGCGCAGTGCCGCCTTGACGGGCGCGCCGATATCCAGCTGCGCGATTATCGCGACGTGGCGGGACAATATGACAATATCGTTTCCATCGAGATGATCGAGGCGGTCGGTGCGCGCTATTGGCCAAGCTATTTCTCGGTGCTGAAAAACAACCTTGCCGAGGGTGGCCGGGTGGTGTTGCAGGCGATCACCGTGAGCGATGCGTTCTATGACCGCTATGCGGCGTCGTCCGATTACATCCGCCAATACGTGTTCCCCGGTGGGATGCTGTTGTCAAACAAAGTGATTGCGCGCCAGGCATCCGATGCGGGGCTGCAGCTGCGCGACAGTTTCGCCTTTGGCCAGGATTACGCGCGCACCTGCCGGACCTGGTCGCAGCGACTGAGCGCGCAGAAACGGCGGATCGCCGAAATGGGTCATGGCGAGGCGTTCTTCCGCAACTGGAAATATTACCTCGAGATCTGCGCGGCCTCCTTCGCGGTGGGCCATACCGATGTGGTGCAGGTGGAGCTGGCTCATGCGTAAGGCGGTGCTGATCGCGGCGGTGATGGTCTGCCCGGCGCTGGCCGAGGCGTCGATCATCAAATCCGTACTGGCGGATGCGGAACTGCGGGGCGCGGCCACGTTTCGTTTTGTCGGCTTCCCGCTTTACGATGCGCGCCTTTACACCCAGGACGGCGCGCCGCTGGACTGGAGCGAGGATTTCGGGCTGGAGCTGCAATACAGGCGCAACCTGACCGCTTATGACCTTGTCGAAAGCACGATGCGAGAATTGCGCCGCACCGGCACGCCGCTGCCGGTGCGCGACCAACTGGAGCAGTGTTTCGAGGCTGTGCAGACCGGGGATCGCTATGCCGCGGTGTCGGATGGTCCCGACCGGTTGGCATTCTGGCGCAATGACCGGCGGGTCTGCACGGTGGCGCATCCCGGTATCAAGCAAGGCTTCATGCGGATCTTCCTGGGCGAGAACAGCCGCTCGAGAAGCTTCACCCGCGCACTGAAGGGCGAGTGATGCGCTATCCGCGCGTCAGCCTTTACGCGATGATGCTGGCGGCAGCGGGGATCCCGCTTTACATCCATTTGCCGCGATTTGCCTCGGTCAACCTGGGGATCGGGCTGGGCGTGATCGGAACCGTCTTGCTGGTGATCCGGCTGATCGATTTGGTGCAGGACCCGCTGATCGGCTGGGCGATCGACCGCTGGCCGCGCGCGCAGTCCCTGTTCGCGATGCTGGCGGCGGGCGGCCTGGCGGTGGGGTTTCCGCTGTTGTTCACGCTCGAGGCGGGGCCGCATGTGGTGGCGCGGTTGATCGCGATCCTGGTGCTGCTCTTTTCGGCCTATAGTCTGGGCATGATCCTGCTTTACGGGCGCAGCGCGACGCTGGCGCGTGAGGGCACCCCCCAGGAGCTGATGACGCTGGCCGCCTATCGCGAGGCGGGGATGCTGGCGGGCGTGGTGATCGCGGCGATTGCGCCCGCGGTCCTCATGGGGCTTGGCGCGGGCGGGCGGGGTTATCCGGCCTTCGGCCTGTTCCTTGGCGCGCTGGCGGTGGTGGTGGCGTTGCTGACGCGGCCCGCATGGCGACGGCGCGCGGTGCTGGGCGAACGCCTGTCGCTGGAGGGGCTTGGCGAGGCAGGGGCGCTGAGGCTGTTGGCGCTGGCGCTGGTCAACAGCCTGCCGGTGGCGATCACGTCGACGCTGTTCCTGTTCTTTGTCGAGGATCGCTTGCAGCTTGAGGGGATGGCGGGGCCGCTTCTGATCGTGTTTTTCCTGAGCGCCGGTCTGAGCGTGCCGCTTTGGGCGCGGATGAGCCAGCGGATCGGGTCGCGCCCGACGCTGTTGGTGGCGATGCCGCTGGCCATCCTGGGCTTTATCGGCGCGGCTTTCCTGGCGCCGGGCAACCTGGTCGGCTTCGCGGTGATCTGCGTGGCGTCGGGGGCCGCGCTGGGGGCGGACATGGTGATCCTTCCCGCGATGTTCTCGGTTGCGTTGACGCGTGCGGGGCTCAAGGCCTCGATGGCTTTCGGGATCTGGTCCTTTGCGGGCAAGCTGGGGCTGGCGCTGGCAGCATTCGCGGTGCTGCCGCTGCTGGAGGGGAGCGGTTTCGCCCCCGGAGAAATCAACGATGAGGGTGCTTTGAGCATGCTGAACTTTTCCTACGCGGTGTTGCCCTGCATCCTGAAACTTGCCGCGCTGGTGCTGGTCTTCCGCCTGCCGGCCGAGGCGCAACCCGCATGAGCGCGCTGGCTGCGCTGCTGGCGCTGATCCTCGTGGCGGTATATGTCCGATCCCGCCACTTCAGTTTCCGCAGTCAGAAACCAGGCGATTACGTGGATCGTGGGCCGGAGTTTTTGCTGAACGAACACTTGTCAGGCGATATCCTGTCTGAAGGGGTGATCTTTGGCCCCGACGGGCGGATGACCAACAGTTTTGTGGCGCAAATGTCGGGCAAGTGGGACGGGGAGAGCGGCGTCCTGAGCGAGAATTTCACCTATTCCAACGACCGGCAACAGGCGCGCGCCTGGCACATCACCCTGGGCAAGGCCGGGCGCTTCACCGCGACGGCGGACGATATACGCGGCGTGGCGCAGGGATGGATATCGGGATCGACGGTGAAGATGCGGTACCGGATCGTCCTGCCGAAGGAGGCAGGGGGGCATGTTCTGGACGTGACCGACTGGCTTTACCTGACGCGCGACGGTGCGATCATCAATCGGTCGCAGATGCGCAAGTTCGGGATGACGGTGGCCGAACTTGTCGCGACGATGCGGCCCGCTCCTGACGCGCGCGACTAGCAGGCGGCACGCCCGCCCCGTGCCGTGATCCCGGCGAGGAGCGCGAAACATCAGTTTCGCAGCTTGGCAATCACCGGCTAAGCGACTATAGCCCGTCGCGATACGCAAGGAGCCGGGTGCGATCCCCGGCTGGCTCTTCCGGCCGCCGATCCGCCGGACAACAAAAACCCGCACCAGACCACACGGCAACCAAGACCGCAGGCATCGCCGCGCGGCCCGAGGATACCAGACTTTCATGATCTCACTTACCCAATACCGCCGCCAATGGACCGGCAATATCCGTGGCGACCTTCTGTCAGGGCTTGTCGTCGCGCTGGCGCTCATTCCCGAGGCGATCGCTTTTTCGATCATTGCCGGGGTCGATCCGAAGGTGGGGCTTTATGCGAGTTTCTCGATCGCGGTGATCACCGCGATCACGGGGGGACGGCCGGGGATGATCTCGGCTGCGACGGCGGCGACGGCGGTGCTGATGGTCACGCTGGTGCGCGATCACGGGCTGGAATACCTGCTGGCGGCGACTGTTCTGGCGGGGCTGTTGCAGATCGTGGCGGGGTTCCTGCGATTGGGGTATGTGATGCGGTTCGTGTCGCGTTCGGTGATGACGGGATTCGTCAATGCGCTGGCGATCCTGATCTTCATGGCGCAGTTGCCGGAACTCGACCCGTCGAAAGTGCCGATGCTGACCTATGCGCTGGTCGCGGGCGGGCTGGCGATCATCTATCTGTTCCCGCGCATCACCACGGCGATCCCGTCGCCGCTTGTCACGATCATCGTATTGACTCTGCTGACGGTGGCCATGGGCTGGGAGGTGCGCACCGTCGGCGACATGGGCCAGTTGCCGGACACCTTGCCGATCTTCCTGATCCCGGACATCCCGCTTACCTTCGAGACACTTCGGATCATCATGCCCTATTCCATCGCCGTGGCGGTGGTGGGGCTGTTGGAAAGCCTGATGACCCAGCAGATCGTCGATGATCTGACCGACACCAGCAGCGACCGCAACCAGGAATGCGTGGGCCAGGGGCTGGCCAATACCGCGACCGGTTTCATCGGCGGGATGGCGGGCTGCGCCATGATCGGGCAGTCGATCATCAACGTGAAGTCGGGCGGACGCGGACGGCTGTCGACCTTTGTCGCGGGGATCTTCCTGCTGATCCTCTGCGTGGTGCTGGGCGATATCGTGGCGATCATCCCGATGGCCGCGCTGGTGGCGATCATGATCATGGTCTCGATCGGCACCTTTTCATGGTCGTCGGTCAAGTCTCTGCGCGAGCATCCGCGCTCGTCCTCGATCGTGATGCTGGCGACGGTGTTCTTCGTGGTTTACACCCATAACCTGGCCATTGGCGTGCTGGTGGGCGTTCTGTTGTCGGGTATCTTCTTTGCCTGGAAGATCGCGCAGCTGTTCCGTGTGCGCACCGAGATCACCGCGGACGGGATCCATCGCACCTATCACGTCGAGGGGCAGCTATTCTTCGCCTCGGTAGAGGACTTCATGAAGGCGTTCGACTTCAAGGAAGCGCCCGAGAAAGTGACGATCGATGTGAGCCGTGCCCATATCTGGGACATTTCATCGGTTGCAGCGGTGGACATGGCCGTGCTCAAGTTCCGTCGCGAGGGGGCTGATGTGGAGATCATCGGCATGAACGAGGCGTCGGAGACGATTGTCGACCGGCTGGCCATCCATGACAAACCGGGGGCGATGGATCGCCTGCTGGGCCACTGAAAAGGAACGGATCCATGAGCACGAACACATTGATCGCCCTTGTCGACGGTTCGGCATATTCCGAAAGCGTCTGTCACCACGCGGCCTGGATCGCGGGGAAGAACGACTGGAAGGTGAAGATCTATCACGTCATGGGCCGCCGTGACCGGATCGAAAGCCAGGACCTGAGCGGCGCGATCCGTCTGGGAGCGCGCACGGCGCTTCTGGCGCAGCTGACCGAGCTCGACGAGGCGCGTGCCAAGCTGGCGCATGAGCACGGGCGCGCGATCCTTGATGACGCAAGGACGATTGTCGAAGGCGACGGGGCGATCGAGGTCGAAACCCGCCTGCGCCAAGGTGATCTGGTCGAGACCGTCACCGCCAAGGAGGAAAGCGGCGAGATGATCGTGATCGGCAAGCGCGGCGAGGCGGCCGCGCTGGCGATGGAGCATCTGGGCTCGAACCTGGAACGGATCGTGCGCGCCAGCCACCGGCCGGTTTTCATCGCCAACCGCGCATTCAAACCCATCGACAAGGTTCTGGTGGCCTTCGATGGCGGGACGTCGTCGCTCAAGGCGGTGGATTACATCGCGCGCAGCCCGCTTTTCGTGGGGCTGCGGGTGACGCTGGTATTCGCCGGCAAGGACACGCCGGAGATGCGCAAGGCGCTTGAGGATGCACATGCCACGCTGAAGGCGGGCGGCAGCGATGTCGATATCGAGATCCGCAGCGGCGACCCCGAAGCGGTGCTGGGCGAGATCATCATCGAGGGCGCGCATGGCTTGTTGGTGATGGGCGCATACGGGCATTCGCGGGTGCGCAACCTGGTGATCGGTTCGACCACGACAGAGATGCTGCGATCCTGCCGCGTGCCGGTTCTGATCATGCGATGAGACGGGAGCCGCGCGAGCCAAACGGGACTGAGCCGACATGCTGACATTCCTGCGCGAGAACCTGCGCTGGCTGGCGGGCGGGGTGCTGCTGACCTTCGCCTCGGCCTTCGGGCAGACATGGTTCATCTCGCTGTTCGCGGGGGCGATCAAGGACGAATACGGGCTCAGCGATGGCGGCTGGGGCAGTCTTTACACGGTTGCGACGCTGGCATCTGCGGCGCTGTTGTTCTCGCGCGGATCGGTTGTCGACACCATGCGCCTGTCGCGGCTGGCCCCGGCGATCGCGACGGGTTTCGCGCTGGCGGCGCTCGGCATGGCGGTGGCGCGCGATGTCTGGCTTCTGGGCCTGTGCATCTTTCTGTTGCGCTTCTGCGGGCAGGGCATGTTCAGCCATATCGCGATGACCGCAATGGGGCGCTGGTTCGAGGCGCGGCGCGGGCAGGCGGTGGCGATCACCAGCCTGGGCCACCCCGCCAGCGAGATCGTGATCCCGCTGCTCGCGGTATTGGCGATTGCCGGGATCGGCTGGCGACCCACATGGATCGGCGTTGCGGTTCTGCTGCTGCTTGTGGTCGCGCCGCTCTTGTGGCTGTTGCTGAGCGAGGGGCGCGCGCCAGAGGGAGTCGAGGGCGGCGGCGCGAGACCGGGCCTGATGGGGCGTCAATGGAGCCGGCGGGACGCGGCGCGGCACTGGCTGTTGCCGGCATTGTTGCCGATGTTGCTGACGCCGGGATTCATCGGCACGGTGGTGTTCTTTCAGCAGGTCCATGTGGCCGATGTGAAGGGCTGGACCCTGGTCGGCATGGCGCCGGCATATTCGGCCTATGCAACAAGCGCGGTGGCCGCGTCCTTTGCCGCCGGTTGGGCGGCGGACCGCTTCGGGGCGCAGACCCTGCTGCCGGTCCTGCTGTTGCCGATGGGACTGGGAATTGCGTTGATCTGGCCCGCAGAAGAGGTCGTCGCGTGGCATGTGGCGCTCGGGGTGATCGGCATTACCCAGGGCATGGCCGGGGCTCTCTGGGGTGTGTTGCTGCCGGTGGCGTATGGAACCCGCCATCTGGGCGCGATCCGGTCGCTGGCGACGACGATCATGGTGGTTTCGACCGCGATCGGCCCCGGCTTGACCGGCATTCTGATCGACGCCGGAATCGACTTTCCGACACAGTGCCTGTTCATGGGCGCGTGGTGCGTCGCGCTGTCGTTGGGTGCGGTAATGATCGCCCGTCGGCTGACCCGCGAACTGACCGCGTGAGAGGGATCGAGCCCCCGCGCCAATCTGTGGGCAGGATGCGATCCAAGAGCGGCGTTTCGCCGCCGCGGTCTGTATGCAATTGCGCACTGATACGCTTGAACTCCCTATTGATTCACGCCAGTCTCGCGATGACGGCGGATGGTCGGTGCGGGTGGTGATTCTGCGCGGTGCGACACCGCCAAGGAGGAGAAATTCATGATAGTGCGCGCGATCAGCGGGCTGAATGAGGTCGTAGGACGGATCGTTTCCGTCTTCGCAGTCGGCTTTGCGGCGATCATCATCTACGATGTGGTCCTGCGCTATGTCTTCAACGAGCCGACCCGGTGGGCCTTCGACGTCGCAAAGCAGATGTTCGGCTTCTATTTCGTGATGCTCGGTGGATATGCCCTGCGCCACAAGGCGCATGTCAGGGTGGACATTGTTACCGAGAAGCTGGGCCGCGGTGCGCAGCGGGTGGCGGACCTGCTGGGTTATGTGGTCTTCTTCTTTCCTTTCACCTGGGTTTTCCTGACGCGATCCTGGGAATTCGCCGCGCGCTCCTGGGCGCAGGGCGAGGTGACCTATGGGGCGATCCAGATGCCGGTTTATCCGCTCAAGATGGCCATGTGCCTGGCGGCGGGCCTGCTGATGCTGCAAGGCGTCGCCGAGGTCATCAAACTGATTTTCGACCGGCAGGAGGCCTCTGAATGAACCCCGAACTCATTGCCGTCCTGATGTTCGGCCTGCTGATCTCGGGCCTGTTCCTCGGGCATCCGCTGGCTTTTGTCCTGGGTGGCACCGCCGTGCTGACGGCGATCATCGCCGGGAAGCCGATGGTGCTTGGCATCGTGATCAACCGCATCTTCGGTGATGTGCTGGATAACTACACCTTGATCGCTATTCCGCTTTTCGTGCTGATGGCGCGGTTCCTGTCGGATTCAGGCGTGACGGACCGAATGTTCGAGACCCTGCGCCTGCTGATGAGCAGGGTGCGCGGGGGTCTGGCGCTGGCGGTGGTGTTCATCTCGATCCTGCTGGCGGCGACGACGGGCATCATTGGCGCGTCGATCACCGTTATGGGCGTGATGGCCCTGCGCCCGATGCTGCAATATGGCTATTCCCAGACGCTGACCACCGGCGTGATCGCGGCCTCGGGTTGTCTTGGCATCCTGATCCCGCCGTCGATCATGCTGATCCTGATGGCCAGCTATTCGCCGCTGTCGGTGGGCGAGCTGTTCGCGGGGTCGATGCTTCCGGGTGTGTTGCTTGGCCTCAGCTACGCGCTTTACGTCTACGTGATCTCGGTTCTGCGCCCTGATCTGGCACCCGCGGTCGAGCCCGACGAGAAGATCGGCCGCTCGGCGCTGATGCGGATGCTGGTGCTTGAGGCGATGCCGCCGCTGGTACTGATCTTCGGGATTCTCGGCTCGCTGCTGGCGGGGATCGCCACCGCGACCGAGGCATCGGCGATTGGCGCGGCACTGGCGCTGCTGATCGTGATCCTGCGCGGCAAGTTCCAGCTCGGCACCTTTTACGGCGCGATGCTGGAGACCGGGCGGACATCGGCGATGATCCTGTTCATCGTCGTCGGCGCCACCGCCTTTACCGGGGTGTTCAACATCACCGGCGGGCTGCGCGCCACCCAAGAGCTGATCCGCGCAATGGATATGGAACCCTGGATGCTGATCACCATGATGATGGTGATCGTGTTCATCCTCGGGGCGTTTCTTGATTGGACCGGGATCGTGCTGCTGTCCTTCCCGATCTTCCTGCCGATCATTCAGGAGATGCCGGATGTCAACTTGCTCTGGTTCGTCGTGCTGATGGCGGTGGTGCTGCAGACCTCGTTCCTGACGCCACCATTCGGCTATGCGCTTTTCTATCTGCGCGCCATTGCCCCGCGTGAGGTGCGCACTGGTGCAATCATCCGCGGCGTGCTGCCGTTCATCGGGCTGATCGTCGCGATGTGCGTGCTTGTGGCGGCGTTCCCGGCGCTCGTTACGTGGCTGCCGGATGTTCTTTATACGAAGTGACCTCTAAACCATGAAAGGGAGAAGAGAATGACCATTAAAGCATTTGTTTTCGCCGCAGGAGCTGCCGGCGCGCTGGCCGTGCAGGCGACCGCACAGGAGAGCTGGACCATGACGACGACCTGGCCGTCGTCGCTGGAGCTGATCGAGACCGACCGGCATTTCGTCGACCTGGCGAACAAGCTGACTGCCGGTGAGTTGACCATCGAATTCTTTGAAGGCGGCGCGATCGTCCCCTCGGGCGAGGTCTTCGGCGCGGTTGAATCCGGCACCATTCAGGCCGGTGCCGACTGGCCGGGTTACTGGGCCGGGCGCGACTCGGCGTTCTCGCCGCTGGCGACAACGCCCAGCCTGTTCAATGCGATCGACTATGTGAACTGGATCCAGCAATGGGGCGGTGCCGAGCTCTACAACGAGATCTACGGCAATTACGGGATGGTCTATCTGCCTTATGGCGTGACCAACAATGAATCCGGTTTCCGCACCAACGAGCCGATCGTCAGCCTCGACGACCTGCAAGGCAAGCGCCTGCGTCTGTCGGGCCTCGAACAGGGCAAGCTGCTTGAGCGTCTCGGTGGCAACCAGGTGTCGATGGCGGGCGGCGAGATCTATCAATCGCTGGAACGCGGCGTGATCGACGGGGCCGAATTCTCGACCCCGAATGTCGACTGGTCGGGTGGCTTCCAGCAGGTCACGAAATACTGGGCGACGCCCGGTTGGCACCAGTCCGCATCGGTGTTCGGCGTGATGATCAACAAGTCCGCCTGGGACGCGCTGAGCCCCGAAACGCAAGAGAAACTGCAGATCGCGGCAGATGCGACGCTGGTTTGGTCGCTTGCCTTCACCGAGAAGCGCGCCACCGAAGCCTATGCGAAATTCGACGAAGCCGTCGAAATCAACCGCTATGACGACGAGACGCTGGCCCGCGTTCAGGAAATGGCCAACGAGGTGATCATCGAGACCGCCTGCGAGAATCCCAACTCGGCCAAGGTCTATCTGAGCATGATGGAATACGTGAACGATTATGCTCAGTGGCGCGATGCATCGGCACCGTTCAACCTGGGCCGCACGCCCAATGGTCCCGATGTCGAAGCGCTGCGCGAGTGCGTGAAGTAAGCACTGCGATCAAGTGGAAATTGATGCCCGCCAGTCTTGGCGGGCATCTTTGTTTTCCGGGGTCATGCAAGGCGCAGTGCCGCGGCCTCATGGGCGACGCGGGCGACATCGAGGCTGAGCACGATATCGTCCCCGTCGAGCGCTTCGAGGTCGAACCAGCGCGCCTCGAGCGCGTCGTCACCCGCGACCGGGTCTCCCGAGATCCAGCGGCACAGCACTGCAATCAGGATGAAGTGGCGCCCAAACGCGCCATCGCCGCCGTGCTCGAAGACATCGACAGCGGTGAAAATGCGCTCAGCCTCGGCCTTGGTGCCGGTTTCTTCGAAGAGTTCGCGCAGCGCAGCATCGCTGATGGTTTCGCCCGGCTCGATCTTGCCCCCTGGAAAGCCCCAGCGGCCCGCATCAGGGGGATTGGCGCGGCGCACGAGCAGCACCTGTTGGTCCCGGATCACGGTGGCGATGGTGGCGGCGATGGGGCGGGGCGGGGCGGATGATGTCGTCACGGGGCAGCCTCGTTTCACTGAATCAGGACCGGTCGCGCCTAGGCTTGCCGGCATGTTGCCGCACCGGTTCTATGCGACTGCGCCCGGCGTGGCGAGGGTTCATCCCTGATCCCGGGTCGCGCCGGAGGCTGGGCGCACGAAACGAAAATGCCCGCGCACCCGAATGGGCGCGCGGGCAGTGCCACAAGTCGCGGGGCGGCCGGGATTTCGCGTTGAAACCCCGGCCGGACCTTCACCGTTACATGCTGGCCGCGTCGCGCGCGGCATCGAGCCAGCCGTCGACCTTGTCGCGGTTGTTCTCGATCCAGGCCGAGGCCTGCTGTTCCAGATCCTCGGGGCTGTCGGCACCTTCGTTCATCTTCGCGTTCTGATCGAAGATGGCGCTGATCGGAATGCTGGCCTGGCGCAGAAGCTCGGCGGCTGCCGGGTTCTCTTCCAAGAATTCCGAATTCGCCACGGGCCGGATGTCGTTGGCGGGCCAACCCAGATCACAGGGCTGTTCGCCACGGCAACCTTCGAGGTCCTCGACGGTGGTGGCATCGGCCAGATCCGCCTGGTCCTCGGGCAGCTTGGTTTCCTTCATCTGAAGCCAGACGACGTCTTCGCCGGGCGTCAGTTCGCCCACGGTCCAGTTCGGCGTCCAGGTATAGAAGAAGATCGGCTCACCGCTCTGGAACCGGCCAAGCGCATCGGCCATCGACGCGGAATACCCGGCCTTGATGGCGTTGAAGTCATCGCCCCATTCATAGGCCTCGAAATGGTGCGAAATCACCGTTTCACATCCCCAGCCCGGCGGGCAGGCGACAAGATCGGCCTTGCCGTCGCCATCGGCGTCGAACAGTTCCTGGTTCTCGTCCTTGGTGATGTCCGAGACATAGGTGATGTCATGCTCTTCGGCGGTCTTCTTGTCGATCAGGTAGCCCTGAAGTGCACCGCCCTTGGCGACATAACCGATCTTTTCGGCGCCGTTCTCAAAGGCGTCCTCGTAGGAGTTGTGCAGCGGGAACCAGCCGTTCACCCAGAGGTCCACATCGCCCTGCGCCACGGTCTGGTAGAAGGGCGGGTTGTCGAGCGTGGTGATGCGCGACACCTCGTAGCCCAGTTCCTGAAGCAACTGGCTGTAGATTTCGGCCTGCCACCAGCCCGTATCCCAGCCGGCGCGCGCCATGTCGATGCTGACGCCTTCGCCGGGCATGCTTTTCTCTTGGGCTGCCGTCGCGGCGGGCATCGCCACAAGGGCAGCAACGGCCATCGTGGTCGTGGTCTTCAGGATCGCTTTCTTGTTGATCATCGCGAAAGTCCTCCTTCTTCTCGGATTGTCGCCACGCCGGCGTTTCGCGCGCCGGGGGCGGATCAGCAGTCATGCCGGCAGCGCATGACCGCATGGGATGGGTGTCACGGGTACGCTTCGGCGTCAGCCATGCGACGACGTTGCCGGTGCCCGTTTACGAAAGAACGATTTAAGTGTCTCCAGCAGCCCCGGCGATTGCCGGGTTGCATCGCTGCCGAGCGCCTGAGTGATCCGGTCGAGGATCATCGCCAGCAGCACGATCCCGAGGCCGCCTTCGGTGGCCACCCCGACATCAAGCCGCCCCAGCCCGGTATAGACCGTCAGGCCAAGGCCGCCCGCGCCGATCAGGGCCGCGATCACGGTCATCGAAAGCGCGAGCATCAGGGTCTGGTTCAGCCCCGCCATGATCGTGCGCAGCGCCAGCGGCAACTGCACTTCCCAGAGCACCTGCCTTGGCGACGAGCCGAAGGCGTAGGCGGCCTCGATCAGGTCGGCGGGGACCGAGCGGATGCCCAGATTGGTAAGGCGGATGATCGGCGGAAGCGCAAAGATGATCGTGGCGATGATCCCCGGCGTCATGCCGACGCCGAACAGCATCACGATCGGCACGAGGTAAACGAAGGGCGGAATGGTCTGCATGATGTCGAGCACCGGGCGGATGCCCTTTTCAAACCCGTCGCGGCGCGCCGCCGCGATCCCGAGGGGCACGCCCACAAGCGCGCAGAACAGCACCGCGGTCAGGATCATCGCCAGCGTGGTCATGGTCTGCGACCAGACGCCGATCAGATCGACCAAAGCCAGGCTGACAAGGGTGAATGCAGCCAGGCCTCGGCTGGCGACACTCCAGGCGACAAGCGAAATGACGATGGTGAATATCGGCATCGGGATGGCCTGAAGACCCATGTCGAACCCATCGAGCACCAACGCGATGGGGGTTTGGACCGCCTGAAAGACCTCGCGGAAATTCGGCACGAGCCAGTCCTTGATACCGGCCTCGACCCAGGTGTCGAGCGGGATTTCAAAGCTATCGGATGGTTGCCACATGGTCGTTTCTCCCGTTCACGCCGAAAACGCAGGCGCGGCGTCAGCGGGTTCGCCGGACTCGCCTGGATTGGTGTTGTCTTGTGCGAGAAGGTCGAACACGGCTTCGGGCGTGACCACGCCGACGAAATCACCGCTGTCGTCGACAATGGCGACCGGCAAGCCCGAGCGGCACGCGCCGTAAAGCGAGGAGAGACGCGTCTCGGGCCGCGCGGTCGGGGCCTCGCTTTGCAGCGCATCGTCCAGCGACGCATTGCGCCGGCCTTCGACCTGCGAGAGAGAACGGCGGGTTATGATCCCGGCTAGCGCGCCCTTGTGCAGCACATGCACGCTGTCGCGGCCAAGGTCGTCAAGGCGCCGACGTGCGGTGGAGGGATCGTCTGCGTCAAGGTCGAGCGCCTCGGGCACGTCCATGACGCGGCCTGCATCGAAGACACGCGCGCGGTCGATATCCTGCGTGAAGGCGGCGACATAGTCATCCGCCGGGTTGCCGACGATCTCCTCGGCCGTGCCGACCTGAACGAAACGGCCTTCCTTCATGATGGCGATCCGGTCGCCGAGGGTCAGGGCCTCGTCAAGGTCGTGGGTGATGAAGACGATGGTCTTCTTCAGCTCGCGCTGGAGGACCAGCAATTCGTTCTGCATATCCCTGCGAATGAGCGGATCGAGTGCCGAAAAGGGCTCGTCCATCAAGAGGATCTCGGGGTCGACCGCGAGTCCGCGCGCCAAGCCGACGCGCTGTTGCATCCCGCCCGAGAGGGCCGCTGGACGGCGATCACCCCAGGCAGACAGCCCGACCTTGTCAAGCGCGTCGCGGGCGCGCTCATGCCGGTCGCTCGCCGGGACGCCCGCGATCTTGAGGCCATATTCAACATTCTCGAGAACCGTCTTGTGCGGGAAAAGCGCGAAATGCTGAAAGACCATCGTGATCTTTTCTAGCCGAAGCCTGCGCAGCGCCGAGGGATTGGCGGTGCAGACATCCTCGCCGTCGAGATAAATGGCGCCGTCGCTGGCCTCAACGAGGCGATTCAGCATGCGCACCAGGGTGGATTTGCCTGACCCGGAAAGGCCCATGACGACGAAGACTTCGCCTTCGGCGACGGAAAAATCGACGGAATGGACTCCGATTGTCTGTCCGGTCTGGGCAAGAACCTCGTCCTTGGTCTTGCCCTGGCGGATGAGTTCGAGCGCCTCGCGCGGGTCGTCTCCGAACACCTTGGAAAGGTTTTCAGCAACGATCTTGTCAGTCAAAAAAAGCCTCCCGGCCCATGAAATGGGTTAAGCGGACATGATGTTTCGATATGCCGGGGGATATGGCAGCCGTAAAACGGTCTTTCAACCCCGTGTCTTTTCGCAAGCCGGATCGGTGGGGCTGGCCGGGTTGGAGTTATCGGCGCTGGAACAGGATCATGACCAGCGCCAGCAGGCTCGATCCCACCATCAGCAGAAGCGAGACCGCGTTCAGCAACGGTGTCGATCCCTCCTTGAGGCGGTCAAACATGGCGATGGTCAGCGGCGCGTCGGAGCCCACCAGCATAAGCGTCGTGTTGAAATTCTCGAAGCTCATCAGGAAGGCCACCACGAAGGCGCCGACAATGGCGGGCATGAGGAACGGAATGGTGATGGTGCGCACCGCCGTCAGGCGACCGGCACCAAGGTTGAGCGCGGCCTCTTCCAGCGTGCGGTCGAATTTCTGAAGCCGTGCGGCGATCACCAGCGTCGCGATCGTGGTGATGAAGGAGAACTGCCCCAGCACCACCAGAACAAGTCCGGGACGCAATGCCTGAAGGTCGAGATTCGCCATGTCCCATGCGGCATTGGCGACGGTGGAAGAAAATACCAGGATCGAGATGCCCAGAACGATACCCGGAATGACCAGCGGCAGAAGCATCAGAACGTACAGCAACCCCCGCCCGCGAAACTCGTAGCGGTTGAACAGAAAGGCGTTGGTGGTGCCCACTGCCACGGCCAGCACCGAAACGCACAGCCCGACGAAGGCGGATGTGCCGATGGCGCGCAGGATGGGACGCTCGTGAAACACCCCGATCATCGGTCTTTCGTCGCCGAAGAACCAGGCCCAGGTGAACCCCTCCCAGGGCAGCGAGGGGAACTGGCTGTCGTTGAAGGCGAAGACCGCGACCACCGCCAGGGGCAGCGCGAGGTAGAGGAAGAACAGCACGACATAGGCCATGTAGGCGGCGCGGATCGTGCGGTTTTGGGGGATCGTGGGGATCATCGCGCGCCTCTCCTTATCCCATTGTCTTTTCGAGCGTCTGCCCGGTCAGCCGAAGCGTGCCCCAGACAATGACCGACGACAGGATCAGCAGCATGAAGCCGAAGGCGGCGCCCAACTCCCAGTTGAAGCGGACGATGAACTGCGAATAGATCAGCTCGGTGAACCAGAGGCTGTCCTTGCCGCCAAGCATGATCGGGGTGAGGTAATTGCCCAGCGACAGCATGAACACCACGATCGAGCCCGACACGATGCCGGGCATGGCATGGGGGATGACGATCTCGCGCAGGATCGAGGGGCCGGAGCCGCCAAGGTCGTAACCGGCCTCGATCACCGAATCGTCGAGGCTGTCGAGCGTCGTCACCAGCGGGACCACCATGAACAGCATCGAGGTATAGACCAGCCCGACCATGATCGCGACATCGTTGTAAAGCATCTCGACCGGCCCATCGACCAGCCCGGCCCATTGCAGCAGCGACGAGAACAGGCCCGTTTCGCGCAGAAGGATCATCCAGCCGAAGGTGCGTACCAGTTCCGAGACCCAAAACGGCACGAGGCAGAGCAGGAACAACGCCGAGCGCACCCGCCCACGCGCCATCTTGGCGATGTAATAGGCGACGGGAAAGCCGATCAGCAGCGTCAGCGCGGTGGCCATCACCGACATGACCGCCGTGCGTGCGAAGGTCCAGAGATACAGCGGTTCGTCGATGAAACTGCGGTAATTGGCGAGGCTGGTGGCATATTCACCGACCCCGACACGTTCGCGCAGCGACACGAGGAACATGTCGACATGCGGAATGAGGATCAGCAACGAAAGCCACAGAAGAAGCGGCGTCAGAAGCAGCACGAAGCCCAGTCGATGCGCCGCCTGCATCAGCCTGTCTCCGTCGCGAAACAGTTGCCCTGATCGCTGGACCATCCGACATGCACGGTGTCGCCGCGCGACAGATGCGCGAATTCGCCCGACTGGGGCAGGGCGACCTCGATTTCCTCGCCGCCACTGTCGGGACGCAGAAGGATACGGCTGGCGGCGCCGTTGAACAGGAGGCTGGTGACCCGGCCCGACAAGCGGTTGTCGAAATGGGCGATGTCGGCTTCGCCACGGCCAAGGCGGATCGCCTCGGGGCGCACGAATATCTCAGCCTCGTCGCCATCCGAGACGGGGCGGCCGTGGCTGTTGCCGCAAAGATCGAGCCCGCTTTCGCTGCGCAGGCGCAGGTTGTCGCCCGACACCGAGACGACGCGGCCGCGCCAGCGGTTGCTGTCGCCGACGAAGCTGGCGACGAAAGGCGTTTCAGGGCGGTAATAGAGGTCGCGCGCGCTGCCGATCTGTTCGAAGCGGCCGGCGTTCATCACCGCGATGTTGTCCGACATGACCAATGCTTCGCTCTGGTCGTGTGTGATGTAGACGAAGGTCGTGTCAAACGCGCTCTGCAGTGCCTTCAGTTCGATCTTCATATGTTCGCGCAGCTTCAGGTCGAGCGCGCCAAGCGGTTCGTCAAGCAGCAGCACATCGGGTTCCAGCACCATACAGCGGGCGATGGCGACCCGCTGTTTCTGGCCACCCGACAGCTCATCGACCTTGCGTTCGCCGATATCGGGCAGGCCGATCCGTTCCAGGACCTCACCCACCTTGCGGGTGATTTCAGGTTTGGACACGCCCTGACGGCGCAGCCCGTAGCCGATATTGTCGGCGATGTTCATCATCGGGAACAGCGCGAGATGCTGGAAGACCATGTTGACCGGGCGCTTGTTGGGCGGCGCGTCCAGCACCGAGCGGCCCTTGATCCGGATATCGCCGCTGGTGGGGGCAAGGAATCCCGCGATCATCCGCATGATCGTGGTCTTACCGCAGCCCGATGGCCCGAGGATGGAAAAGAACGACCCCGGCGGCACTTCGAAGGAGACGTTCTCGACGGCGCTGGTGTCGCCGAAACGTTTCGTCAGGTCGGTGCATTCGAGATCGGGAATCGTCATGTCGTCGTGGTCCTTCACAAAGAAGAGGCCCCCGCCGTAGGAGCGGGGGCCTCCTGAAATTGATCAGCCTCAGTTCGCCGCTTTGACGCGGTCGAGAACGCCGCCCTCGATCACCTCGAGGCCTGCGGGAACCGGGGGATACCACTTGATGTTGTCAACGGCCTCAGGCGGGAAGCTGGCCTGATACTTGGCCTTCAGTTCGTCCGAGGCGAACTCGTCGGCACCTTTTGACGCGGTGAAGTTGCCCGCCGCTTCGGTGATCATCGCCGAGACCTCGGGGCGCATGACGAAGTTGATCCAGTCATAGGCGGCATCGTCCGCGCTGCCCTTGGCGGGAAGGACGAAGGTGTCGATCCAGCCCAGTGCGCCCGATGTCGGGGCGACGAAGGTCACGTCCGCATTGTCCTCGTTCAGCTTCCAGCCGCCGGTATCCCATGCCATCGCCGCAACGGCCTCGCCCGAACGCATGAGGTTCATCAGCTCGTCGCCGCCGCTCCAGTAGGCCTTCACGTTGGGTTTGCATTCGATCAGCTTGGCTTCGACCTTTTCCATGATCTCGGTATAGGCGGCCTCGTCGCCATAGGCGGCGAACGGATCCATCCCCATCGAGAAGGCAAAGCCGATCAGGGTTGGGCGGCGCAGGCGGTAGGATACCTTGCCGGCCACCTCGGGTGCGCAAAGGTCGGTGTAGTCCTTGACCATGCCGGCTTCGGCGGTATTCAGGACAAGACCCGAGGTTCCCCAGACATGCGGCACGCCATAGACGTTGCCATCCACGGTGGTGTTCGCCTTGGTCGCCTCGAGCATCGAGGGAATGAATTGCGAGGCGTCGATCTTCGAGAGGTCGATCGGCTTGTAGATGCCGAACTCGGCCTGCGGTCCGGCGATCCGGTCCTGGCTGGGCTGGGCAAGGTCAAAGCCGCCGCCGCCGGTCGCGCGCAGCTTGGCGATCATCTCTTCGTTGTTTGAAAGGGTCACCTCGACACTGTGGCCGGTTTCCTCTTCGAATTTCGCCACCACGTTTTCGGGCGCATAGCCACCCCATGTCAGCAGGCGGAGCGTTTCTGCCGCAGCGGGTTGGCTCAGTGCCAGAAGGCCCGCAATCGCGGTGGCGAGCGTCACTTGGTTCGATGTCGTCTTCATGTTGGTCCCCGTCTGGTGATTTGAATAGCCGTATCCGCATGCCATGCGCGCACGAAACTTTCATGACAGCGGTTTGTGTTGTGCCACATTTACGCGCGGAGAATGTGGCAGTGTCAATCCCAATCACGGACCCGTACCGAGAGAGTCCGACCCACTTTGCCCGGGTGCGTTGGTGGCAGCGGGCAAGAAACCCATTGTCCACGCGGCGACAGCCGATTAGCATTCCGCGCAGTCAGCCGTCCCGGCCGGTGCGTGGTGCCGGGCGCGGTGGTATCGTATCCACCGGCGTCGCGACGGCGCGACATTGGCTGGCTCTAAACTTCTTGAAAAGGTGAAAGACCGCCAATGTCCATAGATACCCGAATTACTGACGATCTGGTCGCCAGCAAGATCGAATTCGTCACCACCGTGCCCTGCAAGCAGCTTGCAGGCGTGATCGACGAGATTGATCGGCGCCCTGAGATCGCGCATGTCCCGTCAAACAAGGAAGACGAGGGGATGGGCTTGTGCGCGGGCGCCTGGATGGGCGGGAAACGCCCCGCGATCATCATGCAGAACACGGCGCTCGGGGTGACGCTGAACACGCTGGCGACACTGACGCAGTTCTACCGGATGCCGCTGCCGATGCTGATTTCCTATCGCGGTGAACTGGGCGAGCCGGTGGCCTGTCAGGTCGAAATGGCGGTGCACACCAAGGCCTTGCTGGCGCAGATGCATATCCCGACCTACCATTTCCACCACCAGGCGGATGTCGCCGAGCTGCCGAAGATTCTTGAGTTTACATTCATGTGCAACAAGCCGGTCGCGATCCTGACCGATGCCAGCTTCTGGGGAGGCTATTGAGATGATCCGTTCCGAAATCCTGAAGGAAATCGCGCCGATTCTTCGTGACGAGCTTGTCGTGTGCAATATCGGCATTCCCAGCCAGGAGCTGCATGCCATCGATGACCAGCCAACGAATTTCTACATGCTCGGGACGATGGGCCTGGCGTCGTCGATAGGCCTCGGCCTTGCGCTGGCGCAGCCCAAGCCCGTTGTGGTCATCGATGGGGACGGCTCGGTCCTGACCAATCTGGGGACATTGCCGACCATCGCCAACAACGTCGCGGATAACTACATCCTGCTGATCATCGACAATGGCTCATACGGGTCGACCGGCGATCAGCCCACCTATGCCGGGCGCAAGACATCGTTGGCCAAGGTGGCCGAGGCCTGCGGATGCGAACGCGTTATCGAATGCCAAGCGGAAGATACCGGGCGCGTCCTGCAAGAGGCGCTTGATGCCCGCAAGATGACCGTCATCGTCTGCAAGTGCGAAAGCGGCAACGCCAAGATGCCTGTCATCACGATGGACCCGGTCGTCATCCGCGACCGTTTCATGAAAGCCGTGCAAGCCTGACGACACCGGTCGGGCAGGGGCGGGGACGCGTCGAAGGCAGGCCCTTCATCGCCCCGCCCTATCGGTTTTGCCTGTTTTCATCGGCTGCGCGGATCAAGGCGGAGCGGATCGAAAAAATGGCTGGTCTGAGCGATCTGTTTGACCATTATGGCGCCTGAACGGAGGGGGCCTTGGATTCAACCGACACGATCCCGGACAAGCAGTTGGGCGAGCGCCTTGGCAATGCCAGCGTGCTGATCGTCGATGACGAACCCGGCATGCGCAACTTCATGATGAAGACGATCGAACCCTTCTGCGCCCATGTCGCAGAGGCCGCCGACGCCAAGGCCGCCAGTGCCTGCCTCGCCGAACGCCATTACGACGTTATGATTCTCGACAATATAATGCCCGAGCGCAAAGGCATCGAATGGCTGGCCGAGGAACGCAGCAAGGGCGGGTTCACCGATACCATCATGGTGACCGCCTATGCGGACCTTGAGACGGCGATCGAAGCCATGCGGGCGGGGGCCTCGGATTTCATACTCAAGCCGTTCCGCTCGAACCAGCTGCTGAACGCCATCCAGCGGTCGATAGAAATGTCGCGCTTGCGGCGCGAGAACATGCTGCTTCAACGCGAACTTGACGCAACCGACATCGGCCGCAAACGGCGTCATGAACTGATCGGAAGTTCCGAAGTCATCGAATCCGTGCGCCAGACCCTTGCTCGTGTCGAGAATGTTTCGACCCCGGTGCTGATCACGGGTGCGTCGGGCACCGGGAAAGAAGTGGCTGCCCGGCACCTCCATGCGCATTCGTCACGCGCCAAGATGCCATTCGTGCCGATCTCCTGCGGGTCGATCCCCGCCGAGATGATTGAAATCGAACTGTTCGGCCATGCGCCCGGCGCCTTTCCGGGTGCACAGGGTGGGCGCGAGGGGCTGCTGGCCTCGGCGCAGGGCGGCACGGTGTTCCTCGACGAGATATCGGAACTCGATGCCGCTGCCCAATCAGCGCTGCTGCGGGTGCTTGAGGATGGGCTGATCCGTCCGGTCGGTACGGAGAGGGACATCCAGCTCGACCTGCGCTTTGTTCTGGCGACCAGCCGCGACCTGACGGCAGAGGTCCGAGCGGGGCGTTTTCGTGAGGACCTGTTGTTTCGCGTGAACGTTGTCGAGATCCGGATGCCGCCGCTCAACCGCCGGGAGACCGACGTGATCGAACTGGCCGAGCTGTTTCTTGAGGAAATCGCATCGCGCCTGCGGCTGGAGCGTCTTGAGATCGACACCGCGACACGGGCGGCTATCCTGCGGCATACTTGGCCCGGCAACATCCGTGAATTGCGCAACTTCATCGAGCGGTCCCTGATTTTCGGGAGCTTTCCGCTGGAGACGCTCGGAAATGACATTACCGATAAGCAGATCGTGCCGCTGGACCAGGTTGAGCGCCGCGAGATCTTGCGCGCGCTTGAGCAGGTTGGCGGGAATCGCACCGAGGCGGCGAAACGGCTGGGCGTGTCGCGAAAGACCATCGAACGTAAATGTGCCGCCTGGGGCGTCTGATACCCGCCGCATTCCAGCGCAGGGGTGAATCGGCGCAAGAGCCCCCGGTCGACTGAGGTGAAGGCGCAGCTGACCCGGCAATGTCCCGGCACATCGCGACTTTCTTCGCAAATCCGCGAAAGCCCCCGGTTTGGACAGAATGTCCCGGTTGGAGCCGGTCTGGTGACGAGCGACCGACAGAAAGTCCCGGTCACACCTGGTCCAAGCCTGCCGGAGCGTCAAAAAGTCCATCTAAGATATTGATATAAAACCATAAATATATTGACAGACTTGGTTGCGCTTGGCGAACTGTTTTTGCGCGCATGCAACAGCATGCCGCAATGTTGGCGAGCTTTGGGTGGAGGCCAGGAAGCGCGCCAGGCACATCAATGGGAGGAAATTTGTCATGAGCAATGCACGCTCAGGAGGGGCATTGGGGTTTCTTTATAAGGACCACATCGTCGCCAGACCCGGCTACAATCGCTGGCGGGTGCCGCCTGCTTCGATCGCGATCCATCTTTGCATCGGCTCGGTCTATGCTTGGTCGGTCTTCAACCCGCCACTGACACGCCAGTTGGGCGTCGTGGCGCCTGCCGCCGAGGATTGGAGCCTTGGCTCGGTCGTCTGGATTTTTTCTGTCGCCATCGTGTTCCTGGGCCTTGCCGCTGCCTTTGCAGGTAAGTGGCTGGAAGAGGTCGGCCCGCGGATGGTGGGCGTGGTCGCAGCCCTGCTCTGGGGTGGTGGCTTTATCCTCGGGTCGTTTGGTATCGCGTCGCATCAGCTTTGGCTGGTGTACCTTGGCTATGGGGTCTTCGGCGGTTGCGGTCTGGGGCTTGGCTATGTCTCGCCGGTGTCGACCCTGATCCGCTGGTTCCCCGACAGGCGCGGCATGGCAACGGGCATGGCGATCATGGGCTTCGGCGGCGGTGCGATGATCGCGGCCCCGGTCAAGGGGTGGCTGTTGAACCTGTTCGAGACCACGCCCGAGTATCTGGGTGCTCAGGATGCCGTGACGACGATGGTCGAGAACGGCCGGATCTTCGCCGAAACTGCGGCCGGTAAGGTCGAGGTGGTCATCGCCTCGGCGGCGCAGGCGGCCGAACTCGGAAGCGAGGCCGGGGTCTATGTCGTCGGGACCGGTGACACCGGCGCGGCTCAGACCTTCATGACGCTCGGTGTGGTCTACTTCATCGTGATGGTGATCGCGGCCTTCCAATATCGTGTCCCCGCAAAGGACTGGAAGCCCGAAGGATGGGAGCCGAAACCCAGCCGTTCGGGGCTTGTCACCCAGAATGACGTGCATATCGACCAGGCGATCAAGACACCTCAGTTCTGGCAGCTGTGGGTCATGCTGTGTTTCAACGTGACCGCGGGGATCGGTGTGATCGGCGTGGCCAAGACGATGATGTCGGAGATTTTCGGAACAGTGATGCCGCTGGTCGTCACCGCGGCCTTTGCCTCGACCTATGTTCTGATGATTTCGGTCTTCAACATGGTTGGCCGGTTCTTCTGGGCCTCGACCTCGGATTACATCGGGCGCAAGGCGACCTATATGTGCTTCTTCGTTCTGGGCACGCTGCTGTATCTGTCGATTCCCTACTTCGCCACGGCTGTCGCCAGCAATCCGGCCATGATCTACCTGATCGGTTTCTATGCTGCGACGATGATCATCTTCTCGATGTATGGCGGCGGGTTTGCGACGATCCCGGCCTATCTGGCCGACATGTTCGGCACGATGCATGTGGGGGGCATCCACGGGCGGCTGCTGACGGCATGGTCGACGGCGGGTGTGCTTGGCCCGCTGGCGATCACGTCGCTGCGACAGATGTCGGTCACCAGCGCGATCAACGATCTCGCTGCCAAAGTCAATCCGGCGGCGTTTGCCGAGAAGTTCGGCGCGCCGCTCGCGCAACTGGACCAGCTGGTCGCTGCCAAGACCGTGACGATCTCGCGACTGATGGAGATCGCGCCTGAGGGCACCATCGACCCGACGCCAAGCCTCTACAATACAACGATGTATTGCATGGCGGCGCTGTTGGTGGTGGCATTCTTCGCCAACCTCGTCATGAGGCCCGTGAAAGAGCACCATCACCACGACGAGGCCGAATTGGCGGCCGTGCCCGTGGAATGATCGCAACGATCCGGGGCGCGCGTGATCCTGCGCCCCGGACGACCGTTTCCGCGGCGGGATACGGCGCGCGAGGCTCGATTTGCGGCACGTTGCATGGCAAGGTGTTGACGGCGCACAGCGCTTGCTCCATTGCCCGAGGTGCAATCAATCAACAGCTTTTCGATTGGAATGTTCTATCATGCTCGACAAGCTTGAAATGTTCATCGCCGTGGCCCGGGAGCGCCATTTCGGTCGGGCAGCCGACAGCCTGGGGGTGACGCAGCCCACCTTGTCGGCGGGAATCAAGCAGTTGGAAGAACAGCTTGGCGTGCAGTTGATCTTTCGCGGGTCGCGCTTTGGCGGGCTGACCCCCGAGGGGCAGAGCGCGCTGGTCTGGGCGCGCCGCATCGTAGGGGACGCGCGCCAGTTGAAGGACGAGATGCGCAATACGCGGCATGGCCTGTCCGGTCGGGTGAGGATCGCGGCGATCCCGACGGCGCTGACCTGGGCGGCGCGGCTGTCGGCGATCTTCAACGACCAGCATCCCAACGTGCGGTTCACGATCCTGTCCCGCACGTCGCGCGATATCCTGACCATGCTCGAGAATTTCGAGGCCGATATCGGAATATCCTACATCGACAACGAACCGATGGGCCGCGTCAGCACCGAGCATCTCTATCACGAGGAATACATGCTGGTCTGCTCGGATCGCTCGTCATTCGCGTCGCAAAAGTCGGTCGGATGGGGTGAGTTGGATGGGCAAAAGCTGTGTCTTCTGACCCCTGACATGCAGAACCGCCGCATCATCAACAAGAATTTCATGGACGCCGGAATCGCGCCGGAGGCCTGGATCGAATCCAATTCCATCGTCGCGCTTGTGTCCAATGTGGAATCAGGCGACTGGCTGACGGTGCTTCCCGCCGATATCGCGCGCTTCTTGGCAGGTGGCAAGCCATTGAAAATAATACCTCTTTCCGGTGCGGGAAGGGGGCATTCAGTGGGCCTTGTCGCCCCCTATCGCGAACCCCACACACCGGTCATCGACGCGCTTCTTACGCAGGCGCGCCGTTTGCCCCGCTGGAACGATTGAGAATCCTGATCGGGCCACGGAATAGCGATATTGATTGTAGGGGTGTGGATTTGGTCTGGTATCGGGACCGCAGAGGACCGGAGTTGAGGAAAGCCATGCAAAGCGCAGAGCCACGGGCCGAGGATATCGAAATCCGGGCCATCATTGACGAACATGCCGAAATGGAAGGCCCCTTGCTGCCCATTCTGCATGCCTTGCAGGAGCATTTCGGATGTGTCCCGCAGGCCGCGACGCCGATCATCTGCGATGTGCTCAACATTTCCCGCGCGGAACTGCATGGGGTGATGAGCTTCTATCACGATTTCCGTGAGGTGCCCGCCGGTCGTCACGTGGTCAGGATCTGCCGCGCCGAGGCCTGTCAGGCCATGGGCGCGAACGCGCTGGCTGATGCGGCTTTGAGTCAGCTTGGGGTCGCATGGCACGGCACGACGGCGAATGGCGCGGTGACCATCGAGCCGGTCTATTGCCTGGGGCTTTGCGCCTGCGGTCCCGCCGCGATGGTGGACGACAAGGTCGTGGGGCGTCTCGATGCATCCCGGATGTCCGAACTTCTGAAGGAGGCGGGCGCATGAAGATATGGGTACCGATGGACAGCGCCGCCAAGGCGCTTGGAGCGGACACGGTGGCCGAGGCGATCGGCGCCGAGGCCGCGCGCCGTGGGCTTGAAATCGAACTGGTGCGCAACGGCACGCGCGGCATGATCTGGCTGGAACCACTGGTCGAGATCGACCGCGGTGAAGGGCGTCAGGCCTACGGGCCGATTGGTGCGGCGGATGTACCCGCTTTGCTGGACGGTGCTCTGGAAAGCCTGGGGCCGGTCGAGGATATCCCATTCTTCGCGCGTCAGACGCGGCTGACCTTTGCACGCTGCGGCGTGATCGACCCATTGAACCTTGCGGATTACGAGGCGCATGGCGGTCTGACCGGGCTGCGCCGCGCGGCCGCGATGAGCGGCGCCGAGATCGTCAAGGAGGTCACCGACTCGGGCCTGCGTGGTCGCGGCGGCGCGGGGTTTCCGACGGGGATCAAGTGGAACACCGTTCTGGAGGCGGAAGCGCCACAGAAATACATCGTCTGCAATGCCGACGAAGGCGACAGCGGCACCTTTGCCGACCGCATGATCATGGAGGGCGACCCCTTTACCCTGATCGAAGGGATGGCGATTGCGGGCCTTGGCGTGGGCGCGACCCGGGGGTACGTCTATCTGCGCTCGGAATATCCCGATGCGATCAAGGTCATGAATGCCGCCGTGCAGATCGCGCGCCAGAAAGGTGTTCTGGGCAGTGATGTGCTTGGCTCTGGCCGGGCCTTCGATATGGAGATCCGGGTCGGGGCGGGGGCCTACGTCTGTGGCGAGGAAACCTCGCTTCTCAACAGCCTCGAAGGCAAGCGCGGCGTGGTGCGTGCCAAGCCGCCGTTGCCTGCACTGGAAGGGTTCCTTGGGCGGCCGACCGTCGTTAACAACGTCATTTCGCTGGCCACGGTGCCGGTCATCTTCGAGAAAGGGGCGCAGCACTACGCCGATTTCGGACTCGGCCGGTCGCGTGGGACCGTGACCCTTCAGATCGCGGGCAACGTCGCGCGCGGCGGGCTTTTCGAGACCGCCTTCGGGATCACCCTGGGCGAGGTGGTGAATGACCTTGGCGGCGGCACCGCTTCGGGACGACCGGTCAAGGCGGTACAGGTGGGTGGCCCGCTCGGGGCCTATCTGCCGGTTGCGAAATTCGATGCGCCGCTCGGATATGAGGAACTCGATGCCGAAGGCGGGCTGTTGGGCCATGCCGGGCTCGTGGTGTTCGACGACAGCGCCGACATGCTGGGCATGGCGCGTTTCGCAATGGAGTTCTGCGCCATCGAGAGCTGTGGCAAGTGCACGCCCTGCCGGATCGGTGCGGTGCGCGGGGTCGAGACCATTAACCGGATCGCACAGGGCGACGCCGATGCGATGCCGCTGCTGGCCGATCTGTGCGAGACCATGAAGGATGGCTCGCTTTGCGCGCTTGGCGGGTTCACGCCGCTGCCGGTGATGTCTGCCGTCACCCATTTCCCCGATGATTTCGCGACCACGAAGGAGGCCGCAGAATGAAGGATTTCATCATCCCCGACGACCGTGACATGGGCACCCCGGCAATCAAGGGTGCCCCCGTCACATTGAGCATCGACGGTTTCGACGTGACCGTGCCCGAGGGCACGTCCGTCATGCGCGCCGCCGCCGAGGCGGGCATCCAGGTGCCCAAGCTCTGCGCGACCGACAGTCTCGAGGCGTTCGGCTCGTGCCGGCTTTGCGTGGTCGAGATCGAGGGGCGACGTGGCACGCCCGCGTCCTGCACCACGCCGGTGACGCCCGGAATGGTCGTCCGGACTCAGTCCGACAAGGTGCGCAAGATCCGCAACGGTGTGATGGAGCTCTATATCTCGGATCACCCGCTGGATTGCCTGACCTGCGCCGCCAATGGCGATTGCGAATTGCAGGACATGGCCGGAATGGTCGGATTGCGCGACGTTCGCTACACCGCGCCCGAAGCTGGCACGCTGGCCAACCATTTCGAGGCCCGCAACACAAGTGGCGAATCCAATCCGGAATGGCTGCCCAAAGACGACAGCAATCCGTATTTCACCTATGACCCCAGCAAATGCATTGTCTGCAGCCGCTGTGTGCGCGCCTGCGAGGAAGTGCAGGGCACCTTTGCGCTGACAATCGAGGGACGCGGTTTCGACAGCCGGGTGCGTGCGGGAACGCCGGCGGATGATTTCCTGACATCTGACTGCGTCAGCTGTGGCGCCTGCGTGCAGGCCTGCCCGACCGCAACCCTGCAGGAGAAGTCCGTGATCGAGATGGGCACACCGAACCGTTCGGTCGTGACCACCTGTGCCTACTGCGGGGTCGGATGTTCCTTCAAGGCCGAGTTGAACGGCGACCAACTGGTGCGGATGGTGCCCTACAAGCACGGCAAGGCCAATCGCGGCCATTCCTGCGTCAAGGGCCGCTTTGCCTATGGCTATGCCAATCACAAGGACCGCATCCTGAACCCGATGATCCGCGACAGCATCGATGAACCCTGGCGCGAGGTCGGCTGGGACGAGGCGCTGAGCTTTGCGGCGGATCGTATGCGCGGTCTGCAGGATCGCTATGGCCAGAAATCCATCGGCGTCATCACTTCGAGCCGCTGCACGAACGAGGAAACGTTCCTCGTGCAGAAACTGGCACGGGCCGTCTTTCGCAACAACAACACCGACACCTGCGCGCGGGTCTGCCATTCGCCGACCGGCTATGGCCTCGGCCAGACCTATGGCACGTCCGCGGGGACGCAGGATTTCGACAGCGTGCAATATGCCGATGTGGTGATCGTGATCGGCGCCAACCCGACCGATGGCCATCCGGTCTTTGCCAGCCGCCTGAAAAAGCGGCTCCGGGAGGGCGCGAAGCTGATCGTGATCGACCCGCGACGGATCGACCTGGTCAAATCGGCGCATATCGCGGCGTCGCATCACCTTCCGCTGCGCCCCGGCACCAATGTGGCCGTGGTCAGCGCGCTGGCGCATGTGATCGTCACCGAGGGCCTGTTCGATGAGGCCTATATCCGCGAGCGTTGCGACTGGGAGGAATTCCAGGAATACGCCGCGTTCATCAGCGATGCCCGCCACTCACCCGAGGCGACGGAGATGCTGACCGGTGTGCCCTCCGAGGAACTGCGCAAGGCAGCGCGGCTTTATGCGACGGGCGGCAATGGCGCGATCTATTACGGCCTTGGCGTGACCGAGCATTCGCAAGGATCGACCACGGTCATGGGGATCGCCAATCTTGCGATGCTGACTGGCAATGTCGGGCATGAAGGTGCGGGCGTGAACCCGCTGCGCGGCCAGAATAACGTGCAAGGTTCGTGCGACATGGGGTCTTTCCCGCACGAATTGCCGGGCTACCGCCATGTGAAACTGCCTGAGGTGCGCAAGATCTTTGAGGATGCCTGGGGCGTCGAGATCGACCCGGAACCCGGCCTGCGCATCCCCAACATGCTGGACGCGGCCGTCGATGGGAGCTTCAAGGGGCTCTACTGCCAGGGCGAAGACATCCTGCAATCGGATCCGGATACCAAACATGTGGCCGCCGGTCTGGCGGCGATGGAATGCGTGATCGTGCACGATCTTTTCCTCAATGAGACGGCGAATTACGCGCATGTGTTCTTGCCCGGCTCGACCTTCCTTGAAAAGGACGGCACCTTCACCAATGCCGAGCGCAGGATCAACCGCGTGCGCAAGGTGATGGCGCCGAAGAATGGCTATGCCGACTGGGAGGTCACCCAGCTGCTGGCCAATGCGATGGGGGCCGGTTGGAACTATACCCATCCCGCTCAGATCATGGAGGAGATCGCGGCGACGACGCCTTCCTTCGCGAATGTGGATTACGCCTTGCTCGAGGAGAAGGGCAGCGTGCAATGGCCTTGCAACGAGGCCAATCCCGAGGGCACGCCGATGATGCATGTGGACGGATTCGTGCGCGGCAAGGGCCGCTTCATGATCACCGAATATGTGCCCACCGACGAAAAGACCGGGCCGCGATTCCCGCTGCTGCTGACCACCGGGCGGATTCTGAGCCAGTACAATGTCGGGGCGCAGACGCGGCGCACCGAGAACGTCGTCTGGCACGAACAGGACCTTCTGGAGATCCATCCCCATGACGCCGAAACACGTGGCGTGAAGGATGGGGACTGGGTGAAGCTGGCCAGCCGATCGGGTGAGACGGCGCTGCGCGCGACGCTGACCGACCGCGTGAGTCCCGGTGTGGTGTACACGACCTTCCATCATCCCGATACGCAGGCCAATGTCATCACGACCGACTATTCCGACTGGGCCACGAACTGCCCGGAATACAAGGTGACGGCGGTGCAGATCAGCCCCTCGAACGGGCCGACCGACTGGCAGGAGGATTACGCCGAGCAGGCCGCGCGCTCGCGCCGTATCCTGCCCGCGGCCGAGTGAGGGCGCATCATGCGCTTTTCCCTCAGCCGCAGTCTGCCGGGGATTTCGGCGCATGATGAGGGGCGCGCCGAGATCACGCGCACCTTGCCCGAAGAGGTTCCGGTCGCGGTGGTCTATGACGGCACGACCCACGCGGTGATGATGGCCAGCCCGGGCGATATCGCCGACTTCGCGTATGGCTTCGCCCTGACCGAAGGGGTGATCGACAGCCTCGACCAGATCAAGGGGTTCGAGGAGCAGTGCCACGAGGCCGGAATCGAGGCGCGGTTCTGGCTGCGCGAGGACCGGCAGGAGGCATTGGCGGCGCGACGGCGCTTCATGGCCGGGCCGGTGGGCTGCGGGCTTTGCGGTATCGACAGCCTCGAACAGGCCAATCGCGCACTGCCGCATGTCGGCGATATGTCGCTGCGCCTGGCGCATCGCGAGGTCGCCCGCGCGACAGACGACCTGCGCGCAGCGCAGCCGCTTCACGCCAAGACCGGCGCGACTCACGCGGCGGGCTTCCTCGTTCCCGGCCAGGGTATCATCGCCGTGCGCGAGGATATCGGCCGTCACAACGCGCTCGACAAGCTGATCGGCGCGATGGCGCGTCAGGGCATATCCGCCGCCGATGGGGCCTTTGTTCTGACCAGCCGCCTGTCACTCGAGCTTGTGCAGAAATGCGCGATGGCCGGCTGCCCTGTCCTGATTGCCGTTTCGGCGCCCACGGCGCATGCTCTGCGGCTGGCCGAAGGCGCCGGAATCACGGTCGTCGCTTTTGCCCGCGAGGGCGGCTTCGACATATATTCTCATCCCGAACGCATCACATCCGAGGTCACCGATGTCGCCTGATAAAATGGTTCACATGGCGAACCAGATCGCCACTTTCTTCAAGTCCCAGCCTGGAGATGACAAGGCCGAAAAGGTCGCCAACCACCTGACCGATTTCTGGGAGCCGAGAATGCGCGACCAGCTACAGGACTATGTCGCGCATGGCGGTGAGGGTCTTGACCAAGACGTTCTGGAGGCGGTCAGGCTGATCTCCTGATCCGCCTCCAATCCACGCTATTTCAATGCCATCGGCAGCCAGGTGGCGATCTGCGGGAACAGGAATATCAGCGTCAGGCCCAGGAACTGCAACAGGACGAAGGGCCCGACCGATTTGTAGACGTCGCCCATGCTGACATCGCGCGGCAACACACCCTTGATCCAGAACAGGACGAAGCCGAAGGGTGGGGTCAGATAGGCGATCTGGATATTCACGATGAACAGCGCGCCGAACCACAGCTTGTCGATCCCGAGACCGTCGATGATCGGGATGAACAGTGGTGTGCAGAGCATGATGATCGCCCAGTCGTCCATCACCATGCCAAGAACCAGGATGATCAGCATCATCATCAGCATGATCCCGGTGCTCCCGCCGGGCATCGCCAGAACCAGCTCGGTCAGCAAATCCTGGCTTCCCATGGAGTTGAACACGTTCAGGTAAACGGTTGCCCCGATCAGGATCCAAAGCCCCATCCCGGTCAGTTTCAGTGTCGACACCAGCGACTCGCGGAGCACATACCAGCTGAGGCGGCCGTAAATCGCGTTGATCAGGAAGGCACCGGCAGCGCCGAAAGCGGCGGCTTCGGCAGGGGTCGCGATACCGCCCCAGATGACCCCGAGAACGATCGCGATCAGAACGGCAAAGGGCCATATGCTGATGACTGCGCGGACCTTTTCGCGCGGGGTGAACTTCATCTCTTCGGGAAGCCCCGGCCCCAGATGCGGCTGAATCCTGCAGCGCACCCCGATATAGATCACGTAAAAGGTGGCCAGCATCAGGCCGGGAATGATCCCCGCCATGAACAGATCCCCGATCGAGACCTTGGCCAGAAGGCCATAGAAGATGAACGGCACGCTTGGCGGGATCAGCGCGCCGAGCGCCCCGCCGGCCGCGATCGAACCGATGGCGATCGAGCGGTCATAGCCGTATTTCATCATCGACGGATAGGCGATCTGGCCCATCGTCGTGGTCGCGGGCGGGGTGATGCCGGTCACTGCCGCGAAGATGGTGCAGACCTGCACGGTGCCCATCGCCAGCCCGCCGTTGATATGCCCGATCAGCTTGTAGACGGCGTCATAGGCGGCCTCGGCAATCCCGGAAAATCGTATGAGCCCGCCCATGAACAGGAATAGCGGGACCGTCACCAGGATCGAGTTCCACGGAGTCGAATAGAAGGCGCTCGGCACCGAGAGAAGCGCGCGCGGCTCGACCATCATCGCGAACATGACCGCCGTCCCGCCGAGACCGAAGGCCACGGGCAACCCCATGAAAAGCAGCGCAAACAGAACGATGAAATACAGCGCGGTGATGAGTTCGAGGCTCATGGCGTTTCTTTTTTCCTTGTTGTTCGGCTGTTCAAGAGGTCATTCGCAAAGCGTGCGCCAGACCATTTGGCCGATCTGGCGCGGTGCTGGTTTGAACCGCCGGCCCGGGCCCGATGGGTGCGGGCCGGCGGTCTGGTTTTCTGTCATCCCGGCTCAGTAGGCGCCGACATCCTTGAGATATTGCTTCCAGAGCTCCACACCGCGTGCGTTGCCTTCGGATTGCTCGGCGATCTGCGGCCAGACGTCGTTGATCGACTTCTCGCGCATCCGTGCGATCTCCTCGTCGGACAGCTCGATGACCTCGCCGCCGGCATCCCTCAGGATTTGCAGCGCCTCTTCGACGCCATCGGCGTGCATCTGGCTGGTCTGGAAATACGTCTCTTTGAAGATCCCGTCGATCTGGTCGCGCTGCCATTGGGTCAGGGCGTTCCAGCTGTCGAGATTGATGAAGATTTCCTGATGCTGGGCAGGGTTCCAGCCCGGCATGATGGCATAGTCGATCACCTCGTGGAACGACATGTCGTCGATCCCGCCGGTGTCCCAGTAGGTGCCTTCGATCGTTCCGAGTTTGATGGCGGTGTAGATGTCACCCGCGTTCATCGAAACGGGCGAGCCGCCCATCGTGGAGTGGAACAGCGCCTGTGGCCCGCCGGCACGCATCTTGTGGCCTGCGAGGTCCTCCATCTTTTCCACACGGAACTTGGTGAACATGGCGTTGGGACCCTGATTGCTCCAACCGGCCCAATGCAGGTTGCGGGCATGGGCGGCCTCTTGGACGATTTCGCCGATACGGTAGTCGGGATTGCCCCACATGGCTTCCCAGGCCTGCTCGGGGCTGTTGGCACCCATCGGCATGCCGAAGGCGAGCATGCCTTCGGGCATGTCGCCGCCATAGACCGTGGCCCAGCCGGCATAGCCGTCGGTCTGGCCCGCGGCTGCGGCGGTGAAGGCCTCGGCGCCGCTGACCAGCGCGCCAGCGGGCTCGACGCGGATTTTCACCGTGCCTTCGGTGGCTTTCTCGACGGCCTCGACCCAGGGGATCACACCGTTGTCCCAGCCTGCGTCGGTCTGGTCGAATGCGGGCTGGAAGACCCATTCGGTCACTTCATCGGGCGGGCCATCCTGAGCGATGGCGAGTGTGCCGGAAACGGCCACCACCCCTGCTGCCAGGAATGTCCGGATAAATCGGTCTTGTTTCATGGTTTCCTCCTCTGGAAATTGCGTTTCGGTTTTATCGTTTCTGCTGCCCGGCCACGCCTCTGGAAGGGTGCCCGCGGTGGCTAATGCTGTGTTTCGCGGCCCAGAACCGTGCGCACGTCGCGCAGGAACTGCTTGAGAACAATAAGAAATACGAGAACCCCGGTTAGCGGAATGGCGAACTTGATGGGGTAGATCGGAATCGGAACCGCCGTCGGCGTGACCTGCTTGAGCTTGAGCGACAGCATCGCCGCATCATAGCCTTTCCAGATCAACACAGCGAGGAAAAGGAAGGCGACGGGCGCGGTCGCGATGTCGAGGAGCGCCTTGGTGCGGGTGCGCGCGTTCGCGTAGAACAGGTCCAGTTTGACGAAGCTGTCATGCTGCAGCGCATAGACGCCGCCGGTGCAGGCCAGCAGCACCATCGCCGCCTGAAGCGAGGTGCCGATCCACATGGATGGTTCGTTCAGAACGTAGCGCATGAAGACGTCGGAGACGCCGAAGGCCATGCAATACAGGATCAAGACCCAGCCGATACGCCCCATGACGGCGGAGACCGCGGCGCAGGTTGCTTCCAGACCGCGCATCAGCATTGCTGCTTTGCCTTGTTTTTCAATGTCGTGTCCTCCCTCGACGAGCCTAGGCCCAGAGGTGAATGATGACATACCACCAGACGCGCAGCAGATATGAGTCCAGTCCGCGCGCCCGGAACAAGGCACGCAGCGCGGCGCGACGGGCGTACAAAACGTCCGGTTTGTACGCCGGTTCTGTACCTCTTTCGGCCCGGAGCGGCCCGGTTCTGTACAGAACGCCTCAAACCCCCTTCGGGGGCGGTGCGCCGGGGGAGACATCACCGTTTTCCTGGAAAGCAATTCAGTGGGCGCTGGCCAGCTTCATCGTGATGATGCCACTGATGATGAGAAGCGCCGCAACGATCCTTGCCGGGGTGATGGCCTCGCCCAATACGGTGATCCCGACGACGAACGCACCAACAGCCCCGATGCCCGTCCAGATCATGTAGGCCGTGCCGAGCGGAAGTGTTCGCATCGCGACCGACAGCAGACCGAAACTGACGATCATTGTTGCGATGGTGATGGTCGTCGGGATGAGAAGCGTGAAACCGGCGGACTTTTTCATCGTGAATGCCCATACGATTTCCAGGATACCGGCGGCGAAAAGACAGATCCAAGCCATGCTTGATCTCCTTGTTCCGGGCCGTCCCGCATGATGACCAAGATGGTGAGGCCGTCCTCATCCGAGGAACTAGGATCTCGCGAAGCAGGTGGCAAGCAGATGATCGAAACCGCTGGGAAGGACATGTCGAGCGGCCCTCCGGCAGCGCAGCAGCGCCAGCGCTTTAAAATCCTGGACGTCCTGCGCGATCAAACAAGAGCTGCCGTTCACGTTCCGCGCAGAGAAGGGCCGCTGTGAGCCCAGAGTTACTGATGCTGCGCTACGCACGAATGTTCGGTCTTCGAGCGACGGCCAAAAAAGTGACAAAATCAAACTGAGTTCTGCCAAGGGGTTGTGGCAGAATATTTTCCAACGATTTCGGCAATACTCCGCGAAGTGACAAAAACGACCGTTTTTGGCAGGGGTGTTTTGTCATGAGGTTTTTGTCCGAAAGCGACCAACTGTGCTCCCTTCGGCTAGGACTAGGTCAAAGCTTAAGCCTATTGGGTTCGACGCAGCGCAGCATACGCAATAGAACCACCCAAACCGACAAAGATCGCCCCGAAGACGTAGGTAATCGCAGTTTGGAAATTGTGAAACGCGCGAATTGCGACATTGGTAGAAAATACTGTTGCCGTGATCGAGTGTAAGACCACCGCAAGTAGCCCGCAGATCGCAACGACCAAGGCCAAGAACCAGTTTGACGCTGTGGCGGGAATGAAAGCTGTCATCACGGATCCGAAGAAGAGTGCCGCTTTGGGATAGGTCATACTTACGATGAACCCTGACTTGAATGATTGCCCGATTGTTCGATCATCCGCGTCGGTCAAACTCACCGCTTCTTTACTCCTTCTGGCGGCTCTGATGGATTTGACCCCCAGCCAGACGAGATAAGCCGCCCCAGCAAGCTTGAGCGCGATGACGGCTCTTGGAAACAGGTCAAAAAGGATCGCCACGCCCAAAACAGCGCAAACTGACCAGACCAATGCACCACATGCCAGACCAAACCCCGTTGCTAAGCCGTGGCTGCGGCCAAGTGTTAGCGATGCAGTCATCACCGCTAGCATATTGGGGCCGGGTGTTATCCATGCCGCGACATTCACAAGAATTATTGTTCCAAGAGCGAGAGCCAGTTCCATCGGGCAAATCCTTTTTTCTGGATAATAAACTCCACATGTGGATATTGCCAATGGCAGCACGGCCCCTCGCTACCGACAGTAAGCAGCCCCGCCCAGAAAGCTTGCCCTAGAGCGCTCAGCGGTCAAAACTCAACCGTTTCTGCCACCGGCGCAAAGGACCGTTTTTGACACGGCCGTTTCTTCAAAGCCGCCATTGGCGCAGCCGCAGCGATTTGGCGCTTCGTCCCGCACACGCGTCGTTTAGGACAACTACAGCGAAGGTCTGGTTCGAGCCCTTTGTGGCGCGGCGGCCTGCGGCCTTGATTCCGCGCAGGCGGCCTGCAACCGACGACAGCAATGTCCCGCACAGACGACCTCGATGCACACGCCGCAACGAACGTCCGCTCTCCCCTTCCTCCCCCTCCCGAAGGCACAATCTTGCCGGTTCCCGCGCCGCGCGAAAGGGGATGTTGCGCGGCTATGGAACCGGGGGCGGGACCTTGCGTTGGGCGGATGGAAGGGCCGCAATCAGGCGGCACTTACTGAGATGCACATGAAGCACGAAGCAGATGAAAAAGGAGAGACACATGTCCTTCCGTAAGATGACCCTCGCAGCAATCCTCACCAGCGCGAGCGCGCTGGCGGTTCACGCACAGGATGTCGGCGGCGGCGCTCAGGCAGGCGGCGGTGTCGGCGCAGTCGGCGGCATCGGCGAAAATGCAGGCACCGGCACGGGTGCCAATGCCGGGTTCGGCAATGCCGACGCGGGTGTCGGCGACAGCGGTGCCGATCGCGACACCAGCGATGCCGGCGCGAATGTGGGCGCGGATGCCGGAGCGGAGGCCGCGGCCTCGGATGCCATGAATTCGGCGAGCGGCGTTGCGGCGCAGGCCCTGGACGGGCTCAACGAGGGCACGTCGATCATGTCGGCTGACGGGCAGGTGATCGGCGAGATCGCTGGCACCCGCACGGCGGATGACGGGCGCACGCAGGCGTTGATCTCGGTCAGCGAGAGCGCGAACCTTGCCGCCAACCGTATCGCTGTCGATGTGCGCAGCCTTGAGCAGGACGCCACCGGCGCGGTCGAATATGCGATGAATCTGGCCGATCTGCGCGCGAGCGTAAACGCCAGCGTGAACGCCAAGGCGGATGCCGGGATGAACGACTGAACCGGCAAGACATGACGCTGCCGGTTCTTCCCTCCCGGCAGGCGTTGCGCAAGCGGCAGCCGACCTCCCACGGCTGCCGCTTTTTCGTTCTGTGAAGGGGTGCGCGCGGGCATGGCTGGCGAAAACATATCGGAACTTGAATGTTGACTTGAGTCAGAGAGTTGGTCAGATAAATATGCGATAATTCATATGTGACTGTATTTTACGAGTGTTATGCCGTTGATTTCTCGGCGGCAAGTTATTGAATAAAAACATCATTTCCGTGGGGGATTGGAAAAATGATATCTGGAATCAGACTGAAGTCCGCGTTGTTCCTGACCGCTGTCGCCTGTGTGCCGTCGTTGGCGGGGGCCGCGACGATCACCAGTTGGAACACAAGCAATGTCGATGTCGGCGACCCGGTCGTGGCTGACGGTGACAGCGACGTCAGCGTGATCTATCAGGGCGATCCGGCGACGGCGACGTCCAATGCGCAAATCTATTACGAGGCGCCGGAATCGGATACGCCCGGCCTGGAGGTTCAGCAGCTCAGCTATACTGCACAGGGCGAGTCATTCGATGGCTGTATCCTTGCGACCAGCGGAACCGCCTGCAATGGGCCGTTCCAGAGCGGCAAGCGCTTCAAAGAGCAATTGACGGATACCGGTCCGGTCGATCTGGTCTTCAACGTCGATCCGACCACCAACGGCCTTTCGGACAACACCGAGGGTTCGGTCTATCAGGTGTTCCAGCGCCTCGTGAACCTGACGGGAGAGGTCATTCACGACGTTTCTGTCGAGCTGGGCTTTGGTGTCGGCGACGGGTTCCAGCAATCGACCGATGGCGACGGGCTGTCTTTCGCGAATGTCGCGCTGGGGCCGAACGATCTCAAGGCGTTCACGCAGTATCCGTTCGGCCTGTTCGGCGATGCATCGGCGAACAACAACTTCACGCTGGACGGGTTCTTCGACAATGCGCGTTCGGGGTTCACGCTGGACACGTCGGATGAGGACATGCTTGTCAGCACGGGAATCTATGGCGCCTATGCGGGGCTGTTCGGCGGTTCGTGGCTGTCCCAGGAAATGGCCCCGGCGGGGCTGCTGTGGGACGATGACGGGGATGTGACCACCGATGCGCTGGTCATGGCGTGGTTCGACGAGGAAGCGGGGCTCTGGGAAGCGCTGCGCACGGTCGTTGACGGGGAAGCGGTCAGTATTCTGGATGACCCGATCCGCAAGGCGACGCTCGAGGAATTCGAGTCGCTTTGGGGTGTCTCGCTTGAAGAGGAGCCGTTCATCGAGGATCTCGCCAACCTCAATCTCAACTACGGGATTTTCCTTTCGGACCAGTTCGCCGGCAATAACTTCACGCTGCGCGTGACGACGGCGGTCGCGCCGATCCCCTTGCCGGCCTCGGCGGCGTTCCTGCTGGGCGGGCTTGGCGTGCTGGCCTCGATGCGGCTGCGCAAGTCGCGCAAGCGGGCTGCCTGAACCGGTCGTAGCCCGCGCGCGGTTCCTGTTGAAGGGGCCGCGCAGGTTCCGGCCCGGTCAGGCCATGAGGCGGTTGCCAGACGATGCGGAAAGCGGCATGCTTTCCGCATTGTTTTTTGATTGGAATGCAGCGCATTGCGAAAAGGAATTGGGAAGATACTTCGCCGCGGGCGAACGCTTGCGCGCTGGGCGGTCACGGAATTGCCAAGGGCGCCGGGACTGGAGATTTACACACGGTTTATCGACCGGGACAACCGTGCACTGACCGCGCGTCTTCGCGGCGGGGGCGCGGCGGCATGGCAGGATTACACCGCGCGGTATCGTGACCGGGATATTCCCAGGATCATATGGATCTACTGGGAGCAGGGCGAGGATCAGGCGCCTTACCTTGTGCGGCGGTGCATCCAATCCTGGCGCGATCACAATCCCGGCTGGGATGTGCGGGTGCTGGATGGCGGGAACGTTGCCGAATTTGCGGAAGACCTGGCACGCCTAGAGGCGCTGCCGCGCCGCTTTCGGGCGAATCTCCTGCGGCTGCAATTGCTGGCGCGTCATGGCGGGGTCTGGGTAGATGCGACGACACTCTGTCACCGGCCGCTCGATGAGTGGCTGCCCTTGATCGCCGGGCAGACCGGGTTCTTCGTATTTCGCGGCCCTTACCATGACAGGTGGCTCGATAACTGGTTCATCGCCGCCAATCCGAAGAATGAGCTGATCAATGCATGGGTGCGGCATTATCACCGTTATGTCAGCGGGCTGCGGGCGAAGCCGGACAAGTATTTCATGACGGTCTATGTTTTTCAGTGGATGGTTCTCAAGCGCAAGGAATTGCGCCATGCGTTTCGCGGGTCCGGGGCGCTGCCTGCGGTGCCGGCGTTTTTCTTGCAGGCCTTTATTGACGGGACCAGCGACGCGGCGCCTTTCTTGAGTGCGCGAGAGCAGGGCTTTCCGCTGAGCAAGCTCAACTGGAAGGCGCCGATCCCCGAGGCGGAACTCAAGGCCCGGCTGGACGATCTTGGCCTCTAGGCGGGTGTCATGCCGGGGCGCGGCCTGTCTTGTGACACGCGCGTGCTGTGGCCAAGGGCGGGTCTGCGATCGGGATATGCGCCTGTGAGCGGGCAAGGTCGGGGGGCGCCAAGACCAAAGGGGGCCACGAAGGCCGCCTTTCCACGTGCCAACACTCTGCAACCGGGATGCTCATACGACTCGCTGACTATGCGGACGTATAGGTCGAATAGGATTTGCGGCGAAGGGGAATTTTCGCCGGTTTTCCCTACTGCCCGGATCAGCCTTGCAGGGCGGCGATCACGGCGTCGGTGATCTGTTGCGTCGAATGGCTGCCGGGGCGTGCGCCGATTCCCTGCGCGGTGGTGGCGGAAAGGGCGTTTTCCACCGCTTCGGCGGCGGCGCTTTCGCCCAAATGGTGCAGCATCATCGCGCCGGACCAGATCGCGGCGATGGGGTTGGCGATGTTCTGACCGGCGATGTCGGGGGCCGAGCCGTGGACCGGCTCGAACATCGAGGGCGCGGCGCGGTCGGGGCAGATATTGGCCGACGCGGCAAAGCCGAGACCGCCCTGGATGGCGGCGCCGAGATCGGTGAGGATGTCGCCGAAGAGGTTCGAGGCCACCACCACGTCGAGCGTTTCGGGGGCCATCACCATCCGCGCGGCCATCGCGTCGATATGCATGTGGCTGACGGTCACGTCGGGGTATTCGCCCGCCAGCGCGCGTGTCATTTCATCCCAGAACACCATCGAGTATTTCTGCGCATTCGACTTGGTGACCGAGGTGAGGTGGCCGCGCCGTGCGCGGGCCTGCTCAAAACCGAAGCGCAAGATGCGTTCCACCCCCTTGCGGGTGAAGACGGAGGTTTCCAGCGCCACTTCGTTGTCGCGGCCCTGATGGACGCGCCCGCCCGCGCCGGAATATTCGCCCTCGGTGTTCTCGCGGATGCAGAGGATGTCGAAACTCTCGGATTTCAGCGGCCCCTCGACCCCCGGCAACAGGCGGTGCGGGCGGATATTGGCATATTGGTCGAACGCCTTGCGGATCGGCAATAGCAGGCCGTGCAGCGAGACGGAATCGGGCACCGTGTCGGGCCAGCCGACCGCGCCGAGATAGATCGCATCAAAGCCGCGCAGCGTTTCGATCCCGTCCTCGGGCATCATTGCGCCGGTTTCGAGGTAGTAGGCGCATGACCATGGGAAGGTTTCGGTTTCGAGGCTGAAGCCCGCCGTGGCGACGGCCGCGTGAAGCACCTGCATCGCGGCGTCGCTGACATCGGTTCCGATCCCGTCGCCGGGAATGAGGGCGATCCTGTGGCTGGTCATGGTGGTCCCTTCCTGTGTTGCGGTGCGGCTCAGAGCGCGGCCAGCACCGCCTTGGTGCGGCGGTTGGCGCTGAAGGCCTCGCGGCCCAGATCCTTGCCTAACCCGCTGGCCTTCCAGCCGCCAGTGGGAAGGATGTGATCGAGCGAGCGCCCGTAGCGGTTGATCCAGACGGTGCCCGCCTCGATCTGGCGCGACAGGCGCAGGGCGCGGCCGAGGTCGCGGGTGAAGATCCCCGAGCACAGCCCGTAGGTGGGATGGGCGGCGAGGGCGAGGGCCTCTTCCTCGGTGTCGAAGGTCTGGAACGTGGCGACGGGGCCGAAGATCTCGTCGGTGACGGCGGGGTTGTCCGGTGTCGTTCCGGCGATCAGCGTGGGGCGGTAGAAGCTGCCTTCGCAATCGAACCGTGCGCCGCCGCAGAGGATCTCGCCGCCCTGAGCGCGCGAGGCCGAAACGATGCTGTCGATGCGCGAAAGCTGCGTTTCCGAGATGATCGGCGAAAAGCCGGGCTGCTCGGCCCAGGTGGGGGCGGGGCTGTGCGACTGAAAGCGCGCGGTCAGGCGCGCGGCCAGCTCGTCGGCGATTTCGCGCGCGACGATCATCCGCGATCCGGCGACGCAGAACTGCCCCGCATTGGGCAGGATGCCGCGTTCCTGTCGGGGTGCCAGCATGAGGTGACGCGCAATCCGGATGGCGATTTCATGCTGTTTCGCATCGGTGACGCGGTGGCGTCGCGCAACATTCACGCTGCGGTCTATGACGGGCTGCGGCTGGCGCGGGCGATCTGACGGCGCGATGCTAAAGCTGTTCGACTTCGAAGACGGTGGCGCCCGGCGGCATCTCGTTGCGCACGAGTTCGACGATACGGGGATCGAGGTCCTCGGGTTTGAAGAGGCCGCATTGCCCGAGCGCGCGGCGTGAATCGATGTTCTGCCCAAGGTAGTCGAGCAGCACCCGCGAGGCGGCGGGTTTACGCCCGCGCTTGAGCGGGCCGCCGGTCTGGATGCCCAGCAGATAGTCAATTCCGGCGGCATAGGAGGGGTAGAGCATCATCTGTGTGATCGACGAGGAGAGCAGGCATTCGTTTTCGACCACGTTGATGCGCTCGCCGAGATAGAACGCGATGCCCTCGTATTTGAACACATCCCTGGCGCCGCCCGAGGTGATCTGTTCGCGTTCGATGTTCTTCCAGAGGTAGTAGCCGTCGCGCCGCGTCAGAAGCGCGAACGAGCGGATGATCTGGCCGGGATTGCTGTAGGAAAAGAAGTATCTGAAATACGCCCCGCAATAGCGGTCGAGCGGTGTCGAAAACTGGTTGAGCCGCATAAGGGTCGGGCCGAGAGGCGAGTGATCCTGTTCGGTTCCGGCGCGGCGGCGCAGGGATATGAGTTCGGCAAAGCGCGGGGTTTCGGCCAGAAGTTCGGCCTCGGTCACACCGAAAAAGTCGCAGATCTTGCGCATGTTGTGACGCGAGGGACGCACGGACCCGGCGAGATACTTGTTGAACTGCTGGCGGTTGATTCCGATCCGGCGGCAGACATGCGCGATGGATGGAAACAGGCTGCAGGCGTAGGAAAGGTTGTCGGGAAGGGGATCTGATACCATGACCATACGCTACTTGACGCATTTTGAAAGTCAACCTGCGACGGTCAGCGAAGTTGTGACGCAGGGCCGCCCCGTGTCAGGCTGGCTGCGGATACTGACAAGGGAACGTTTGCATGGATCAGGCTCGCACCAACCTTCACGAGGTCACCGAGGCGCGGCATGTGGAGATCACGCTGCCTGACGGTTGCGTTCTGGCGGCGCGCATCTGGCGCCCTGCCGATGGCACGCCCGTGCCTGCGATCCTGGAATACCTGCCCTATCGCAAGGGCGACGGCACGCTGGCCCGCGATGCGGTGCGCGCACCCCATATCGCCGCGCATGGCTATGCCTATGTGCGCGTCGATCTGCGTGGCACCGGCGAATCCGAAGGGCTGATGGAGGACGAATACACCGCGCAGGAGTTGCAGGACGGTTGCGACGTGATCGCCTGGATGGCGGCGCAGGACTGGTGCGATGGCAATGTCGGCATGGTCGGCATTTCCTGGGGCGGGTTCAACGGGTTGCAGGTTGCCGCGCTTCAGCCCCCGGCGCTGAAGGCGGTGGTCTCGATCGCCTCGACGGATGACCGCTATGCCGATGATGTGCATTACATGGGCGGGACCATGGTGATCGACCAGATATCCTGGGCGTCCAACATGTTCGCCATCAACACACTGCCGCCCGATCCCGATCTTGTCGGCGACAAGTGGCGCGAAATGTGGCTCGAGCGGCTGCGGGGGTCGGGGCTGTGGCTCAAGAAATGGCTGGAGCATCAACGCCGCGATGCGTTCTGGAAACATGGTTCGGTCTGCGAGGACATTTCCCGCATCAAAGTGCCGGTCTATGCCGTGTCGGGCTGGGCCGATGGCTATTGCCGCACGGTGTTCCGGCTGATGGAAAGCCTGAAAGGTCCGAAAAAGGGGCTGGTCGGCCCGTGGTCGCACAAATACCCGCATATCGGCGTGCCCGGCCCGGCGATCGACTGGGCGGCGGAAGAGCTGCGCTGGTGGGATCAGTGGCTGAAGGGAATCGAGACCGGCATCATGGACGAGCCGCAGTTGCGCCTTTACATGCAGGACCATGCCGAACCCGCGAGCTATTATGCCCATCGCGATGGGCGCTGGATCGAGGAGCCGTCCTGGCCCTCGCCCAACGTGGCGCGCACGCCCTTTGCGCTGGGTGCTGATGGCACCTTGGGGCAGGACGGCGCGCAGACTGGTAGCGTTTCGATCTGCTCGCCCCTGGGCACGGGGCTTGCGGGGGGCAAGTGGTGTTCATATGCCAAGCCGGGCGATCAGCCGGTCGACCAGCGCCGCGACGATGCCGGAAGCCTGGTGTTCGAGACAGCGCCGCTGGAGGCTCCGCTTGAGATTGCGGGCGATGCCAACCTGGAGCTGACATTCTCGGTGGACCGGCCCGTTGCGCAGGTTGCCGCGCGGCTGGTGGATGTGGCGCCTGATGGTGCGGCCACCCGTGTGAGCTATGGGCTCTTGAACCTCACCCATCGCGACAGCCATGAAACCCCCGAGGCGCTGGTCCCCGGCGAGGTCTACAAGGCGACCGTGCCCTTCAAGCATGTCGCGCAGACATTTCGCGCGGGGCATCGCCTGCGGCTGTCGGTCTCGACCAGCTATTTCCCCATCGCGTGGCCCGCGCCCGAGCCGGTGACATTGTCGCTGGACACGGCGGCAAGCCGCCTTGTGCTGCCGCTGCGCCAGCCCTCGGACGATCCCGCGCCGCGCGCGTTCGGCCCGCCGAAGGGCGCCGCGCCCGCCGAGATCGAGCGGCTGGTCGCGGCCAGCGCCGACTGGGTCGTGACCGAGAACCTTGCCAGCGGCGACACGCGCGTGACCGTGACCGATGATGAAGGCCGCGTGCGCATCAAGGACAGCGGCATGGAAACCGGCGGCTGCGGGGTCGAGACCTATGGCTTCAGCGGCAATGACTGGCGCTCGTTCAGGGGGCATGTGGTCTGGGATCTGGACATGTCGCGGGGCGACTGGCGGATGAGCAGCCGCACGGAAACCGAAATGACCGCAACGGCGACCCATTTCATCGTCAAGGCAAGTCTGGTGGCGCGCGAGGGCGACGCGATTGCCCACGAGGAAAGCTGGGAGTGCGAGATCCCTAGGGATCTGGCGTGATCGCGCGGTCTTATTCGCAGAGTGACGCAAAAACAGCGTCTTTTCGCGCCCGATGCGAAATTGCTTCAAAGGCATCGGGCGCGCAACATGAACCACGCCCCGATTAACGGGGTCATCCTGCAAATTCATAATGGCCGCATGACGGCCCTGTCAGGGAGATAAACCAAATGACCGACATCAAGACAGCCAATCCAGCCGGCTTCGGCCGCCGGGCGTTTCTGAAAGGGGCCACCGCAACCGGGCTTGCCGCCGCGACCATGCCTCTGGGTTCGCGGATCTGGGCGCAATCGGGCAAGGTGCTGCGCGTCAGTTCCTATGCCGATATCGACGCGCTCGATCCCGGTTTCTACCAGAACGGCTATAATGTCGACGTGATGAACTGCATCTATTCCAAGCTGGTGCGCTATGTGCCGGGGCGCGAATGGGATTGGGAACTGGAAGCCGCCGAAGAGATCGAGCAGGTCGACGACACCCATATCCGCTTCAAGCTGAAACAGGGCATGATGTTCACCGGCGGTTACGGCGAAATGACCGCCGAGGACGTGAAATTCTCGTTCGAGCGGGTGCTGGAACATGACAGCCCGGTCAAGAGCGACTGGGGTCCGCTGGATCATGTGGAAGTGACCGGCACCTATGAGGGCGTGATTGTTCTCAAGGAGCCGTTCCAGCCGCTCTGGACCATCACGCTGCCCTATGGCACCGGCCATATCGTGTCGAAGAAGGCGGTGATGGAAGCCACGGAATCGGGCGGGAATTTCGGGATGGAGCCGCCGGCGTTTTCCGGCCCCTACATCCTCGAAGCATGGAAGCCGAACCAGTATGTCCACCTGGTCCGCAATCCGGACTGGAAAGGCGAGGCGCCGGGATTCGACGAGATCCGCATCCTGCCGATGGACGACACCAAGACCGCCGAGCGCGCCTATGAGGCGGGTGACCTGGATTTCACCGAGATCACGCTGTCATCGCTGGCGCAGTATCGCGGCAACAAGCCCGCGAATACCGTGATCGAGGAATACCCCTCGCTCTATTATGTCTGGCTGGGGATGAACCTCGACAATCCGGTGCTCAAGGACGAGAACCTGCGCAAGGCGATCCAGCACGCGATCAATGCCGAGCAGATCATCGACGCGGCCTATTTCGGCGAGGCCGCACCGGCGACCGGGATGATTGCGCCGGGCCTGCCGGGCCATCGCGAGACACCTTCGGTGCCGGTGGCAGGTGATCTGGAGAAGGCGCGCGCCTTCCTCGAGGCCGCGGGCGGCCCGCCCGCCGAGCCGATCACGATCGACGCGCTCAATGCCACGGTCTGGAAGACGATGGCCGAGGTGATCCAGGCGCAGCTGTCGCAGATCGGTATCGAGGTGCAGATCAACGTTCAGGATTCCGGCTCGTTCTGGACGCTGGGCATGGAAAGCGAAGGCGATCGCTGGAAGGACATGCAGCTTGTGCTCAACCGCTTCTCGATGCTGCCCGACCCCTATTACGCGACCAGCTGGTTCGTCAGTGACCAGGTCGGCATCTGGAACTGGGAGCGGTTCTCGAACGAGGCGTTCGATGAGCTTCACCAGAAGGCGCTGAGCGAGAGCGATGGGGAGAAGCGCGCCGAGATGTATCGCCAGATGCAGGACATGATGGAGGCGACCGGCGCCTACAAGTTCATCACCCACGAGGGGACGCCGGTGATGTATCGCGAGGGGCTGGAACCGGCGCTGCGCCCGGATGGCCGCCCGTTGTTCATCGGTTTCGACGGCGAGACCTGAGCCCGAAGCGACGTAAAGGAGACCGCGACCCGTGCTATTCTACACCGCGCAAAGGCTTGTCCTGTCGGTCGTGATCGTCATGGTCGCGGTCTCGATCCTGAAACTGATGCTGCATGTGGTGCCCGGCGACCCGGCCGTTCTGGTCCTTGGTCCCCGGGCGACACCCGAACTGATCGAACGGACCCGCGAGGCGATGGGGCTGGACCGCCCGCTGCTGATGCAGCTGGTGACGTTCTTCGGCAATATCCTGCGCGGCGATCTTGGCCAGGACGTGTTCACGGGGCGCGCCGTGTCGCGGATCGTGTTCGAGCAGTTGCCCTATACGCTGATCCTGATCGCGGTGGCGATCATGTGGTCGGCGGCGCTGGGCATCTTGCTGGGCGCCTATTCGGCGCTGCGCCGCAACACCTGGTTCGACACGCTGTCGGGAGTCGTTTCGGTCGGCACGATTTCGATCCCGGCTTTCGTGATGGCGCTCTATTCGGTGCTGATTTTCGCGGTCTGGCTGCGCTGGCTGCCTGCGATCGGGGCGGGCGAGGGGTTTCTTGACTCGATCACCCACCTGATCCTGCCCGCCTTTGCCATCGGCGTCAGTTGGGTAGGTTACGTGGCGCGGATGGTGCGCGCCTCGATGCTCGAGATCATGGGCCAGCCGCATGTGCGCATGGCGCGCGCCTTCGGCCTGCCCGAGCGGCGCATCACGCAATCCCATATCCTCAAGATCGCCGTTCTGCCGGCGGTGACGCTGATCGGGACCGGGGTGGCGCATCTCTTCTCGGCCGCGGTCTTTGTCGAGGTGATTTTTGCGCGCCCCGGTATCGGCGCGCTGATCGTGCAGGCGGTCAATGAGCGCAATTACCCGATCGTGCTGGGCGCGGTGCTGGTCACGACCGGGATCATCGTGCTGGCGACGCTGATTTCGGACCTGGTGATCGCGCTGCTCGATCCGCGTCAGCGCGAGGAGCTGTAAGATGAGCGACACCACACCTACATCCGCCGCCGCATCGCAAGGCCCGCTGCCCGAACCCACGGTCCTGGCGCGCACATTGCGGGTGCTGTCGGGCAACCGGACGGGCGTGATCGGTTTCGTGCTGGTCGCGCTGATCATTGGTGCGGCGGTGCTGGCACCCTGGATTGCGCCATACGATCCGACGGCGATCATGGTGGGGCCGCGCATGGCGCCACCTTCGGCAGAGCACTGGCTGGGAACCGACAATATCGGGCGCGACATCTTCAGCCGCGTGATCGCGGGCGGGCGCATCGCGATGCTTGTGGCGATGGCCTCGCTGGCGTCGGCGCTGAGCGTTGGGCTGGCGCTGGGGCTGATCGCGGGGCTGGGGCCGCGCTGGCTCGACAACGTGCTGCTGCTGCTGTTCGACGCGCTGCGCTCGTTTCCCGTCATCGTGTTCGGCCTTGCGGTGGTCACGATCATCGGGCCGAGCCTGTTTACCGTGGTTCTGGTGGTGGCGATCACCTCGGTGCCGATCTATGCGCGCATCGTGCGCACGCAGACGATGGCGCTCAAGAATGCCGAATTCATCCTGGCCGAGCGCGCGATGGGCGTGGGAATGCCGCGTCTGCTGGCCATTCACGTCCTGCCCAACGTGTTGGGGCCGCTGCTGATCCTGGCGTCGATGGACGTGCCGCTGGTGATCGCCACCGAGGCCGGTCTCAGCTTTCTGGGGATGGGGGTGCGCCCGCCGACGCCGTCCTGGGGCGTCATCCTCAATGACGGCTACAATTTCATCCGCAACTCGCCCTGGCCGGTCATCGGGATGACCCCGGAGAGGTTTGTTCCCTGTCCGACAAACACGCCGTTGATGTTCACGTTGCTGGTCATGTCGATGCCGCTGCTCGACGTGCTGCTGTCGAACACGTC
>Ga0209344_10000783_pt1 | contig 49080 bp, 47 predicted proteins | sample Cruoilmetagenom6_FD_187293 | JGI IMG/M metagenome (GOLD analysis project Ga0209344, IMG submission 187293) | Oil polluted marine microbial communities from Coal Oil Point, Santa Barbara, California, USA - Santa Barbara Oil Seep Sample 6 (SPAdes)... | ecosystem: Environmental > Aquatic > Marine... | reverse complement strand
AATCGACAGAGTCTTGCCGGTGCTGTTTCAGGTGAAAATAATTCTTGTGGTTGCGGCTCGAATACCAAAACAGCCGCTTCGCAATTGAGCTCTCGGGCCTTTTCAACCAACGCTAAAATCACTTGCTTATGACCTAAATGAACGCCGTCAAAATTACCGATAGTTAACACGCAACCTTGACGATTACTATCGTCATTAATGCGCATGTTATGAATGCCACGTGTTAAATGCATGAAATTAGAAAACCTTACTGTCAATAGCGCTTAGCTAGAGGCGAAATCATTAAAGAATAAAAACCGCTGAATTATATATCAGTCAGCCATAAGAATCAGCCTTTAGCGGCAGTTATTTTAAGATAAATCTTGCCTTAGTTAAGCGTTTTTTTGTGCCACTTTAATATCACTGAAACGAATACCGAGTAATAGTAAGCAAATTAAATAACTCGACACACCCGCAGCAATGCAAATTAATAGCTGTGTGACCTGCTTGGCAAAACTATAAGCGAGCCAAACTTCAAAATCGGGTGATACTTGATAGACAATAATTGCCATTACCACAGCTGAGCAAAGCAAGCGTGCAATAAACCACCAGGTTTTACCTGATAGTTGAAAAACATTAGCCGATTTTAAGCCTTGATAGAGCAACATGGCATTTAGCGTCGCAGATAAAGTCGTTGCTATCGCGAGCCCAACATAGCCAAAAAAAGGTGCCAATATTAAATTAAATACCATATTAGCCACCATGGCCTTAATGGCTATTTTTACCGGTGTTTTAGTGTCTTGGCGAGCGTAATAGCCAGGTGCTAACACTTTAATAAACATAAAGCTCAATAACCCAGAAAGATAGGCAAACAACGCATAAGAGACTTGTAAAACTTCGAATTCTGTAAACTCTCCCCGCATAAACAGCACCATAATTATCGGTTGTGCTAACACCATCAGTCCAGCCAAAGCCGGCCAACCAAATAGCGACACGACTCTAATACCCCAATCTAAAGTATCACTAAATTCTTGAGTGTCTTTTTTGGTGTGTAGTTTAGCTAAACTTGGCAGTATCACAGTGGCAATACCAATACCGAATAAGCCGAGCGGAAACTCCAGCAATCGGTCAGCATAATACAACCAACTAATCGAGCCGGTGATCAACATACTGGCAATTATGGTATCGAGTAATAAATTTATTTGCGTAACAGAAACACCAAAAAGCGCAGGGATAATTAACTTACGTATTTTAGTTACCCCTGGAGAGCGCCATGCCCATGTTGGTTTTACCAAAGCCCCCGCTCGATATAAAAATGGCAATTGAAAGGCAAACTGAATAAAACCGCCTAAAAACACCCCCCAAGCGAGTGCAAAAGCAGGGTTATCCATAATCGGTGCTAGATAAATGGCACAAGCGATGATACCAACATTTAATAACACAGGCGTAAAGGCCGACACAGCAAAGCGACCATAAGTATTTAATATCGCCCCTGATAATGCAGTAAAGCTGACAAACCACAAATACGGGAAGGTAATTTTTAATAACGTGCTAGCCAGATCAAATTTCTCGCTGGCTGGGCCACCATTTAACCAGTCTAAAAACCAACCAAAACCAAATAAAGCGACAAACAACGGCGATGCAATCATGCCAAATAAAGTGACTAAGGTCACCACCACACCAAGCGTGCCAGATACTTGGCCAATCAACTTTCGAGTTTCATTGCTGGTATGTTGCTCGTCATTACTGTGGTATTCACTGAGTACTGGCACAAAAGCTTGCGCAAAGGCGCCTTCAGCAAATAGACGGCGTAAAAAATTAGGAATTTTATTGGCAAAAAAGAACACGTCGGCTGATGCCCCTGCCCCCATAATATTGGCAATAACAATATCTCTCACTAAGCCAAGGACACGTGAAATTAAGGTCATGGCACTGACAATAATTCCCGACTTAATTAGTTTTTTACTCAAACGAAACAATCCTTTTTTGACATTAATTAACCAACACATTCTGCCAATTTGCTCATAACATTTACTGTTAAATGATTAGGCTATAAGACAATAATTAGCATAGAGGCATATTATGCGGCTTTTATAATTTGATAAACAAGCATTTAATCGCATTAACACGCCAGTTTTACTTCCAACTTACAATGAAAAACTTTAGAATGCCCACATTGGTTTTATTTATACAAACGGGTAATTATCCGAACGGTCAAATTAAAGCGGTAAACTATTTGACAAACCAGTTAAAAACAGGCATATTTCGTCGCCTTAAATTTAGGCAATATTTATTCAATTTTAGGAGTTCACCTTGGCTAACTCAAAGTCTGCTAAGAAGCGCGCATTACAATCTGAAAAGCGCCGTCAACACAATGCAAGCCGTCGCTCAATGATGCGTACTTTACTTAAAAAAGTAATTTCTGCTATCGAAGCCGGTGACAAAGAAAAAGCAACTACAGAATTTTCTGCTGCTGCACCGATTTTAGATCGTTATGCAAGCAAAGGTCTTATTCACAAAAATAAAGCTGCTCGTAGCAAGAGTCGTTTAAACGCTGCCATTAAAGCGCTTTAATTTTTGCAAAGAATTAAAAAACCGGCTTAGGCCGGTTTTTTTATGCCTGTAAATCTTCTAAATCAAGAGTTTATTGTTGCTAAGCCTTGCGCTTATCGGTGATTTTGTTAGTCTCTAGCCGGTATTTATAAAGAGAGACTTTACATGAAACTTTCAAAAATCGCTGCACTGCTTATGATTGCAGGCACGTTAGCCGCTTGCGGTGACAACAACAAAACCGAGACATCAGCCAGTGTTAACTTATTACCTGAATATCAAGACCGTTTAGATATTTATAAAACCGTGACATTAAGCGCCGACTTATCGCATTTATCAGCAAACCAAAAGAAAATGCTGTCATTGCTGATCGAAGCGTCAGACATTATCGACGGCCTCTTCTGGCAACAAGCCTTTGGCCAAGACAAAACCAGCTTTTTAGCCTCTATCAGTGATGAAAAAGTACGTGAGTTTGCCCGTATTAATTACGGACCTTGGGATAGGTTAAATGGCGATAAACCATTTTTAAGTGGCTACCAAGCTAAAAGCCCTGGTGCCCAGTTCTACCCGAGTGATATGAGCAAAACCGAGTTTGAGCAAGCCACCTTTGCTGACAAAAATGGTTTGTACTCGCTCGTACAGAGAAACGAAAATGGTCAATTAACCACAGTCGCTTTCTCAGAAACCTATAGCGACGAAATTAATCGCATCGCGGTTATTTTAGAAAAAGCCGCAACCTTGGCTGATGATAAAGAATTCGCCAATTACCTTAACATGCGGGCAAAAGCGATACGCAATGATGACTTCCAGGCCTCTGACTTTGCTTGGATGGACATGAAAAACAACCCCATTGATATTGTTATTGGGCCAATTGAAACTTATGAAGACCAACTCTTTGGTTATCGTGCTGCTTTTGAATCTTATGTACTGATCAAAGATATGTCATGGAGTGAAAAACTGGCGAAATACGCCGAGTTTTTACCTGAATTACAACGTGGCTTACCGGTCAGTAAAAAATATAAAGCTGAAGTCCCGGGCTCTGACGCTGACTTAAATGCTTATGACGTGATTTACTATGCCGGTCATGCTAATGCTGGCGGTAAAACCATTGCCATTAATTTACCTAATGACGAGCAAGTGCAGCTAGAAAAAGGCACCCGTCGTTTACAGTTAAAAAATGCTATGCGGGCTAAGTTCGATGCCATAATGATGCCAATTGCCGAAACATTAATTGTCCCTGAGCAACGTCAAAATGTCACCTTCACGGCATTTTTTGCCAATACTATGTTTCATGAAGTTGCCCATGGCTTAGGCATTAAAAACACCATTAACGGTAAAGGCACAGTGCGCCAGTCATTAAAAGAGCATGCCTCAGCGTTAGAAGAAGGTAAAGCGGATATTTTAGGCCTGTACATGATCCGCCAACTACTGGCGAAAAATGTCATCAGTGAAGGTAAGCTAGCAGACTACTACACCACCTTTTTAGCCGGTATATTCCGTTCTGTGCGTTTTGGCGCCAGTTCAGCGCACGGTAAAGCCAACATGGTGCGCTTTAACTATTTTGCTGAGCAAGGTGCATTCACTCGCAATGAACAAGGGTTATACAAGGTTAATGTTGCAGAGATGACCGCCGCTATTGATTCTTTGTCAGAGTTAATTCTAACCTTGCAAGGTAACGGTGACTACGATGGTGTTGATAAGCTAGTAGCAGAACGTGGTGTGATTAACAGCCATTTAGCAGAAGACTTAGCCAGTTTAGAAACGGCAAAAATTCCTGTCGACATCACCTTTAAACAAGGTAAAAAAGTCCTTGGCCTTAATTAAAGTTAAGCTAAAGTTGAGTTAGTGCAAAAAAAAACATCCAAACATCACATTGATGACTAAAGGCTGAATATTGTTTAGCCTTTTTTTTGCTCAATATAAAATGATAAAAAAGCAATGGGACTAGGCCCCCTAAAAGGCTACTGTTCAAGATATCAAAGGGCACTGATACAGATATCCCAGAATCTTCCATGCTAGTCTTTGTCAAGGCAGCGACTATAATAACGACAAAGCAATTAATGGTGCCGAGTGTTAAGTAGTGCTGACGTTATCATGATTGCAAAGTTACAAAATAAGCGCTCAGATACATATTAAATAACCTTGTTTGGGTTCAAGCAAACGTTAGCTTAAGCCATAAAACCACTCCCCCTCTCACTAGCAAACCCTCCTTTGAGTAAGCTGCTTGAATAATTAATTATTTTATACCATAGTGGTCTGATGTGTTAAAAATATAAATAGGTACTGTGTGAAGGCATTTGATTTTGTAATAATTGGTGGCGGCTCTGCGGGCTGTGTCTTAGCGGATAAATTGTCAGCCAGTGGTGAACACAGTGTTTGCTTATTAGAAGCAGGCAGAGCGGATAAAAGTTGGCTCATTCACTTACCCATCGGCATTATTGGCTTAATGAAAAGTCGAAAGCTCAATTGGCAATTTAATACGCACGCTGAAAAAAATCTCAATGAGCGAGAAATTTTCATGCCGCGAGGAAAAACACTCGGGGGTAGTAGCTCAATTAATGCCATGCTGTATACGCGAGGTCAAAAACAAGATTATGATCACTGGCAACGTTTAGGTAACCAAGGTTGGAGTTATGACGATGTTTTGCCGTACTTTAAAGCACTTGAACATCAAGAGCGCGGTGCGGATGAATTTCATGGCATTAACGGGCCACTGAATGTCGCAGACTCGGTATCAAAGCCAGCAGCCAATGACGACTTTATTCAATCAGCAATCAACGCTGGCTATCCTGAAAACAACGACTTTAATGGTGCTTCGCAAGAAGGCATTGGTTATTACCAGGTCACTCAAAAAGAGGGTTTAAGACACAGCGCGGCAAAAGCTTTTTTAACGCCTAACTTATCCCGTACAAACCTAACGGTTATCACCGAAACACAAGTTGAAAAAATACTGATTAATAACGGTGTTGCCACCGGCGTTATTTATCAGAATCACGGTAAAAGGCTACAAGTCACCGCCAATAAGGAAGTTATCGTCAGTGCTGGCGCGCTAAACTCTCCACAAATATTAATGCTTTCTGGCATTGGCCCAAAAGCGGAATTAGCAAAGCATGGTATTAAACAGCTGCACAATCTGGAAGGGGTCGGTAAAAATTTGCAAGATCACGTAGATGTACTCTGCGTTGCCCAGCATAATAGAACTGAAGTGTTGGCCTATCGCCCGAAAGCAATGTGGTGGGCAGCAAAAGACATGCTAAAGTTCATCACTAAACGTGCCGGCTTGCTGACCACTGTAATTGCTGAAAGTGGTGGTTTTATCAAATCCCAGCCACAGTTAGCTGAGCCCGATTTGCAACTGCATTTCGTGCCTGCTGCTATGGACGATCACGGTAGAAATCATAAACTACTCTTTACTTATGGCGTTGCCATACATGTGTGCTTACTTAGACCGAAAAGCCGCGGTTCAGTAACCCTCAATAGTAATAGCATCATGCAGCAACCGCGTATTCAACTAAATATGTTAGATCATCAAGATGATATTGATACCATGATTAGGGGTGTAAAAATCGTGAAAAAAATCTTATCTACGCCGCCATTATCCACAACGCATGTTAAATTTATCTTTCCTGATGAAGCCTGTCACAGCGCTCAAGAGTACCATCAGTTTTTAAAAAATAAATCTAATACCATTTATCACCCTGTGGGCACCTGTAAAATGGGCCAAGATGAATTATCTGTCGTTGACGAGCAATTAAAGGTTCGGGGGATTAAGCAACTACGTGTTATTGACGCGTCAATTATGCCAACATTAATCAGTGGCAATACTAATGCCCCTACTATGATGATTGCTGGCAAAGCCGCGGATATGATATTAGCTGAACATGCAAAATAAATAATTAATTTGCAACAAGAAAGCGATTGATTGGGTCAATAACTATAACCCAGCACTTAAATGAGGATTTCCTGTGGTTTACCAACTCACGGCTAGCAAAAAATTAATTAGCACGTTATTACTAATGTTATCTTTTATTTCGATACCCGCTAATGCCGAAGAGGCGCTAGTTGCGCCAGAGGCCCCGGCATGGCAACTAAAAACTCAAGCAGGTGATACTATCTCGTCAGCTCAGTTTCGCGGCCAAGGTACTATTTTACATTTTTGGGCAACCTGGTGTCCTTATTGTAAAAAACTGCAGCCAAAATTAGTCGAGCTTGCAAATAAATATCAATCGCAAGGGGTTAAAATTATCGCTATCAGTTTTAATGAAGAGGATGGTGCCCTGCCACAGGACGAATTAGCCAGCCGAGGTTACAGCTTTCCGACCGCGGTTAACGGTGATAAGGTCGCTATGCTTTATGGCGTAAATGGCACTCCAACAACTTTTTTCATTAATAAAAACAAGCAAGTGATATTTAAATATACCAGCTCGGACATCTCAGATCCGCGCCTTGAACTTGCCGTTAAAGCAATCGCTAAATAGCTTTAATCGAGTAATAACAATGGCCTTATAGCTAAACTTATCCACTAGCGCTTCATCGGATAAGTTTTCAGCACAATAAAGCAAAACATAACCTACTGATTGTCACTAACTCGTTAGTAATTAGCGCTAATAAAAAATTCTACCGTCAATAACGAGCCATTCATCGAATTTATTAGCCCTGCCCTTGTACGCACAGCGCCTGCAGCATAGAATCAAGACAAGCTTCTTTGTGACTTGCTCACATCGAATAAACCTTATAAAACTCACAAGGTCATTTAATGAAAACTCGTTATCTCGCGCCATTGGCCATTGCTATCGCATTAGCTGGTTGTCAACAAAACACCGCAGCACCTGATGTTGTGCAAATAGCACAAGTAGCAAGCACGGCAAACAATCCTTTTTTTGCTGACTTCGACACGCCATACGGTATTCCGCCATTTGAGCAAATTAAAAAAAGTCACTATTTACCGGCTTTTTATCACGGTATTGAGCAAAACAAGCTTGAAATAGATGCCATCACCAAGGTTAGAGCGCGCCCGACCTTTGAAAACACTATTGTTGCTATGGAAAAATCTGGTGATTTTCTGATTAAAGTTAGCAATACCTTCTATGGTTTAACCGGTTCAATGTCAGATGAAGAAATGCGCGCCATTGCCAAGGAGATTTCACCAAAACTGTCGGCATTAAGTGATGATATTGCACTAAACAATGCATTATTTTTGCGAGTAAAAGAAGTTTATGATAACCAAGAAAAATTTGGATTACGCACCGATCAAAAACATCTATTAGAAAAAACCTATAAAAGCTTCGTTAGAGGTGGTGCTAACCTAAACGATGCTGACAAGCAAAAGTTACGTGAATTAAATGAAAAGCTAAGCGGTTTAAGCCTAAAGTTTGGTGAGAACCTACTAGCAGAAACTAACGGCTTTGAAATGGTAATTGACAATAAAGCTGACCTTGATGGCTTACCTGCTGACATCATTGCCGCTGCTGCGGAAACGGCAAATGCACGTGGTCATGAAGGTAAGTGGGTATTTACCACCCATCGCCCGAGTAAAAACCCATTTTTAACTTATGCAAATAACCGTCAGCTACGTGAAACCATTTACAAAGGTTACACCATGCGCGGAAATAACGACAACGCCAACAATAACCAAGCCATTGCCAGTGAAATGGCCAGCCTTCGTTATCAAAAAGCGCAATTGTTAGGTTATAAAACCCATGCCCATTTCGTGCTTGAAAATGCCACCGCTAAAACCCCTGAAAACGTCTTTGAATTATTAAATAAAGTTTGGCCTGCCGCGCTAGAACGAGCAAAAGAAGAAAGCGCTGATATTCAAAAGATGATTGATGCCCAAGGTGGTAACTTTAAAGTTGCCGCATGGGATTGGTGGTATTACTCTGAGAAAATTCGTAAACAACGTTTTGATATCGACGAAGCAGAAACCAAGCCTTACTTTTCCTTAGAAGCCACATTGCAAGGGGTTTTCTATACTGCAGAAAAACTTTGGGGTGTTACCTTTAAAGAGCGTGATGACTTACCTAAATATCACCCAGATGTTCGTACCTTTGAAATGTATGATCGCGACGCTAGCTATGTCGGTATTTTTATGACTGATCATTACGTGCGTGAAAGTAAACGTGGTGGTGCTTGGATGAACAGCTTTCGTAAGCAGTACCGCATGAACGGCGAAGAAGTAACCCCTATCATTTACAATGTTTTAAATTATCCGCGTCCTGTTGGTGATACACCTACGCTATTAACCTTTGATCAAGCATCAACTTTATTCCATGAGTTTGGTCATGCCATTCAAGGCTTGTTATCTGATGGTTACTACCGCTCTCAAACCGGCACTGCCTTGCCAAGGGATTACGTTGAATATCCTTCACAAGTGATGGAAAACTGGATGACTGAGCCTGAAGTTTTAGCAAATTTTGCTAAACACTATCAAACTGGAGCAGTTATTCCACAAGCTCTGGTTGAAAAAATCCAAGCCTCAGGCAAATTTAATCAAGGTTTTGGTACCACAGAATATTTAGCGGCAGCATTGCTTGATATGAGCTGGCACTCCTTAGAAACCGCTGAGTTGCAAAACGCCAATAGCTTTGAAAAAAATATTTTAAAAGAAATTGGCTTGATTGAACAAATAGCACCAAGATATAAAACCGGCTATTACTCACATATCTTTGCGGGTGGCTATTCTGCGGGTTACTACGGCTATATCTGGTCAAATATCTATGATGCTGATACTTGGTTAGCTTTTAAAGAGAATGGTATATTCGATGAGAAAACTGCTGAACTGTACCGTAAGCATGTACTAGAAAGCGGTGGCACAGACGATCCAACGATCATGTATCGTCGTTTCAGAGGTCAAGATCCGAAAGTTGAGCCATTACTGGAACGCCGTGGCTTGATCAGCAAGTAAACTTCAATTAAATTACTCCAAAAATTGTACTAAAAAGGGTCGCTAAACAGCGACCCTTTTTATTAACTTTAATCTGCAATAAACAAAATGTTACTGCAAATACATGCTGCCTTCGAAAAACGCAAAGACAGTTTCAAAGGCCTGTTGTTGATACTGTTTTAAGCCAGTATCACGAAAGTCGATATCAACTTGACTGCGAGTTAGCGCTTTCTTGATAAAGCTACCTGCTAGTATCTCTACTGGTAGATCTTTAATAAGTTGAATAGCGGCTTCCAATTTAAAGCCAACGGGGCCACCGGCAAACTTGCCTTTTAGGGCACGTCCTTTGATCACCACTTTATCAACTTTATAATCTTCCATCAGTTTAGCAAAGGCAAACTGAAAAGCTTGTACTTGTTCTGCATCACCGGCATCAACAAGACTAATTTTTTGTACGCGCGTATTTGGTATGTCGTACAACCCATTTTCCCGCGACATGATGCAAATAATTGCATCGTTACCTTTTAACTCAACACCACATATCTTCATAAATTAACCTCGTTACTATAATGTCCGTTATTATAAAATAGTTTTACTTAAGCTGCAGTGTTTTCATGCATTTAAAGTTAAGCATTCAACCGTCGTTGACATTAGCGATGAATATCTTGTGCTAAGACAATACCATGAAGCTTAGCAAACTCAGTGTAATCTGCGACCGCGTTGGGGTTAGCTTTATTTTGCTGGCAAACACTACGTTGATATTGATAACTAAAAACATCAAACCAGAGGTCTAATAAATTCGCGTTGGTTTGCTCTCCCGCTAGCGATAAAATTTGCGCCGCGACTTCAGCGGTGGCTAACTCTGTATTATTGGCTGCTAAACGAATTTGATAACGAGAACTTAGCTCGGCGTTATTTTCCGGCGCTTTCGGGGTAAATGACACCACAGGTAAGTTTTGTAAGTACGGACTGCGACGAAACATTTTCTTCGCCTCACGCCAACTGCCATCAAGCATGATAAATAATGGCCTTTTACCAGTAGCTAGCGTTATTTCGTTATCAAAGATTTCTCGCTCTTCACCCGCGTAAGCTTTAGGAAATACTATCATTGGTTGCCAGATAGGATCGTTTAATAAGGCAATAATCTCGGGGTTAACTTCGGTTCTCGACCAAAGAAAGGCAAAGCTATCGGGGATCAAGTCCGCAATTAATTTACCGGTGTTACTCGGCTTTAATACTTCTGTGTCATACATCAGCAACAAAAAACCTGCTTGGGAATTGACCTGAGGCGACAAGGCACAAATGCAAAACTGTTTTGCTAGGCGACATAACTCGCAGCGGATAACGCGTTGACCGCGGGATTTATAAGTCGTTGTACTTAGGCTTTTACGATATTGATGGAGTTGCTGGACAGCGTGCATAAAGAATCTATCAGAGATATTGAGGGCGCTACTTTAACGCGCGCATGTCTGCTTGGCAATAAAAAAGCGCTCACCTATAGGGTAGCGCTTTTGTATTTATCTGATGATTTAGGGACTATTTTTATGCCTCCAAAAAATAGTTACGTTTTATTATGCTTTTTTTTTGCACTCGCCGTGATCATGTTATAGCCAGCAAGTGCATCAATACTAGCTTGCAATTGTGCTTCCATTTCATCAATAGCGATAATGGCTTGGCATAGCGCATCACCGCGTTTTTCTAAACCTGCCGCACGAGTTTCCATCTCATGTTCAATTTGCTCAGCAAAATTGGTCATTTTACTTTCAAAGGCGTCCATATCGCCACCCGAAAATAGCATTTCCTGGCCCAGTGCAATCATTAAACTGCCTAAAGAGTTTTTAATGGTACTTTCTACTGCCGTTTCAATTCGTTGCTCAAAATCGTCACCGAAAAAGTCTTTGCCGGAAAAGCCCTCTTCATCAATATAAAACTCTTTATGTTGACCAAACTCACGGTCAACCTCAGCTCTAATGGTGGTTAATTGTGTAGTAAGCTCTGAACTAACGTTATTTCCTTCACCTAATAGTTCGTTAAACGCTAAATTAACGCCATCAATAGCTAAATCAATGGCATCTAAAGCAATGCTTTTCACTTCAGGTACTACAGTACGGATACTGTTTGAGTATTCAGTTAATAACGACTGCTGGCTCGCGCTCAAAGGCACTTCTTCACCGTTGATCCGTAAGATTTCATTGTTAGCGATGGTATAGAGTGGTGACTTATCTTTAGAAAAAGTAATTTCTTTCGCATTGATATTAATGCCGCCATGTAAGTCGACATTACATGAGTCACTAGAAAAAGCATTATCGTGTGCGTAACTTGCTGAACTGGCAATAATTAATGCGGTCGCAATCAAAGTTTTCATTTTTACTTTCCTTTATAAATTAAGCATACTTAGAGCAATAGTAAACTGCTGTTACCGCTATTGTTTACAAGACTGATGCCAAAATTAAATATCCTTAAATATCAATAGCTAAGAAATATTTACTGATAATAAAGTAAAATCAATAAGCTAAAATTTAGTGAGATAGCTAAATTTATGGTGAATTTAACAAGCTAGTTCATTAATCCTCTTAAGCTCAAGAATAGCTAAAAATATGAAAATCAGCTAGCCGTAGTTTAATCGTTGCATTTCAAAAAGACGTGAACGACAACGCGCAAATTCAAACGCCAGTTGAGTGCCCTGATAAAGCTCGGCAATATCAACTTCCGCGGCAATAATTAAGCGTATGCCTCGATCATAAAACTCATCAACAAGGGCAATAAAACGTCGAGCTTCGTCGTCAAGGCCTCTGAGTTGCCCCATGACCACGCCGCTGCGTTGGTAGCTATCTTCAACACCAGAGAAAACAGCCGGAATTAATTCACCACTAAATTGCGGCAGGTCACTGATCAAGACCGTCGGATAATTATCCGCTAATTTAATATAATCCCGCTGACTTCTTGGCCCTGAGCAAAGCGTCATAAAATCAAACCAAATAACATGATCACTACAGGCTAAATAGTTCAGTGCTCGGCCATGAATGATAATACGGTCATTATATTTTACCTTTCCCGTGGCGAGGGCTAAAAAGTGTTGAGATAAAAACTCATGACCACTTTCAGTGCCAATGTGAAAGTCCCGATAGTGAAGTGCCATGGTATCGCTCGCTATCAAACGATGATCTTCTGGGCCATCAATCGAGATCACATGGCAATATTGCTCAAGGATCGCTATGGTCGGCAGAAACCTTTCGCGTTGTAGGCCATTTTTATATAACTGATCAGGGCGACAGTTTGACGTCGCCACTAAGGTGATACCGTTTGATAACATGGCGCTGAGTAAGCCTGCTAATAACATAGCATCACCAATGTCATTAACAAAAAATTCGTCAAAGCAAAGCAAGTCGACATCTGCAGCCCAAGTTTTGGCTATCAGTACCAGCGGATCGTCTTTGCCGGTAAATTCATGCAGCTTTTGATGGACACTTTCCATAAAGTGATGAAAATGGATGCGTTTTTTACGCGTTAAGGGCAGCTGTTGATAAAAGATATCCATCAACATGGTCTTGCCACGGCCAACTCGGCCATGAAAGTAAATGCCCTTAATCGGCTCTAGTTTCTTGAATAGTTTTGTTAGCGCGCGTAGTAAAGGTAGTTGACTTTGTCTTAGGCTGAGCTTTTGCGCAAGTTGGTCTAAGGCAATAACCGCTTGGTATTGGTCAGAGTCATACTTAAGTTTTTTTTCTTCAACGAATTGTTTATATTGCTTAATAACTGACATATGCTTTTATTTCAGACACAAAAAAAGGGCAGACTATGTCTCCCCTTTTTCAACACTGTTAATATTTTAGTTAACTTAAACTCGTTAAGTCAGCTAAAGAATATTAATTAAAGTGCTACGATGTTCTCAGCTTGAGGACCTTTTTGACCTTGAGTAACAGTAAACTGTACTTTTTGGCCTTCAGCAAGAGTTTTGAAACCGTCGCCAGAGATTGCAGAGAAATGTGCGAAAACGTCTGGACCAGATTCTTGCTCGATGAAACCAAAACCTTTAGACTCGTTGAACCATTTAACTGTACCAGTAGTTGTATTAGACATTGTATTATCCTATTTATTCGTAATTGATGCCTCAAAAATAAGGCGGTGTTGCAGGAAGTGTTGCTATTACTTATTAAACAGGACGAGCTACTTACTAATATAACTTCGAAACTTTGTACATAAATATAGGTCTTACTTTCTAGCTGAATCGAATTCTACCGACTTTCTGCTAAGAGTCAAGTCGTTTCATGTAAAAGTATTATTTTCTTTATTGGAAGTATTTTTGTCGAATTCAAACCGCGTATTGGTAGTGATGACACACTATCCTTTTAGTAACGTTTTCATCAATCCTGCTTTACTTTCACTGTGTTATTCGTGTCTCGACTGCGCTTAATTAATTCATCACCGATTAGCGCGTGCTTAGACTTTGCTAACCGGTCATAAAGCAACACATTAACACTCGCGGCTAAGTTCATACAACCGATTGTCGGGACATACACGACCGCATCAGCGCTATTAATAACCTCTTGCGCTATGGTGCCATCTTCAGGACCAAAAATATAAACCGCGTTGTCGGGGTGGGTAAATTCAGGTAATGGTATTGCGCCTTCAACTAAATCAACACAAACAATTTTTTGTCCTGGCAGTAAATTACCGATTAATGTTTCAACCGCATTTAAAGGGATTATTCGTGATACCGCTTTGGTGTCAGTATGAAACTTTGCTGCTCTAGCATAGCGAACACCCGTATAGCGCACTTCATCAGCTTGATAGCAGCCCGCTGCACGCATCACCGCACCGACATTTGACGGACTTTTAGGATCCGTTAATCCAATAACAACATGTTCTTTTTTCATTGTTCGCAATAGTTTAAGCCTTCATTTTGCGCAATTTTGCGCTGCAAGCGTTAAGACTTCAAGTACATTTTCTCGATACTGAACCTTAGTTGTACCACAACCAATTTTTTCAACGCCCTATTTTAGTCAATATCTGATAGCATCAATGGTTAAGTATTTTATCATTCTGTCAATTTAGTAGGTGTATTTAATGAAAACGCAAATAAGCATTTTAACGATTTTACTTTCCAGCAGTCTTTTCTATATTCCTCATTCAGCCATAGCAAGTGATGCTGCCATAGTATCTGAGGCGCCTTTAGTATCTATCGCGACACACGATAGCTACTTTAATCGCATCAAAGCCCATTGCGGTAAAGCATTTCAAGGCAAGGTCGTGATAGATAATGCCAGCGATGATGGTTTTGCTAACAAGAAACTTGTTATGCACGTTCGCCAATGCTCAGATAACAAACTCGAAATCCCTTTTCACGTTGGCGATGACGCCTCACGGACTTGGATTATTACCAAGACCGGCTCGGGTTTATCATTAAAGCATGATCATCGCCATCAAGACGGCAGTTATGATGTTTCGACCATGTACGGTGGTCACACCGTAGACGCCGGCTGGCCAGAGGTGCAATCATTTCCTGCTGATGCCTACTCAAAACAACTATTTGTCAAAGCCGGTATTCCGCAATCAGTCGGCAATACGTGGCAAATGTTTATTTACCCGGAGAAGTTTAGTTACCGACTTATTCGCCAAGGCCGTGAGTTTCGTGTTGATTTCGATTTAACCACGCCCGTAACACCGCCGGCAGCGCCTTGGGGTTATAGCGATAAGTAAGCGAGATAAAAAGCATAGTGCGCAATAGCAACTGAAATAAATCATTACATTTGTTGTTGTTCATTCCCTAGACACTATGGAACTTTAAAATAACGACTTAGTCGAAAGCTAAGTCGTTTTTTATTAAAGTTTATTAACTAATTGTAAGGGAATATCATGATAAAAACTATTTCACGCTGGGTTAACGTAAACAAGTCACTGTTAATATTTATCAGTTTAATGTTGGTTTTCCGTAGCGCCGTCGCGGACTGGAATGATGTGCCAACCGGCTCAATGCAGCCGACCATTGTCGAAGGCGATCGTATTTTAATTAACAAGCTCGCTTATGACTTAAAACTGCCCTTTAGCCAACGAACATTAATCAAACTTAGCGATCCTAAACGCAATGACATCGTTATTTTTCAATCAACAGCCGCCGATAAGCGGCTAGTAAAGCGGGTCATTGGCCTGCCAGGTGATACAGTCGCTATGGTTAACAATCAGTTATTGATTAACCAACAAGCGGCTCGTTATCAGCTTGTCAGCCAACACCAAAATTTTGTCCTGAGCGAAGAACGTATTGCCGGCAATAGCCACTTAATACGTACTCAAGTACAGCCAGGAGCTGCCAGCCCATCACGTTTAGCAAACTTTAGCGCTATTACTATTCCGACAGACTTTTATCTCATGATGGGGGATAACCGCGACAATAGCGCAGATTCGCGGGTGATAGGTTTAGTACCACGAGATGAAATTATTGGCCGCTCTAATCGAGTCGCCTTTTCATTAAATTATCAACAATATTTCATGCCGCGCAGTGAACGCTTTCTCAAAGCGATTTAAACCTTGATGTCATTAGCATATTAAGTGATACAGCTCTGCGTTAACGCTGTATCGCACTTTTGCCATCATGCAGCGCTCAATCTAACCATTATAGCGTCAATGCTTGCCACTGTTTAAGCGCATCGGCTTGGCCATTTTTAGCGCGAATATAAAGGTTGAGTAAACGAATTTCATGACACTGCTTATCTTCGGTTGGCTTAGCCAATACTTCAATTAAAGAGATGCCCGAGCGATTTAAGGTCGCTGTAAAGCCGGTGATAAAGTCAGCTACGGTGTTTATGGTCATGGCATGACCTTGATAAGCTTTAATCAATTGCTCGACGTCAAATCGCTCATCATTACAATGATAAATCGCTTCGTCGCCACTTTTGCCCAAATGGAAAACGTTGTTACGCATATAGATAATAGTGACATCGGTCTGGTCTTTTAAGAAGTGGATCAATTCATTGAGCTGAAAATGAAAACCACCATCACCAATAATCACCACTGCCCTTTCATCAACACCATGGTCTTGAATACGCTGAGCGGCGACTCGCGCATAAGGCAATGCTGTGCCCATCGCGCCATACCAAGGATTGGTTAGCCAACCACGGCCTAATGACGATTGCCTGACGTTTAAGCTGTAACTGGCAAAATATGAATTTCCGATTTCGGGTAAATAAACTAAGCGGGTGTTAATCTCGCTTTGGATATGGTTTAAGGTCGGTGCCAGATTATTAAAATCCAGCTCATGCTGAAGGTGTAGTGTTTTAGGCTCAACTGAGGGCACGATAAAGTTAAAAACTTTTTTATGGCGTTGCAGTAGTAATTGAAAGATTTCGATTAAATCTTTTTCTAATAAGGTGCCGCCTTTGAGTAAGGTTTTATTTTCAAATGCTTCAATTTTATGGGTGCCTGTGGCAAAGGCAACATTAGTATCTTGAGGTAATATGCTGCTAGCAACATCAATAACGTAATCGACTTTCTCTTCAATATAAACACGACCTGAGGTTTGGGTAAAAATACCGTTATAGGCTCCTAAACAAAGCGCTTCATCTTCATCAAAAATACCTTTTGCGAACCAACTGGTGGCATAAGGAATATTAAATTTAACGGCAAATTCCAGCAATAATCGCTGTAACTCTTTATTGTGCTTTAACCTATCCCCCAAATACAACAGTGGACACTGCGCTGCAGTGAGTTTTTCAATAATGGCCGCCACCACTAGCTCTGCGCCGGTCAGTACGTGCTGACATGCGCAAAGCTCTGCAACAAGTTTAGGCAGTCGAATAGGCTGAGTTTTTTTAAACACTTGATCTCTGGGTATTTCAATAAAAACCGGTTGCTTGGTTTTATAAGCATGAGCTACTAATTGATAAAATCGCTCGCCAGCTACATTGGGCTGACCATGCGCTCGTTGCCCTTGCAGTCGCTCAACTTTAACCCCTAAGGCAGCAAAGGCATTGAGCGCGTTGTCATATTGCGTTTTCCAGGCGGTATTGGGGTGTAAAGTATGGTGAATTGCTAAATTTTCAACTTCAGCCTCTGCCGGCGCGCCAGAAATAAAAACCACGGGTAAGCCTTCCGTTACTGCGAGGGCGGCAGCTGACGTACAAGGTAAACTCCCGACCATATAAGTGGATAAGCAAAAGCCAATACCGTCAAGTTCCGCTTTCGCACAGGCAGAGAATCCCGCATGCATTTCGTTACTGGACGGACATATTTGCACGCTTGGCGCTAAGGCAGCAATTAAATTAGCCGCAAAATCGCCGCCGACGCCATAAATTCTTTCGCAAGCAAATAGCTCAATAACATCGGTAATTACCTTTCCTAAAGTCGGCAAGCTCTCGTTATAGGCCTTACCTAAATTCATTTCATATGAGTGTGACACTGTTAGCCTTCGACGTTACTTTCAATAATGTCAAAAGACTTTACTAAGAAAAACATCAGCAATAACTGATCAAGATCATCTTTATCTTGGTCCTTAATATTGAGTGTTCCAGCACTTGTCAGCAGATATTTACACTGAATGTAAAGTAGCTGAATCTAATCACCTTAAATAGCTTACAACGAAAGACTGTCGGCTTGGTCTTGTTGTTTTAAACAAAAATAATTATTATCCCTGCTCTATTAACACCTTAAGCAGTAAGTAATAATCTATGGCCTTCGCTACTTTTTCTAAATTATCAATCGCCGCACTGACCTTGGTCAGCCTCTCAGCGTCTGCAACCATAGCGGAGTTCACCACTTCTCATGGCAATTTTAAAATTAACTTACACGATGAAACCACGCCTGAAACCGTCAGGAATTTTCTGAATTACATTAATGATGGTGACTATAACAACACCATAGTACACCGTGTTGACCCTGGGTTTGTTATGCAAACGGGTGGCTTCGAATTTACCGGCACCCTGCCATTAACGGCAATTGCCACCGACAGTACGATTAACAATGAGCCGGTTTATTCCAATGTTCGTGGCACCATTGCCATGGCAAAACAAAAAGGTAATGAAAATAGCGCCACGAGTCAGTGGTTCGTAAACTTAGCCGATAACAGTGGCGGCTCGGCACAATTAGATCTACAAAATGGTGGTTTTACTGTTTTTGGTGAAGTGATAGAGGGGATGGAAAATATAGATGCGATTGCTGGATTATCGCTTTGTGCTAGTACACCAATGCCCGGTTTAACGACTGAGCAATGCGCAGACGCAAACTTCGTGCCTGGTGCTGAAAATTTCGTAACCATTGAATCTGTGACTATATTTGATGCTACGATCAATACGGCAGACAATTTGGCCGCGATTAAAAACACTTCGCAAACCGTGACACCGACGCCACCTCAAGCAAATAGTGGCGGCGGCTCTTTGGCATGGTTTAGTTTGGCTTTTACTGGCTTAATCGCCTTAAGAAGACGTGTTATACCAAATTATTGTCACTTTAATAGACAATAAAGTGCCATAGAAAATCGACCTGGCGACGCTTTAAAACCAGCAATCAGGTCAATCATTTAAGCATATTAAGCACAGATAACATCAGTACTAACGGCTAACTGCTGCTGACACCACGAATCAATCAACAGCCTTGCTATCGACTCTTTGCGCGGTAATTTAGGCCCTGCAACGTCATCCCCCCACTCATTGAATTTAGTTAGCTGTTGTGCGGTAAACCAATGGGCACTGCGCAACTCTGCCTGCTCCAATGTTAAGTGCATACTCTCTGCTTGCGCGACAAAACCTAACATTATCGAATTTGGGAAAGGCCAAGGCTGTGAGTCGACATAGCGAACATTTGACACCGGTATGCCCGCTTCTTCCAAGACTTCGCGCGTTACCGCTTCTTGTAGCGATTCACCGGGGTCAACAAAGCCGGCTAAGGTTGAAAATACTTGCGCTGGCGTCCTATGGTGCTCGGCCAATAAACAAACAGCAGGGCCTGATTTCGGTTGGTATTCTACTAACATAATAACCACTGGGTCGGTACGCGGAAAGTGCTCTTTTTGGCACGCGTCATTGCTACAAACTCGGCGATGGCCACCATCTAGTGATTGGTTTTTTGTACCGCAGCAACCGCAATATAAAGCAGTTTGTTGCCAATGTATTAAGGCCTTGGCGTAACTTAAAATCGCCGCTTGTTGCGGATTAAGTAACGCCAAGGAGCCTCTAAATTCAATAAATTCTAGCGCCTCTATGGCTATATTTATTTGCCAGGCCTGAATGTCATTGACTAATGACAAGTCACAAACAAAATGCGCGACCTCGTTGTCGGTGCCGAGGAAAATAACCGCGTTATCCGCTAAAACTTGGGTAAATAGCTCAACATTGCAATACGATTGGCTTACACCCCGGCGTGAACTTTTAGTAAACAGGCAGATTTCCTGCTCAAGATAGAGAAATTTACCGCGCCAAAAGAAATAGAAACAGCTGTCTGGTGCGCTTAATTTATCTTGCAGCCAAGCGCTATTCTTTCTTAATGTCGAGGCACGATCGAGCGGCATCTGACAAAAACTTAATTCATTGTTCATGAGCACTTCCTTGGCGCATTTGCGCTTCATCAAACGACAACTGCCATTGTTGTGACCATTGACTTAAGGGCGAGATCACCTCAAACAAGGCTAAACCCACTTGGGTTAATTGATAACCCTGTAAAATTTTTTCAATGAGATTGGTTTGCTGTAATTCTTTCAGGCGCTTGGTTAATAACGTCGGTGAGATATTTTCACAGCACTGCTGTAAGTCACTAAAACTTAGCGGGCCTTTACGTAGCTGCCAAATAACACCTAATGCCCAAGTACGGCCTAACAAATCAAGCAGCGCCATAATTGGCTTACCGGTTTTAGAGCCTCTTACTGGCGTACCGGGTATAGGTAAAGACATAATTTCACTTCCTTAATACACAACTACATATTCAGTAGTAAGCTACATAAAGTGTAGTTAGGAAGCAAGTTTAATTCTTGATAAAAGTTAATGATCCACTTTACCGCGTAATGCTTTATTAGAGCTTGCTTTCTTCTTTGCGTCTAATCGTCTTAGATTCGAGCCTTTCGTTGGCTTAGTCGCTCGGCGCTTTTTTTGCACCACCATAGCCGATAGAATCAACTCTTTCAGTCGTTTTAAAGCGTCCTCTTTGTTCATTGATTGCGTTCTAAAAGATTGCGCCTTAATGACAATAATACCATCACTGGATATGCGACTATCGGAGAATTTGAGCAATCGCTCTTTGTAAATTGTCGGCAATGATGAGCGCTTAATATCAAAACGCAAGTGTATCGCCGTTTCGACCTTATTAACTCGCTGGCCGCCGTTTCCTGTCGCTCTGATACCTGTCAGTTCAATTTCCCAATCAGCAAGCATGACAGTATTGGAAATTTCTAGCATATAGCCTCTAATAAGTGATGATAAAGCAGTATTTTAAGAGCTTTTCTTTGTTCTGCCAAATGATAATATTACTCTCAAGGTATTTAGCCTAGCTAAGTTGGATAGTCTCTGATCAGACAAGGAGGCTGCTGCCTCCTTGTCTAGTTTATTATCAGTAATGGCGGCCTTATTACTTAAGGTTCATCTCTTGCACTTTTTCATGAGCAATTTCAGGCGCCGTCGCTTCAGGCTTGCTATGTAAATTAGCTTTCAACAAACCTTTTCGATGCTTTAACGCCGCATCCAACTTTTTCGCCGCTATGGCAATAGCTGGATACATCACACTATCATTTGCTGATGCGGAAATACGGCCCCCTTCATAGGTGGTACGAAGCTCAACATTATGTTTGCTGTGTTCGTGAGATAAAGTAACGTCTAGTGAAATTAAGGTTGGAAAGTGTGTTGCTATTTTTGAAAACTTTTCATTGATGTGTTCTTTGATTGAATCGGTAACGTCAACATGATGACCTGAAAGATTTATTTTCATTCGGTATTCCTTTTTAATAGTTACTCATATCAATACTTGGGCCTAAATGCTAAAAACGCAAGTAAATTACGTAAATATTACCATTAAGTATATTTCCTTGAGAGCCGTAGCAGTTTATCAGGCTCAAGTTAAAGGCAGATTTAGTGCTAAAAGCGATTAAAATAACTTCGACACCAGCTGTAATAGGTAAAATTTTTACGCTATGACTCAGGAGGCTAATAGCTTCATTGGTCGGTAGATAGCTGGTTTATCATGCTTTTAGTAAAAACATTAGTGATAAATCCGAGCGCGCTTAATTAACTGAATTTATTTCGGCATCAGTTAATCTAGCTACTCGTAATCTCTCAAGGCTACAACCCCATAAATAAATACCCTAACCTCGAAATCAGGCCATTATCTTTTGACTATATTAACGCAAAAAATATAAAGCAAACCGGCAAACAAAAGCGAGTATTTTTCATTATGATTCGGTTATAATCCTAGATTGATTTAATATTTATTTTCGGCCTAATAAAGAGATTTTTGAATGTTTGATGATATACGCCCTTATCGTGATGATGAGGTAGTTGCAGTAATCGAAAAATTAATTAACCAACAAGGCTTACAAGCGTCGATTGCAAGTTTAAAAATGCCACGCATATATCAACTTTTACCAAAATTTGCTTGCTCAATCGTAAAATGGTCATTGAAATTTCGCGCGCAAAAATTTCATAACATTGAACAAATTCAAATTGAAGTAGCGAAATATTTACACCATTTGATCAAAAAGAGCACCGCTGGCTTTAGTTTTAGCGGTTTAGATAGCTTTGATCGGACTAAGCCGGCATTATTTATTAGTAATCATAGGGATATTGTATTAGATGTAGCATTAGTAAATTTAGCCTTATATAAAAGCGGGCTAAATACCGTCGAAGCCGCTGTCGGCGATAATTTACTCCATCAGCCTTGGGTCGCTGATTTAATGCGTATTAATAAAAGCTTTATTGTTAAACGTAGTGAAGAAAATAAGCGTGCTATGCTCAAAGCGTCAAAGCAATTGTCCGCTTATATTCATGATAGCTTAGTTAATCGCCGACAAAATATCTGGATAGCACAACGTGAAGGTCGCGCCAAGGATGGTATTGATAAAACCAATTCAGCGTTAATTTCCATGCTATTGCTTAACAAGGAGAAGCAAACACCTATCGCCGATTATTTAACTGAACTTAACATAATACCGGTATCAATTTCTTATGAGTTTGACCCTTGTGATAGTGACAAAGCCATAGAACTGGCTGAAAAAGAAGCCACTGGCCACTATCAAAAGCAAGAAGGTGAAGACCTAAAAAGTATTACTCAAGGTTTAGTAGGGCAAAAAGGTCGGGTACATATCGAGTTTTGTCAGCCAATCAAAGGTGACTATGCTGATAGCAAAACCATTGCCGCTGCCATTGATAAAGAAATTATCGGCAACTATAAATTATACGACAGCAACCTTGTTGCACACGCAGCCCTTAATCAACAAGCAGCTGACAGCACGGTATTAGCGCAGCTTAATAAACGCATGGAAAACTTAACCGCAGAGCAGCGACACTGGTTATTAACTATGTATGCTAACCCAGTGAATGCAAAACAAAAGCTGTAAACTTAAATCACTAACCTCAGTTACCAGCATTTAAAAACTAAAAAAGCCGTATTTCAATATACGGCTTTTTTTAGTTTTAGTGTCAAGCTTTTAAGTTAGCGGGTCTACTTTTCTTGATAGAATGCCGACATAGCTTTATACAATGAATATAAATCAACTTTTGAGCCAACAGCATACGGTGAGTGTATTGATAAAATCGGAATACCAAAATCTATCACTTCCATATTATCATTTGATAAATCACTGCCGATGGTGCCGCCAGACGCCTTGCCTTTATAGGTTGAGGTTTGCCATTTAATATCAGCATTATCTAAATAATTACGCGTCCAGGCCATATATTCAGAGTTGGCATTAAAACCACCGCCATAAAGCTTTAAGTTAACGCCATGACCTAAACGAGGGGCATTGCCTAACTCCCAAACACTGGGCCATGTTGGATTAACCCCCGGGTTTACGTCAGCAGAAATAACTTTAGTATTGCGCAACACTTTACGCAATTGATAGTCATTATAACTGTCACGCTTTTCGTTATAGAGTAAGCTACTCATTAAGTCGACTAAATAAGTTGAACTAGCGCCTGTGTTGTTGATATTACCGACTTCTTCGTTATCAACCAAATAAGCAATCGCGGTATATTCTGGCGTTTTTTGTTCAGTAACTGCTTTTACTGCCGCGATGGCTGACGCTTTATCATCTTGGCCATAAGCGGCGATCATACTGCGATCAAAGCCGACATCGCGTGGTTTCGTTGCTGGCACTAACGCTAATTCAGCAGACACTAAATCGGCTACTGAAATATCGTACTCTGCTTTTAAATATTCACTGACTTGCGCTTTGATTTTTTTATCTAACTCTGGCCTAGCAGCGACGATAACATCGAGCTCTTCTTTGCCGATAACTTCACGGCTGGTGCGCTTACGATTAGGTGAGTCAACATGGGGCGCAAGATCGGTTACTAAGAAAATAGGATCGTTGTCATCAAAGCCAACAGAAATATTCACTGTCGTGCCATCTTTCTTATCAACTCTTCCGACAAGGGCCAAAGGAATGTTCACCCATTGATAGGTCTTAATGCCGCCATGAATATAAGTTTGAAACATGGCAAATTCTTGTTTTTCAAATAATGGACGGCCTTTTAACTCTAAGCGCGGGGCATCAATATGGGCACCGACAATACGAGTGCCTTGCTCTAACGGTTTTTTACCAATAACAATTAAGGTGATTGCCCGGTCACGATTGACATCATAAAAGCGCGCCCCAGGTGTTAATTGGCTTTGCTCTGTTAGCTTCTGAAAGCCTTGTTTTTCAACGCGCTTAATAGTTTCAGTAACAAAGGTTAACTCTGTCGGTACTTTATAAATATAATCTTTATATTCACTCGCGTAACGCTCAACCGCTTTAAGCTCTTTGGCACTTAAACTTAACCAGCTAGACGGTGACTCGGCTTTAACTTTGCTATCTGCTGCTTGCACAAAAGCGCTTTGGCACAAAGTCAGCGCACTGACAACGGCGATAGTCGTTAATGATTTAGTTAACTTCATAGTAATATTTATAATGCTCATTGTAGATAAAGGCGTGCGTCATGATAAAAGCTACCAATATCAACTGACAAGCTTTATTCGATAAGTTGTGCTTTTTTAGCTATAAAGCCCCTAAACACTAAGACGCTAGCGTCGTATTCTGGCTTTAACTTTAGCCTAATCTTATAGCGTTAATATGTAGCGACTTAGTACAAAAGTAATAAGTCCGACTAACATGGTCAAATAAATACTTTTACTTTTAGCCGCGGCTAGCACGGAAAACGTTGCGGCGATTAAGTAGGGATTATGCAGGGAAACACTCAACTGACCTTGCTGAACAAAAATAATGGGTACCCAAATCGCGGTTAATACTGCCGGCGCACTAAAACTTAAAAACTTAGCCATTTTCGCGCCTAAACGCACTGGCAGTCGGGGATGAATAAATAAATATCGTGTGGTAAACGTAATCAACGCCATAAGAAAGATGGTCAGTAAGGTCATGATTTTTCCTTCACTTTATGGCTAATATCATCAATCTTAGCTTTTTCGTCACGACGCTTTTGTTGAAATCGTTCAGTCAGATAACCACAGTACATTGCCATTAATGCCGCGGCGACCAAGTCCAACTCAAACTGCATCAGTTTAAACAATACTGACAATAGACCAGCCGTGAGTACAGTGACCAAGATAGGTAGGTTAATAATAGTTGGGATGACTAAGGCAATAAAGGTCACAGCTATAGCAAAGTCTAAGCCTAAATGTGTTAAGTCAGGCAAATAACTACCGGCGATAACACCAACAACATTCCATAACAGCCAAAAAACATAGAAACTGCCGCCAGCAACGGCTGCATAAATAAGCCTCAATTGTCCAACACAAGCCTTACGATGTCCGGACAAGGCAAACAATTCATCAGTTAATAAAAAACCGACACCATAACGCCACTTAGTCGGTAATACTTTTAATTTATCGCGTAATGCTAAACCATATAAAAAGTGGCGAGAGCTAATAATAAAACTGGTAAATAAAACCGTTGCCAATGATGCATTATTAGCAATGAGTTCAATTGACACCAGTTGCACCGAGCCGGCAAAAACAATCAGTGGCATTAAAATAGCTTCAAGGACAGTAAAGTCGCGTTGAATTGCCAACGAGCCACAAAGTATGCCCCAAGGCAGCACCGCTAAGTTTAGCGGTAACATGTCTAAAAAGCCTTTTTTGGCCATTAGCCAGCGAGCTCGGCGCTTGGTCAAGGTCATCAAGTATCCACCTAGAATTTAGATCGAAAAAATTGAAAGATTACATTGTTATTGTGCATGCACTCGCTGTGAAAATAACCACTAGTGTCGGCACGTTCGTTAACGCACAACAAAACATGTACTGTTGAAAAATAAAGTTAAGAATAGCACTTAATTAAAGTCCACGGCCTTTAGCGCTAACTCGCCTTTTTATCGTAAAATTGCATTGTACTTATAAAGATTTGGCATAAGCGCGGGCTTTTTCTAAGTCCTCAGGGGTATCAACTCCTTCCACAGCGAGACGTGTTTTCGCTACCGCGACATGAATTTTCTCACCTTGCCAAAGTACTCGTAATTGCTCTAACGACTCCACTTGCTCTAGCTGACTTGCCGGCCATTTGACATAGTCTTTAATAAAGCCTGCGCGATATGCATAAATGCCAATATGGCGCAGGTAAAAGTCACCAATGGCATCAATATTTGCATTGTTAAGAAAACGCTGACGATCATAAGGAATAGTCGCACGACTAAAATACAGCGCATAGCCATTTTTATCGCATAATACCTTTACTGCATTGGGGTTTAATGCTTCAGCAACATTATCAATTTTCATGGCTAAGGTCGCCATTCTGGCCTGAGTTTGGCTCGATAAATTAGCCGCAACTTGCGCTATATTTTCCACCGGTATAAAAGGCTCATCACCTTGAACATTAACAATAACTTGTTGATCCGAAAACTGGTAGCTTGCCATCACTTCAGCAAGCCGTTCCGTACCTGATTGATGATCTGCGCGAGTTTTACAAACTTCACCACCAAAACTTTTCACCACACGCGCAACTTCATCGTTATCGGTTGCAACAATAACTTGTTCGGCGCCACTAGCGAGTGACTTTTCCACCACCCATTGGATCATAGGTTTGCCCGCGATATCGGCAAGCACTTTACCCGGTAAGCGTGATGACTCAAAACGCGCAGGGATCACTACCACAAACGACATAAAAACCTCATTAACTTTGTTGTGCCAATATTACTTAGCTAACTAACACTTTTAAGCATCATCTGCGCTGATACGGCGTGCTTCACTTTCAAGTAATACTGGAATATCTTTTTCTATCGCATAAGCTAATCGGTCAAACTTACAGATTAACTCTTGTTGCTCTCTATGATGCACTAGCTTGCCCTTACACACTGGGCAGGCCAGAATTTCCATTAATTTTGTATCAAACGCCATCATTATCTCTCTTCAATGTCATAACAATCACTTGATGAATAATCATCAAGTATTAAGTGTTTATCAAACTTTCGAATCTGTTTTCTTAGCAAGAGCGACAATTTTACTTATCACTAGCGCCATTGACTGATCAGGGGTATTTTTTGAAAATATAGCATCAACCGGTAAATACCAATAATTATCTTGCGCAAAGCCCGCACATTTTACCGCATCTTTTTCTGTCATTAATAGTGGTAATTCCACTGAGAACTGTTGTAAGTCCTTGGCTGAAAAGGCCTGATGATCAACAAAACCTTTTGTCATCGCGACGGTGAAACCATATTGTTCAAGGCTGTTAAAAAAACGCTGAGGGTCACCAATACCCGCTAAGGCATTTACCCGTTTATCACTAGCAAGGTTTTGCTGTAAGAAGCGGCTTAACTCGATACTCTCGCCACTTTTAATATGAGTGACTTTAGTTGCGCTTAACTGCATCGTTAATACCGGCAAAGTTAAGCTGCTAGCCTTTTTTTGCCATGTACTGACGCCATTAATAATGACACAATCAGCACGTTTTAATTTACCTGTTGTCTCTCGTAAAGGCCCTGCAGGTAATAATAAACCGTTACCAAATAAACGCTTACCATCAACAACAATAAATTCAAAATCACGTGCTAGCCGATAATGTTGCAGGCCGTCATCAGCAATAATTAATTCACAACCTTGCTCGATAAGCCGCAGGCACGCTTGCACGCGGTCTGCGCCAATCACTACGTCAACACCGCTGCGCTGATAGATTAATAACGGCTCGTCACCCGCTTGTTCCGCGTTGCTTTCAGCACTGACTTGGTAAGGGTAATGCGGCGCGTTTGAGCCGTAACCACGACTCACTACCCCCACTTTTACACCTTGCTGGCTTAGTTGTTCTACTAAGTAAAGCACTACCGGTGTTTTGCCATTACCCCCAATGCCGATATTGCCGACCACAACAACAGGGACCGACATTTTGACTTGCTGAAACAACCCAACTTGATACGCAGTACGGCGCAAAAAACTGATCAGGGCAAAAATAATTGTCAAAGGTAACAATAATGGCACTATTAGCCATTTTGCCCTGTGTCCTTGAAACCAAACTTTTTCAATTAAGCGCATAGTTTATCATCGTATAACTTAGCTAAGCGCCAAATTGAAATTTATGTAATTGGGCATACGCACCATCTTTAGCAAGTAAAGATTGATGGTCGCCTTGCTCTTTAATTTGTCCTTGCTCCATGACAATAATTTTATCGGCACTTTCTATGGTTGATAAACGGTGGGCAATCACGATACAAGTACGATTTTTTTGTAATAACGCTAAGGCATCTTGAATATGTCGTTCAGACTCCGTGTCTAAAGCACTGGTGGCTTCATCTAAAATTAAGAAAGGTGCATCACATAATAATGCTCTGGCAATAGCGACACGCTGGCGTTGACCACCCGATAACATAGCGCCATTATCGCCAATATTAGTATCTAGTCCCTCAGGCAAGCCTTCGACAAACTCCATCACATGTGCTTTACGCGCAGCATCTTCAATTTCTTCACGAGTTGCTTCAGGTTTACCATAAGCAATGTTATTAGCAATGGTATCGTTAAATAACACCACTTGCTGTGAAACATAGGCAAATTGCTTACGTAAGTCTTTTAGTTTGTAGTCAGTAATATCCTTACCGTCAATTAACACCTGCCCTGAAGTGGCATTGTAAAATCGTAACAATAAAGCGCTAGCGGTTGATTTACCACTGCCCGAACGACCGACAAGTGCTACAGTTTCACCAACATTAGCGGTAAAGCTTAAATCGGTTAATGCTTGTTTTTCTTCGCCATCATTATAATAAAAATTAACATGCTCGAACGCTAACGTGCCTTTTGCACGCTTTATTGCAATTGTACCCGTATCACCTTCGGTTTCTTGATCAAGTACCGCGAAAATACTAACACATGCCGCCATACCTTTTTGAAATTCACTATTGACCGTCGTTAGCAGTTTTAATGGTCTCAGTAACGTGACCATACACATTAATACGGTCATGAAAATTCCCGCTGAAATCTCTGAACGCATCGAGTCAAGATTGGCGACATATAAAACAAAAGCTAACGCGAACGAGGCAATGATTTGAATAATAGGCACACTCGCCGATTGTGTCGCGACCATTTTCATCCGTTGCTGACGGTTATGTTTATTGATTTTTTCAAAACGCTCAAACTCTCGTTGTTGACCATCAAAGGTTAACACCACTTTATGGCCATTAAAGGTTTGCTCTGCCGCAGTCGTTACCTCACCCATGGCATTTTGAATGCCTTTACTTATGGTCCGAAAACGGCTTGAAACCAAGGTCACTATGCCGGCAATCACTGGCGTGATCAGTAAGAATATCGAGGCTAACTGCCAGCTGTTATAAAACATCACTATCAGTAAGCCAATAACAAATGCCCCTTGCTGCACTAAGGTCAATAAAGCTTTTGAGACGGCACTAAGCACCTGCTCAGTATCAAAGGTTAATTTTGAAATCAAACTGCCGGTTGATTCTTTATCATGATAAGCCACCGGCATAGACATCACATGTTCAAACAACTCCTGGCGAATATTAGCCACAACATTATTACCTAACCAAGCCAAGGTATAGTTACCGGCAAAGTGGCAAATACCACGTAAAATAAACATCACCACAATGAAATATGGCGCCCATTTCATAAATTCTGGGTCTTGACCATCAAGGCCTTTATCGATTAATGGTTGCAGCTGAGAAAACACAAAACTATCAATAGCGGCATAGCCTAGCATGCCCAAGATTGACACTACTGCCGCCGCTTTATAGGCTTTTGCATAGCCCAATAAGCGTTTAAAGTTTTCTCGCGTGGTATTGTCTTTAATCAGTTGTGATGGTGTTGTCGACATTCATGCTCTCAATGCGTTATCAAAAATCTTATCCCTGCGGGATTAGTTTCATTAGGTCTGCTAAGTTCTGTCAAAGTAAATAACGTGATAAACGATACGCTTAGCAACCTTTAGTTTTATTAATTTTCCGGGCTATTTTAGCGCTATTTTGCCGTTCAACCAACTGATAAACTTTTTATAACCAAGTTTAATCACGCTATTACAACAAATATAGGGTTAAGATGCAGTAAAAAACACTGTTAATGGTTAATTTACAAACCAATAGGGTCGGATATTCTCGCGATAACTCCTTACCTCTATACTGTCATTAATTTTACCGTCAACTTTATTGTTATTTTGGTTAAACTTAAACGTCACCATACCGAGCTCAGCAGTAATAAATGTTGTCGTTTCAAGAGCTTTATATCGACTTAAAATTTCCTTTGATGGCATCTGCCAACGATTTAAATAACCGACGCTAAAGACAGCAAATCGAGGCGCAACAGCCGTTAAAAATTGACGGCTAGAAGATGACTTAGAACCGTGGTGTGGCGCAATAAGCAGATCACTTGCAAGTTTTTTACTGATAGTGGCTACATTCAATAAGCGTTGTTCTTGTTTTCTTGAAATATCCCCCGGTATTAACACCCGATGGAGGCCATCACTGACGGTCACTACACAAGAGTCATCGTTTTTATCACCTTTAGCCTGCGTCGGCGACAGCACCTCGAACCTTAACTCTTGCCAAATAAAACTTTGTCCGGCCAGACAAAAGCGATCAGGTGCTAACGCCGGATCGTTGGCGATAACGCCAGCAATGGCAATTTGCGCTTTTAAAGGGGCTAAACCTCCAGCATGGTCGTTATCATTATGACTGATCATGACACTATCAACGGCTTGATAGCCCTGGTGTTTTAAATAAGGTATTAAAGCTGCGTCAGCCATATTAAAACCGCTAGGATAACTTGCTCCGGTATCATAGATAAAAACATGGCGGTTTTTTTCAATAACAATAGCCAAACCATGGCCGACATCAAGTACTGATAATTGCCACTCTCTCGCGTGCTGCGAAGGTAAAAACTCCAGCACTATAGCAAAAAAACTTAAACTCAACACAGCGACAAACTTGCCTTTACTGATGCGAAAAAAACAAGATAGCGCAACAATGACAAAGACCAGCAGTATGGCTTGTATCTGCTGATATGACACAGCCAGCAATGTCCATTTTAAACTCGTCAAGTAGGTCAACCACTGCCAAACAACTGACAAACTAAGTAGGGCTAAATCCGCAAGTATACTGGCGACTTCGTGACTAAATGGCAGTACAATTACCGCCAACAAGGTTAAAGGAATAACAGTAACACTCATCAAAGGTACCGCGACAACATTGGCAAAAAAAGCCGCTAACGGTAATTGATAGCTTAAAGAGGCGGCAATAGGCAGCATAGCAAGGGTTAGCGCCAACTGCATAACAACCAGGGTTTTCAGCCATTGCCACGCACGTGACTTAAAATTACGCCAGTGCTTTTTAACAAGTGGTTCGGGCGCTTTTTCAAGTGTTATCAATGACGCTTTAATGACCACCTTAGTCTGCTTTGTCATCATGATATTAAAGCGGGAGAATGTCGCGAAAATAATCACTAATGCAGAGATAGATAACCAAAAGCTGGCACTGAGTAAACTTAACGGCCAAATCAGTAAAATAATGACAATCGCCAATAACAACCAACGCAGTAGTGATAGCTGTACAGAAATCAGCTTAAATGACCAAAACAGCAACAACATCACTAATGCCCGTAGGGTCGGAATAGCAAAACCAGCCAAATAAGCGTAATACCACGCCAGCAGACAACTCAATAACACCGGTAAGTAAGTGACATTATACGCCATCAACTTAAGCTGCCATGACTGTCGTAGCAGCAGATTAATCGGCAAAAAACGAATAACAGCACGGATAAAAATAAAACTAGCGAAAGCAACGATACCGATATGAAGCCCTGAAATGGCAATTAAATGCTGAGTTGCGGTTGCTGATAGCACTTGCCAATGCGCTCGGGTTAGCTCTCCTCGTTCACCAAAACCTAATGCTAAGATCAAAGCACGAAGCGGTTCATCAGCCAAAAGTGCCTTGAGTTGTTGATATAAATATTGGCGCCAGCTTAGCTGGGCGTGCAGTAATTGATTTTTATTTATAGTCGGATCTGAGGTGATATTTTTCACCTCAGGTTTAACATAGCCTGTCGCCACTACTTGCTGTTGCAGCAACCACACTTGGTAATTAAACCCGCCAATATTTGCCAGTCCGTGAGCCGGCTTTAACTTCACCAATAATTGCCATATTTGCCCCTGAAACAAAGCTACATCTGGCGCTTTCCAAGTTAAGCGCACTTTAAATGGCTCACTAACCTGCTGACCTTGCCAATGACTGATCAAGAAATTGAATCGACTACTCCCCGCTTTAGTTTGCACTATGTTTTGCACCTCACCTTGAATTAGGTGAGCTTGCTTATGCAGTTGCTCAGCGACAATATTATTTTTCTCCAAAGTCTGCTGATATTGATTGCCAGCAAGCAAAATCCAAGTCACAGAAAATATAGCTATAGCAAGTAAACGATATTTATGAGTAAATATAAGTAAGAGGGAACATAGCAAGAATACGAGTAACAAAGAAAACTCTGGTACTATAGGGATAAACAGTGACAAAATAGCACTGATAAAAAATGTGAGTAGCCACCATTCCATAGTGATCAATTTCCATTTAACCATTTAAAATTAAGTAAGTTTATGCCGAAAAAAATGATTCAGCGCCTGATGCCAGATCATCAAACGATTAAAAATAACAAGCACTTGAAAATATTTGGTGCGCTGTTACATAATGCCAATTTGTGGCACCTTAATCGCCGCTCGGTTAGTAAGGCATTTGCGGTTGGATTATTTTTTGCCTTTATCCCTGTGCCATTTCAAATGGTTTTAGCGGCAGGCTTTGCAATTATAGTACATGCAAACCTACCTTTGTCCGTTGCCCTTGTTTGGATCACTAACCCTTTGACCATGCCGGCAATTTTTTATGCTTGTTACCTAGTTGGCACTTGGATTATTGGCGTACCGACCCGAAAGTTTGCCTTTGAAGCAAGTTGGCAGTGGTTAGTCGATAGTGCCACTACTATTGGACCGGCCTTTATTCTTGGCTGTGGGACTCTGGCAATTACTTTCTCTCTTTTAGGTTATGTGACAATAAATGCTTTTTGGCGTTTTTCAGTGACTAAAGAGTGGAAAAAACGCCAAACTCGAAGAGATTAAGCTAGCGTCTCAAACTTGAGCTAATACCAAGTTGATTAATTAGCGGCTCATTTTTAATGGTTAAAATGAATAATGACGGCGTTATAAAATTTATAAGTAGAATAACTACTGACTAAATTTTATGGCTTGTAATTAGTCATTTTTCCTCATGAAAAAGTAGATCACTTAATTAATCAAATTGGTATAACTTTATATAGCTATCGCTTTAAAAACAAAAAATCAGACTTAAGGTCTGATTTTTTTACAAGATAAATGCTCGATGAATGTTAAATCGTTTACCGTATTATACTTGATATAGTCTATGCTATTAGGCTTGCCCTAACACTTGTGCCGGCTCTACTTTTGTTGCGCGCCACGCTGGATAAATAGTAGCTAACAAGCTCATAATCAAAGCCGTAACTACGGTGTTAATCACATCTTGCTGACGTAATAAAGTCGGCAAATAATCAATAAAATACACATCGGCAGATAAAAACTCAACCGATAGCATAGTTTCAACCCCGCGGATAATATCGGTTAAATTCAACGAAATCAAAATGCCTAAACTGGCACCAAGCAAGCAACCCACAATGCCATTCATCAAGCCTTGAAACATAAAGCTGGCCATAATGGTAGTGGATTTTGCGCCCATGGTTTTTAATATCGCAATATCGGATTTCTTCTCATTTACCGCCATAATCAAGGTCGACACTATGTTAAAACTTGCCACCGCAATCACTAACACTAAAACAATAAACATCACTAAGCGCACTAATTGAATATCATTGAATAAATGCCCATGGCTGCGGGTCCAATCCAACATATAAACATAAAAGTCAAAATTAAACGCCACATCTCGAACAATTTCTGGCGCAGCAAAAACATCCGTCACTTTTAGGCGAATACCTTGCACTTCGCCTGCTTGATAGCCGAATAATTGACTCGCTTTCGCCAGGTTAATAAAAACTTGCGTATCATCTATTGTGCCGCCAAATTTAAACACCCCCACTATGGTCGCCTGTTGCGTCAATGGCACGGGGAATTGCTGACTTTTAGCCGTGTTTTGGCTAGTAGATGCTAGCGGTGGTAATAATAACTGTACCTTGTCGCCCACTTGCGCTGACAACTTACGCGCAATGCCGGCGCCAATAATAACGCCATCTTCTTGGCTTAGGTCTTGCCAATGACCCGCGGTCATATAAGCTGAAATAGCAGAAACTTGCTGCTCTAACTCTACATCAACACCACGAATTTCCACGCCTTTTAATGCCGCAGACTTTTGCATCATGCCCTGGGCTTTTATAAACGGCGCTGCCGCTATCACCTTGGGATTTTGCGCTATGCGAGCAACATTGTCTGGCCAATGGCTAATTGGCGCATTCACAGCAACCACTTCGCCATGAGGAACAATAGACAATAAATGCGTTGCTAAGGCCCGCTCAAAACCATTCATCGCAGACAGCACAACAATTAATACTGTGACACCGATAGCAATACCTATGGTCGATGAAGCTGATATAAAGGACGAAAAACCTTTACTTTGACGGCTGCGAACATAGCGCAAGCCGATAAATACACTTAACGGTTGTAACACTTAATCTTCCTCACTCTTAACCGCCTCATTTTCAACTACAGTGTTTGTCGGCGTATCTTCGAATGGCTTAAGGTGTCCATGATCTAAACGTAGTTGACGATCCATTTTTGCCGCTAAGGTTAAATCATGAGTAACAATAACAAAGCTGGTATTTACCGTGCGGTTTAATTCTTGTAACAACTGATAGATTTGCTCTGCGGTATCAAAGTCTAAATTGCCAGTCGGTTCATCCGCTAATATTAGTGACGGTTTGGTTACTAAAGCGCGAGCAATGGCCACTCGCTGACGTTCTCCACCTGAAAGCTCTGAGGGTCGATGATGACTTCGGTGTGCTAACCCCACTTGCGCCAACATCGCCTTCGCTTGGGCGATAGCCGCTTTAGGCTTATCACCTCGTATTAATAACGGCATAGCAACATTTTCTTCGGCGCTAAACTCCATCATTAGATGGTGAAACTGATAAATAAAACCAATATGCTGATTACGAAATTTTGCCCGTTGCTTATCCGTTAATTGGTGGATATTAACGCCATTGATAAAAACTTCACCGCTACTGGGCGTATCTAATGCGCCAGCTAAGTGCAAAAATGTACTTTTCCCACAGCCTGAGCTACCAACAATCGCCACCAGTTCCCCAGCTTTAACCGCTAAATCCAACTTTGATAATACTTGAGTAGTCGCTGGGCCCTGCTGATAAGACTTACTTAACTGACGACACTCTAAGCCTAAGGCGAAAGTTGGTTCGTGCCTGCTTACCTGCTCATTATTTTGCAATTCACTGTGCTTTACGTTATTAGCCATTTTTTCATTCACTTTATTATTCATTTCTCAGCACTTCCGCCGGTTGCGTCTGGGCCGCTCGATAAGCTGGATACAATGTCGCAACAAAGCTCATGGTGAGCGCCGAAGCAACAATAACGACAATATTTTTGAGGTCAAGCGCTATCGGTAACTCTTGCCCTGCGGCTAATAAATTAACGCCAATTACGCTAAATAAACTATTTAAATTTAAGGTTAACAGCACGCCCAGCGCCACTCCTAAAACCACGCCCCATAAACCATTGACCAAACCTTGCGTGATAAAAATTTTCACAATACCACTTCGGTCTAAGCCTAGCGTTTGTAAAATACTAATCTCACCTTGCTTATCAATCACCACCATTACTAGCGCTGAAACAATATTAAAAGCGGCCACGGCAACAATTAAACTCAGCATTAACCACATCATATTTTTTTCCATACTCACCGCGGCAAATAACGCCCCTTGGCTCTGTTGCCAACTGACAAATTGAAAGTCTGGGTATCTTAATGACAATTGTGCAATAACGCTTGATGCCTTAAAGGCATCGGATAAATATAGCCTTAATTGATTAACACCATCACCTTTTTGTCGATGTAATTTCGCGCCATCTTTACTGTTAATAAAGACCATGGTCTGATCAACTTGAGAACCCACATTGAAAATTCCGACGATAGTAAACGTTCGGTGCACAGGCACACGTCCCATCGGGGTAAATAAGGTTTTATTCGGTAACGTTAAGCGCACTGCATCACCTAAATTCACCTTTAAATTTCGCGCTAATGCTTGCCCTAGAATAATACTAAACGGCTCACTTTCTAAGCTGCCTAACTGCCCCTGAGTCATCGCGCTATTAATAATATTATGTTGTTCAAACTCCGGCATAATGCCATGAACTAACACCCCTTGCAGCGCCGATTTAGATTGAATTAACGCTTCACTTTCTTGAAAGGGCGTCACTTGGCTAACGTCTGGCATGAGCAGAATGTCACGCTGTAAATCTCGCCAATGATTGAGGTGAGGTTGCTGTTGTGACATTAACACATGTGGGACTAATCCCAACACCCTGCGCTTCTGCTCATGTTCTAAACCATCCATAACAGAGACCACAGTGATCAAAGAGGCAACACCAAGCACGATACCTATGATCGAAAAAAAGGTGATAAAGGAAACAAAGCCCTTTCTTTGGCTGCTGCGACTATACCTAAAACCGATGAAAACACTAACTGGCTGAAACATGAACTCTTTCTTTATTAGTAATGGTAGATACCAAGGTTATTGAGCGTAAAAGCATAGCACAGCTGCTCAAGAGATAGCTGTAGACTTTTTTAACTTTTCTGCCTTTAACTGAGAAATGCTAGTATGAGCAACTAGCTCCCCCCTAAGCAACGAAATTTTAACAATAAAGCGTCATTAAAGTTAGTTTAGCCATAGCATCAACAAAGGTTAAGTAACTGCAAATATTGAAAAAGCTAGTACGCTAATATCCTTATATATTCCTATATGTAAATTTAAAAATACAAGTGAATATTAACAATATGTTACCAAAGCCGCCAATATCCTAGTAAATTCCTGTGATTGTCTTTACTATCGAAAACCTTAAATGAAGCTCAACCGTCTAACTATATAAATTAAATCGTGAGTATGGAATGAAGAATATAATAACAAGTGCAGTGTGTGGCTCCTTGCTGCTTATTACCGGCTGTAATGATAATACCAACAGCAAAACTGCGACCGAAGCGCCCGTTATACAACAACCCGCTTTAGCATCAGGCATCAATAAAGCCAATATGGACTTATCGGTTCGCCCACAAGACAACTTTTACCGCTACGTTAATGGTACTTGGCTAAAAAATAACAAAATTCCAGGCGATAAAACCTCAATCGGCTCATTTTACGATTTACGTGATGAAGCGGATGATAACGTCAAAGCTATCATCGAGGAGCTGGCTGCAACTAAAAACTTAGAACAGGGCAGTGACGAGCAAAAAGTTGCTGATTTATTTCGCTCATTCATGGATAAAGATACGCGCGACACCATGGGTACCGCGCCAATACAAGCAATATTTGACCGCATTAATAGTCTAAAAGATAAAAAGGACTTAGCTGTTTTTTTTGGTGAGAATCAAAAAATTGGCGTTGGAAGCCCATTACATTTTTACATCGATGTTGATGCTAAAGACTCAACACGTTATGCCACACATATATGGCAAAGTGGCCTAGGGCTACCCGATAGAGATTACTACTTTAATGACAATGAGCGCTTTGTAAAGTTGCGTGACGGTTACCTGGCTCACATTGAGAACATGTTCAACTTAGCCGGTTTAAAAGACGGGAAAGCTGCGGCAAAAACAATCATGGCGTTAGAAACAAAATTAGCTAGTTTTCACTGGACAAAAGTTGAATCACGCGACAGTAGCAAGCGTTATAACAAATTCAAGGTTAGTGATTTAAATAGCGTTACTGATGCCTTTAACTGGAGTGCTTACCTTGAAGCGCAAAACGTAGCGCCACAAAACGATTTAATTATTAACCAACCATCCTTTGTTAAAGGTTTTGGTGAAACATTTGCGGCAACGCCAGTAGCTGATTGGCAAACTTACTTAACTTTTCATACCTTAAGTAAGTTTGCCGCTTCTCTGAGCACTGCATTAGATAACGAAAACTTTGATTTTTATTCAAAACAGTTAAGTGGCCGTGAAGAACAACGCCCGATGTGGCGACGTGGTGTGGCTGTGGTTAATGATAACCTAGGTGAAGTTATCGGTAAAATCTATGTGAGTCGACACTTCAAACCAGAAGCTAAAGCCCGTATGACACAACTCGTTGAAAACTTACGTGCTGCCTACGGTGCTAGTATTGACGAACTAGACTGGATGTCAGACGACACTAAAAAAGCTGCGCAGGTAAAACTGGCCAGTTTTGATCCTAAAATAGGTTACCCAAATAAATGGCAAGATTACTCAGCACTGGTGATTAAAAGCGACGACTTAGTCGGTAATATAATACGTTCTGGCACGGTTGCTCACCAAAAAGAAGTCGCTAAACTTGGCGGCCCAATTGACAGACAAGAATGGGCGATGACACCGCAAACCGTTAATGCCTATTACAACCCAACTAAAAATGAAATTGTTTTTCCTGCGGCTATATTACAACCGCCATTTTTTAACTTAAGCGCAGATGATGCCGTAAACTACGGTGGTATTGGCGCCGTTATCGGTCATGAAATGGGTCATGGTTTTGATGACCAAGGCAGTAAATTCGACGGTGACGGTAACATGCGTAACTGGTGGACAGAGGAAGATTTAGCCGCCTTTAAAGTGCGCACTGACAACTTAGTGACTCAATATGACCACTACAAGGTATTTGATGACTTAAATGTTAACGGCGCGTTAACCTTAGGCGAAAATATTGGTGATTTATCAGGTGTTACTATCGCTTATAAAGCTTACAAAGCCTCATTAAATGGTAAAGAAGCGCCGGTAATTGATGGTTTAACCGGCGATCAACGTTTCTTTATGGGATATGCGCAAATATGGCGCGGAAAAATGGTGGAAGCCTCGTTACGCAACCGCGTAGCAACTGACCCGCACTCACCAGGTGAGTTCCGCGCTTTAGGTTCATTATCAAACATGCCACAGTTTTATCGCGCCTTTGACGTAAAAGCAGGTGATGCTATGTATATCGCGCCTGAAAAACGCGTTAAAATTTGGTAATGTCGATGTTAATCATCAGCTAAGGTTCACCTTAAATTCTGGTGCTCACTATCTGAAATATAGTGGAAGAAATAAAAAAGGAGCCTTGGCTCCTTTTTTGCCAACTATCGTTAGTATCCGAGCACGGTTTTCGTTGTAAAGCAGTAGCGTTAGCCGTAAAATCAGCTGCTTATTAAATGATACCTTTAGCCAAGGGCATGACAGAATTTTATCAACCTTAGGCTAATTTATAGGGAACACGGTTAAAGGCCGTGACTGTACCCGCAACTGTAAGTAGTGTCAGTATCAAGCTACAAGTCAGGACACCTAGTATCAAACTGAATCACATAATGATGTAAACACCGTGCGGGAATACACGAGCGTTACTACTGTCACCAAGACATTCGTACCCTATTTTCCTGCACCTGTTAGCCCGTTTTTCAAAGTAAACGTTGGAATTAACCTTTAGGTAGCAATGAAAAAATACTCCTTAGACATTAACCATCCCCTGTCCCCTGCCAAGTGCGCTAAGCTAGGCCGCTTTTGATGTCAAATTTACTGCGTGTTGAAGCATTATCTTGGTCGGTTGATAAGCAAGTTATTCTTAATAACATTTCCTTTGATATTGACCGCGGCGATATTGTTGGCATTATTGGGCCAAATGGTGCCGGCAAAACTTCACTGCTAAAGTGCCTACTCAATCAATATAAAAATTGGCAAGGTAGTATCAAGCTAAAACACAAAACGTTAACACAATATAAACCGCATGAATTAGCACAAATATTTGCTTTAGTGGGGCAAAATTCACCACCAATATTTGATCTCAAGGTCTATGATGTTGTAAGAATGGGCTTACTGCCCTATAAAGCGCTGTTTGCTAGCGACAGCGATGCCGATAAAAAAGACATTATGCTCGCCTTAGCCAAAGTCGGCTTAGCCAACAGTCAAGCAAAGTTTTTTAACACCCTATCTGGTGGTGAACAGCAGCGGGTATTAATTGCTAAAGCGTTAGTACAAAAAGCCAAAATACTGGTACTTGATGAACCCACCAACCATTTAGACATTTACTATCAACACCAAATATTACAACTAGTAAAGGCGTTAAATATTACGGTCATTATGACCATACATGACCTCAACCTTGCCGCCCAATATTGCAATCGTTTACTGCTATTAGATAAAGGCCACTTAATCAGCAACAATACCGTTGATCAGGTGTTAAATCCTGAGTTGTTAACCAAAGTATTCGGCTTACCTTGCTATCGCGATGACGCGCAACATTGTGGCGTACCGCGAGTTTATTTTTATCCGGCAGCAGATGTCAGCAGCAATCAAGCAGACGATAGCAGCAAAGGTGAAGTTTCGTGAGTGTATTTAGAACGATCAAAGGCAAAAGCGCCTGGATATTTGCCGGCCTTATTGCCTTAACCTTGTGCTCGATTGTCATAGCAATCACCTTCGGGCCCGCAACAATTAAGCCGATAGCTATCTTTCAATGTGTGTTCAATGAATGCGCCTCACCCATGCACGAGATGGTGTTGTGGCAAATACGCATTCCCCGTGTCTTGGTGGGTTTAGTGGCGGGTATGGGCTTAGCGTGTGCTGGGGCAATACTGCAAAATGTCACACGTAACCCACTCGCCGACCCCTACTTATTTGGCATTATTTCAGGCGCGGGGTTAGGGGCAACCATCGCCACGTTAGTATTACCCGAGCAACAAACGCTAGCTTTGCCATTAGCAGCCTTTCTTGGCGCCTTATTTTCGGTGGTGATTGTTTTTGGTATTGCGACATTACTGCGCAATATGAATCATTTACTCTTAACCGGCGTCGCTGTCTCTTTTATGCTCGGCTCTATCAGCCACTTTATTCTTTACCTTGGTGACCCGTTTGCTACAAACCGGGTTATTTTTTGGCTGATGGGCAGCTTAACTCGAGTAGAAATGTTTCATTTTTATCTGATCAGTGCCATGGTATTGATTACCCTACTGACCATTTTTGCCCTACACCGACAAATTGATGCGCTATTACTCGGCGATGAAAGTGCTGCCAGCCTTGGCGTTAATGTTGATAAACTACGAATAATATTATTAGCCTTATGTGCGGCAGTTACCGCCACCATCGTCGCCTACTGCGGCGGTATTGGTTTTGTCGGCTTGATGATCCCACATATCGTTAGACAACTTGTTGGCGTAACCACTATGCCGTTAATTATCGGCTCAGCGCTCGTTGGCGGTTGCTTTTTAGTTTGGGTCGACGTGTTGGCGCGCAGTGCGCTAAGCAATGTCGAAATTCCGATTGGCATCATTACCTCAGCCATCGGCAGTATTTTCTTTTTAGCGATCATGTATCGCACTCGTAAAACAGGATAATTGATATGACTACAGATACAGATAAATCTCAAAAACACCAAGCACGTATGCAACGTTTAAAAGAAAAAGTGGATGCGCGCATTGATTCCGCTCAAGAAGAGCGTGGCTTACTGATTGTTATCACCGGCAATGGCAAAGGTAAGTCAACCTCAGGTTTTGGTACCCTTACCCGCGCTGTTGGCCATGGTTACAAGGCTGCGGCTTTGCAATTTATCAAGGGTGATTGGGCTTGTGGTGAACGTAATTTATTAGAGAGAAACGGGGTCGAGTTTCATGTCATGGCAACGGGTTTTACTTGGGACACGCAAGATAAGTCAAAAGATATTGCCGCCGCCACTAAGGTCTGGGCAGAAGCAAAGCGTTTACTCAAAGATGACAGTGTCGACGTAGTTTTACTCGATGAATTAACCTATATGTTATCGTACAAATATTTAGACTTAGATGAAGTGATTGAAGCCATCGTCAACCGACCTGCCATGCAACATGTCATTGTTACCGGCCGAGCTTGTCATCGCAGCCTGATTGAACTTGCCGATACTGTCAGTGAAGTACAGCCGTTAAAGCATGCCTTTGACAATGGTATAAAAGCGCAAAAAGGTATTGACTGGTAGTTAAGTTGCCGACAATATTAAATGGAATAAATATGAAGTTTTTACCTTATTTTATCTTGGTATTATTATGTTTTTTAGCTAGTAATGTAAAAGCAAATAATATCAAGCCCGATCAAGTCAAGGTAATTGATGCGCCTAAACCGCGCATCATTGCCCTGGCACCGCACATTGTTGAAATGTTATTTGATATTGGCGCGGGGGCGCAAATCATCGCAACAACGGAGCATGCAGATTTTCCTGCAGCAGCAAATAAAATCCCTAAGATTGGCAGCTCTTTGCGCATTCAATTAGAGCGCGTAATTGAGCTGCAACCTGACTTAGTTATTGCCTGGAAAAGCGGTAACCCAAGCGATGACTTAGCACGAATTAAACAATTGGGTTTTAACGTGGTCTATTCACAGCCCGATACCTTTTTGGATGTTGCGAAAGAGTTACGTTTATTTGGCCAGCTTTCCGGCCACAGTGAACAAGCTGAGCATGTTGCCAGTAAATTTTTAACTGATTTAGCAAGCATCAAAAAACAATATGGTCAGAAACAGCTGCTTACCGGTTTTTACGAGGTATGGTCTAGACCATTAACCACTATTGCCAAAGGCAGTTGGCCACAGCAATTTTTAGAGGTGTGCAGCATTCACAATCCTTTTCAGCACGCAAAAGCCGGTTACCCGCAGGTCAATATCGAACAAGTTTTGCAAACTAATGTCGATATTATTATTCAACCCTTTGCAAAAAAGCAAATAGATGAAAATGGCTTTAATTGGCAACAATGGCCAATATTACCAGCCGTTAAACATCAACAAATGATCAGGCTTGATGCAGATGTGGTGCACCGTATGACCACACGTAGTTTGCATGCTTTGAGTGACTTATGTCAGCAAGCTGAGCAAAGCCGACTGTACTATCAACAACATGCTGGTGAGTAATATTTAATCTGAACTTGGTTTAAGGTATGTTCTAACATATTGAAATTGTGCTAACTCAGCGTTAAGTGCTAGTTTGATAATTTGGTAGTTTTAGTCACTTCAAGGTAAATTTAACGGCGAAGAACTTAAAAACAGCTTCTAGAGGACTATTTCTAAAGCCAAGTTTAGCTCTTTAGTAACAAGAAATGCTCGTTCATCGATATACATGCGCTGACAATAGATGAAGGTCGTTAGCGTAATGCAAGAGTAATTCCCGATATGGCTAATATTCGCGATTGAGCTCCTATATAAATATTATTGTCACAAATTCGAATATAATAGTCCGTATTGTCACCATAATAGTCTATCAAACCGCCTTACGATTATTAATGGGCTGGTAACTGGGTATATACAAATTGGGTGCATTGCCCCCTATATTCAGGAATATGCGCAAGTCGCGTAATGTAAGTTAAAAAGTTAATAAGCCATATATGGCTTAATTAATTTTATCTAATTTAGTTAATTTTATGAGTGGCGCAGTTAATTCTCGTTACTTAATAAGAATAGGTATTGCGCAACGAAAACACATTATCTGAGCTCACCAGTGGCAAACCAGTGTGCGCAGTCAGGGCCGAGCTCCGACTCCGCACGCTGTTCATAATTCATGACCTGCTCAGCAGAAAGCACATCCCGCCACCGGCCATTCGTGCCTTTGTGAATAAAGGTCTCTACACCTCCTTCCCAAAACGCCCCGCCAAGAGGAACACTCTTGGTAGCATTGGCTTTCATATAGTCAAAACTGCAATGCTTTAATATCTTCTCCCACTTCGACTCTTCGATGGGCGTGCCAATGAATTCTGCAATGCGACGAATTTCTCCAGGCATGTCTGACTTTAAATTTGCAAAATGCACCATGTGTACATTCGGTAAATTACGAATCGCCCACCAAGTGCGAGCATTGTCCCAGAGCGACCAAAATGGAAAGCCGTCTTGATCCAGCCAGTCATCAAAATACTGGGAGATCGACGCACATGGTGCTTCGATTTTCGGGCCAACTCTGCCTTGAGTATTGTTAAGAGCGTCGTACCAAGCCGTGTTCGCATTTAAATGGTGGTTGTAAAGACTCCAAACCACATCGCGTCCATCTCGACCGATGTAGATGTACTTTGCCCTTGCTGAAAAGACCAGAGCATCGACAGGTAAATGCGATTTTATGAATCGACGATGTGTCTGTGCCTCGACTGCCGGCAACTTGACTTCTTTTGGAGGAACGCGCAAATCCATCCAGGGCGACATCTCAGCGACTTCCAAGCCCTCCTCAGCTGAAAACAGGAGCTGGGACACAATTTGCTGAATCCAGGTCGTCCCTGATTTTGCATAGGTAGAAATGACAATGTCATCGTCACGAAAAACAAAATCATTCCAGATTGTGGAATCAAGATGGTGGCTGTGAAGCTCTCTCGTCTTCACTGGGTGATCGACTTCATTCATTAGGTCATCTCCTTTGTCTACATGTTGTGATAAAGAATGATATGACTCCCCGTACCAAAAGGCATCTATGTGCCATATTGAAAAGTGTGAAACCATTCAATTAAAGAAGAGTCCATATGACTTTAATTAAAGCTGTTTGTATCGATTTAGCAAAACTTGTTTTTAGTATTCACGGTATTGATGAACATGAAGAGTGTAAATCACTTAAAAATAATAAATGAAGCAATGCCTTAATGGAAGTGGCGACATTAACGCCCAGTGCTATAGGCATGGAAGCTTGCTCAGCTGCACATATTTAAAATTAACTATGCCAATTAACTATGCCAATTAACTATGCCTAAATAACTATGCCTCCCATGGTACTTAGTTATTGTTGGAACATAATAACTGACCGTTCATCTGAACATAAAAAAGGTGCGCAATGCGCACCTTTTTTATTACAATAAATTGCCTAGCCCTGAAAAATATTTATAGCTTTAGGGGTTGTTAATAGTAGTAATTAAACACAAATTCTATTTAACGTTGTGTCCACTTCAGCAGCTGTATGTTGTTGCATTTCTGCCAATTCAGCCACTGATAGTAAACTCGTATTAAGCTCCCGACTTAACTTAACCACCATCGACATATTATCATTTATCGATGCAGTCGACTGCTGCTGCTCTGTAGAGCCTTGGGCAATTTGCGAAGTTAATGTATCAACTTCGGAAAATACCTTGCCTATTTGTTCAAGTGCATCAACAACTTCCGCTGAATGGGTCAAACTCTCGCGAGATAAACTTTGACCTCGACTAATGGCGTTAACCGCATTGGTTGATTTCTCTTGTAGTCCTTCAACCATAGAATGTATTTCAACAGTTGATTCTTGCGTGCGATGTGCAAGTGCTCGAACTTCATCGGCAACAACCGCAAAACCTCGACCTTGCTCTCCTGCTCTTGCCGCTTCAATAGCCGCATTTAATGCCAATAAATTCGTTTGATCCGCTATACCTCGAATAACCTCTAACACAGAGCCTATGCGTGAACACTCTTCTTGTAGTAATGCTAAATCAGCGGCCATAGACGTTACTTCATCAGCGAAGTTTTCAACGGTATGTTGGCTGGTGTTTGATGCCTTGGTACCTTGTGTCAAAATAGCCAACACTTGATTGGTTGTTTCACTGACTTGTGTTGCACTGTTTGACAATGTAGCTGATGTTAAAGCAACTTGGTCAATTGAATTGGCCATTTGTTCTATTTGGCTTGCTGATTCATCTACTGCGGCAACCGAACCAATCATTTGAGCAGATAACGATGCTGAGCCCTGCTTCAATGCATCTGATTCAGTTCGAATTTCATTAATAACATCAGCTAAATTGGCAATAAACTTAGACAGGTCATTGGTAAACTTTGCTAAATCATCATTATTTTCATCGGTATCAAGCGTGGTGGGTGCTTCATCAACACTTGCTACCTGGTCAATATATAGCTGTAATTTTTCCAGCCTTTGAGTGAGTTTCCGCTGAGTATATACGTAACCAGCAATACCTTGTGCAACGACCATGGCTAACAATACTCCCAGCATTGCTATTTGGTTAAGACCGTCTATGATAAAAAATATTGCGAATAGGCTAATAATCCCAATTAAAAACGAAGGCATTAAAAGTTTGATGCTAAGGCGATTTGACATTGTGTTTTCCAAGTGCGAAGAGATAGTTAAACATTCAGCTTGATATTTGCTAATATCTGAAAAATTAACCGTCTCTAAATTATAGTTATTATTATCTTCGACACGTAAAGCGCCATTCCCTGCATAACAAACATGCTAGGTTTATGAATAAATTACATGTAATTGTGTTATTTTGCTATCTGTTTTTTGAATCCGAATAAAAACATTTGATTGCCAACAAGCCACTAGCCGATAATATCGGTTTATAAGGATAAAAATATGACTGTCACCATTATTTTAATTATTGTTATTGCCGTTGGCTCTGTTATTGCCGGAATTTTATTGCTTAAGCAATCCGCCAGCAAGTTTGAATTATCAGATAAACAACAAGAAAAAGTTGAGCGCCGAAAAGCTGAGCAACTGAAAAAAGATCAAGAGCAAAAGTAGCAACTAAAACAATGACAAACTAATTACGGTAAATGGTTTGGATCAGGTGATAACCAAACTTCGTTTTAATCGGGCCATGCACCACTAATACCGCTTTTTTAAAGACAACATCATCAAACGCTTTCACCATTTGGCCAGCTTTAAACTCACCTAAATCTCCACCTTTTTTAGCTGAAGGACAGCTAGAGTTTTTCTTTGCTAATTGAGCAAAGTCTGCACCTTTAGCTATTTTGGCCTTTAACTCTTGTGCAAGCTTTTCGCTTTTAACTAAAATATGACGGGCACATGCAGAAGCCATAGTTTTCTCCTATTTATAATCAATATTGCTATTATAACGAATTCTTCAAAGCACAAAATAAATACTTTTCTGGTGTATAACTCAGGTAGCCTAAAAGCTAAGACCAGTTTTTTCTTTACTTGTTAGCACAACAACTTAAAATCACGGTATATTTTCCTTAGTAACTATCGCCATGAACTCTATACAGCATTTATTTGACAATAATCAAAAATGGGCTGACCAGATAAAAAAAGAAAACCCTAATTTTTTCAAAAACCTATCTGAACAACAAAACCCAGAATATTTATGGATAGGCTGCTCTGACTCCCGAGTGCCTGCCAATGAATTACTGGGCATGCAACCTGGTGAGGTGTTTGTTCATCGTAATATTGCCAATCAAGTTATTCATACTGACCTAAATTGCCTATCTGTTATTCAATTTGCCGTAGATGTTTTAAAAGTAAAACATATTATTGTCTGTGGCCATTATGGCTGTGGTGGAGTTAGTGCGTCTTTAGACAATAAAAGCCATGGCTTAATCGACAACTGGTTACATCATATAAAAGACGTTTATCGTTTTCATAAAGCTCGTTTAGATGCGGTCGAAGATAAAACAGAACAACTCAAGCTTCTGTGCGAATTAAATGTCATAGAACAAGTGGCAAATGTTTGCACGACCACCATATTAAAAAAAGCCTGGGGCATAAAGCAAGATGTGACTGTGCATGGTTTTGTTTATAATTTACATGACGGTATTTTAAAAGATTTAAAAGTCTCCGTTGGTAAAGAGCAATAATTTAGCGTCAATTAAAGACTTGTAAATGACTCACCCTAGCCTGAGCCATTTATTAGCAAGTTCAGGTATAGATATGTTTTTTTATTACTTTGGCTATAATAAATTAAACAATGGGGAATATAGTACGATGCGTTTTGTATGCTGTTTATTGCTATGGCTTACCTTTACTTCTACCGTCGGTGCTGTAGCAACCCCCGGTGCGACTGAGGTTAAAATTGATTATCAATTTGCAGCAATCGAACACCTCGCAGAACAAGAGATTGGCAAAATAATCTTAACGCAAATATATCATGAGCTAGGCCTTAACATTGAAATCATTTTTTTTCGGGCAACCGCGCACAATATGAAGCGAACTCAGGACAAAAGGCCGGTGAAATTATGCGAATTTGGTCTTACGGCGCCGAAAACAAAAACCTGATCAGGGTACCAACCCCCTACTACCACTTAGTTACCTCAGTTTTTAAACGTAAAAACAGTGCGATTAATATCTATAGCGCTAGTGACTTAAAGGGCTATAAAGTTGCTCGTGTTAGAGGTGTAAAACATACTAGTAACATTACTAAAGACCTTGCTAAAGTCTCTGATAGTGCGTCTAGCGAGGCAATGTTTAAATTATTACGTCGAGGCAACGTCGACCTTGCCTTAACCAACTATATTGACGGTATTGAAGTATTAAATAAGCTCAATCTTGAAAATGAAATAGTGCCAGGTAAACCATTAGCAAAGTTGAAACTCTACCATTACCTGCATAAAGATCATCAGCCTTTAGTTAATAAAGTTGATAACATCATCAAGCAGCTAAAGCGCAATGGTAAGCTTGCCAAAATCATAAAATTCGCTGAGTACAGCGTACTCAATAGCAAGCCAGTGCTTTAATAACAAGCGCTTATTGCGATATGTTCGCTAGGAAAATTAATTTTAGTTATTCTTAGCCACAACTCATACAATAGTGCGCTTTAATCCATTAACACGATAAATTTCATGCAAAAAATATTTATTATTGGTTTACCCAGAACCGGCACCACCAGTGTCTGTGCGGCCATGCTAGCGTTAGGGTATCGTGTTGCACATACCGCCTATACCGAGCGCTCATTTTTTGAAGCACAAGTGCTAGCCGATACGCCCATATTTTGCGACTATCAACGTTTAGATAGTGCCTACCCTAACGCCAAGTTTATTTACTTAGCGCGTGATATGGAAAAATGGTTGCCGTCAATTGCCCAGTTACTCGCTCGCATGCATAACAACTTGATTCGCGATGATGGCGGCTTTAACCCGATTATTAAACGCTGCTATCAAACGATCTTCTCACCTTACTCATTGGCTAACATTAACAACCTTGAGTAAGGT
>Ga0209344_10000782_pt1 | contig 49105 bp, 34 predicted proteins | sample Cruoilmetagenom6_FD_187293 | JGI IMG/M metagenome (GOLD analysis project Ga0209344, IMG submission 187293) | Oil polluted marine microbial communities from Coal Oil Point, Santa Barbara, California, USA - Santa Barbara Oil Seep Sample 6 (SPAdes)... | ecosystem: Environmental > Aquatic > Marine... | reverse complement strand
GCATCACCTGCACCTTCACAAACACCTGACATACCGGACTGACCGAAGAGAAAATACAGCCCATCAATCAACACCTCCAGACCCGACGCCCCTAGATCCAACACCTCCAAGGTCCGGTGCTTCCAGACCCGGCACCTCCGGGCCCGGCCGGCTCATCAGTCGTGCGATCTGCGCGCAAACCCAGGGGGATTTGCGCGCCTCCTGGCAGACTGGTGTTTTATCCTTTGGCTGCTTCTGTTACGGCATCTTTGTAGAGAGAAATTGCCGCGATATGGTCGTCTACGGTGAGGTGTCCGGCGTTCATTGTGGCGATGGCAAGATGAGTCGCTCCGAGGGCACGCCATTTTTCCGCGTGAGTTGCCCATTTTTCTGGGTTTCCTCCACGCACTTGAGCTTGGGCTTGCACACCAAAGGTCGAAAAATCGCGCTTTTCTTCGGCGAGGAAAGAGCGGAGTTTATCCAGCGAGCATGCAGCTTCTTTGCCTGGGCCCATGAGGGGCATCCAGCCATCTCCGTGGCGGGCAGCACGTGCCAGGAGTGCATCGGCACCTCCGCCAAACCAGAGGGGAATCCGGCGTGCAGGGCGAGGGTTGAGACCGGCTTGTGACACGGTGTGATATTTTCCGGAAAAACTCACGACGTCTTGTTCCCACAAGGCACGCATCACCGCGATCTGTTCTACTTGGCGTTTGCCTCGGTTCTGAAAATCCTCGCCAAGCGCTTCATATTCTATGGCGTTCCAGCCTGTTCCGACTCCGAGGCGCAGGCGACCACCCGACAGAATATCGACTTCGGCAGCCTGTTTTGCCACGAGTGCGGTTTGACGTTGTGGCAAAACGAGCACAGCAGTGCCCAGTTCGACTGTCTTCGTGATTGCCGCAAGGTAGCCCAGCACAACAAAAACCTCATGGAATGCAGTGTCTTTGTCATAAGGACCCGTCCAGCCACCAGGCCGGTCAGGGTCGGCTCCCAGCACATGGTCATAAATGAGAAGGTGCGAAAAAGAAAGTTCCTCTACGGCCTGGGCGAAATCTCGCACAGCCACAGGGTCATTGCCGATCTCACTCTGTGGAAAAACGACTCCAAGTTCCATTTGAGCCCCCCTTTTTTTCCCTCTTTACCGGGAGGAAAGCAAAAATTGTTCGCTTCTCCTCTGCCCGTTTCCGCTCTTTCCTCAGGCGTATCCTCCCAAAGCAGACAGGTTACACTCCAGGTTTGCGTGCGATCGAGCGAGTCATCGCAGTGTCCACTCAGTCTTGTGTTCGCACAAGCAAGGCCACGGGAAAGCGTGCGAGCAAATTGGCGACAGGGAACTCGCCGCCCGAGTGCACATCCCCGGTAAATTGATTCGCCCACTGCCCTTCTGGCAGATGCAACATGGTGTCTTCCCATGCGCCGGCCAGTTTCAATGGCCAGCGTGGCACAAAAGTAACGGCTTCGCCTCCGCGCAAAAAAGTGACTGCGTGTGTCTGGGCAGGACCCGATACTGCGAGCGGAACATAACTTCCCCCAGCGGCATACAGGTCAGGACGGCGTTCGCGAAAACGCAAGGTGCGGTGGATGAGCCAGAGTTTTGGCAGGCCTTCATCCGCATCTGCCATCACTTGTTCGGGGGCATCAGCAGAGCGATCAAGTGCTTTCACCGTTTCGAACAGGGAACGGCGCGCATCAAAATCAATGCTGCAACGGTTATCGGGGTCTACCAGGCGGAAATTCCAGAGCTCGGTGCCCTGGTAGATGTCTGGCACTCCGGGGCATGTCAGTTTCAAAAGGGTTTGGGCGAGGGAGTTCACGCGACCAAAAGGGGTCAAACGTTCGACGAATCTCCCCAGATCCTCACAGAACTCCTTGTCCTCCAACACATTCCCGATAAAAGAGACAAGGGCTTTCTCGTAGACAGGATCGGGTGACAGCCAGGAGGTTTCCCTTTTTTCTTCTCTCGTGGCCTTGCACATGTATTCCTGCACACGTTCCACACTCAAGGGCCAGGCACCAACAAGCGTTTGGTAAAGCAGATATTGCGCGTTCCGGGAAGGCATGTCTCCCTCACGATATTTTTCGTGTTGCACGGCCCAGCGTTGCACAAGTGCCCACCATTCTCCGGGAATCTCAGCGAGAAGCTGCAGACGAGCACGCACATCTTCGCTGCGCTTCGTATCATGCGTCGAAGTCGCAAGCAGTGTTTCGGGCCACCATTCCAGGGTCTCAGCACATGCAGCATGAAAATGGTCAAGTGAAAGGCCAAAATGCCCAGGGTCCGCACCCACTTCATTGAGAGACACAAAACGAAAGTATCGATACATCGCCGTGTCTTCTACGCCCTTTGCCATGACCGGACCCGACAATTGTTGGAAGCGGGAGCACAATTCCCGCGCAGGACGATCGTCACGTCGACCTTGCAAAATCTCGATCAACACACCTACCCGATCCGGGTCTGCGCCAGTCGCCACAGCACGCGCGCCTGCGGTAGTGAGACGGTCCGCGTCGACTTGGCTTGCTTGACCGTTCGGGGGCACATAGGTGCGGTAAACATCGAGAGACACGAGAAAGTCGGCAATTACCACACGGCAAGCAGCAACTTCTCCCTCTCCGTTGAGATTTGATCTCGTCTCCGTTTCCTTTTCCAGGGCACGCGAAGATGCAAACAATGCAGCAAGACGGTCAATGTCGGCACAAAAAAGCTGGGAGACGACCTCTTGTTTTGCCTCTCGCACAATTTCATTCCAAGACCGCTCTTCTCCGACAAAAGAGCGGTAGCACTCCGTGAGCGGGGCCTCTCCCGCAGGATCAGTAAGAAGTGCCCCGACACGCCGGCAAAAATCGTAGCCAGTGGTCCCGGCAGTCTGCCAGGAAACAGGCAGGCGTTCGACGACCATGTCATCCTGGCGTTCGTCACAGAGAATTTTCTCGATCAAAACCCAGCCGTGTCCTACCAGTTCAGACAGGTCACGCAAATATGCAGCGGGATCGAGCATGCCATCAATATGATCGACACGGAGTCCGTCCACATCTCCTTCGGCGAACCAGCGCGCGACACGCTGATGTTCTGCCGTAAAAGCCGGGGGATGCTCCACACGCACGGCAGCCAAATCGTTAATGTCGAAAAAACGACGATAGTTTACGGCCTCACTTGAACGGCGCCAATCGACAAGTCGGTAATGCTGGCACGCCAAAAGCGCAGCAAGATCCTCCTGTCTTGCAGTGGTACTCCCGAGACTCCCGGGAGTACCACCCTCTCTCTTCTTCCCACGATTATTACGCACCAGCTGCGCAGCAAGCTCTTGCCCTGCATCCTTGCGCAACGGAAAAACCCGATCAAAATACCGCAAGACATAAACGCTCTCGGCCGGTAGATCAGCGACTCCCTCCACCTGTTCCACTCGCAACTCACCACGGGCAAGCACCTTGTCAAGCGGAGCACCAAGCACGGGAAACATCAACACACCAGGGGCACCAGGCGAAGCCGTGCGTTCCCAATCGACATCAAAAAAGGCGGCATATGGGCTCGCGGGGCCTTCGGCCAGCAAACTCCACCACCAGGGATTCGAGTGATGCGTCGCCAGATGATTCGGCACAATATCCACAAGAAGCCATATTTTCTTTGCGGCCAAGGCAGTCACCAGACGACGGAATGCCGGCTCTCCGCCGAGTGTTGCATTCACACAAGAGGGATCAACAACATCATACCCGTGCGTACTTGTCGTGACTGCTCCGAGCAGAGGCGACGCGTAAAGATGACTTACTCCCAGCCCGGAAAGATAGGGCACGAGATTGACCGCGTCATCCAAAGAAAAATGCGGACCAAACTGCACACGATAGGCACAACGACGTTCATGTGCCATGACGCAACAACACCACAGAACGCCCCCACACCCTCATGCGCGCACCCGCCTTATAACAGGGTGCCTTGAAATGGTTGGCACCGGAGGGAAAAAGAGCATACGTATCCAGCTCTTTCGCCCAGAATGGACTCCACATCGCATCGGGAAGAGTGAAGTCAATCATCCCTTCATGCGCGTTGAAAATCACAAAGAAGGTGTCGTCCACAACTGGTTCTCCGTGTGGACCAGGACTGGGGATCGCCCGTCCATTCAGATAGACACCTATTGTCTTCGCGAAACTCGTGTCCCAGTCATCATCCGTCATTTGCCGGCCATCAGGACGAAACCAGCCGATATCTTTGGCTTCAGTTCCCAATACCGGTCTGCCCTGGAACCAACGACGGCGGCGAAAAACCGGATGTTCCCGTCGCAGTCTGATGAGAAGAGCGACAAAATCAAAGAGATCTTCGTCCACAGCGGACCAGTCGATCCATGAGATCTCGTTGTCCTGACAGTAGGCATTGTTATTCCCACACTGCGTGCGCCCCATCTCATCACCCGCAAGGAGCATGGGAATACCCTGTGAAAGCAGCAGCGTCGCCAGATAGTTACGCTTTTGACGCACACGGAGCGCAAGCACAGTCGGGTGTGTGGTCGGACCTTCCACTCCACAATTCCAGGATCGGTTGTCGCGTTCTCCGTCCTCGTTATTCTCTCCGTTGGCATCATTATGACGGTCGTTATAAGACACAAGATCTTGGAGCGTAAACCCGTCATGGCAAGTCACAAAGTTCACACTGGCCGAGGGACGCCGTCCAGTCGAGGCATACAAATCAGAACTACCCGTAAAACGAGACGCGAACTCGCCAAGTGTCTGCTCATTGCCACGCCAGTAGTCGCGCACAGTATCACGATACTTTCCGTTCCACTCTGACCAGAGAGGAGGGAAGTTCCCAACCTGATAGCCCCCTTCGCCCACATCCCAAGGTTCGGCAATGAGTTTGACTTGGCTCACAACCGGATCTTGCTGAATCAAGTCGAAAAAGGCAGCAAGCCGGTCGACATCATGGAGTTCACGGGCAAGCGTGGCCGCTAAATCGAAGCGGAAACCATCTACATGCATCTCCAGTACCCAATAGCGAAGACTGTCCATGATGAGTTGCAGCACATGGGGATGCTTGGGATTCAAACTGTTTCCAGTTCCGGTGTAGTCCCGGTAATAGTGCAGCGCGTCGTCTTCCAAACGGTAATACGCATGGTTATCAATGCCGCGAAGCGAGAGCGTCGGCCCGAGATGATTTCCCTCTGCCGTATGGTTGTACACCACGTCGAGGATCACCTCGATCCCGGCTTCATGCAGGGTACGTACCATTCGCTTGAACTCTTGCACCTGAGTTCCAGCACGGGGACCACTACGGTACTCATTGTGGGGTGCGAGGTAGGCGATCGAGTTATAGCCCCAATAATTCCGCAATCCCTGCCGATTCAGGCGGTGGTCATGCACAAACTGATGCACAGGCTGCAGCTCCACCGCAGTAATGCCAAGCCTGCGAAGATGATTCACTGCAACAGGGTGACAGAGCCCGGAATACGTCCCGCGAATCTCTGACGGAATATCCGGGTGCAGGGCAGTAAACCCTTTGACATGCAATTCATAGATGATCGACTCATGCCGGAGAGTGCGTGGGTGGCGGTCATCCCCCCAGTCAAAATAAGGATTTGTGACCACAGCTTTCGGCACATACGGTGCACTATCCAACATATTGGGAGGCCCACTGGCATCACCAAAGTTGTAGGAAAACACAGCTTGGTGCCAGACGAAATCCCCTTCCACCGCTTTCGCGTAGGGATCAAGCAAGAGCTTTGCCGGATTACAACGCCACCCTTTCTCTGGCGCATAAGGACCATACACCCGAAACCCATAAAGCTGGCCTGGACCGACACCAGGAACATATATATGCCAGCACAAGGCTGTCGTCTCATCCAACTCGAAACGGCATTCCGTACCATCATCGTCAAACAAGCAGAGTTCAACCCGTTCGGCAATCTCCGAGAAAATCGAGAAATTTGTTCCTGCGCCATCATACGTAGCCCCAAGTGGATAGGGCTGTCCTGGCCATACATCCATAAGATCGAGCCTAGTATTTCTCGAAGTAGGACATTGAACACGACTTTCCTTGAAAGACAACCGGAGACAAAAATATGCGGTCAACAGAGAGAAGGCCGCGGCTCCAACAGCAATCTCGAAGGTCTCCGCGCACGATCCCTTTCTCTCTTCGGACACTCCAGCCAGAAAATTAACCGCATTTGAGTGTCATTTTCCACACTATTTCCCCGCCTCCTCTTTTTTACGCTTTAACTGCAAAAAGAGACACTGCTCTTTCAATTTTTTCCACACTCTCCTGCCAATTTTCCCAAGATTTCTCAGAATGTTCCCTCGAGGCGACGCAAGATTTTTCACACAGGCGCCCCGCATCCAATATCTCAGGCCATCTCACCTTGGCCAATCTTTTCCCATCCCTTTCCCAATGGGGAAGAACAGAAAAATGCAAAACCTTGTCACAGCCTTTTCCTACAATCAACCTGTGGTGTGGTGTAGGTCTGTCCTCGCTTCCAAAAGCTTCAGAAGGACAAGGCAAAAAGGGCATTGGGAAAAGTCTTAAGAAGAAGCACGGTTTTGTAGCTTCCTGATAATTTTCTTCTCGCTTTCTTCTACAGGTTCTCCTGGAACTCTCCGATCACCGGAGAAACAAGGCGCCTTCGCAATGTGCTTCGCGTCTACTTCTTGCGAAAAACGCGATCTTTCACTCAACTTTTCACGCTGCTTTTCTCTCGCCCCAACCTTCGCTCCTTGCCGGAAATGTCGATTTGTAGACTTCCTGGTAAAGCCCATATTTCACGTCCAAGAATATTGGAGAAACTAAACCATACACCCGATCAGACTCGACGATGGTGTCGTAAGATGAACACAATTCCAACAAGTAAGAACTTTTGCGGATACACAGGGAAAGGGGAGCCAATTCGTCTTACACCGGGTACCCATAGGCGTGTCGTCATTGAACACGTCACCCCCGAAATTGACGGGGGCCGTTATCCCGTAAAACGTGTCGTGGGTGAAACACTCACGGTCGAAGCAGATGTTTTCGGAGACGGACACGACATCGTGTGGTGCGGGCTGCGCTACCGTCACGAAACAGACAGTGTATGGTCAGTAACCCCCATGCACGCATTCACAGCAGAAGTAGCCGAAGACCGGTGGCAAGGCACTTTTTCTGTGGAAAAAACAGGTTCATACTCATACACAATAGTCGCAGGGGTTGATCATTTCGCCACTTGGCGACGGGACCTCTCACTCAATGCAGCAGCGGGAAAAGATCTTTCTCTCGATTTTGCAGAGGGTGCAAAATTCGCAGAATTCGCACAATCGCAAGCACAAGACGAAGACGCAGAGCAGCTCGCCGAATTCGCCGGCAGACTTCGCTCTTCACCTGCAAGAGAAGATGGTCTTGCGCTCGTCACAGGCAGCGAGCTTGCTCACCTTGTGACAAAATATCGAGACTCCACGGAGGACACACTCTACAGTCGGTCCCTGCAAGTTACCGTGGACCGCCCTCGTGCCCGATTCAGCACTTGGTATGAAATGTTTCCCCGCTCTCTCCGCGTGAGCCATGAAAACGGGCATCACCCGGAAAACCTACCCGCTCACGGCACTTTCGCCTCCTGCGAAACAGCTCTTCCCTATATCGCGGGAATGGGCTTTGATGTTCTCTATCTTCCACCGATCCATCCGATCGGGAAGATCGCCCGCAAAGGTTCCAACAACGCGATCACCGCCCAGGAAGGAGACCTCGGTAGCCCTTGGGCAATCGGTTCCACAGAGGGAGGGCACACAGCAGTGCATCCTGCTCTTGGGACAATTGACGATTTCCGCTCTTTTCGCAAACGGGCGGAGGATTTCGGCATAGAAATCGCACTCGACCTGGCTTTTCAGTGTGCCCCAGATCATCCTTGGGTACAAGAACACCCGAACTGGTTCCGCCACCGCGCAGACGGATCCGTGAAATGCGCGGAAAACCCTCCAAAAAGCTACGAGGATATCTATCCATTTGACTTCGAATGCGAGGATTCCGCTGCCCTCTGGAGAGCGCTGCGGGAAGTGGTTGACTTCTGGGTAGACCAAGGCGTGCGCATTTTCCGGGTGGACAACCCGCACACCAAGCCCTTCCCTTTCTGGGACTGGCTCATTCCCGAAGTAAAACGCTCTTGCCCGGACGTGCTCTTTCTCGCGGAAGCATTCACCCGCCCCAAACTGATGCACCGTCTTGCCAAGGCCGGCTTCACACAGTCCTACACCTATTTCACATGGCGCAACACGAAATGGGAACTCACCGAATATTTCACCGAGCTTACAAAAGACGAGTCACGGGAAATTTTCCGCCCAAACGTCTGGACCAACACGCCTGACATCTTGCATGAATTCCTGCGTCAAGGTGGGAAATCTGCCTTCATGGTGCGGTTTATTCTGGCTGCCACTCTTGCCGCCAACTATGGCATCTACGGACCGGTCTTCGAGCTCGCAGTCACGGAAGCTGCCGCATGGCGAGAAGAAGAATATCAGGATTCTGAGAAGTATCAGATCCGCACATGGGATCTCGATCAGGAACACAATATGCGGGATCTGATCTCACAGGTCAACTTCATAAGGCGAGAGAATCCGGCCCTACAACAGGACTGGACTCTGCAGTTCCACCATATCGACAATGATCAACTCATCTGTTACAGCAAGACCACACCGGTCGAAGGACCAGGTGACCAGCCAAGTAACCAGAATGTTGTACTCACTGTGGTGAACCTTGACCCTCAACACACCCAATCAGGATGGGTCCATCTCGACCTCGAGGCTCTTGCGGTCACACACCAGAATTTCACTTTGACAGATCTCCTCGACGGCACGCGCTACACATGGCACGGCCCCTGGAACTATGTAGAACTCCATCCCGGGACTCATCCCGCTCATATATTCCGCATTCACAACTTCCCCTAATTTCCGGCCCTCTTTCTCGACACGAGGCAGCATGGTTTTTGCTCATGCTGTTTCCTCGTTTTCTCCTTTCCCTCTTCTCGACCCTCTCTACAACGCACCACTATCTGCCAGGCACAAATGCTTGCCTCTCGACAAGGTCCGTTTTGGCTGCCGCCAACAGACAGCGCTCACGCTCAAGGTGCTCTCATGCCCGCTGGAAAAAGTTTCCCTACTGTTGACACCACATCAGACTGGTACAAAGACGCAATCATCTACCAAACACACGTCCGGGCCTTCAAGGACGCTTCAGAAGACGGGTACGGCGACTTCCCCGGCCTCACCTCTCGACTCGATTATTTGCAAGACCTTGGGGTAACCGCCATCTGGCTCATGCCTTTTTATCCTTCACCGCTGCGCGACGACGGATACGACATCTCGGACTACCGCAATGTCCACCCTTCTTATGGGACGCTCAGTGACTTTCACCGCTTCATGCTGGGAGCCCACCGCCGTGGTCTGCGCGTCATTACTGAACTCGTTCTCAATCACACGTCTGATCAACATCCTTGGTTCCAGCGAGCCCGGAACTCTCCGCCGGGAAGCCGCTGGCGTTCCTTTTATGTGTGGAGCGACACTCCAGATCGATACAATGACGTACGAATAATTTTTGAGGACTTCGAGTCTTCCAACTGGACTTGGGATCCTGTGGCTCGACAGTACTACTGGCATCGTTTCTATTCTCATCAGCCCGATCTCAACTTCGAAAACCCAGAAGTACATCGGGCCATGTTACGCATTATCGATTTTTGGTTCCGCAAAGGAGTCGATGGGCTTCGTCTTGATGCAGTGCCTTACCTCTATCAACAAGAAGGCACTTCCTGCGAAAACCTCAAACAGACGCACGAGTTCCTCCGCTCGCTGCGGCACTATATCGACGAGCATTACCCGAACCGAATGCTGCTTGCCGAGGCAAACCAATGGCCAGAAGACGCCATCTCCTATTTTGGCGCGGGCGACGAATGCCATATGGCATTCCATTTCCCTCTCATGCCGCGACTCTTCATGTCGGTACAACAAGGGGACAGGTTTCCTGTCATTGACATTCTGCAAGAAACCCCAGAAATTCCCGAGAACTGCCAGTGGGCAATATTTCTCCGCAACCATGACGAGCTCACGCTCGAAATGGTGACAGACGAAGAGCGCGACTACATGTACCGCGCGTATGCCCACGACAAGCAAGCACGAGTCAATCTCGGGATTCGCCGCCGCCTTGCTCCCCTGCTCGGCAATGACCGGCGCAAACTCGAACTCATGAACGGGCTGCTCTTTTCCCTGCCCGGCACGCCCATCATCTATTACGGCGACGAGATCGGCATGGGTGACAATATCTATCTTGGGGACCGAGACGCCGTACGCACCCCGATGCAATGGAGTAGTGAACGCAACGCCGGTTTCTCGGCCACAAACCCGCAGCGTCTGTATCTCCCGACCATCGTCGACCCCGAATACCACTATGAAGCGGTCAACATTGAGGCCCAACAGGTTAACCCGAACTCTCTCCTCTGGTGGATGAAACGCCTGCTTGCACTGAGAAAGCGGCACCCCGCCCTGAACCGCGGACGTCTTGAGTTTCTACATCCGCAGAACCATAAAGTGCTGGCTTTTCTACGTGAGCACGAAGACCAACGCATCCTTGTGGTCGCCAACCTATCCGGCCAGGCCAGCTATGTGGAGCTTGACCTCTCTGCCTATCGTGGCATGACGCCGCTTGAACTCTTCGGCCAGGTATCTTTTCCGCCAATTGGGGATCTTCCTTATCTCCTCACTCTCGGCCCATATGCTTTCTATTGGATGTCCTTGGAAACGCCCAAAATGGAGTTCGGGGTGACGGGAATCAGCGAGTTTCCACCTGGAAAAAGTGTTGGAATGGGCGCAAGAGGCCTTCCCCGCACCGACAAAGTCCCCCGTATCACCGCAAATGGCTCCTGGGACAATGTGATTTATGGACAAGACAGAGAGAAACTCGAAAGCGTGCTCCCTGTCTATCTCACAAAACAACGCTGGTTCCGTGGGAAAGCCCGCAGCACACAGGCCGCTGAAATCAAACAAATCACGCCTGTTCCACTTCCACACAAAGCGGAGGACAGCACAAAACAAGAGGCGATTGTGGCCACTGTGCAGGTTTCCTACAAAGAAGGAGAACCTGATACCTATGTCGTGCCGCTGTTGCATGTCACCGACAAATCCATCGATCAGCTCCTGCACGAACATCCCTATGCCATCGTCGCAGAACTTGTGGACGGCGACAAAGAAAGTGTGCTCTGTGATGCTTTCGTCGACGAGCGTTTCGCGCACACGCTTTTCGATATCGTGGCACGCCGACGCAAATGCAAAGGGCAGAGTACTGAAATCACAGGAGTGCGTGGGCACCGCCGGCAGTTGCCAAGCAACAACGCGCCACTCCCGAAAGCACGCGTATCTGAGGCTGAACAATCAAATACTTCAGTTATCTATGATGACAAACTGATTTTGAAGCTTTTCCGCGCCATTGAGCCCGGCCTGAATCCCGATCTGGAAATCGGGCGATTCCTCACAGACAGGGCACGTTTTCGCCACACTCCCCCTGTTGCAGGCTGGGTCGAATATCGGGTCGACGGGCAAGAACCGGGCACACTTGCGATTCTGCAGGAACTCGTCCCAAATGAAGGCGACGCATGGCGCTACACACTCGATGATCTCTCGCAGTATTACAACAAAGTCCTGTCCACAAGCTTGCCTGACAAAGACACAATTTTGCCTCACGCGCACATTGTCAACATGGTCGACCAAAAAATCCCTGAAAGCATTGCGACCGCAATAGGATCCTATCTGTCGCAAGCTGACTTGATCGGAAAGCGCACAGCCGAACTCCACAACGCTTTGAGTAGTGATCCCAGCACACCTTCCTTCGCGCCGGAAACCCTCACGGCCTTGCATCGCCGCTCGATCTATCAGCAAATGGGAAGCCACGCCCGCAAAACCCTGCAACTGCTCCGCCAATCTCTTGCACAGCTCCCCGACATCGCGCGAGAACAAGCGATCGAGCTGCTCGACCGAAAAAACGAACTCATGCGGTGCTTCGAGCGGGTGCACGATCGCCCAATTACCGCAACACGTATCCGTTGTCATGGCGATTACCACCTTGGCCAGCTTCTCTACACCGGACGCGACTTCGTGATCCTTGATTTCGAGGGAGAACCGACTCGTCCGCTCAGTCAGCGGCGCCTGAAACGTCCACCTCTTTGGGATGTCGCAGGCATGCTCCGTTCCTTCGACTATGCCGCCACAGCGGCACTCTTGGAGCTCGAAGCACGTGGCATCGCCGAAACGGGTAGTCTGACTTTTCAACAATTGGAACACGCCGGTGCAATCTGGCAATGGTGGGTGAGTATCACCTTTTTGCGGGCCTATCTCAATACCGCAAAAGGGTCCCCTCACCTGCCGGACACCACTGACGCCATCCGCGTGCTCTTGGACGCTTACCTCCTTGAAAAAGCAATCTTCGAGGTGGGTTACGAACTTGACACCAGGCCAGAGTGGGTACACATCCCCTTGAAAGGGATCGTTCGCCTTCTCGACACGATTTCGTGAGGAATAAGCTGAGCACTTCCCCTTCCAACACATTGCGCCGTCTCGCTTCTCGCCACGGCGTGCAAATTAGTTATCGCAATGCCGCAGGTCAGCAGGTACAAGCCAGCGGCGATACCCTCATCGCAATTCTGGCGGCGCTCGGGGTTCCGATCCAGAGCACTGATGACGCAGCGCGGGCACTTGCCGCCAAAGACAAGGAGCTCGCTGCTCCAGGGATAGAACCTGTCGCGCTGGCCTGGAACGGAATTCCCTCCCCTCTCACAGCGCGTCTTCCTGCAGGAACCTCTCCTGAAATACGTATCGTTTTGGAAACAGGGGAAGAACTCTTCCCAAATGTTCTGATCGACAAGCCGGAGCAGGCCACAACAGCACCGCACACCATCATTATGAACCTGCAATGTAGGGAACCCCTGCCCTACGGATATCACAAGTTGCAGCTCCGAGGGCACGAGGACACAGAAAACAGGACGAGCGAAAGAGAGTGGGAAGCGTGCGCCACGCTCATTTCAGCTCCTCGGAAAACCTGGTCGCCTTCCAGGGAAAAAGGGAAAAAAAAGCAGAGCCTGAAAAGTCCGGCAGGCGTCTTCGCTCCGCTCCATGCCCTGCACTCTGCAAATAGTCAGGGTATCGGGAACTTCTCCGACCTGGCACTACTCGCAGAAAAAACAGCCGGGCTGGGCGCAAGCCTGCTCGCAACCCTGCCGCTTTTGGCGGGATTCCACGAAGACCCCTGCGAAGCAAGCCCCTACCGTCCAATCAGCCGGCGTTTTCACAACGAACTCTTCCTCGATCTTGCACGTGTTCCTGAGCTGCAAGACTGTCCCGAAGCACAGCGCCTGCTCGAAAAAGCAGCAAAAACTCTCCCCACAAAAGAGCAGGCGTCTTCCCCCACACACGACACGCCGGATCACGCACCTTTTGTCGACCACCGCAGCGTATCGGCACACATTCACGAAGTGCTCGCCCTGTTGAGCCGGCATTTTTTCGCGCTCGACTGCACAGCAGCACGACGGCAACAGTTTGCTGCTTTTCTTGCGGCAGACCCGGAAATCACAAGCTACGCGGCCTTTCGAGCAACCTGTGCGCGACACGGTACACACTGGAAAGAGTGGACAGCAGAGGTCGAACAAGAAACGCAGGAAAAAGCTGTTTCTGTCCTCACTTCTGGCGAAGCTGACAAGCTCGTGCGCTATCACGCCTATGTGCAATGGCTGACCGAAGAACAATTCAGCGCGCTCAATAAAAACATGTCAGAGATCGGCATGATCTTGTATCAGGATCTCCCGATTGGGGTGCATCCCGATGGCTACGATACCTGGGCGGAGAAAGAAATCCACGTCTCTTGTGTCCATGTCGGAGCACAACCCGACTCTTTCTTCCGCAAAGGCCAGAACTGGCTTTTTCCTCCGGCACACCCAGAAAAAAGCCGGCACGACGGACACCGTCTCTTCCGCGACTGTCTGAGCCGTCAGATGCGCACCGCAGGCCTATTGCGCATTGACCATGTGATGGGTCTGCACCGTTTGTACTGGATACCGGAGGGGTTTCCGGCAAGCGAAGGAACCTATGTGAAATATCCGGAAGAAGAGCTTTACGCGGTTCTTTGCCTGGAATCACACCGGCACAAATGCCAGGTGGTAGGGGAAAATATGGGGGTCGTCCCCAAGTTCGTGGAGACCAGTATGCATCGCCATGGTCTCGCCCGCTTGTATGCAGTCCAGTATGAGCTCGACAGTACTCCTCCTTCTCTTGGAGAAATCAGCGCCGACATGGTCGCGGGAGTGAACTCCCATGACATGCCGTCCTTTGCCGGTTTTTGGGAAGCCAAAGACATCAGCACCCGGCTTGCACTCGGCCTACTCGACGAAACAGAGGCAACTGCCGCACGCGAAAACCGCGTCACACAGCGCCGAGTTCTGCTCGAGTTTCTGCACGCACACGGTATTGAGGCAGCCTCCCCAGACCCCACAGAGACAGCGGACCCGGGCAAAGTTCTCGAAGGTATCCTGGAACTGCTCGCGGCCTCTCCTGCACTCGCCAAAGTCGTCGCGATTGAGGATCTCTGGCTCGAAACGGCACAGCAGAACATGCCGGGCACCGTCGACGAGCATGCAAACTGGCGACGCAAAATGCGCTTCTCTCTGGAAGAGATGTTTGCCGATACCACCATCATGCAGCGCCTACAATGCTTGTGCCCAAGTCCAGGCAACGCGAGCCCGGTCGACACGAAAGACGCTGTGCACAGGGAATCCCCACAAGCAGCCGTACACGCCGGCCCACCAGAAGAGGTCCCCACAAAACTTCCCGCCATAACTGCAACCTCGTCCTCCAACACACCCGGACCGGCAAGTGCAAGCGCGCAGCGCTCGCAGAAATCCGCGCCGAATCTGGCGCTCGCACCGATCAGCAACAATGACTTCCACCTTTTCAACGAAGGCAGACACTTCCGTCTCTACGAAAAACTCGGCGCGCACTTCGGCACAGTCGACGGAGTGAGAGGAACTCGCTTTGCGGTCTGGGCCCCAAACGCCCGCGCGGTCTCTGTGATCGGAGATTTCAATGATTGGCAAGTCGGCGCGTCTCCGCTGCATCACTCTGACAGTTCCGGCATCTGGCAAAGTTTCCTCCCAGAGGTGAACGTCGGTTCTGTCTACAAGTTCCATATCGAATCGCAGTACAACGATTTTAGAGTTGCGAAAGCCGATCCCTTTGCCTTCGCAGCCGAAAAATCCCCGGCAACTGCGTCAAAAGTGGCTGATCTTTCCTATGAGTGGAAGGATGAAGAGTGGATGACAAACCGGAGAACACATAACGCGATTGACGCCCCGATCAGCATCTACGAAATGCACCTAGGCTCCTGGCAAACCAGTGGTCATCCGGTCTCCTACCGGGAGATTGCACCAGAGCTGGCCGACTATGCCGACAATCTGGGATACACCCATGTGGAGATCCTTCCTCTGATGGAACACCCTTTCAACGGGTCATGGGGCTACCAGATCACCGGCTATTTCGCCGCGACTTCCCGTTACGGCACACCCCAAGACCTGATGTATTTAGTGGATTATCTGCACCAGCGAGGCATCGGCGTCATCCTGGACTGGGTGCCTTCCCATTTCCCCTCAGATGAGCACGGTCTTGTGTACTTTGACGGGACACACTTATTTGAGCATTCCCATCCCGAAGAGGGATTTCACCCCGACTGGCAGTCCTATATTTTCAATTATGGCCGGAACGAAGTACGAGCTTTTCTCATCTCAAGTGCTCTCTTCTGGTTCGATCACTATCATGTGGATGGGCTACGCGTCGACGGCGTCGCGTCCATGCTGTACCGGGACTATTCCCGCTCCGAAGGGGAATGGCGTCCAAACAAGTACGGCGGCAACGAAAACCTCGAAGCAATCGACTTCATCCGGCAGCTCAATGAAGAAGTTTACCGAGAGTACCCAGACTGCCAGACCTTCGCCGAGGAATCCACAGCCTGGCCAATGGTCTCTCGTCCCACATATGCAGGTGGACTTGGTTTCGGCTTCAAATGGGACATGGGCTGGATGCACGACACCTTGGAGTACCTGCAACGCGACCCCATCCATCGGGGATATCACCACGACGAGCTCACCTTCCGCATGGTCTACGCGTTCAATGAGAACTTTGTGCTTTCGCTCTCACACGATGAAGTCACCCACGGAAAAGGCTCACTGCTCACCAAGATGCCAGGAGACGACTGGCAAAAATTCGCGAACGTGCGTCTTCTGCATGGGTTGATGCAAGGCATGCCCGGAAAAAAGCTGCTTTTTATGGGCGGAGAAATCGGGCAATGGAGCGAGTGGCAGCATGATGGTGCACTCGACTGGGCCCTCTTGGACTTTCCCTTTCATGCCGGTATACAGCGTTGGGTTGGCCACTTAAATCGCATGTACCGGAATGAACCGGCCCTCTACCAGCTCGACTGTGAGCCAGAAGGCTTCGAGTGGATCGAAGCACACGACAGAGAAAACAGCATCCTCTCATTTTTGCGCCAAGGCAAAGACTCTTCGGCACCGATTCTCGTGGTGGCAAACTGCACACCTGTCCCCCGTCTTGGATACCGAGTCGGCGTACCGGCAGGCGGATCCTGGACGGAACTCGCGAACAGCGACGCCGAAGAGTACGGCGGCAGTGGAGTGGGGAACCTGGGCCGCGTGGAAGCCACCGATATCCCCCTACATGACAGGCTATTTTCTCTGGAACTCACCGTTCCCCCCTTGGGGATTGTGTTTTTCACACATGCAGGTGACATGTAGAGCCATGCAAGGAGGCACGGGATGAAAACCGCCGCAGGACTGGCCCCTCCGTTGGGAAGCTGGCCCACCAAACCAGGATGCCGCTTCCGCGTCTGGGCACCGGAAGCTTCTGTGGTAGCAGCGGTTCTTCTCGACAAAACAGGACAGGCTTTCGCGGAGGTTCCGCTCGAACGAGAAAAAGACGGCTATTGGACAGCCCTGACGGAGAAAGCTGGTCCCGGCACACGCTACCTCTACAAACTCGATGGCCCGAAGGGCATGCTGGAACGACCTGACCCGGCCTCCATTTCGCAGCCAGACGGAACACATGGCCCATCTGCCGTGCCGGAAGCGTCTTTTTCCTGGACAGACCACGACTGGTCCCCTCCGGCATTAGACGACTACGTACTCTACGAGCTACATGTCGGGACCTTCACCGCGGCGGGAACATTCGACGCGATCATCCCACACCTGCCTCGACTTGCACGCCTCGGAGTCACCGTGGTGCAACTGATGCCGATCGCCCAGTTTCCCGGCGAACGAAATTGGGGATACGACGGGGCGTTTCTCTACGCAGCCCAACACTCCTATGGGGGGCTCAATGGCCTACGCCGCCTCGTGGATGCCTGCCATGCGCACGGACTCGCGGTCGCCCTGGACGTGGTGTACAACCATACCGGCCCAGAGGGCATGGACCTCTCCGACTTCGGCCCCTATTTCACGGATTTTTATCGCACTCCTTGGGCAAAAGCCCTGAACTTTGACGGGGCACAAGGAGACCATGTGCGGCGGTTTTTTCAGGAAAACGCGCTCTTTTGGGTCACGCACGCCCATGTGGACGCCTTGCGGCTCGATGCTGTGCACGCCATTGTGAACACCACTCCTCTTCCTTTTATAGAAGAACTCACTGCAGCGGTCCATGCTCGAGCGAAGGAACTCGGTCGAACAATCACCGTCATTGCGGAAAGCGCCGACAATGACCCGCGACTCATACGCCCGGTCAGCAAATTTGGCTGGGGTATGGACGCGCAATGGAACGACGACTTTCACCATGCACTGCGCGTCGCCCTTACCGATGACCGGGACGGCTATTACGCCGACTATCGCGGAGCAGCAGACTTCCCGAAACTTTTCACTGATGGCTTCCTCTACACGGGAGAGCAGTCCACTTATCGCAAACGGCGACACGGATACCCACAAGGCCACACACCCCCGGCCCGCCTTGTAGTGTTCTCCCAAAACCATGACCAGGTCGGAAACCGCATGCGCGGCGAGCGCTTGCACGAACACGCCAGCTTTTCCCAACTCAAACTGGCCGCAGCATTCAGTATTCTTTCCCCGTTTATTCCCCAGCTTTTTATGGGAGAAGAACACGCGGAAGAAGCACCCTTTCCGTATTTTGTACATCATCAGAACCCAGAACTCGTCGCAGCAGTGCGCAAAGGACGCCTGAACGAGTTCGCTGATTTCTCATGGGAAGGCACTCCCCCCGACCCCCAAGCAAAAGAGACCTTTCTCTCCGCAAAAATCCGCCACGATTCTGCGCAAAAAGGCAAACACGCGGTCATGTTCGCGTTCTACACCGAACTCCTGACAGCGCGGCGTGATCTCTCCCCATTTCGGGGCGTGCAAGCCCCACCCCTCACCACAGGATGGGACGCAGAAAAGAAACTCTTTTTTCTCGGGTTTTTCCCCTCCCCCACACACGACAGCGCAGCACCTGCCTTTGCCGGGCTCTTTTCTTTCTCCGATACTCCACAAAGCCTCTCCCTCGCCGACCCCCCAGGGACAACCTTCTCCCTCGCCGACCCCCCAGGGACAACCTTCTCCCTCGCCGACCCCCCAGGGACAAACCCCAAGGCACACATCATCGGGGACAGCCTAGAGACGGCAAACAAACACACCCGCAAAAACACTTGGACGAATCGCCTCGACTCGTCCTCTCCCCACTGGGACGACCCAGACGATCCGAATCTTTTCCGCACCTGTTTCACTCCCACAGACCCAGAGAGCACTGCCTCATCAACTGACCCGCACATCCCACACGAACTACATCCGGAAACGAAGATCCACATCGCCCCGTGGAGCGCCCTTCTGCTTGCGCGTCGCGCAAGCTAACACAAGAAACAGGCCCCACAAGGCAACACACCGACCTCAGACAGAGCATTGACCAACCACACTCCCATCTCCCACTGTCATCGCCACCACAGACAAAACCACAGAAAAACGTGCAGCACAAAAGTCCGTTTCCGGCCATGCGAGCACAGTCCCTCTCACAGACCCCCGCACACCCCACTCATACGTAGTCCACTCACACAACCCTGTGCTCGTATGGCAGCTCTTTCAGTAACGTCGCAACGCGACAGCCATGGACAGGGCTTCCCACCTGCAAACCGCGCACTTCTTTCACATCCTGGAACGCACGTTACCTCTCCCCGGACGCGTGCCTTTCAGTGCCTTGCCCTGGCGCCCCGCCGAATTTGAACCCCGTCCAAGAGCGCACGATGCCTCTTTTTATCGCCGGTTACACTGGGAGAGCGGGGCCATCGGGCAAACCCTTTATCTTGAGGCAGAAGCAGTCGGCATGCGCGGCACTGGCATCGGATGTTTTTTCGACAACACGCTACGCCAGTTTCTCGGCATCACCGATCGGCGTTTCCAGACCCTCTACCACTTCACCGTGGGCGGTCCTCTCGAAGACTCCCGTCTCCGCACTGCACCACCTTACGCCCATTTGACGCCGTAGCACTGCCGCTCGACCTTGAGACACCATAGGGAAAAAGGCAGCGCAAAAAAGGTCTCGCGACTCCCGCGACTCCCCTTCCCAAAAGCAGGCACCAACAGGTTGCCGTCTTGTTTCGGATCAACAAGACCTCATGTCGTGAACTCCGGTCGATCAGGCTCGCACTACATAGGTCTTCGCTGCCATGTCGTGCCAGCCTTGTTTGCGCGGGTCCCACAAGATCGAGAGGGCAACCAGGATTCCGACCAACACACCGAGGGTAGCGATGGTCGGGGAGAAAAACGAGAGGATAGCCGCGATGCCATTCAGGACAAACCAGCGAAGGAAGGACTCTCTCCATTCTGGAATGGCACCGGTTTCAGCGTCGATGACCTTAAGGTTTATGACCATTTTCCCGAGAGTGGCGCCTCGTGTCGCAACCATTCCGACTTCATAAAAAACTCCGCACATGAAGAAGAAGATGTACAACACGATGGAATCATCATTCACAACAAGGAAGAGTTCAGCGACCACGACGCCAACGATGGCCAGAATGATGGAATCAAGGATGCGGGCAAACAAGCGTTGCAGGGGAGAAGCAAGCTCACGCGGGGCGGGGTTTCCTGGAGGATACTGGCCTGGAAGAGGCGGATATTGAGGCTGTTGATATTGAGGTGGCGGCGGATACGGAGGTTGAGGCTGTTCGGGTTGATCCGGCGGATATTGAGGCTGTTGATATTGAGGTGGCGGCGGATACGGAGGTTGAGGCTGTTCGGGTTGATCCGGCGGGTATGGAGGTTGAAGCTGTTGATATTGAGGTGGCGGCGGATACGGAGGTTGAGGCTGTTCGGGTTGATCCGGCGGGTATGGAGGTTGAAGCTGTTGATATTGAGGTGGCAACGGATACGGAGGTTGAGGCTGTTCGGGTTGTTGGGGTGGCGGATATTCGGGTTCGGGTTGAGATGCTTGTTCTGAGGGCGGATCAGTCTGCATTGTTTATATTTGTACAGAATACGGCATTTAGCTTTTTTACAGTATCTAGTCGTCTCTTTTCCATTGTAACATTTTATTGCTTTATTTCTACGCGACGAGGATAAAGAGCTTGTTGTCGGGGCTGAACTGTTCCGGCTTCACACTTGTTGATGAAGTCTTTCACGGGCGAAGTGGTCACGCAGTCTGCGACGCGTGTGTTCTGGGATTTTTTGTCTGGGGACGTCGAAAACTTGTGTGGTGAACTTCCAAAGTAAAATGGGCCCGGCTTCGCCTCCCCCTCCAAAACGCTCAAGGGTCCGAACCCCAGCCCTCCATAACTTCCTCAACTCCAACTCCCACAATTTCCAAAAACCCCATACCGCGTTCGGGAGGAAGCTTCCTTTGCACTGCTCGTGTGCCCGCTCGCAAAAGCCCTTCCGCCCAGATGCAAGACGCGCTCCCCCACTCCGACCATGCAGGACAACAGAGTGGACAGCTCTGGCAGAGGACCTTCCATTGCGCGATATTGGGCAGCCTCAACGAGTCGTCCAGAGACTTTTGTCAGTAATCGGTCGCCGGTTCCAAAAGACCTATGCTCTAATAATTCGAGAAGGCCTATGCTCTCATCCGGGCCGCTGATCATCACAGGACGCGATCAACGCAGCAGGGCGGGTGCGTTCTCAATAGCCTTGGGATACGGCACAAGCTCTCGCGATTCAGCTGCTCGTACGACGCTTGCGACCTCTCACTACCACCAGGCTGCACCTTCGCGTGCATCATTGGCCGGCGGGACCGGCCAAGCCATTATCGCACATATTGCACTTGCTATGCATAAGGGTGCGACGCAGTGCGCGACGTCACGCTTGGCGTCAACAGTGTTGTGCGCGCCAATGCCTGGTCTCCAAGCAGAGCGAGATCTGTTCTTGAAAGTTTGGAGAGATGATTTTGGCGGACTGTAGAGACAAGGGCCTCCGTCTGCGACGACACCTTTGCCAAGAGTGCACAGTGCAGGTTGCCTTCTCTGTCACAATGACACAATGGAATAAGCCACTATGATGCCAAACGTAAATTATCTACGACGCTGGTTCCGAGAGAATGAGCAAGAGATCCGGAAGGCTGCAGAAGACAAGTTCGTGGGGAACATCGACTTTGATCTTTGCGCCAAACTCGACAGTCAGCTGACCGCCATGCTGACCTCCGTCAGCGCGCTGAACACCCGACGCAAAGCCCTCCAGGGTCGCCAAGTGGACCAGGCCACAAGGGACGAAGCTCGCGCCGTGTCTGCAGAGTTGAAGGTGGTAAAGCAGCAAATCGAGGACACATCCGAGGCGCTGCTTGAACTGTGCTTGCAGATGCCAAATATTGCCTGGAGCGGAGCACCGGTCGGAGCCGATGACACATCGAATGTCGAACTGCGTTCCTGGGGAGGACAACCCGAACTCACGGTCGATCATCACAATTTTGTCAAGGAAACCGGGTGGGTTGATTTTGATGGGGCCCGCCGCGTCGCTGGATCGAGAGCATACGCCGTAAAAAATGGCCTGGCACTGTTGGAACAGGCTCTCCATATGCTGGCTTTGGAAAAGGCAATAGCAGAGGGATTCACCCCGGTTATTACACCAACCCTGTGCTTGGCCGAGTCTTTCGTCGCGTCCGGTTGGTTTCCCGGAGGAAGAGAAGAAGTTTACAAGCTCGAGAACAGCGACCTCCATCTCGCCGGAACCTCCGAGGTTCCACTTCTTGGCCTGCACTTGGACGAAGTCCTGGATGCGGGACAACTCCCGATTCTCTATGCCGGGATGTCACCGTGCTATCGAAGTGAAGCCGGTTCGGCAGGCAGAGATACAAAAGGGTTGCTGCGAGTACACGAGTTCCGCAAGGTCGAGCTCTTTGTCATCTGCAAGGATGACGATGAGATGTCTGCAATGTGGCACGAACGGCTCCTGCAGATATCCGAGAGTCTGCTACAGGCGCTCGAGATTCCCTACCGTGTGATAGAAGCATGTACCGGCGATATGGGACTCGGGAAATTCAGAATGAATGACATCGAGGTTTGGGTGCCGTCGCAAAACCGGTATCGCGAATCGAACTCTTGTTCCACCCTGCACACCTGGCAGTGTTTGAGAGCGAGTATCCGGTACAGATCAGAAAAGGGGACTCGCTTCCCTCACACGCTCAACAACACTGCGATCGCAACTCCACGCCTACTTGCTGCGCTTATTGAGAACCATACAGATGCACATGGCAACTTCCATGCGCCGGGAGTGCTCTCCGAACGAGTCGGCAATGCTTACGGCGAGCATGCGCTCTCGCTCATTGAAGGTCTGTCCAAGACGTGAGGACCGTAAGGCACCTGAAGGACATGAAGCGAAATTCCTGAAGTTGCCAGAGTGTGGCGGACATCCCGCTTCCGTGTCAGCACAAGACGCAGGCAGCAGACCCTTGCCTTTTCGCTCTCGGTCGACACCTTTTTCGCATGCTCATAGTATGCAAAATATGCGTCTTGATCGCAGGACTGCAAAATATCATACGCAGAGAGAAACTGTAGCATGCGTTTTTCTCGCCCAAAAAACCCTTCCAAAACACCTTCCACAACAGAGAAATACCCATTTTCACCAGGGATTTCTCTCCTCGTAAAAGATGCAGAAAAATTCCCCATCCGGGAAGACCAGCGCGCACGAAAAAACCACACAACGCGTTTTTAGGACTCCCTCTATCAATTTTTTCAGTTTCCCTCTATAAACTATGAAGCATCCCTTTGTCCGTTTTCCAACCCGACAACTTTCCCAGAAAAGCCCACGCCCCACGCGGAGGCCCCTATGCGCAAACTCGCCAGTTTCCTTGCCATCTTCTGCCTTGTCGGTGTATCAGCAGTTTTGTTGGCATCCTGTAGCTCATCCGATGATGAGGAAAGCCTCATCATCTATTCAGGCCGCAACAAAAACCTCGTGTATCCCCTGCTTCAACAGTTCTCAAAAGACACCGGCATATACATCAAGGTGGACTACGGGCCAACCTCTCAAATGACATCCAAGCTCCGCCAAGAAGGCGATCGCAGTAAGGCCGATGTTTTCTTTGCGCAAGACGCTGGAGCACTCGGTTCCCTCGACGCGGCAAACATGCTGGCAGCCCTACCAGAAGACATATTAAACCTGGTCCAGCCAGAATTTCGCGCCCCTTCGGGTAACTGGGTCGGCGTGTCAGGACGCGCCCGCACTATCGTGTACAACACCGAGATGGTGCAAAAAAATGACGTGCCCTCATCCGTTTTTGACCTGACGAACGAGAAATGGCGAGGGGACGTCGCGATCGCCCCCACGAATGCCTCTTTCCAGGCATTCGTGTCTGGCATGCAGGTCGCAGTTGGCGATGAGACAACCCAAGCATGGCTCAAAGAACTACGCGACAACAGAGTCAAGATCTACCCGAACAACCTCTCTATTGTCGATGCCGTCGGAGCAGGAGAAGTGAAACTTGGCCTGGTAAACCACTACTACCTTGGCCAAATCAAAGCCGAAGACCCCAGCACGCCGGCAGAAAACTTCTTCTTGGCAGAGGGCGATCCCGGCGCACTTGTCAATGTGGCAGGGGCCGGCATTCTCGCAACAACCAACCAAAAAAAAGCAGCCGAAGCCTTCTTGCGTTTCCTTTTGTCCCCCACAGCCCAAGCCTATTTTGTGAGCGAAACTTTCGAGTACTCGCTTGTAGCAGGAACTGAGACTCCTGCGGGCGCCCCGCCCCTCACAGAAGTCATAGGCGAGCAAATCGATCTCGAAAAGCTCGGAGAAAAGCTCGACTCCACGATCGAGATGCTTGAAGAAACCGGCCTTATCTCATAAGGCACCTGCCCCAGAGAAACAGCAAAAAAGTATCCGTCACAACAAGCCGTCCGGCACATTCCTCACAAGCTGCAGAACAGGACAAAAATGAAAAAACGCCCCCACATTGTCATCCTGGGGGCAGGTCCCGCGGGGCTGGGCGCCGCCTACCAACTCGCCAAACGCGACGACATCGACCTCACGGTGATTGAGGCAACATCCCAAACCGGCGGGACAAGCCGCAGCATCGAGGTCAAAGGTCTGCAAGCCGACCTTGGCAGCCACCGCCTCCATCCGGCCTGCCCTCCACACATACTGTCTGATATTCAAGGATTGCTCGGCGATGATCTGTTACAACGCCCCCGGCACGGTCGCATCAGACTGGCAAATCGCTGGGTGCGTTTCCCTGTGCACCCCTTGCACCTGCTGTTCGAGCTTCCCCCGCGTCTCTCCGCCCGCTTCGCAAAAGACATGTGCCGTGGCATCTGGCCCCAGAAAAACCCCTCCCCTGGTTCCGCCACTGGTTCGGACCCTGGTTCGGACCCTGGCATATCCCAGCTTGACGCACCCACATACCGCAATGAGCTCGAACGGCGTTTTGGCACAGCACTAAACGAGTACTTTTATTCTCCTTACGCCAAAAAACTGTGGGGGCTCCCTCCCGAAAAAATCGCCGCAGTACAAGCAGAAAAACGCGTCGCAGCCGGGTCTCTTTTTACAATCGCCCGCAAATCCCTACTGACCCTGCTTGGGAAAAAACCCTTCTTTTACTATCCACGACAGGGGTTCGGTCAGATCTTTACGGCTTATGAAAAGGCTGTCCGAGACGCAGGCACGCACTTTGCACTCGGCGAGCCCGTAACCCAACTCGCCCGCGCTGCAGAAAAATTCAGGATACGCACAAAAACCGGGAGACAATTCGAGGCCGATGTCTGCCTCTCTTCCCTGCCTCTTCCCCTTGTTGCCCACCTGTGGAAAGGCCCCCTGTCTCCTTCAGTACAACACGCAGCCACACAGTTGCGCTACCGCTCAATGGTGCTCGTCTATCTCGTCATACAGGCCAGGCAGTTCACTGAATTCGACGCCCACTATCTACCAGCAAGTGAACTTACATGTTCTCGCATCTCGGAACCTGCCCACTATCGGGCAAGTGCCCACAGTAACCGCACTGTGCTCTGCGCAGAAATCCCCTGCAACCGCGAGGATGCCATCTGGTCGGCAACCCCAGAAATCCTTACCGGCATTGTGCAACATGATCTCGAAGACTGCGATCTTTCCCTTCCTCCCATCACACACGTGCAGGTAGAACGGATCGAACGCGCGTATCCAGTGTATGACCTCTCATTCGCAGACTCTTTCGCAGAACTCGACAGCTGGTCACAAGGTTTGGAAAACTTCGCAAGTTTTGGACGCCAAGGGCTTTTTGTCCATGACAACTCCCATCACGCCTTGGAAATGGGCTACGAAGCTGCCGATTGTGTCTCTGCCACGGGACCTTTCGATCAGGCTCGCTGGCAAGAAGCCAGACTGCGCTTCGCCGGCAACACTGTAGAAGACTAGAAAACACGGTTCTTGAGGTTCGCAGTGCTCTCAGAGGTTTTGCGACAGCTTCTGCGCGCTGCAGCCCCATCATCCGCATCCCGACCTCACCCCAAGCGCAAGAAACTGTGAGGTCCGGGAGAAACTCCCCTGCAAAAACGCACTGCCAAGAACCCTGCACAACGGGACAGGCGTCTGCCTTCACAAAAAATCCCTTCATGTCCAGTGGCGGACAAGTGGGGCAAGGAGCCGCCATTCCAACAGGCGTTCAACTCGGTAGAAAGCAGCAAAAGCCACACCGAACAAGGGGTAGGGAAAAACAATCGCCATGAACGCCAAAACCCCAACATGAAACAGCCAGGCAGCTGGTACCCAAATACGAGCGAAACTCGAGGAAAAACCAGCCAAAGGCGCACCAAGCTCTACAAAAAGTGAGCCAAGTGCCATTGGAGGAAAAACCCAGTGATGGGCAACAAGGGCCGCGCCCAAAGGCGAATAGACCGTTCCAAAGGCATCTTTTCGCATATTATCGAATGCCACTTGGTGCAACAGCACATCACCTGTGGCCCAAGAAAACCCCGCATTGTGGAGTTTTGCGAGACCAGCCACAAGATAGGTAAGGACGGTAATGAGCGCCAGCAAACGAACTGGCCAGCCATAGCGGAAGGCGCGCAAGGGCACAGGCGCAGAAGAACGCCGCCGATCCGATGAGCACACATCAGCAGCCGGAGCAAAACCAATGACCAGCACGTGCAACACCATCAAGTTTTCGCTATGGAAGATCTGTCCCCAGGAATTACGGTAGGTCGTCACAAGGAGCAAGAGCAGACCAAACAGCGGACCAGTCACACGAAAACGCCATCCTGTCGTATAGGCGATTCCCGTAAGCAGGCAGAGCACCGTCAGCGCTTGGAACACAAGTGCGGGCAACGGAGAAGACAGCCAGAAAAGCACGCCTATCGGCAGAAAGCGTGTGCTGTCGAAATGGGAGATGTCCAACCAGTGCGGCCCGCGCAATACCAGATAGAGCACCGAGAAGATTCCGGTGCACAGGCGAAGTACTGCAAGGCGGGCGGGAGGGGCAGGCGAGAAAAAAGCCTCATGGCTCTGTTTTTCGTGCCCTTTGTCGCTTTCTCGCCGCGACAGAGTTTGCCGCAGCCGACTGCTTTGTGCCTCGGCGGTCACTGTGCCCCTGATCCCATTGGGATTGCGACAGCAGAAGCCGGCTTGTCACGCCGCTCCCACGTCGTCTTGCCTGTTTTGCGCGAGGTCTCAGGAGCGCAAGAGGCATGCACTTGAGTATGCCGGGGCTGTTTCTCACCCTGAAAGTAGGCAACACTGTCGTAGGTTTCACTCACAACTTGCACGACAGGATAGGGGTGTGCTCGGGCGGCAACCCGCTGCGCCACTGCAGCACACAAAGCACGCGTTTTTCCCTCTCGCACTGCCCGGCTCACTTCTGCTGCTGCCAGGACAATCTCGTCGCTCCCCCCGATAAGATCAGGTGAAAGGCGGTGAGGTCTGCCATCGGGATCAAGACCAACAACGGTATGCACTGTGGAAATCCGACCTCGGTCCCGAGAAAACATAGAATAGGTGGAGAGTGGGAAGCCATCGTTCGAAAACCCCCGCACAGCAGGGAGAAGCACGGCGATCGAGATCGCCACTACCACAAGAAAAGCAAGTTTGCGCTCCATGCGAAAATCGTATCAATCCCGGCCCTTCATAACAGACCGCTCAGCCTCCCATCTGCCGCTGTGTAGTCGCAGCTCTCCTCTGTCAACAGCCTTCTCCTCCCCTGCTATTCTGCCCCATTTTCACTTTCCATTCTTCAGGTCTTCAGGGAAAGACTTCCCACGCGCACCTCCATCCGGAAACCGGTGTGAAAAGCAAAACAGCAAACCCTGCTTCTTCCCGGAAAAAATCGTGAAGAAAAGCTCCGTCCAGGCCTGTGAAAAAGCAGCTCCCCGATCAGAGAACAAGGACAAACCACTACAGATGAAAATTGTGATTATCTACGAATCTATGTACGGGAACACGAAAGAGGTAGCCGAAGCTGTTGCAACAGTAATGAGCACCGCCGGAGACGTACGCGTCGTGCCGGCTCATGAGGCAAGCGCCACAGAAACCACAGGAGCTGATCTTGTGATTGTGGGAGGCCCCACCCACGCGCACGGCATGAGTCGCAGCAGCAGTCGCAAAGCTGCTGACACCGAAGCCGAACAAAACCCTGAGCTCAACATTGAAGAGGGCGCCGCCGGCCCCGGCCTGCGCGACTGGTTTGCCAAAGTCGAAAAAAGCAGTGGGCAACAGGCCGCAGCGTTTGACACCCGCATCGATAAACCCGCCCTCCTCACTGGATCAGCGGCACGCGGGATCGCGAAACGGCTGCGAAAACTCGACTTTGCACTGATCGCAGCCCCCGAAAGCTTTTTCGTCGACCACAGCGAAGGCCCCCTACGCGAGGGGGAAGCCACCCGCGCCGTACAATGGGCCGAGCATCTCGCGACAGAAGCGCAGGCCGTTGCATCCCCTTGAGCAAAACGCGCGAGCCTGCCGGCTGCGCCAACCGGACACCACAGCAGCGGTCAGGGAGCAGCTGTCTCATAGGCATGCAACACAGGAAGCACTTCTCGCGCGAAAGTCCGCATGCTTGCCTCTGCAGTTTCATAGGGAATACCTGCGTAACGGAAACAACAGGTGAGATCGAAATCACCAATGATCTTGCGGCGGGCTTCGATCTTTTCCAAAATCTGATCAGGCGTACCCCAGGCTTGTACACCTAAGTACATATCTCCCATGCTCTCCATGCCAACCGCGCGCAGAATATCGACCGCGCTCCCATAGGACTCATAGCCTTTGGCACTCTTGAAATGCTCTCCGGCAAGTTCGTAATGCTCCATCACACTCGTCAAATAGCCGAGCAGGTGTTCTTTCGCAACCTCTTCTGCCCGCTTGGGGTCGGCGTCACAATAGACAAAGTCACACGTCACAGGAGGAGCCGGCTTGGACCCGTGCTTTGCTTCGTAACGTTGACGGTAGATCTCAAGCGCTTCGGCCTGCTGCTCCCAAGGCCTCTGAGAGAACACAACCATACGGGCACCAATGTCGGCTGCAGTCAACACAGAATCAGGCGACATCGCAACACAATAGGTACGCCCTTCAAAGGTGCGCGTGGGACGCGGGCGAATCGGGGTAGGCGCCTGCGGGTAGTAAGGACCATCCCCCTCGATCACGCCGGTCTCGAGCGCGTGCAAGATCATGGGCGCGGCTTCGTCAAAGCGCTCCCGCGACTCATCCATGGAGATGCCGAAGCCTTCGTACTCGCGGCGCGCCAGACCTCGACCCATGCCGAACAGGAGACGACCATGCGAAAGTTCATCGAGCAAGGCAATTTTCTCGGCAACCCGCAAAGGGTTGTTCCACGGCACAATCACAGCGCCAGTCGCCAGCGAAATCTGGCTGGTGCGGGCCGCCATGTGTGCAAGAAAAAGCGTGTTATCAGGGCAAAACGCGTAGTCCTCAAAATGATGCTCCACTGGCCAGATCGCGTCAAAACCCAGTTCGTCTGCAAGTTCCCCCAGGCGAATCTCCTCGTCATACACCTGCGAGTCAGTCACCGACTTGTCATAGCCGTATGACTGAAACACCATTTGGATGCCGACTTTCATGAAACTACCTCCCCCGTAGCACGCGAAGCCCACCTACGCGCGAGAATGCGCAGGCTTGCCCCCAGCTTAGAGGCACACAACCCAAAGCCAACACCGAATCCTTCCCCGAAATGAGCATTTTTTACCCACGAAGCGAACGGAAAGACCTGGGCGAAAAACAGCTTCCAGTACATTTCAGCTCGGCTTTTCCGGGATCTTTTCTAAGAGATTTGCGCGCGGATTTACCATGTGAAAAACTGCAACGTATCAAGATTGCAGTGGACCGGACCAGGCACACACAGCGCGCGTCATGACCAAATCCCCGGAAAACCCCACTTGCCCAAGGCAGCGTACAGGCAGTCTTACTTTTGCGCCTGCGTACCAACCTTTAGATCCTTGAAGGGGACCTTGTGGGAGTCACCTGGCTCACGCGGCAAGCCGAGACCCCGCTCACCGGCAATATTGCGCTGAATCTCGTCGGTCCCACCATAAATCGAGGGAGCCGGAGCAAAAAGCGCCATTTCCTGGAGCACTCCATTCAGAGGAGCGTCCTCGGCATACAACATGCCCCCCGCACCGATAATACTGAGACCAAGATCACGGGTAAGACGAACCATTCGAGTATTCGCAAGTTTCGCAATGTTGGCTTCGGGACCAGGTTGTTTCCCTGCCTTCATTGCAGCCTTTGTGCGCAACACGGTATACCGATTGATCTCGTGCAGCATGTAAAGGCGGGCGAGATCCTGGCGAATGTGGGGATCGCCTGTCCGCTCCTGCTTTGTCGCAGCGTCGCGCAGAATCTCATAGCTGCGCGGGAAGAGTGCACCCCCACCAAGCGAGGCACGCTTCTTTTTGCCTTTTCCTACAAAATCGCCCGCCCGGCGCTCCAGGTCACCAGAGACAGTACCAGGCGTCGCGGCGCCCCCAGGCCCGCTACCCCCACTCCCGATACTCTGTCGCTCATGCGCGAGCGTGGTACGCGCGACATTCCAGCCGTTGTCCACCGCGTCGAGCAGGGCATCATGGGGCACCCGCGCGTCATCCAGAAAAACCTCACAGAACAGGGCACGACCCGTCATTTCCCGCAAAGGCCGTACATCAACTCCAGGCTGCTGCATAGGAAACGCAAAATAGCTGATACCCTTGTGCTTCGGAACATCTACATTGGTACGCGCAATGAGCATGCCAAGGTCGGCATCCATCCCGGTAGAGGTCCAGACCTTTTGCCCGTTCACCACCCACTGATCGCCATCTCGTATCGCGCGAGTCTGCAAACCCGCCAAGTCTGACCCGGCCCCAGGCTCGCTGAAGAGCTGGCACCAGCCTTCTTGCCCATTCGCGATCTTCTTGAGATAACGCTCTTTTTGCTCCTGCGTGCCATGCCCAATAATCGTCGGGCCGGCAAGCATCATGCCCAAACCGGCAGGAGGCCCAAGCGCACCAGCCTTGCGAATCTCCTCGGCAACAGCCCGACCAAGATCTCGCGAAAGCCCACGTCCATGCCATTGCTCCGGCCAAATCGGCGTTGCCCAACCGGCGTCACAGAGCTTTTCCCACCATTGGGCAACAGTGAGATCAGGATCCCAGTTTGCTGCGAGCCATGCGGCAACTTCCTGGCGTATCTCGGTTTCAGTCGTCATGGGCGCTCGCTTCTCTCTCAAAAAAGGCGGGGGGCAAAGAGGGAATCGCGTTGACCTGCTCATCTTGCCGGAAATCCAAGAGATACTCCCGGCAAACCATCATAGGCCACGGCATTTCTGCAACAAATTATGAACGCAAGACAAAGGAAAGAGGCAAATCTCGCAAAAACAGAAGCATACGATTGAGCGACACCTCCCTCACAATACCGGCACAGGTCTCTCGCCCCGCGGCATACCAGGGACACGACAGCCCAGCCCAGCTGGTCTTTGCTTACTCTCCCGGCTCTGGGCTCCCGGCTTTCGCCTCTGGGCTCTGGGGCCCTCTCTTCATAGAGAAATATGTCGCAGGCGCGCTTCTGCCACTCCCCCCTACCCACCTATCTGCCCGCCCGCTCAAATTGTCCATGCTTCTCCGCCCAGAAGCACTTACCCCGCTCACCAGCTGGAAGAGCAGCCACATCCCGTTGCCTGAAAAACCCCAACTATGGTGAATAGGTGCGAGAAAAACACACAGAAAGTACCGGACAAAAAACACGAAAAACGGCACGACGCGTGGCAGCCGGTCTTTTGACCTGGGCAGTAGCACTCGGAGCAGTGCGGGCTGTTGCGCACCCCGAGTTTTGCCCAACCGCCACAGCGCACAACACCCGAGCTGCGGCCACAGCAGCCGTAGGCTGGTTCACACGGAACCAGCAACCCGACGGTTCGTGGATCTATCGGTATGACAAAGAGAGAGACACGATAGAAGCCGGGTACAACCTCGTGCGTCACGCCGGAGTCATCATGTCGCTCTACCAGGCTGCCCATGCGGGCATTCCAGGGGCGCTTGCTGCTGCCGACGCTGGAACCGAGTATGCATTACGCAGACTTGTGCGACAAGAAGACAAAACCGCCTTCGGAACAGGCAGGCAGCTATCCGCCGGCGCCTCGGCCCTTCTCACTGCAGGCCTGGCGGAGCGACGGGAGGTCACTGGAGATCCCCGTCACGACGACCTCCTCGCCAGTATGGGGCGATTCTTGCACGGACAACTCACCGACGAAGCCGCAATCCTTGCCTATTGGGACCGAGAGACCGGCCCCATTCCCGGATATTTCTCTCCCTTCTATACAGGAGAAACACTCTGGGCGCTCGCCCGTCTGCACTCCCTCTTTCCGGAGGACGGCTGGGACGTTCCTACCCGTAAAGTCGCCCAATATATCTCCACGAGCCGGGACGACGCCGAACGGCGCTTTCCCCCAATATCTGACCATTGGGCGGCATACGGGATCGCCGAAATTGCAGCCTGGCCATCTCGCACGCACGACAAACCCGCTTCGGCCCCGGCTTCTCCCCCGGCCCCGGCCTTGTCGCACACAAACACCAGCACCAAACGCAGTGACTCAGACCTCAGCCCGCTCACCCCGGCAAACATCGCCTACGCAATACGCACTGCAGGCATCTTTGGGGTACAAACCCGCTTCGAATCCCAACGGAGCGACCACGGCATACAGCGCTGGACACGCGGTCCCTACGCGCCCGGCTCCGGCCTCGGCACAATCGGGGAGGGAATGGCAGCACTCTGGCGCGCGGGCCGCGCGGACCCTCGCCTTGCGACGCAAGTACCAGGAGGCCTTGATCGCATGGCAGAACGGGCCACATGCGCAGCAGGAATGCTGGTAACACGACAAATCACAGCATCGGAAGCCGCAGGATTACAACACGCAGAACTCGCGCAAGGCGCCTGGTTTTACCGGGGAGACACACAAATGGACGATCAACAACACGCCCTTTCCGCTTTGCTCGCCGTGTCGCAGATTCTCGAAGAAACCGTAAGAGAAAAATCCGGTTCACCGATATTCTCCCGCCGAAAACCCGCTTTATCCCATCCCGTTATTGCTGCTCCTACCAGAAGAGGAACCCCCGAGTGAACCAGACTCTCGCGCTTGTAGCCGCAATCACTGCCGTGAATCCTGCTCGTCTGCATCCTGCACTCCCTGCTGCTCGCGAAAACCGCAAAGAGCGCCTGCAGATTGCCGCCATTGGAGCGCTCACTGCAACAGTCGGCCTGGGAGGGATCGCCCTCGTCGCGCAAAACGTCAATGACGCCCTCGACGTTTCCGCGGCCACTACTCGCATCGCAGTCGGTGTCGTGCTTCTTCTCAGCGCGGGGCGGGACTTTTTTGCAACCCCGATCTCTCCTGTCCCTTCACTGATTTCCCCTCCCTTGCTTTCTCCTTCCCGCACATCCGAGAGCACGACAGGCACAGCGGGCACAGCGGGCACAGCGGGCACAGCGGGCACAGCGGGCACAGCGGGCACAGCGGGCACAGCGGGCACAGTCAAAACCTCTCTGGCAACGGGACTTGTTCCCCTTGCCTTCCCCCTGCTGCTCGCGCCAGGTCTTGGTCTGCTTACCATGAGCGCCTCAATAGATGAGGGCGTCTTTTTCGCGACAGCAGCAGCGGCTTTTGCCCTGTCCACAGTGGTCGGATCAGCCTTTTTTCCGTCCGCAGAACCAGAGAGCGTGCTCGCTTGTGCGACAACAGGCGCTGCCCGGTTTTGCGCAGCCCTCCTGCTCCTTTGCGCCACAGGCCTCATTGTGGATGGCATTTTTGACATCTGACAAACAAGCCGGCCCACCCCGAGCCAGACGCCTCAAAAAAGACGCCTCAAGGGAAACACCTGAAAAAAGAGACCAGAGAACAACATTGAAAGCAAGACAACAGACACTCTTTCCCGCACATGGCCCGGACTCATACCAGGCTCTTTTCTCTGACAGGATCCTCTGCCCAAATGCTCCTCCGATAACCCCTCTGTCAATGTCAATAGAGAAGGGAAGACCGCAAAAAAGCATGCGGCACACACGCAGAGAACTTTCTTGCCGTCGGGGCAACAGTCGGGCAACGCGAGAGGGAGGGCACCCATGTCGAAGCATCTCTTGATTGTCTCTCACTCCCAGTCCGGGAACACGAAAAGCATGTTGGATGCCGTCTACGCTGGGACAACAGACGAAGAAGTGACCGGAGTCGAAGTACGAACACTCCATGCGCTTGATGCCGGCGTCGACGCTGTGCAATGGGCAGAGGGGATAATCCTCGGCACACCAGAGAACTTTGGCTACATGAGCGGAGCGCTCAAATATTTTTTTGACGAGGTGTATTACCCCTGCCTCGAAAAAACTCGTGGCCTCCCCTATGCATTGTTCGTCAAGGCCGGAAACGACGGCAGTGGGGCAGTGGCGAGCGTACAACGTATTGTGGCAGGTCTTGCCTGGAGAGAAGCGCTCCCTCCTCTTGTTGTACAAGGCGAGCTACAGGCAAATGACCTCGAGATTTGCAGGGAATTCGGCATGACCCTCGCGGCAGGCTTGGAAATGGGGATTTTTTGAGCTGGTCGAAGAAATCGGGACCGGCAAGCCGACTCTCCGTCAAGGCCCTGCACCGACTCCAAGGTCCACTTACAAAACCAGTTCCCAGGTCTGCTATCAGGCCGGCTACCAGGCCGGTTCCAAAGTCGACCCCAAGGTCCCACTACAAAGCCGGTTCCCAGGAAGCTCGTCTCACTTCGCTCCGCCGAGATCACCAAGTGCCCCCAAAGATGCAATGGAGGGGTTCTCTGCCCGCAAAGCCTGCTGATAACGGGGAACAACACCGGCAGCCATATCGGGGTGTGTCAGAATCCAAAACTGCTCGTGCACTACTGCATCATGCACCATCTCAGCGACAGCAGCAGGGGCCATCATTGTCTCACTGACTCCAGAGGCAGTTTGCACCCCTGTCCCCAATCCACTCACAGGTTTGTCACCAAAATGATCCGGCCAGTTGCGCTCTGCCGTAAAAATATTGGTGTTTACTCCGCCAGGGCAGAGAACCGACACTCCAACTCTGGTGTCGGCCATCGCAAGTTCGTGGTACAGCGTTTCTGAAATACCAACCACCGCGTGTTTTGAGGCGTTATAAGCACCGAGAAGGGGCGCTGTGAGCAGACCGGAAACGGAAGCGGTATTCACCACATGACCTTCGTTTTGGGCAAGAAGCAGCGGAAGAAAAACAGAAATCCCGTGCACTACTCCCCAGACATTCACCCCAAAAATCCACTTCCAGACCTCTTCTGACGTCTCCCATACGCGCGCTGCGCTAAAGACCCCCGCGTTATTACACAGCAGATGCACTGCACCAAAGCGCTCAAGTGCAGCTTCTTTGAGCGCTTCCACCGAAGCTCGGTCTGAGACATCTCGCACGACAGCAAACGTTTCCGCCTTCTTGGTCCGGAGTTTTTTCTCGGCCTGTTGCAGTGCTTCTCGTTCGATGTCGGTCATGACAATGCGCATACCTGCAGCAGCGAAACGTTCTGCCATGGCAAAACCCATTCCGCTCGCTGCTCCTGTGATAACGGCGGTCTTCCCTGCGAGGTCTTTCATCTCCGGTTTCCCCTTTTATCTCACAACCCAAACCCAGAATCAGACGTTCGGGGGAAAAACGCTGATCAGTGTCTTTCAGTATAAGGAACAAAAAACGCAAATACCTGGAATCATGGGCCGAGCAAAAATAGTGCCGCTGCCCAAACTCTCCTCCCCACACGCGCCTTTCATCCGGGCAGAGGCGGCTTCTTCCGCTTTTTCTTGCACCCTGCCCACTCGCACTTCCCCCCTACAAACCGCTCTAAATCAACAAACCCTTGCCTTTGCCAAGAAAAGCCCCTATCGTTTTTTAGGTAAACCTAAGAAATAATTTTTGGTGTTCTTGAAATCTTTGGGAGGCCGACACGTCTTCCGGAAAAGAACACCGGTCGAGCACAGTGGGTATTGGCTGTGACCTCGGCCCCCCGTCTCCACGTAACGGGGTGGGAAAATAGTGGTCATCGGAGACACCAACATGAAAAAGTCGCGCGCTTTCGCGCTTTTACCCGTCGCCTTGCTTTTTGGCATTACCCTTTCAGCATGTGGGGATGACGACGATTCCTCTTCAGGCTCCTCTTCCGGCTCGACCTCCGCAACAGGCATCACAGACAGCGACAAAAAGCAGGTCATCGAAACCTACGCCAACATTGCCCACACTGCCTACAGCGACAGCCTTGCCTCAGCAAAAGAACTCGACACAAGCATCGACACCTTCCTTGCCGACCCCAACGACGCCACCCAACAGGCAGCAAAAGACGCCTGGATTGCCGCTCGTGCCGACTATCTCCCCACAGAAGTTTTCCGGTTCTACGGCGGCCCCATTGACAACAGCGAGAACGGCCCAGAAGGCCTCTTGAACGCCTGGCCTATGGACGAGGCCTACGTCGACTATGTCGAAGGAAACCCCAACGCCGGTATTATCAACAATCCTGAGACATTTCCTGAGATCACAGAAACCCTGCTCCTCTCGCAAAACGAACAGGGCGGAGAAGAAAACATCTCTACTGGGTACCATGCCATAGAGTTCCTGCTCTGGGGACAAGACCTGAGTCCAGACGGACCTGGCGCCCGGCCGGCATCTGACTTTACGACCGGCCCAAACGCAGAACGGCGTCGCAGTTACCTCGACATCTCATCTGATCTCCTCCTTCGCCACCTTCAACAGGTCGTGATGGAGTGGGCGCCAGGAGATGACAACAACTACCGAGCGACTTTCACCACAAAAGATTCCGACGAGGCCCTGCGTAACATCTTTCGGGGCATGGGTGCACTAAGCCAAGGAGAACTTGCAGGCGAACGCATGTTTGTTGCCTACGAAAGCGGAGATCAAGAAGACGAACACTCTTGCTTCAGCGACAACACCAAAGCCGATCTCATCGGGAACGCCAAGGGTATCCGTATGATCTACTTTGGACGATACGCCAACATAGAAGGTCCTGGTATCACCGACCTTGTCGCAACAGTAAACCCCGAGCTCGACGCCGGCCTGCGCCGTCAACTCGACACCGGCGTGGCACAACTAGAGGCGATCCCCGCCCCCTTTGACCAGCAGATTATTGCCCCCGTTGAGAGCCCCGGAAAACAGGCCATCCTCGCTGCCGTTGAAATGCTCGAAGCCCAAGGGGACATCATCGTCTCTGCGGCTGCTGCCCTCGGCCTCACCATCAACATAGAGATCTGAGAGACGATGCGGCCGCATACGCCGTCCCCCGAATCCTCTGGCAAAACGAAAAAGAGTTTTCCCAGAAGTCCAAGTGGACGGGCCACTTCCCCCAGTGGTCCGACCAACACCACCGGTCAGGCCACTTCCCCCAGTGGTCCGACCAACACCACCGGTCAGGCCACTTCCCCCAGTGGTCCGACCAACACCACCGGTCAGGCCACTTCCCCCAGTGGCCTGACCGGTCCCCGTCTCTCCGCTGCACATTCTTCCCCAGCTTCTGATTGCGCGACACGAAGCAGCAAAGCCCTCCTTGTCCGTGGGTTTTTCTGGCTCATCGCGGCTTTTGTTTTTGGGGCGGCGGCGTGCAGCTCTACCAACGAAGACACGGACCTACAAGTGCCACTGCCCTCACGCGAAACCGCGGTCAGGACGGGAGGGGCAACCACAGTTTTCGACGAAACAATAAACGCCTTCGCGAGATCAGCAGCCAACCTCACGACGGAACAGAAACGGGCTTTCGCTGTAGGCAACAACTTTTTCAACGACAATTGGGTTACCGCGCCTGCCTCAACCACAGGACGCGACGGACTTGGCCCTACTTTTAACGCCCTCTCTTGTTCGTCATGCCATTTCAAAGACGGCAGAGGGCGCCCGCCGGATCAAAAATCCGACGATAACGCCCTCGGTTTGCTCTTGCGTTTGAGCATTCCCGGCACTGGCGCACATGGCGGTGTTCAACCTGTCCCCGCCTACGGCGACCAGCTCAATGACCGCAGCATTATCGGTCTACCCGCAGAAGGCAGCATTGGCATCACGCACGAAGAGATACGCGGCAGCTACGCGGATGGCACGCCCTATCTCATGCGTAAACCCATCTATACGATTATTGACCCCCAGTTTGCCTCGCTTCCTGAGAACCTCTTGATCTCCCCGCGTGTCGCGCCACAGATGGTGGGACTTGGACTGCTCGAGAGCATCCCAGAAGCCACTATCCGCGCCTTGGCCGATCCCGACGACAAAAATCAAGACGGGATTTCCGGTCGCGTGAACGAGGTATGGGATGAAAGACGGCAGGAAACACGACTTGGCCGTTTTGGCTGGAAAGCCAACCAGCCGACAGTCACGCAACAAGTTGCCGGGGCTTTTCTTGGTGACATCGGCATCACCTCCGGCATCTTCCCTGCAGAAAACTGCCCGGCAGAACAAAAGGCCTGCGCTGTGGCACCCAATGGAGGAACACCCGAGCTGGATGATCACAAACTGGAACGGGTCTCTTTCTACTCCCGCACGCTCGCTGTCCCCGCCCGGCGCAACTGGGAGGATGCAGAAGTCGCACGTGGAGAACGTCTCTTCCACCAGATGGATTGTGCTCTCTGCCACACACCAACCTTGCAGACTGGAGAAAATCCAGAAATTCCTGCGCTCTCTGACCAGACAATCCATCCTTACACCGACCTGATTCTGCACGACATGGGCCCAGGTCTCGCAGACGGACGCCCCGATTTTCGTGCCACAGGCACAGAATGGCGCACACCGCCACTATGGGGAATCGGCCTCGTAAAAACCGTGAACGGGCACACACGATTCCTGCATGACGGACGGGCACGCAACCTCACGGAAGCAGTGCTGTGGCATGGAGGCGAAGCAGAAGCATCCCAAGCAGCCTTTCTTTTGCTTGTTGCACAAGACCGTGCCGCGCTGATTGCCTTTTTGCAGTCCCTCTAGGCCACCCCGGGAGTGCTTCCCCACAGGGAAACCCTGTGGGGAAGCACTCCCTATGACAAACACGCACCAACCGCTAACAAACACGCACCAACCGCACGGGAAACACACCGAACCCACAGGAGACACCAACACCCCGCACCTGTAACCGCTCACAAGCCCACAAAGAGTCACGCGCAAAAGAGCACACACATACGAGACACTGCGACAGACCACAACACACTGCGACAGAAAAACAGCGGAACTGCGAGGAGCACAATGCAGAAAGAGCGAGAAAGCAACCTCCCTTCTCGGACAGACCGCTCTGGTTCTCCTCACAGCAAAACAGCAAAAAAACGGGCACGCCTCTCCACCGCCGGACTCATTCTCGCCGCAATCGGTCTCTATGCCGTATGGGATACCGACACCGCACCCAAGCCGCCACAAGATCTCTCTCCCCGCACAGTCCATGCGGAACAGGGATTCCTTTTCACCACACTCGACAAACTCTTGCAAGCATCCGATGCAGTAATCGTCGGGCGAGTCCTACGCGTCGGACCAGGACGAGAAATTGGCGGGATACAAACACCAACATCAGATCGTCCCACCTCTGGCATTGTCACCCGCATCGCAGAAGTCGAAGTGGAACGCTTGCTCGCGGGCAGTATCCCACGGTCATACCGCAAACAAAAAACAGCAGAAGACCCCACAAAAGAACCACGGCAAGACCCAAAAGACCAGCAAACAAGTAACGCAGCAGAAATGATCATCATTGAAGAAGAGGGCTGGACAAGCTCTGGGCATCCGCTTGTGATACCGGGCATGTCAACCATGTTCCCCGGGGAACGTGCGATTTTCTTCTTGTGGGCCGGGCGTCACAGCCAGGAAGCATTCTATTCTGTCGTGAATAACCAGGGGAAATACACAATAAGCTCGCAGGACTTCCTGGGAGACGGCACACCAGGAGACAGTGCACAAGGAGGCAAGGCATCGGAGCGCCTCATCCCCTCCGACCGAACCGATCCGCTCGCACAGGAGCTCGCCGCCCTGGGTTCGCCCGCACTACAAGAACGCGTGCTCGCACTCCCCTCCCGAACCCGATAGCAAATGTTGCCTCGAGGCCTGACTCGCTGCCGCCTGTCTCGGGGCTGCCCTCCGGCGAGGTTTTCCCGAGTTCGTGCACGCCCATTCCGGCCCCAACCCGTCGTGCCGGCCGCTCTTTTTGCGCACACCACACAGTCGCCGTTACTTGGCCGCACGAAAAAAAGTGACGCATCCAACAGTTTCGACATGCACAGAAGAAAAGCGATCAGACAGGGCTTGTTCGAGACCGGCAGTGGTGTCGTCACGGTTGTTGAATGCGCCCCGTCGGTTGTACATGGCAGAGAGGCGGCGCGCCGCCCGATACTTCTTTACCTGGTCAGCCAGAATGGTGCTCCCAAAAAACACTCCCTGGGGCGCCAATAAAGGCATCATGGCGTCAAAGAAACCTGCCTTCTCCTGCATGGTTCCCGGCAAACAGTGCACCAGATAATTACAGCCGATCGAGGTAAAGGGGTCTTTGATGCCGCACTCCTGCACAGACGCGGGGTCGAGCACGTTCGCCTGGTAGGTCAGAGGTGAAAAACGCGCAATACGGGTGGCAGTATGGTGGAGGCTGTGGGGATTCAGGTCCATCAAAGCCACGCGTGTCGGCGCCACCGCATCGAGTGTTTTGTCGAGAAAAATCCCCGTGCCCACACCCACATCCAAATGATCCGCCGTCATATTCTCCCGGTAATGCTGAAGAATACGTTCCGTTGGACATCGCCAAATCCGCGGAGTCGGAAACCCAAAGACAAAAGTATCGTAGACCCTGAGAAAAGAAGCACGGTAGGGCGCTTGCGCGAGCTGCACGGCCTTTTCATCGAAAGATGGCATATTCTTTCTCCTCACCCCGCGTCTCTCCGCCGCCAAGCACCCTCCCGTCCAAGAAAAGCACCATTTGCCGGCAAAACTCACCTAGCCTAACGCGTCAGTCACAGAGCAGTTTTGCGACACGTTCCGCAATTGCAGGGAAACAGACGCGAGCACAGGGCTTGACAGTCTTCACAGGACACACTCTGTCGCAGGTCGAAACGCCAAGAAAAACCTTCGGCCCGCCCCCTATGGGCACGCCTTCAAAGTCCGGTCGCGCGCTCCCACAAGACACCGAACACACGCGTCTCCTGCTTACGCCGGGAGACGCGCAAATGCCTGCGGGAAATCGCCATGCAGGGCGCCAGGTCTTTGAGGAAGCAGCCCGCACGGCACGCCACACGCCGCGCCACAGCCGATGAAATCACGCGTATCGCCAGGGAGCTGATCAAGAGCACCCCACGCAGAACAGCCCAGGTGTAGTTCACAGACACAACGAAGTGCACCAGGCTCCTCTCCGAAACTCGCCACAACAGACCTGACCTGCACGCAAAGACGAGGCCAGGGCTGACTCGCGCCAAATCTCATTATTTTTGCGCCGACCACTTTCGCACTGCACAAACTCTCTTCCGAAAACCAGGGTTTTCACCAGAAACTCTAAAAAAATTACACTGACAATGATAATATAAAATATTCATTCTGCAACCACAAGGCCGATACCGCCAACAAACATACTGGTGATCTCTCACAAAAAGCCGAAGAAAAAGTCGGCAAGCGAAACCAGAAATGTCATCACAGGTTTGACGCCTTTCTTATGAGCAACAAAAAAGAACAGCAGATAGCGCACAAGCGCAATCTTTTGCCCTCGGACACTTCACTCAAGGAGAGCACACATGACACCGACAAGCACACCGCCAGGACCTGTCCTCAATGCCGAGGACACGATGCAACGTGATGCCTTGTCAGAACGAATGTTCATGAGCCTGCTCAACGGGATAGAGATGCTCACCATCCAGATGGGAATAGAGTTGGGGCTCTACGCCGCACTCGTCAACAATGGTCCCTGCACATCGAGTCAGCTCTCCGAAAAAGCGGGCATACACGAGCGGTATGCCCGCGAATGGCTCGAACAGCAAGCCGCTGCAAACATCCTCGTTGTGGACCAACCTGTGGACCAAACCGTGACACAGGAGAAAAATGCTGCTCCAGCAGACGGAAAAACCCGCGCTTACCTCCTCCCGGCAGGCCATGCGGAAGCCCTGCTCGATCCCGATAGCGCGGGGGCAATGGTCGCCGCGCCCACTGCCCTCATTGGCCTGGCAAAAGTGCTTCCTACCGTGATCAAGGCCTATCCCAGCGGAGAAGGAGTGCCTTTTGCGGATTATGGCCAACTCATCCGACACGGAATCGGGAACTTCAACCGGCCTGAGTTTGTGCATGGAACACAGAAGTGGATTCGCGAGTTCTTGCCGGACGTGAATACCCGCCTACACGCGGCTCCATCAGCAAAAGTGCTCGACATTGCCTGTGGAACAGGCTGGTCAAGCATCGGTCTCGCCCGGGCATTCCCGGAAATCACCATAGACAGCATTGACCTCGATGAGGCTTCGATTACCGACGCCCGTCGCAATGCCGCCGCAGCCGGAGTCCTCGACCGACTGTCTTTCAGTGTGCAGGACGCGACAGCACTGGAAGTCTCGGGCCCTTACGACCTGATATGCATCTTCAAAGCCCTGCACGACATGGCCCATCCGGTTGAGACCCTGCGCAATGCACGTCTACTCTTGCAAAAAGGAGCACCTCTCCTGGTAGTAGACGAGCAAGTCTGCGATACCTTCACCGCACCGGCTGACCCCGTTGAGCGCTTCTTGTACGGCTGGAGCGTCCTGCATTGCCTGCCTGCCACTCGAGCAGAGGGAACCGAAGTAGAAGCCGGCACAATCCTGCGTTCCCATACCCTCTTGGAGTACGCCGAAGAAGCTGGTTTCAGCAAAGTCGACATTTTGCCGATAGAGCACGACTTCTGGCGTTTCTACCGCCTCAACCCCTGAGGCAAACCTGCCAAGAGCACCCCACGCAGAACAGCCCAGGTGTAGTTCACAGACACAACGAAGTGCACCAGGCTCCTCTCCGAAACTCGCCACAACAGACCTGACCTGCACGCAAAGACGAGGCCAGGGCTGACTCGCGCCAAATCTCATTATTTTTGCGCCGACCACTTTCGCACTGCACAAACTCTCTTCCGAAAACCAGGGTTTTCACCAGAAACTCTAAAAAAATTACACTGACAACGATAATATCAAACATTCGTCCTGCAACCACAAGGCCGATACCGCACAACAAACATGCTGGTAATCTATTGTTCTTGAGCTTTTCTCGTTTTCAAGACTCGCCATGTCGCGGGCAACAGTGCAACAAATATGCAAAAGTAGGGGACTTATGCTGTACGCAAAACTGACTTCCGTTGCAAAAAACCGCCTCGGCGTGGTGCGTTATTTTGGCAAAAGCTCACTCTCTTCCCTACTCAAGCCTTCTCCCCAAGAACGCCGGCTAAAACACTCCTTTGCCCATCAAGATCTGCAAGAAATCGTCTCGACTTCCTCCCTCGACCAGAAAAACCTCGTCGCATGTCGCAAAATCTACGAGGAGTACTTTGGCAAGGTCCCATCCGATGAATTCATTCTCAACACCCTGAAACACCGCAATATCGTCATGGTAGGAAACGGGGAGCTCCTCCTCAACCGCCTCTACCTTCTTATTGGGTATGTAAATCCCGTCCTAAAACAAACAGCAGAAAAAGTCGATCGATCCCACCTTTTTCGCCGCGTACGACTCGGGGTCTATGAACTGATCGGTATGGGAACCGAAACAGTGAACGCGCTGATGCTGGGGCTTGCCTGGGTGCAGATCTGTGAAGAAGGTGACGAACAGCTCGGCACCGGGCAATCACCAGACACACAAATCCCGAGCATCCACGCGGTGCGCTGAAACGGCCCAACAACGCCACTTTGCAGACGGCGAAAACACCTTTGGGACAGTTCTGTGCCGGGTTCGCTTGCCGGGCCCGCCGGCCGGGTTCGCTTGACCACCGAAAGAACCCCCACACTATCCCTTCGGAAAACGGGTCGGAACACGAGGTGCCGGCAACTCCAGCTCTGCCAGGATCTCCGCGGTGTGCTCACCCAAAAGAGGGGCACGATGCCGCACAGACCCCGGGGTCAGGGTGAGCTTCACCGGCACTCCGGCAACCACACCGGGACGGTCAACCCCGGGTTGTTCCAGCTCAACCAGCATTTCACGCGCCTGCACATGCGGGTCGGCAAAAATATCAACAACCGTATTCACAGGAGCAGCAGGCACCCGACCCCCGAGAACCGACATGGCTTGGGAGGTCGTGCGCACACCCGTCCAGGCACGCAGCATTGCCCGCACCTCATCTGCATTGCGCACCCTGTCAGGGTTCGTGAGAAATCGGGCGTCTTCTGCCAAGGCTGCCTGCCCAATCGCAACACAAAGACGCTGCCAGTGCCGGTCCGAGGGGGCAGCCACGATCACATGCCCATCAGAAGTCGGAAAAACCCCATAGGGACAAAAAAGCGGATGCGAGTTGCCCTGCGGGGCAGGCACTGTTCCCGTATAAGAATATTGGTAGACAATCCGGTCACACATCGAGAGAATTGCATCGTACATAGCCACGTCCACATATTGCCCCATTCCAGTCTGCTCAGCGTGCCGCAAGGCTGCCAAAATCCCCACGGTCACAAGCGCAGCCGGAAACAGGTCACCTATGCCGGGCCCGGCTTTCACGGGACGGCCAGGTCCCTCCCCTGTCATACTCATAAAACCGCCCATACCCTGGGCAATAATGTCGAATGCCGGCCAGTCCACATAGGGACTCTCACCGGTACGAGGATCGCCGAAACCACGAATCGAGGCATAGACAAGGGCAGGATTCTCCGCCGCCAGCGATTCATACGACAGACCAAAACGGTCCATCACTCCAGCGGAATAGTTCTCCACCAAGATGGCCGCGCTTTTCGTGAGAGCACGAAACTGCGCAAGCCCTTCGGACGTTTTCAGATCCAGCACAATACTGCGCTTGTTCCGATTCACACTTTGAAAATATCCACCGAACGGACGCTCCTCATCCTCCGGGAAAAAAGGACCATTTGCCCGCATCATGTCGCCCTGAGGTGATTCCACTTTCACCACGTCAGCCCCCAGGTCAGCGAGCAGCATCGTGCAATACGGGCCTGCCAGCACCTGTGTAAGATCGACAACACGCACACCCGACAAAGGCCCAGGCGGCAGTTCTTTCTTCTCCGACTCCAACCCTGGCTCCGACTCTGCGGCACCATCTCCACCTGTCACCGCCTCATCCCCAACCCTTTCGCCTCTCATCACACGCTCCATTCCATCCTCCTCAGAATTCCCACACAATAGGATCGCCAGAAACGTCGCGCCGAGGAAACGACCCGAGAAACTGCATTGCCTTATATCACCACAAAGACTCCAAGAAGTGGATAAAAAACCAGTAACTACTCACACGACATGCCGCGAAAAGTAGGAAAATCCAACCGCATGCCTCATTCCAAGAAAAGGATCGCGAGAAAAGACGGCAGCCCAAAAAGACACCCAAAAAAGCGAAAAAAGACCACAAATGAGAAACCAGCTAAAAAACCGGCCTCAGCCAATCTCTCAGCCCCGACCTCTCCAGGCAGACACGCAACCCGACCACTCAAACAACCTCGGGCGGACACGCAAGCTGCACAAGATCCCGCACTGAAGCGGCCTGCTCTATCTGAGCGACCGCTTCAACAAGCTGCTCTGCCCGTTCCGAGCCAACCACAGGACCCGCCAGGGAACGAAACTTCCCGACCAGCTTTTTCCACTGCAGATCGAGATGCTCTGCCGGAAGGCCCATTGCCCCGGACCCTGCGATTTCTCGGCCATCGCGCAAACGCGCGAGAACTGGAGTACCCACAGGGGATGTCCTTGTGTCAGTAATCACGCGCACTCGATCCCGCAAAGAGCACAATTCAGGATCGGCCATACGCGCGTCAGTGAAAACCCTGCGATCGCCGGTATCGTCACCCAAGAGGGCCATCGCCACTGTGGCACGCAGGCTGAATTTTCCTTCAAGACCAGTCACAGGACGCTCAATATTGCACACGTCAAGCGCACTGGAGTGCACGGTCACGTCGATCCCGTCTATTGCTTCTCGAATTTCCTTGGGCATCCCTGCGGTTTGGTCCCCCCCAAACTCCTGCAAAAGCAAGGAACGCACTACCAAGGCTCCCTCAATTGCGCCATGTGTGAGATGACAGGCTGCATGGTATTTAAACAGGGTATTGCGTATGAGGTATTGCCCGTCGAGAGAGGCAAGACGCACGGCATCAACAGAACCACCGGCATGCGTGGCAGCAAATCCTTGATGGGACTCCACAATACATGGATCGCTTGCAAAACCACCGGCCGCAAGCGTCGCAGACAAAAGCCCATTCATCGCGGCCTTGCCCGCATGAAAAGGTTTTGTCATTGTGCCAAAAGCCGATTTCAACCCCCCAGCTTGCACACCAGCCAGACCAAGAGCATGGCGCCATTGCTCCACACTGAGACCAAGCAGGGAAGCACACGCGGCAGCAGCCCCAAAAGTGCCCAGGGTGCCTGTCGCATGCCATCCCGCAAAATAGTGTCCGGGGTTTACCAGCACCCCCACAAGACATTCCGTCTCAACGCCCGCGACAAAAGCAGCAAGAAAATCCGCCCCCGAAGCATCTTCACGCTCCGCAAGCGCAAGCACTGCCGGCAGAACTGGCACAGAGGGATGCCCACTCATCGCCACATTGGTGTCGTCAAAATCAAGCGCGTGCGAAGTTGCACCGTTTACCAAGGCTGCCGTGAGAGCAGTCGCAGTATGGGGCGTCCCGAGAATATGGGCCTCTGTCGCCTGATCACGGGCCACAACCTCACGCGCCAGAATGCCCGAAAGCGGCTCCTCCACTCCCGCCAACGTCACACCCAACCAGTCGAGCAGACAATGGCGCGCCACCTCTGCGATCTCCTCGGGCAGGCTCCCAGGCAAGATCGCGTGCCCACGTTGCGCCAATAGTGCCGTCGCGCTCAAGTCCCCGTCTGCAGATTCCCCCGCAGGTTCTGCCTGTGGTTGCGGCGCACCCGGCATTCCTTCGGCCTGCGCACGGGACGCACCGGCAGCCGCAGCACCGGCTCTTCCCGCGTCTTTCCGAAAAGTTCCCTCTCCTGCAGCCTCAAGCATTGCATGCCCTCTCGTCCTGCCCCCTGATCGACGGATCCGCCCAACAAAAATCGTGAGAAAAATCATGACCCGAAACCGTCAAGAGGACTTTGCCCCAGACGATATGACAAAAAAACAATGTCGTGCTTCAAAAAGCCAGAAAGAAGAAATAAAAGAAACAATCCTACCGTTCTACTCTCGGCCTTTCTCCGTTACTGTGTACACGTGGGCGAACATTCCCACACAGCCACCCCAACAAGCACCCGCTTCACAGCACCAAAAACACACGTCCAGACCATACAAAAACGCAGATCTCGCACAGGGCCTCCCCACAGGGCCTACGCGAAAAACCGGCACACCGACCCCAATGATCCAGCCACACTCCAAGGAGACACTCCCATGCCGGTAGCACAAAACAGTTCCGTCCTCGAAAAGCCCGGTACCACTATTCCTGGCTTGCTCGCCTTTGCCGGTCTCGTCCTGCTCCTCATCCTCTCCCTCGCCGCCTTCATCACCGCAGAAAACGAAGCCGGTAACGTCGCGGGAGGAAACATCATCTCAGGGATTCTCCTCCTCACACTGGCGGGCATCGCCATGCCAGGCTTCTTCCTCGTACAACCCAATCAAACAAAAGTCCTGATTCTCTTTGGAAAGTATGTGGGAACCGTGAAAGAGCCCGGCTGGCACTGGGCAAATCCCTTCACCTCCACCGAACGACAAAAAGTATCCCTACGCATACAAAACTTTACAACGGAAATCTCAAAAGTGAACGACGCGGACGGCAATCCCATAGAAATCGCCGCAGTCATCGTCTGGCATGTCGAGGACACCGCCCGCGCGGTCTTTGAAGTCGAGGACTACCACGACTTCGTGCGAATCCAAAGCGAAACAGCCATCCGCCACCTGGGCACCCAATACCCCTACGAAGACCACACCGGAACAGCCGTCTCCCTGCGCGCCAACCCCGACGAAATCGCAACATCCCTCCACACCGAATTACAAAACCGCCTCACCGAAGCCGGCGTGAAAGTCGTCGAAACCCGCCTCACCCACCTGGCATACGCCACAGAAATCGCCGAAGCAATGCTCCGCCGGCAACAGGCATCTGCCATCATCGCCGCCCGACGCGCCATCGTCGAAGGCGCAGTCGGCATGGTCGAAGAAGCCCTCACAATGCTCAACACCAGAAATGTCGTCAACCTGAACGAAGAACAAAAAGCAGCCCTCGTCGCCAACCTGCTCGTCGTCCTCACAAGCGAACAACAAACACAACCAGTCCTCAACACCAGCGCCTAACCCCGCACCCCCCGGCACCTCCGCACCACCGCAGCAAACAGGGGCCTCGAACACGACCAGAACCCCATCCGCCCACACACACGACATTCCCGACAATAAAGCGTGACACTACCGGTGAGGCGTTTCAGGCGAAGCCCCTGAACATCATTCACATAGCCGGCAACAAACCGCTAACGTTCCGTTTGCCACAGGCAAACACAGGTGAGAACAAAAAGGTGTAGCCGTGGACAGTCTGACTGAACAATTAATAACGCTCATAGAAAACCCAGCCCTGATACAAGGGACTCTTTGGGCCCTCGAAGAAACCGCAGCCCACGCTCTCACCGAGTCCCTGACCGCTCTGCGAGAACGGGTAGGGAGAAAGAAGTGGAAGCAATCCCTCGAAGGGATCTGCAAAAAAGCAATCTCCACGACGGTCGAGGAACTCGGCCAGAACCTCTCCCGCACGGAAAAAAAACGCGCCGAAGAACAATTGAAGACATTGTTCTCTCAGAACAAAACCCTGATCCACATTTTCCAAACCGGAAAAGCCCCAGACGGAACAGACCTCTCCGGCATCAGTATCAACCCTGTCCAAGCCGCACAGACCTTCACTGCGAAACTTCTCGAACATACAGCAGGCGAAACCCCACACCAGCAGCGACACCTTGCCGTCAGTGAACGAACACTCGCCAACACCACCAACATCAAACACAGAACCGAACGGATCGAAAACACCACCGAACAGACCAGTGCCGATGTCAAAGACATCAAAGAGAGTCTTGAGCGCCTGCCAGAACAAAAAACCGAACGGTCCTCCGAACCCGCCCGAGCCTGGAACATCCCACGCGATAAAAACCC
>Ga0209344_10000781_pt1 | contig 49125 bp, 36 predicted proteins | sample Cruoilmetagenom6_FD_187293 | JGI IMG/M metagenome (GOLD analysis project Ga0209344, IMG submission 187293) | Oil polluted marine microbial communities from Coal Oil Point, Santa Barbara, California, USA - Santa Barbara Oil Seep Sample 6 (SPAdes)... | ecosystem: Environmental > Aquatic > Marine... | reverse complement strand
ACGTGTTCTGGTTTGTTTGGTATCGTGTAAAACGGTCTCAAGCTGATCTAACAACATACGTCGATGACGCTCACTCCCTTTAGCCGGCGCAAAATAACTTGTCTTTTCTGCATAAACACTCAAGCCATAAGCATCGCGCTGCCGTTTTAAGATCTCTAAAAGCGCTGCGGCAGCAATCACCGAAAAACCAACCTTATTTAGTTGATTCAAATTGACGTTTTTAACCTGCGGATAATGCATAGAAGAAGAGTTGTCAATAATAATATGACTTCTCAAATTGGTTTCTTCTTCATAGCGCTTCACAAATAACTTATCGGTCTTTGCATATAACTTCCAATCGATATGTCGAGTACTCTCCCCTTTATTGTACAGGCGATGCTCGGCAAACTCAACCGAGAATCCGTGAAAGGGACTCTTGTGTAAACCCGTGATAAAGCCTTCAACCACTTGTGTAGCTAATAGGTCTAAACTTTTTATAGCATCAATATTTTTTACTTCGTTAATTGCCATGTTCCAAAGATAGTTAAATGAAATTCATCTTAATATTCAAACCGATAGAATAAATATTATTCACCTAAAGTTCAGCCCCAACCTACCACTCCTTGGCCATCACCAAGCCACAAAAAAAGCCCATTCCTTTTCAGAAATGAGCCTTTGTGTTTAAATTGGATCTCTTATACTAAAGCATCAAGCTTTTCTGCATAAGTTGCTTTTGGCGCAACACCAACTTGTTTATCTACCACTTCACCGTTTTTGAAAATCAAAACGGTTGGGATATTTCTAACTCCGTATTTAGCAGCGAATTCTTGATTTGCATCAACATCTAACTTCCCTACAACAGCTTTACCGTCATAATCTGCATTCAATTCTTCAACGGTAGGCGCTAACATTCTACAAGGTCCACACCATGCAGCCCAAAAGTCTACTAATACTGGTTTGTCTGATTTCAACACTACCTCTTCGAAAGTAGCATCTGTTATTTCTAATGCCATATTATTTATTTTAACTATTATACATTTCTACTACAAAAGTACACAAATTAATTGCCAAACGCCAACCCCTTGGATTACTTTTGTCTATAGTCATATTAAATTTTACTATCTCCCTTTTGTTAAAAAATTGCTTCTGCTACAGCGCGAATATTGGATGATCTTCCCATAGAGTAATAATGCAATACCGGCACCTTGGCTTTAATTAACTCTTTGCTCTGCGCTATACACCACTCAATACCTACCTGACGCACTGCTGCATTGTCTTTACACTTCACTACAGACATTATCAATTCATCTGGTAAATCAACCTTAAAACGATGTGGAATCTGATTGAGTTGCTTCTTCGTAGCAAGGGGTTTTAACCCTGGAATAATAGGAACTGTAATGCCCTCACTCCTACATTTATCAACAAATTCAAAATACTTTTGATTATCAAAAAACATTTGTGTGACAATATAGGTTGCACCAGCCTTAATCTTTTTCTTTAAAAAGTGAATGTCAGAATCTAAGCTAGGCGCTTCCATATGTTTTTCTGGATAGCCCGCTACCCCAATACAGAAATCGGTTTTAGAGGAATTTTGTAATTCAGGATCTAAATACTGTCCTTCATTTAAAAGTCGTACTTGTTCTACTAGATCAGTTGCATAGTGATTTCCTTCTTTCTCTGGTTTAAAATAGGTTTCACTTTTTACGGCATCTCCTCGTAAGGCCATTACATTTTGTATCCCTAAAAAATCAAGATCAATTAAAAAATTCTCGGTATCTTCTTTAGTAAATCCTCCACATAAAATATGTGGAATAGCATCTACCTGGTATTTATTTTGAATAGCCGCACATATTCCCACTGTTCCCGGTCGTTTCTTCACCACCTGTTTTTGAAGAAATCCGTTGTCTAATTCCCTAAAGACATATTCTTCACGGTGATAAGTGACATCTATAAAAGGCGGGTTAAAATCCATTAAAGGGTCAATATTATCAAAGATAGATTTAATATCTTGACCTTTTAATGGTGGTAATATCTCAAAAGAAAATTGTGTTTTTCCCTTTGCTTTGGTTAAATGTTCTGTTACTTTCATTGTTTTTTATTGTCGAATCTTATGCAATCAAGGTTAAAACCCTTGGTTAAAATTTTGTTGATGCTACGTATCAATATTATTACGTTAATTGTCTTATTTTTTAAATGTTTTAAACGTATAACGTATCATTTATGGAAACGTTATAACCTTGCCTAAATATTTTATCGATGTTACGCGCCTGTTATCAAGGGTTAAAACCCTTGCCTAACAATTTGGTCGATGCTATGCATCTATTTTATAACGTTAATCATCTATTTTTTAAATGTTTTAAACGTATAACGTATCATTTATGGAAACGTTATAACCTTGGCTAACAATTTGGTCGATGCTATGCATCTATTTTATAACGTTAATCATCTATTTTTTAAATGTTCGGTTACTTTCATTGATTCATTATATTTTTTTTGGAGACGTTGCAGTGCAACGTCTCTACGATGATTTCCTATTCTGACAAATTGGGGCTTAGCCATTTTCGTGCTAATTCTAATTCAATACCGCGTCGTTTGGCATACTCTTTTAATTGATCTTCTTGAATTTTCCCTAAGCCAAAATACTTGGCTTCTGGGTTAGCAAAATAGTACCCCGAAACACTCGAGGATGGCCACATGGCAAGACTATCTGTTAATTCTACTCCAATATTTTCTTTGACTTGAAGCAGTTCCCAAATGGTTTTTTTCTCGAGATGATCCGGACAGGCAGGGTAACCAGGTGCCGGACGAATACCGGCGTACTCTTCCTTAATCATCGCCTCATTGTCTAAGGTTTCATCGGGCGCATAGCCCCAATAATTAGTACGCACTTCATGGTGTAAATATTCTGCAAAAGCTTCAGCTAATCGATCGGCCAAGGCTTTAACCATAATCGAATTATAATCGTCATGGTCAGCTTTATACTGCTCAGCGAGTTCGTCTGCGCCAAAACCAGTACTCACACAAAAACATCCTATATAATCTGTTTTATTTACATGTTTTGGTATAATAAAATCAGCCAGCGCAAAATTCGGCACACCTGCTCGTTTTTCTAGTTGTTGGCGCAAGGTGAGAAAATTCACCTGTTTTCCATTGTAGTGTACTTCAATATCATCGCCTACGGCATTGGCCTCAAAAAGACCAAAGATTCCCTTCGCTTTAAATAATTTCTTATGGACTATTTCATCGAGTAAGCGCTTTGCATCTGCAAATAATTCTGTGGCTTGCGCTCCAACGACCTCATCGGTTAAAATATCTGGATATTTCCCATGAAGCTCCCAACTTCTAAAAAAAGGAGACCAATCTATATAATCAATTAATACATTAATATCGAGATCATCAATCACATGAATTCCCAATTGTGAAGGTTTGATCGGTGAAAATGCAGTCCAATCTAATTTAAACTGTCTTTTACGCGCCTCCTCAATATTAATTAAGGCCTTCTTTTTAGCTCTAGATAAAAATTGCGTTCTAAACTTATCGTATTCTTCACGGATTTGTGATTTATAGTCGTGGCGCTTATCATTGAGTAAATTCCCAACCACTGTTACTGCTCTTGAGGCATCATTAACGTGTACCACTGAATGGTAATGTGGGGCAACTTTCACCGCAGAATGTGCTCGGGAGGTGGTTGCCCCTCCAATCATTAAAGGAATGGTGAATTCCTTTTTCTCTAATTCCTTCGCCACATGCACCATCTCATCTAAAGAAGGTGTAATCAACCCACTTAAGCCAATAACATCTACTTTTTCTTCAATAGCTGTGGCAATAATTTTTTCGGGTGGCACCATGACACCCAAATCAACAATTTCATAATTATTACAGGCCAGCACCACCGCTACAATATTTTTACCAATATCATGCACATCTCCTTTTACCGTTGCCATCAATACTTTTCCTGCTGCCTCTCTTGGGCCATCCCCTTTTGAGGCTTCAATAAAAGGCTCTAAATAGGCGACTGCTTTTTTCATAACTCTAGCCGATTTTACCACTTGAGGTAAAAACATTTTACCACTTCCAAACAAATCCCCAACCACATTCATTCCAATCATCAAATGTCCTTCAATAACTTCAATAGGCTTTTCTGCCGCGGCGCGAGCCTCCTCAACATCTTCAACTATAAAAGCATCAATCCCTTTAACTAAGGCATGGGTGATTCGATCTTGCAAAGGATCATTTCGCCATAATAGCTTTGTGGTATCATCTTCCTTTTTTACCCCAACTACCGTTTCAGCAAAGTCAAGTAAGCGTTCGGTAGCATCCGCTCTTCGATCTAACAGCACATCTTCTACCCGCTCTAATAGATCCTTAGGAATTTCATCGTATACTTCTAACATGGTAGGATTGACAATGCCCATGGTCATCCCATGCTGAATTGCATGATACAAAAATGAAGAGTGCATGGCCTCGCGTACCGGATTATTTCCTCGAAACGAAAAGGACACATTACTTACCCCGCCACTAACATTTACATAAGGTAGATTTTCTCTAATCCATTTAGTCGCTCTAAAAAAATCGAGGGCATTTTTTCGATGCTCTTCCATCCCGGTGGCAACCGGAAAAATATTGGGATCAAAGATGATATCTTGCGGTGGAAAACCAACTTTATCAACCAGTACACGATAGGATCGTTCACAGATTTCAATGCGGCGTTCATAATTATCTGCTTGCCCATCTTCATCAAATGCCATAACAATGACGGCAGCCCCATAGCGCTTAACTAAGGTGGCTTGACGAATAAATTCCTCTTCTCCTTCTTTTAAACTGATTGAATTAACAATACACTTTCCTTGCACCACTTGAAGTCCCGCCTCAATGATATTCCATTTTGAACTGTCAATCATGATAGGAACACGTGCAATATCAGGTTCAGCTGCAATCAGATTTAAAAAGTTAACCATCGCCTCTACTCCGTCAAGCATTCCTTCATCCATGTTCACATCAATAATCTGTGCGCCTCCTTCTACTTGGTCTCTTGCCACGTCTAAAGCCTCTTCAAATTTTTCTTCTTTGATTAAACGTAGAAATTTTTTAGATCCCGTTACATTGGTTCGTTCACCTACATTGACAAAGTTGGTATTGGGACCCACAACCAGGGGCTCCAATCCTGCCAAGGTTAAATAGTTCGTTTTATTATCCATGGGTTTGCGTCGTTATTTTTCGAGGGGTATAGTTGCCTGCAACTTTTGCAATGGCTTGGATATGGTCAGGATTTGTTCCACAGCATCCACCAATAATATTCACTAAATTATCTTTTAGATACGATTCAATTAAATCGCTCATTTCTGCTGCCGTCTGATCGTATTCTCCAAAGGCATTAGGCAATCCTGCATTGGGATGTGCCGACGTAAAAAAATCTGTTTGTGAAGATAAACGTTGTAAATACGGTTGTAATTGATCCGCACCAAGCGCACAGTTAAACCCAACGCTCAACAGCGGCATATGACTAATAGAAATTAAAAATGCCTCTACCGTTTGCCCAGATAAGGTTCTCCCAGAAGCGTCTGTAATGGTTCCAGACACCATAATAGGCAGGTGCATCTCTCGTTCTGCAAACACCTCGTCAATGGCAAACAAGGCTGCTTTTGCATTAAGGGTATCAAATATAGTCTCTACCAATAAAAGATCTACCCCTCCATCAATTAATCCCTCTACTTGTTGTTTATAAGCAAGGCGTAAATCTTGAAAGGTAATTGCTCTAAATGCTGGGTTATTTACATCAGGAGACATCGATGCCGTACGGTTGGTAGGCCCAATAGATCCTGCCACAAATCGCGGCTTATGCGGTTCTTTTGCGGTAAATTCATCCGCTACTTCACGTGCTAATTTTGCAGAGACCACATTGAGTTCGGTAACCAAATCTTCCATGTTGTAATCTGCCATGGCGATGGTGGTTCCTGAAAAGGTATTGGTTTCTACAATATCTGCACCAGCTTCAAAATACTTGGCATGAATGGTTTTAATGGCTTCTGGTTGGGTTAAGGACAACAAATCATTGTTTCCTTGAAGGGGAATGGGATAGTCTTTAAAACGTTCTCCTCTAAAATCTTCTTCTGTAAACTTATAACGTTGCAACATGGTTCCCATGGCGCCGTCAAGTACAAGAATTCTTTCTGTTAAAAGTTGATCTATTTTCTTTTTCATCAATTTAAGTTGATTTCACTTTATGATATGCAGGCAAGAAAACAGACGAATTCGAATGAACTCTGGAGTTATCTATCCGACAATGCGGTAGAATTTAGCACCTTCATTTTAATGATTTTGGTTTCACTAAAAAGGGTTGCTAAGGCTTCAATGGGTCTAATCCCTCTGCCTTTCTTGATAACATAAATAAAGAATGAACTAATTATGGTACAAAGCAAAGAATTTTTTGGGAGAAAACCATATAAATTATACGATATCTTTAAATTACCCTTCGCACCAAACCCCACAATCTCCCTAAATTTTAGCCAAAGCCTGTTGTAAATCATTAATAATATCATCTGGATGTTCTAAGCCCACTGACACGCGTACTAAACCATCAGAGATACCAACGGCCAAACGATCTTGTTCAGGTAATTTACTATGGGTTGTTGAAGCTGGATGGGTGACAATGGTTTTAGTATCGCCTAAATTAGCAGAAAGCGAACAGCACGTTAAGGCGTTTAAAAAATTCTGCCCTGCTTTAATCCCTCCGTTTACTTGAAATGCAATAATATTACCCCCTGCTTTCATTTGTTTTATAGCAATTTCATACTGTGGGTGTGACCGTAAAAACGGGTATTTCACCCAGTCTACGGCAGCATGACCTTCTAAAAATTCTGCTACCGTAATGGCATTCTCACAATGCCGATCTACGCGTACTGCCAAGGTTTCTAAACTTTTTGACAGCACCCATGCATTAAATGGAGATAGCGCAGGGCCAGTATTGCGAGAGAATAAATAGATTGTTCTGATTAAATCGGCTGCCCCCACGGTAACCCCTCCTAACACCCTTCCTTGTCCGTCCATTAATTTAGTGGCCGAGTGAATAACTAAATCAGCGCCAAATTGAATAGGCTGTTGCAAATACGGCGTTGCAAAACAATTATCAATAACCAATAGTAGTCCGTGTTTTTTAGCAAAATCTCCCAATCGCTGGAGGTCTAAAATTTCAACGCCGGGGTTGGTTGGACTCTCTGCATATATAATCTTGGTAGTAGGTTGGACCAAATCTTCCAATTGATCAAGACCGTCACTATTAAAAAAACTGGTTTTAATATTCCACTTCGGTAAAAATGTAGTGAACAAGGTATGGCTCGACCCAAAGATAGCGCGTGCTGACAGCACGTGGTCTCCACTATTCAACAATGCGGCTAGGGTAGAAAATACGGCAGACATTCCGGTTGCAAAGGCATACCCTGCTTCTGCCCCTTCCATTTTACAGACCTTTTCTACAAACTCACTTGTATTTGGATTGGTAAATCGGCTGTAAATATTGCGCTCTTTTTCCTCGGCAAAAGAGGCCCGCATTTCTTCGGCATCATCAAACGTAAAACCTGAGGTGAGGTAAAGCGGAGTTGAATGCTCTGCGTATTGACTTCGGTCTAATTGTGTTCTAATGGCCGCTGTTTCAAAATGGGTTGATTGATCTTGTTTTTTCATGAGTTTAGTTATTCTGTTAAACGTAAAATATCGCCAAACACCCCACGAGCAGTGACTTCTGCTCCAGCTCCGGCCCCTTGAATAACAATGGGCCGATCACCATAAGATTGGGTGTAAATTTCAAAAATTGAGTCGCTGCCTTTGACTTGACCAATCGGGCTATCAGCTGGCACGGAGCATAACTTCACATCCATTACAGCGCCGTCATCTTGGCTTAAATCACCGTGTAAATCACCAATATATCGCAAGACTTGATTGGGTTGTTGCTCCATTTTGATGTTGTCATAGATGGGGTCTAAGGCAGTCAATTGTGCCTTAAAGTCAACTTCTGACAGCGTTCGTAACGGTGCGGGAATTAAATTATCTATTGAAATATCGTCAATTTCATTCTTTAAATCTAATTCTCGGGCCAAAATCAATAGTTTTCTAGCCACGTCATTTCCACAGAGATCTTCACGTGGGTCGGGCTCGGTATACCCGGCCTTCATGGCTTGAGAAAGAATTTGACTAAACGGTTTCTCTTCCATCGAAAAATGATTGAATAAAAAGCTCAAAGAACCTGAAAATACTCCACGTATTCTGGTAATGTTTTCTCCAGAAAGGTGCAATAACTTAATGGTATCTATCAATGGTAAACCGGCCCCTACGTTAGTTTCATATAAGTATTTTTTGGTGTGAAGACTGAGTTTTGCTCTCAAATTTTCATAAAAATCAAGGCCAATAGTATTGGCTATTTTATTAGAAGAAACTAAATCAAAACCGTTTTCAACCAGGGTTGTATACGAATGAACAAACTCATGACTGGCCGTATTATCAACCGCTATTAAATTTTCTAAATGATGTTCTTTAGCGAAGTGAATAAGGTCTGTTAGGGTATATGTTTGCCCTTTATCAGTTAAATTTTGCGCCCAATACTGATCAATGCCTTTGGCATTTAAGTAGACCTTTTTAGAATTTGCCACGGCAAAAACATTCAGTTTTACGCCTTTTCGCTTTTCAATTTCAGCTTTAGAACTCACCATTTGATCAAGCAAGGTTCCCCCAACCAATCCATGTCCGAACACAGCAATATTAATGTGTTTTGCAATACCAAAAATTTCACTGTGAATCACATTAATCGCTTTATGAAGGTCGGTTTTTCGTACTACAATGCTGATATTTTTACCGGTAACTGTATTGTTAAATAACAGCGGAATTATTTGATTTTCGATCAGCGCCGAATACGGCTTATGAAACTCCCCCAGGTCAAGTCCCACCATAGAAATGGCCGCTAACTGATCTACCTCCGTGATACTATGTACGTCATGCGTATAAAAATCATGTTCAAACTCGCGTTTTAACGCTTTAATTGCGCGCTTTGCCTGATCTGCATCCACAATAAGGCCGATTCCCCGTTCTGAAGATCCTTGAGAAATTATACTAACACTAATATCTTGTACACTAAGGGCTTTAAAAATTCGGGCATCTACTCCACTTTTTCCAAGCAACCCTCTTCCTTCAACGTTTATTAAACTAATACGGTCAAGTACTGACAGTGATTTCACCCCTTTTTGGGAGGGATTCGCGGTAATTAACGTACCTTGATCATTGGGATTAAAGGTGTTTAAAATACGCAGGTTAATATTTTTTTCAATGAGTGGAATAATGGTTTTAGCGTGTAAAACCGTAGTACCAAAGTTGGCTAATTCATTGGCCTCTTCAAATGATAATTCTGTGATTTTTTTCGCATCCAAGACCCAATCTGGGTTCGCGGTGTAAATACCATTGACATGGGTAAAATTCTGTAATTCTGACGCATTGAGATAATTAGCCAGTAAGGAGGCTGTATAATTACTACCGTTTCGTCCAAGCGTAGTGGTTTCATTTTGATTATTTGACCCAATAAAGCCTGTTACTATAGCCAAACTGTTAAGTTCTGCAAGGGCCGCGGTAACATTTGCCTTAGATAAAGCGTGTATGGGCTGCGCATTTCCATAGTTTTCGTCTGTCTTGATTAAATTTCGAGCATCAATAGCCGTGGCGTCAATATTGGTGTTGGTCAAGGCATGAGCAACTAATTTTGCCGCAAGTAATTCTCCCTGTGCCATGAGCTTATCGGTTATTTTTTGACTACAGTCTTTCAATAAGGCAACCCCCGAAAGCAACTGATCAATCATTGCAAATTCTGCATCAAAATTAATTGTGGAATACCCTGCATATTGGTACGCTTTTAGGGCCGCTAATGCGGTGTGATAATCTTCCCCTTTTTGTGCCATATCGGCTAATTTTTCGAGTTCATCGGTCGTATTTCCACGGGCAGACACTACTACTACCATTTTTTCATTAGCGGCACTTTTTTCTGTGAGAATATCTACTACTCGTGTAATTCCTTTACCATTAGCAAGTGACTTTCCTCCAAACTTCAACACCACTATTCCACGTTTATCTTGTGGTTTAAAAATAGGAGCCACCATTTTTTCTAACTGATCAAATTCAATTAAAAATGCATCATGACCGTGTACTGAATTAATTTCATCATAACTCACATTTGGATGGGTTAAGCTCATCACGCGCTGTGTTTCTCGATTTTCTTCGGCGGTAAAAAACAAATCAGAATCCACTGCAACAATATGGATATTTGAGCTAATAGTTTCCAATACATTGTTCGACCTACCTTTGGTTATATCAATGGTCTTTAGCAATTGATTCATTAATTTATAAGCCGATAATTGAAAGCGTTCTTCCAATTTATTACCGTGGTGTAACAACCAGCTTTCTACATTAAATAAGTTATTGTTTTCATTAACCGAGCGTTGAAAACGCGCTTTAAATGATGCGGGGGTACGATAGCACAACATGGCATGCATCCGAGCATCGTGCAAAGGCTTCGACGAATTGGTTAAGAATTGTTCTTGTATTTGACAATTTGCAATCAGCCAATCGGTTGATTTCCAATCCGATGCTATGATTAACAAATGCGTACAAAGCGCTGGCGCAATGGCCGCCATTTCCCAGGCAATTCCGCCTCCTAACGATCCTCCTACTAAGGCGTAGAGTTTAGGTATTTTAAGTTGCTGAAGTCCTTTTATAAAAATATGTGCCATATCACGTGCCACAAAATCTTTATAATTTTCAAGAAGAAAGCCATCATACCCATTACCCGGAATATTAAAGGCTAAGATGGTATAGGTATCGGTATCGATGACCTTTCCTTTACCACAGAGGTCAGTCCACCACCCCCCTTCGCCGGCCACATTACTATTGCCCGTTAAGGCGTGATTAATCAGCACAATGGGAGCTGAATGTAGCGGTCTTCCAAAAAGTTGGTAAGACAAAGACAGGTTTACTGAGGTACCGTTCAGGGTTTGGTATTGTTTTATTTCTATGAAATTAAGTTTGTTCATTACAATTAATGTATAGCGTTGATGTGTTATTTTTTTTGGCCTAATTCAGTGCACTAGCACCAAAAAGCCGAGCCAAGTTTCTACGTGTATTTATGCCTTTTGCCGATTTTTAATGAAGGCAAAAACATGGGCTAAATCAGCTTTTAAATCCGCTACATCTTCTAAGCCTACGGATAATCGAATTAAATCAGCCGACACTCCGCTAGCGGCTTGATCAGCTTCTGACAATTGTTGATGGGTTGTGCTTGCCGGATGAATGATCAGTGATTTTGAATCACCTATATTGGCAAGAAGTGAAAAATACGCGGTTTTATCGGCAATTATTTTTGCTGCTTCAAATCCACCATTTGCACCAAAAGTGACTAATCCACTCTGGCCATCTGGCAAATATTTATTAGCTAAGCTGTGGTATTTATTAGAACGTAAGCCAGGATAATTCACCCAGGCTACCTCATCCTGTTCTTGTAACCAAGTGGCTAGGGCAAGTGCATTTTCACTGTGTTTTTTAATTCGAATGGACAAGGTTTCAAGTCCTTGAATAATCTGAAAGGCGTTAAACGGACTTAAAGCGGCACCAAAATCGCGCAATCCTTCGATGCGAATTTTAGCGATAAAAGCGGCGGGGCCTAGAACATCGTGATATACCAACCCGTGATAGCCGGCAGAAGGTTCAGTAAATTCTGGAAATTTCCCATTAGCCCAATCAAATTTTCCTGCATCAATAATTGCCCCTCCTAGGGAAGTTCCGTTTCCACTGATATATTTCGTTAAAGAATGAATTACAATATCTGCACCGTGATCTATTGGATTTAACAAAATTGGCGTGGCCACAGTATTATCTACAATAAATGGCAGTTTTGCCTTTTTGGCTTGCGCCGAAATTAGCCGTAGATCAAGTACGTCTAATTTTGGATTCCCCAACGATTCTACAAAAATGGCTCGGGTGTTTTCTTGTACGGCATTGGTGATTGCTTCAGGCTGACTAGCATCTACGAACGTAGTGGTAATACCCAAACGCGGCAAGGTTACTTTTAACAAATTAAAGGTTCCGCCATAGAGACTACTTGAGGCTACAATATGATCACCACTGCGCAATAAGGTTAGCAAGGTTGTGCTAATCGCAGCAGTACCCGAGGCAGTTACCACGGCTCCAATACCCCCTTCTAAGGCCGCTAGGCGCTTTTCAAGGATATCATTGGTAGGGTTGTTTAATCGGGTATAAATAAAGCCCGGTTTTGACAAGTTAAAGACACTAGCTGCATGATCTGAATCAGGAAACACATAACTAGAAGTTTGAAAAATAGGAACAGCTCTGGTTCCTGCGGTGGTGGTCACGTCGTGACCTGCATGCAACGCTTTGGTTGCCAAATTTTTTGTACTCATTTTCTTTACTTTTTAAAAATTAATAAAAAAGCCAAATGCACTGCAAACAGTGTACTTACAAGAAAAAAGTTATAAAGAGATCCATAAAAATTACCAGATGGTAATTTTGTCTGAGTTATCTATCCAAAAAGTACGGGTACTTTTATAAGGTAGAATGTAGCACCTTCTTTAACCTATTAGGGAGTAAAGGGTTGCTAAGGCGTCATTGGGTCTAATCCCTCGGCCTTTCTTGATAACATTTTCAATAAGTAATTGAACTTACGCTGCAAATATTGTAAAAGAAATTGGTCTTATGCAAGTAATTTTAGAAGAAAATTTATTTTTATGTAAAAACAATGGTTAAAGTCGCTCGGTGAATTAGATTAGAGACCACCACCCATGAAACGTTAAAAATTTCCCTTTTATTTTTTCTACGTTAATAATAAGTGTACTTTTGTCGCGTTAAAATTGAGGACAAATTTGAACTGATTGCAACCTCATTAACTGTATCACAGTTAAAAAAATGCTAAAGCAGTATTCCTCCTTTAGCCTTTGCAATCAACTTTTAATACTTAAATCCATTATATGGCCTATTTATTTACGTCTGAAAGTGTCTCTGAAGGGCATCCAGATAAGGTAGCAGATCAAATATCTGACGCATTAATTGATAATTTTTTAGCCTTTGACCCAGAATCAAAAGTGGCATGTGAAACCTTAGTCACCACAGGACAGGTAATCCTTGCCGGAGAAGTGAAATCGAGTACCTATCTCGATGTTCAAAAAATTGCACGCGAGGTAATTAACAAAATTGGCTATACCAAAAGTGAATATATGTTTGACGGAAACTCCTGTGGGGTTATGTCTGCTATACATGAACAATCTGAAGATATAAATCGCGGAGTTGATAGAGCAACCAAAGAAGAGCAGGGAGCAGGAGATCAAGGAATGATGTTTGGGTATGCTACCAACGAAACCGAAAATTATATGCCCTTGGCATTAGATTTATCTCATCTTATCTTAAAAGAGTTAGCGGAATTACGACGTGAAAATGATGTTATTTCCTATTTACGTCCTGACGCTAAAAGCCAAGTAACTATAGAATACAGCGATGATAATGTACCTCAACGTATTGAGGCTATTGTAATTTCTACACAGCATGATGACTTTGGCAGTGACGAGGGTATGCTAGCAAAAATCCGAAAGGATTTAGTAGATATTTTAATTCCTCGAGTAAAAGCGCAGTTACCTACTGAAATCAGGGCTTTATTTAATGATGATATTAAATACCATATAAATCCAACCGGGAAATTTGTGATTGGTGGCCCTCATGGAGATACCGGCCTAACGGGTAGAAAAATTATTGTAGATACCTATGGTGGAAAAGGAGCTCACGGTGGAGGTGCTTTTTCAGGAAAAGATCCCAGTAAGGTTGACCGTAGTGCCGCTTATGCTACAAGACACGTAGCTAAAAATTTAGTGGCTGCCGGGGTTGCTGATGAATTATTAGTACAAGTCTCTTATGCTATTGGCGTTGTAGAACCGATGGGTGTTTTTGTAGATACGTATGGAACTGCTAAGGTCAATTTAACAGACGGAGAGATTGCAAAAAAAGTTACAGCGTTATTTGACATGCGTCCTTCAGCTATTGAAAACAGATTGAAATTACGTCAACCAATGTACAGCGAAACAGCTGCTTATGGACATATGGGAAGAAAAAATGAAATAGTTCAAAAAACGTTCGACTTGCCTAATAGTGAGTCAAAAACGATGGATGTTGAATTATTTACCTGGGAAAAACTAGACTATGTTGATCAGGTAAAGGCAGCTTTTGGACTATAAATTTCAATTGAAAAGCACCAAATTACAACGACTAAAAACAAGCGTGCAAAAAGAATCTGTGTAGGAAAACAAAATTCAATCAAAAATAATTGAATTCTGATTTGAAAGTGATTTTTGCAAATTGACATTTGTTTGTGATTTGTTATTTAGCCATTGTAAGTATTAAAACAAAAATCCCGCCAATTGGCGGGATTTTTCATGCATTATTTAAGGCAACTATTTAAAGCTTCTAGGTTAAACGCTGATGTTTGGCTGCCAACAAATAGGTAGGAAATACTTCCGCTTGCACAAAAAATTCCCCGTGCTTGATATTGAGCTACTGACCAATCGCGTACATATTATATTTCAGATGATCCAACCAATCGGGGTTGAATCACCTATATCATTTGGTACGCCCAATACGCTAATTGAGCAATTTCATTTGCCTCTTTCGTTATATTAGCTATGATTGGGTCTAGTTTTAAGCAAAACTAAGGGTACAAATAAAATTAAAAGTATGGTAATGGTTTTCCAAACGTATACAGCTTAAGAAATTGATATATAGTAAGCTCTAATATTTAATCCTATGTTAGAAAATAAAAAAGTCCGCAAATGCGGACTTTTTTATGCTAACAAAACAGTTAATTATAACGAGTATCTCACTCTTAAGGTAACAAATCTTGGTTGGATAAAATTCTCTGTATAACTTACATAGTAATCTGCAATTCTACTTCTCAATTCAGTACCTGCATTTAACAAGTTAGATCCTTTTAACTCAAATTCCCACTTACTGTCTTGATTTTTTCGATACGCCAATGTCATATCCAAAGAACGGTTAATGTTTAAGGTTGATTCTTCATTTTTATTTACACTATAGGTAAAGTTTGTTTCAAAGGTCAATACCTTAAAAATAAGTGCATCAAAATTAATGCGAGGTGAATGTGTATATAATTTACTTCTAGAATCTCCCTGATCAGCATCTTGGATAGAATAATTGTACGATAAATTAAAATTGGGGGCATCTCTAAAGTTCGAATTCATACCAATATTATAACCATAAGTGTAATTCTCATTTATAGAAGTTCTACCATTAATAATCTGATTAAATTTATTATAACTCAAATTTCCACCTAAAGAAGCTCTTAATTTTCCAAATGCACGTTGAAAACGTCCACTTCCGCTTGCACTCTCATCGGCAAAATCTGAATTAAATGGTGTAGAAATCCGAACTACACTACCCGGTGCAAAGGTTGCAGAATTTCTAATTTGATTCACGTTTTTACTATACGAAATATTTGCATTCATATTGGTATAGTTAAACATATTAAAGCTCTGATAACGCAATGAAGCTCTATGCTGTAATGAGTTTTCTAGATCAGGTACCCCAGCAGAATAACTGTTATAACTGCTTAGCATTAAGCCTTGAGCAATTTTAGTAACATCCGTAAATTGAGTTGTCATTGCATAATTTACCGTGATACTTTCACTTTTCTTCAAGTCAATTCGTGCATTAAATTTAGGTAAAAGTCTAAAGAAATTATCTTTATAATTTCCGGTAAGTTGATCACTTTTTGTTCCATAAGCATGGGCAGTGAAACCTGGTGATACGGTAAATATTCCTGACTTAAACCGGTATTCAAATCCAAGATAGGCATCAGAAAATGTATAATCTACGTCGTTTCCATTGGTTTGCCCTGCAATATTAGACACGGGGTCTAATTGACTTCCATTATCTAAGAACTGAAAAATATTAGAATTAAATTTTTGATTGCTATAGATCATTCCAAGTGATAAGTTAATATTACTTTTAGTACTAAGGATATTCCAATAATCAAGTTTAGTATCTAACTGATTTGACTTTATTCGCTTATCTTGGTTAATATTATAGGCGTTTTGCAAGGTGTCTAAACCGATGTCATACGCTGTCTGATTAAAGGTGGGATCAGACAATATAGCATTATAAAAAGGGTCTTCATCTTGCAACAGGTGCTGACCAGTAAAAGCAAATATATTTGTTGCGTTTAGGGTGTAGTAATAATTCAAATTTTGACTAACACTATAAGGTGTTGATCCTTCAAGTTCAACAACATCCCCACTAACACTAGATAATACGTTTTGATTTTGTTGCTCATCTGAGATACGTCCAACTATTTGGTAATCTAATTGATTACTAGTATTAGGAACATATTTAGTCTTAAATTTAGCCATCCCTAAATCACTAGCTTGATGTGTTTTTGATTCTTTATCTTCGTCAGGAAGGTTTAACGAAGCATCAGTATATTGAATTGAGTTATTCTCTCTCATATCTGTTCTGTTTCCAGAATAGATGGTGAAACCACTAAAATCTAATCCTTTTTTAGGTGAATGATTAAAGTTTAAGGCGCCTAATTTAGAAACGATGTTGTCAACTCGGTCACTCTGACTTGTAATTAAACCGATATCATTAGACCCTAAATTAATGCTTGTACCACTTGATTGACTTGGTGCTCTAAAACCACCTGTACCAAAATTAAAATAGTCTCTACGTGAAAAGGCTACCTCACCCATATTGTTTAGATCACCAATAAAGTTGACACTAGTTTTTGGACTGTAATAAAAGAGTTTAGGTTGTACTAAATACAACGGATCTCCTTCTGCATTACCCGCACCCGCCGTAACATTACCAAACCAGAATTTATCTTTTCCTTCTTTAAGTTTAATATTGATTGCTACGTTATCTTGGTTATTTTGAACCCCGCTTAATTGACCAATTTCTGTAAAGTTCTTTAACACTTCAATTTTATCCACCGCGTTAGAAGGTATATTTTCGGTTCCTAACTTGGTATCCCCATCAAAGAAATCTTTACCATTTACCATTAACTTACTGACCGCTTTTCCTTCTACTTCAATTTGACCATCGGCATTAATTTCAACGCCAGGTAATTTTTCTAAGATATCTCCCAACTTACGCTCAGTTCCACTTTTAAAGGAGTCTGCATTGTAAATCATGGTATCCCCTTTAATTGTAACAGGCATTTCATAAGTCAGCTCAATTTCATCTAGAGAAACATCTTCACGAAGAACAAAATCGCGATCAATATCAGCCTCTTTTGTACTAATTATCACGTCTAAGGTGGTAAAACCGATATAACTTATTTGTACTTTATAACTTGAATTAGGATTTAAATTTAATTTATAGCGTCCTTTATCATTTGTAATTCCATAAGAATCTAAAGCTTTTGTTTCTTGGTTGATAGCGACCACATTCGCTAATTCTAATGGTTCCCCTACGGTGTCTTTTACTACTCCTTCTAGTTTAATTTGAGCAAAAGAGTTCCCTACTGCTACCAAACAGAGCAGCGCAAAAATAAATTTTTTCATGTATATGTAATTAGTTAAAAGTTGTTGATTTGCTTGTTGTTATCTACGACCGCCGCCGCCACGACCTCCACGACCTCCAAACTGTTCAGCCATTTCTTTCATTTTGTCTGCGGTGATTTTCTCATATTCAGCTTGCGTTACCTTTTTTCCTTTTGAAGGCACTTTAATTTTTTCAGGTTTCTCGGAATTCAACACAAGTTTAGTACAAAGTAAAGTAGTATTCCCTTCGTGTAATTCTAAGATAAGCCCAGGCAAACCCCAATATTTACCCGGTCCTTGATTTACTGGCACTTGCATGGTATACCAAGCAGTCACCGTAATTTTTTCTGGAGCGGCAGGTTTTTCTTCTTCCCCAGCGGCAGCTTGATTACGACCTCCTCCACGTCTACCAAATTGAAGGGCTGACGCTGCAGGAGCATCAACCTCTGCAGTAGCTTTATACACCGTATATTTACCTATTTGTTTGGTTGCCCCATCCATTTTCCACTCTATGGGCTTTAATTCATCTTTAACCAAAAAGGCTTTACCCATTAATTCATTTTCTTGAAGATAGGCATTGTCTTTTACGTTTTTATATTGTGGTCCATTAGCAGCACTCAACGATCCACCAAAGCCTCTACCACCATTTCCACCTTGAGTAGGTGCAGCTAAAGCTTCTTCTTCTTTATACATTGATTCTGTTTGATTAAACGTAAGAATGTAGGTTTTTTCTAACAAACTCTTCATTCTATTAGCCATTTGAGCTTTTTGTTGTTCACTCATTTGACCGCCGCCAAAGCGACTCATGTCCATAGAGGTTTTACTCATATAAAAAGCTTGACCCTGAAAGTCTTTCTGTGCAAAACCAACTGCCGTTATAAACAGTGCAAAGGCCAGCGTTACTATTTTGTTTACATTTAATTTCATCATTTTATTGTATAAGATTATTGTGTCAGTTAGACTGTATGAATCTCATTTGGTTCCATGACGAAATGTTAAATTCTTCTTAAAATTCTATCCGCCTATAAAAATGATTTGCTCTCCACTTCCTTTTTTTCTCGATTTAAAATTGTCCATCATTTCTTTATTCTTCTTTTCTTGAATCTTATCAAATTCTTCTTGCGAAACAACTTTCCCTTTTTTGGGTTCATCAATCTCAAATTTTTCATCAGGATTTAACACAATTTTTGTGCACACTAAGGTTAAGCTCCCATCGTTAATTTCTAGGATGAGTCCCGGAAGACCTCCAAAATCAGCCGGCCCCATGGTTAACGGAATTTCGGGTGTATACCAAGCGGTAGTTACCCGTTCTTTCTTAACTTCCGTAATCTCTCCTTTATCAGTAAAACTTGTTGACGTGATAGAGTCCGTAAAGGTTGCTTTGTAACATGTATATTTTCCAATATTTTTTGTACCCTCGGCTAAAACCCATTGTCTAGGTGTTAGTTCATCCTTAATTAAAAATACTTTACCCATAAATTCCTTTTTTACCGTATAGCGATTTTCCTTGGTATTTTTATACCTAATATCCGTATTTCCCGACAAGGTAATTTGAATCCCCCCACTAGAAGGAGCCCTAAAGTTTAATTGCTCTTCCTTTTTATACAATGAAGCTTCGCGATTAAACTTTAGGGTGTATTCTTGTTGCATTTGCTTGGCTAATTGCGCTTGTATTTCCTTTTGCATGGCAGTTTCCTTGCCATCACCTACTTTTAAATTCATTTTTCGATGAGATTTATAAGTAGCAACACCCTGAAAATCCTGTGCTACTATGGCAGTTGGAACAAAGGTGATTACAAAAAGTATGGTAAGACTTAGTACACGTATCATATTGAATGGTTTTTATTATTTTACGATTACAAAGATGCAGTAACTTTTCTTTTTATTAGGTTAATGAACGTTAACGAGTGTTAAGTCATTATTTTATCTGCTGGGTAGCCCTTATCTTTGAACCATGAAAACAGCCAATTATCGGGGAATCTTTTATTTTATCTCACTGACCATAATCATAACAATTGGCGTTCAATTCTATTGGAATTATAATAATTACCAACTCAATAGGCAACGCGTGGCAAATGAGATTCAGTTGAGCCTTGACAATGCCTTAGAAGAGTATTATGCAGAAATCGCAAAAACAGACTTCCTAACTATTTATGAAACCTCCGGAGCACGCACCGAAACGCCAGACCAAGTAAAAAGAACGAAAGACAGCGTAACTTATTTTTCTACAACTAGTACTCCTCCTCCTATTGCCAAACATAACGTTCAAGTAATCGTTGCCCCAAACCAATCGCATAAATCAGATTCTATGATTTTAAAGGTACAACGTAAGTTTATGGAAGATTTTCCAGAAGATTCGTTACTTAAAGATCAGGGAATTAAAGGATTTACACAGTGGAATGAATCTGGAGAGGGATTTACTGTAGCTAGAGATAATGGTGTCTCATCTGTTAAGGTTCTTAAAGGAAAGTACGCCTACGACACCTTAAGGTTCCACAATATAATCAAGCCCATTTTAATTTCTTTTCAACGTGATAGCCTAGACTATCAGCAAATTGATTCATTGCTCAGTGCGCAACTTAGTCAAAAAAACATTCAACTCACCTATCAGTTAATTCATACAAAAAGCGATTCTCTGATTTATACGTCACAAAAAAAAATAACTCAACGTGATCCATTAGAGGTTAAGGCAAAGTCAACCTATCTCAAACCCCAAGAGCAAATAAACCTCCGTTATGAGCGACCATTTTACGTAGCCCTCAAGCGAAGTTTTTTTGGAATCTTCATCTCTTTACTTCTCGCCTTAGCTATCATTTTTTGCTTGTTTTATTTACTTAAAATTATTAAACAACAAAAGCAACTCGCAGAAATAAAAAACGATTTAATCAGCAACATCACCCATGAATTTAAAACGCCTATTACCACAATTAGTGTAGCAGTAGAAAGCATAAAAGATTTTAATGTGATTGACAGTAGAGAAAAAACCAATAGTTACCTAGACATCTCTACAACGCAGCTATCAAAGCTAAATACCATGGTAGAAAAATTATTAGAAACTGCCACCTTAGATAGTGAAGGCTTAGATTTACAAGTAGAAGAGATCAATATCGCTGGCTTGTTACACGATTTAGTTGAGCGTCACAGGCTTCAGGCCCATTCTAAACAAATCCATTTTAAAAGCACCACATCAACGGAATGTATAGAGGTAGATCCGTTTCACATGGAGAATGCGCTGAACAACCTTATTGATAATGCCTTCAAATATGGTGGAGATCAAATTACTGTGGCCCTTACCGCTACGAATAAACTAACAAGAATTACCATAAGTGATAATGGACATAGTTTAACCTCGGCACATAAAACTGAAATTTTTGAGAAATTCTATCGGGTTCCTAGCGGAAACAGACATGATGTTAAAGGCTTTGGAATTGGATTATACTACACTAAAAAGATTGTCGAAAAACACGGAGGAACCATTGCGCTAACGCTCAATAAAAAAAGTACTGATTTCATCATAACCTTACTTAAAAATGGCTAAAATTAACGTACTACTTGCCGAAGACGAACCTGCATTGGGTCAAATCATTCAAGAAAGTTTAGAAACTAGAAACTTTGTGGTTCATTTGTGTAGGGATGGTGAAATTGCATGGAAGTGTTTTCAACATGAATCGATAGATATTGCAGTACTCGATGTAATGATGCCAAAAAAAGACGGGTTTACGTTGGCCAAAGAAATACGACAAATTGATAGTCAAACGCCAATCATTTTTTTAACTGCCAAATCTCAAAGTTCAGATGTGGTGGAAGGCTTTACCATTGGAGGAAATGACTATTTAAAAAAACCATTTTCTATAGAAGAATTAATTGTTCGCATTAACAATTTATTAGACCGTGTTAATCTTCAAAAAAATACCCAGAACCTCATCATCGGACGTTTTACCCTCACGCTCTCAAAACAAGCATTGCAATTTGACAACGATACTGAAGTTCAGCTTACCCATCGCGAAGCACAGCTGCTATTTCACCTGGCCAAAAATCGCAATCAAGTGCTTGACCGCTCGTTTATTTTAAACAAATTATGGGGAAATGACGATTATTTTTCAGCGCGCAGCATGGATGTGTTTATAAGTAAACTTCGCAAAAAGCTATCCAAAGACAAGACCTTGCAAATCATAAATATTCGCGGGTATGGGTACAAGCTTGTCGACGAAAACACCTAAATCAATCTTGCCAATCTGCAATAAATAAATTAGTATCTCTGGTACCACCATTATTTCTGTTTGATGAAAATACAAGTTTTTTTCCATCGTTAGAAAATACCGGAAAAGCATCAAATTTACTCCCGTAAGAAACACGTTTTAAATTTTTACCATCAACATCAATCATGTATAAACTAAAAGCGTAACCTCCCTCAGATTCAAAATTTGAAGAGAATAGTACTTTTTCACCTGAAGGGTGGAAAAACGGACTCCAGTTGGCATTACCAAGATTGGTTAATTGTCGCAAATTAGATCCATCTGCATTACAAATGTACAATTCCATATTTGTTGGCTCTACTAATCCTCTAGCTAATAAATCTTTATATTCTTTAATTTCTTCTTCCGTTTTAGGACGCGAAGATCTAAAGATTAATTGAGTCCCATCAGGTGAGAAAAAAGCTCCTCCATCGTAGCCTAACTCATCTGTAATTTGTTTTACATTTGAACCATCTATATCCATGGTATACAATTCTAAATCACCGCTTCGCGTTGAAGTAAATACAATTTTATCCCCTTTAGGTGAAACCGTAGCTTCGGCGTCATAACCAGGCTCTGTAGTTAATTGCTTCACAACATTTCCTTCAAGGTCAGATACAAAAATATCGAATGAATCGTACACTGGCCATACATAATTTCCGTTTTCCCGTAAAGGAACCTCCGGACAAGCCTCATCAACTAAATGAGTTGAAGCATAGATAATATGTTTATTGTCTGGCATAAAATACGAACAGGTCGTTCTTCCTAAACCTGTACTCACCATTGGAGGGGCAATCGTATCAAAGCGATCATCTACATTCATCACGAACATTTGATCACATTCTACACCCCATTTTGAATAATTAGATTGAAAAACAAGTTGTTTGTCGTCAAAACTCCAATAAGCTTCAGCATTATCCCCACCATGGGTAATTTGACGTATATTTTTAAAGTGAACCTCATCTGGATGAAGAAGTGAGTCACTAGACGACTTCATTTCGGTTACAGGAGTTTCAATGGATTTATCCGCTTCTACCTTGTCATTTTTACAAGAGATGAATACAAGGACACAAAAAACAGCGTAAAATAGTTTCATAAGTTCAAAATTTCATAATTTCGCGCAAAAATAAGACTTAAAATGAGAAATTCCCTATTTATTCTGTTAATTCTAAGCATTGTTTCCTGTAAAAAAGAACTAACTGAAGTAAACTTGATTAAACAGGATGTTACGTTTTTAGCCGATGATAAGCTAGAAGGCAGACAAACAGGTACAGCTGGTGAAAAAGCCGCGGCCGATTACATCGCAAAACGTTTTAAAGACTTGGGCTTAAGTCCAAAAGGAACTGAGGGATATTTTCAACCCTTTACCTTTAAACCTAAAACTGATCCACATCAAGACATCACCTACCAAGTGGTTGATGGAGATAGCACAGTAACGGGTAAGAACGTATTGGGCTATTTAAATAACAATGCCCCTACAACCATTGTAATTGGAGCGCATTTTGATCACTTAGGACATGGGTCTGATGGTTCGCTATATCGCGGAGAACCAGCTATTCATAACGGAGCAGATGACAATGCTAGTGGCGTTGCCGTACTCTTAAATTTAGCGTCAAAACTAAAGGCTACAAATACCAATAACAACTATTTATTTATGGCCTTTTCAGGGGAAGAAATGGGACTTATTGGTTCTAATTACTTTGTAAAAAACTCCACCCTCTCGCTTGATTCAATAAATTACATGATTAATATGGATATGGTGGGCCGATTAAAAAAGGATAGTACCTTGGCGGTATACGGTGTAGGAACCTCTCCATATTTTAAACAAACCATAAGTGCTGCCAATAAAAATTTTAATATTATTGAGAACGAATCAGGGGTTGGACCATCAGACCACACTTCGTTTTATTTAAACGATCTTCCTGTATTACATTTCTTTACAGGACAGCATGAGGACTACCATAAGCCTAGTGATGATGCAGATAAATTAAACTACGAAGGGATGGATTTAATTGCAACATATATTTATGATGTTATTAGCGATTTAGATGATAATGGAAAATTAGCCTTTAGAAAAACCAAGAACGAAAGTGAAGAAACACCTCGATTTAAAGTTACTCTTGGTGTGATTCCAGATTATATGTACGATGGTGATGGTATGCGAATAGACGGTGTGAGTGAAGAAAAGCCAGCGCAAAAAGCAGGCTTGACAAAAGGGGATATTGTTATTCAATTGGGCGACTTAGCTATTGATGATATGATGGGGTATATGAAAGCCTTATCAAACTTTAAGGAAGGTGACAAAACTACCGTAAAAGTTAAACGAGGAACCGAAACAATTGAGGCTGAGGTAATTTTTTAGTACGCCCCAAGTTCGTAGACCAAATAATACAGAGAAACAACCGCTAAAATAGTATATATTTTAGTGGTTTTTTTAATTTTTAAACAAACCTGACAGGTTTTAAAAACCTGTCAGGTTTGACAAAATTATCATTATTCACCAACAACGCCAGTCAGTAATGCGTTCTTTTACTAGGTAGTTTTTTTTTCTTCTGTTATTATTTTCTCAACACCTGAAATATAGTTAGGTGTCCCTTTTTTAGAACTCCGCAGCTGCTCATCTCAGTTATTTTGCGTAAAAGTAGTTTATGCAAATGATCGCCTCCCTGGATCTGTACAGGATGTAAATTACGAAAGTCTAGCATTTCATATTAAAATCCGTAATTTTGCCCAAAAAATGAGCTAATTGGTTAAGATAGACAATATAGAATTACCTGACTTCCCACTACTCCTTGCGCCTATGGAGGATGTGAGTGACCCCCCTTTTCGTGCACTGTGCAAGGAACAAGGGGCAGATGTAGTGTATACCGAATTCATTTCAAGTGAAGGTCTCATCAGGGACGCTGCCAAAAGTACCATGAAATTAGATATCTATGAAAAAGAACGTCCTGTGGGCATTCAAATATTTGGTGCCAATTTAGACAGCATGTTGCAAACCATTGACATTGTAGAAAAGTCTAGGCCCGATATTATTGATATTAATTTTGGGTGCCCTGTAAAAAAAGTGGTCTGTAAGGGCGCTGGCGCTGGAATTTTAAAAGATATTGACCTTATGGTAAAACTTACCGAGGCCATGGTTAAGCGTACCCACCTCCCGATTACGGTAAAAACAAGATTGGGCTGGGATCATGATTCAATTCGTATTGTTGAAGTAGCTGAGCGTTTACAAGACGTTGGCTGTAAAGCGATTTCTATTCACGGTAGAACTCGTGCACAAATGTACAAGGGAGACGCTGATTGGAAACCAATTGCTGCAGTAAAAAACAACCCACGCATGTATATTCCGGTCTTTGGAAATGGTGATGTGAATACCCCAGAGAAAGCAGTTGAAATGCGCGATTCATATGGATTAGACGGTGCTATGATAGGAAGAGCATCTATTGGGCAGCCTTGGTTTTTTAAGCAGGTAAAGCATTTCTTTACCACAGGAGAGCACCTTGCCCCTCCTACTATGGAAGAACGTGTAACTATTGCCAGAAGGCACCTAGAGATGGCCATCGCCTGGAAGGGAGAGCGCTTAGGCATTGTTGAAACCAGAAGACATTACACCAATTATTTCAAAGGTATCCCTCACTTTAAAGAGTTTCGTTTAAAAATGGTTACTACAGATGAGCCCAGTGGTGTTTTTGCCATTTTTGACGAAGTTATTGAGAAATTTAGGGATTATGAATTTGTGTAAGGCCCATACAGATATAAACGCTTAAAAGGCAAATCCCATCTTAAAGCCTAAACGCAAGCCTTCATTTGCTATAAACGCCGAAAAATTTGCCGTAATCACATTGGCGGCATTTAAGAAAAGACCACCTCCATAAGAATTATTCCATTTTTCTGATGGATCATTTTCAAGCCACACGCGTCCGTAATCTACACCGCCATACACCCCAAGCTGAAGAGGCAATAGGCCTGTCTTTATTTTGGTCAAATTTACACGTAGGTCTGTACTTTGATAAAAGGCGTGTTTACCGGTAAAGCGCTGATTTCGATATCCTCTCAATCCATCACTCGCCCCAATACTCGCCGCTTGATAGAACTCAAATTGATTTCCGAGGGTGAGGTGAGCTTTTACTCTTGAGGCCAATACAAGGTTTCCTGAGGCCTCAAGCGGGTAGGTAACACTCAGGCTCGGTACAATCGTACTAAACCCTGTTCCCTTGTCAAGATTTCCCGTATATGCATACGCCAAAACTGCCTTCACACCAAGGGTTGGATAAGCCTTATTGTCTATACTCTCGTAGCCGTATTCTCCAGAAACACCCCAAAACGATTGCTCATTTTCAATTTGATTATCGGTATAAAAGGTATTAATAAAACGATTTTGGGTTTCTTCAACCTCGATAGACGCATAGTGCACCCCAAGAGTTAAATGAGCTCCCGAAGCTCCTGTCCAATATAAATAGGGTGCAACGCGAAGACTTTGCAACTTGACCCTATTATAATCAACATTAAACAACGCTTCTTGGCTATCGTTTAAATTAATGGTTTCATTACCATAACCAAAAAAGTTTACGCTGTAATTTGGACTCGTAAACCTCAGGTCAATCCCAAGATTCCAAGAACCAATTACATTGGCAAATACGCTGGAATATTCTAATTCAAATCCGTTGGTTGCAAAGTAATATGCCGCCGAAAAATTATGCTGTGATGAAAACGGATTTCGCTCAAAGCCATACGAAGTATAGGTATCTAAGATTCCTAATTTAAATCCGTCATCCGGATTGGCGCCGACGGTTGGAATTATTTGGTTTAAACTATTTTTAAACTTCGTATAGTGATAGCTATTTGTTTCGTAATCATCGGTCAATTTTTTAGTCCCCTTGGTAGTAATAAATTCACTTTTTTTAGAGACATAGTCATACATTTTTATCCGCTTGCCATTCTCAATGGTATACCGATCTTTGTTTTGGCCACCGATTAACCTAATTTTTATAAGCTGGTCTCCTTCCCCATAAACATTAAACTCATCTTGATCGTCAAGACCATAAATCCACAGCTCTTTGGTCTGCCGTTTATCATAGGTTCGGTCGTGCATTAAGGTTCCTTTTTCTCCTTTTATCAACCGATAAACCCGTACCCTTGTTTTACCGTCTGGTTTACGCTCAATTTCAAATACATCATCTTTATCCGTTCCGGCTATGATGGCATTACGGTTTAACACCTTGTAATAAATTTGTGCGGTACTGTTTAAATCTTGTAATCTCGCCAATAAGGTTTCTTTTATTTGCTGTACGGTTTCATCTTGCATTTCTTTTGGAAATTCTGCCAACGCCTGATCAATCACAGCAGCCGTTAAATTTTTTTGTAAAAAAGCGACTTGTTCCTCCCATTGTTTCAAGCTTGTGCTGGACAATAAGATCATATCTAAAGAAAAGGGACTGGCGTTAAACGATTTCACATTTCGTATTTCTTTGTGAAAACCTTCCATTAATTTTAATGGAGGAATTACACGCGTTGCAAACCCCATAAGCCATCCATCGCCCATGATAGAATACGCTTGGTCTCTATCTCGTGGGATGGGTTGAAGGGTTATCATACCAGTTGATTCATCTTCAAATTCTGCCCATCTCCATTGATCCACATGACGATCCCAATCGCCGATAACCATATCAAACAAACGTGCACGTAAATACATAGCTGCATCGACCACATACTTTTCATCTTTTCGTAATTTTTTAAGCAGATCCATGGTGTTTTCAATTTTTTTGGCATAGCCAAAACTTTGAAGGTTATGGCCTTCAGAAACATGCTCTTCTATCATATAAAGCTCATCTCCAAAATCACTATTATACTCACCCAATGCGTTCTGTTTTGGAACATAATAAAGCACAGGATTAGTATGATACAACTGAACTGCATCCGAAAGTACCCCCAATGTAAACGGAGCATAGGGATGGGATCCGGTATAAAAATCCTCTAATAAGGCTGCCGTATAGGTATCTTCAAATTCACCCATAATGTACTGGTCTTTAAATGCCATAGCTTGCAAGTATACCTCTGCACTTTTCTTAATTGCCCGCATCACATATTGCGTCCCATTTTTATCACTCAACCGCAAGGATTTGCTTTGGTGCCCTCCTCCTTTTCTAATGGGTTTTAATCCGCCGTGTAAGGTGTCGAGATTCACTGTGGGTACCTCAACGTCAGTTGCGTAGTATTTGCGATATCGCTCTCCCCAGATACGCTTGAATATTGCACTTTTTTTGGTTGACTTTTTTGTATACACCGATGCCGTTACCCGAGCTGAAAACGAACTAGGAAACCCCCCTTGCGGAAGGTTGTGCTTTGGCGCATAAACTTCGGAGGCAAACAATTGATTTTGATTATTCCCGTCAAAAAAGGTCACCGTAGAACTTCCATCCACAAAAATATCTAACCGAGCAAAACCTGGCTCACTGGAAGAAAATTCATCTTTGGTATTTCGGGTTGCACTTGTTTTTGTAGCGGCTCCACTAATAATTTGGGCTAGGTTATCTCTGCGTAAAAATTGTAAATTTTGCTCATGTCCTGATAAAAAGATTACCCTATCATTCTCTTGCGCTAAAGTCACTACCCGTTTTATTAAGGATCTATATTGGCTGTTCTGAGTGTCATTGGTAGAGATTCCTGCTGTTTTTCTAAGCACATTTTTGAGCGAACCAAGCAACGGAATTGGAGTTAAATGAGAGGTAAAGGTATAGTTACCACCATAAGGCCCATTGGTGAACATAGGATGGTGAATAGCAATTAGCGTTGTTTTACCGCGAGCTTTCTTAATTTCACTTTCTATTTCTTCAAAGAATTTTGCCCGCGTTCTAATTTCACAATCATCGTTAATGGTTGGAAATTTATCCCAATCATTTAAAAACCATTGTGAATCTATAATTAACAGTTGAACTTGGTCTGAAATAGTTAGCTTATCAAACGCACAGCCATTGGTAGGTAAAAAACTATCTTTCCCCAGCTTATCTTCAATAAATTCTTGTTGAAATTCAAGTGATTTTAATCCTTGTTTCCACGCTAAATGTCCTGGAATAAAAACCGTTTGACCTTTAAATTCGCCCACCACATCTAAGTGTTTTTGCAAGGTTGTACGAAGGGCAGTTTCTTGATCATCATTGACTAAACCCAAGCGCGTATCATCTCCTAAAAATAGTACAGTACTCTCCTTATCTGCAGAAGCCAGCATTTGTTTAAAATTATACAAGGTGGCATGGGTTGATTCCCCCGCTGTATTCCCTAGCCCCCCAATAAGATAGATGGTATGTTCCTTCTCTTTCAAGGCCGTCTGGTCAACCGTATTGACTCCGTTTATTTGTGTTTGATACGTTGCGCAACCAACGAACAAAACAACACTACAGAGAAAAAAAAAGGAAAGGTAAAATTTCTTCATATAAATCGTGGATTATTAAATAAACCATCATCTACGGTCAGCGCCTACACTGTACTTGCCAAGATTAATGGATTTATGCCTTAAACCCTTCTAAAAGCTGATCAATGGTCATGGTATCTTGCAATTGTTTTGGCTTTTGATAACGCACTTCCACGCGTAAGGCTTTTAATCCTGAAACCCCTTGTAAATCTTCTAATTCCAAATATTCAACAGCGCCAAGCATTTTCTTCGACTGTAAATAGTTGATGTATTTTATATATTCTCGTGCATCTTTATCTTGACTGTAAACAATAGCAATCTTTCCTGGCACGGTAAGACGATCATTGGTTCCTTTAATATTAGCCTTATCGATCCGTTTTTTAATAATTTCGTAGCGCACATTATACGCACCATCAACATCAAATTGTTTTTCATCCATTCTAAATCGAATTGATAAAGCATCACTATGAATTAAAATTAAAGAAGCGATTTCTAAGGCATGCGGTAACTCCTCCTTTAAACTATGGGCAATGTTTTCCATTTGACATATGGTCATTAATTGCCATAACCTAAGGTTGTATAAATACAGCGAACTAAAGCTTAAATGGTGCACCAACGACTGTCCGATGTACATATTAAACTCAACCCCATCCGTTTTATATCGTTCAAAATAATGTGGAAACATCTGCTGGGCATCCTCTTGACTTTTATCGAGAAAATAACTCAGTTTATCATTCAAAATAGTTACACTATTCTCATAATTCTTTCGCTCTTCATACACCACATTAAGTTTTGCATCGAGGCTATTCATATATATCTCGACCTTATCATGTAGGTCCTTATTTAATTGTTTGATATGTTGAAAAACCGGATAAATATCTCGTTTTAAAAAATCTAGAATCCCAATTTCATCGCCGGCATTCAGGCCTTTTTTGACAGCCATTAAATAGGCATTTACCCTAAAAGATAATTCATCGTAAATGGGCAGGCTGTTATACATTGAAGCCTCATTTAAGACCCCAATCGCCATATGTAATTGTGTAATTAAATCTTTTTTTATCGCTTTATTTCTAGCCAACGATGAGTTTCTAATATCGGCTTGCCCGTACAAAGGATAAACATCATCAAAAATTATTTCGTCTAATTTAGGGTTTACAACCCCTTTTAAAAGTTCCTGTTGATACGTTTCTGCTGCTTGGTAAAAACGCCATTTCACTGTAGGATGTATGGTGGTATAATTTTCCTGGATTGTCGCTTCCAATACATTTTGATGTTCTTCAGAAGCTCTCTTTACAGCGGCTTTAAAAACGTGAAGAATATCATTCAACTTTTGTAAACTCACCGAATTGAGTTCATATGGCCTTGGAGATGCAATTTCTAATAAGGCTAAATCATTGTTTTCAGTAGCTTTAATTGGAATGAGTATAATACTTTGAATTCCGTTCTGTTTTAACCGTTTATAAAAGGGATTGTAATTTGTATTTTTCCCATACGCATCTACATCTGAAATGGTAAAGGGTAAATGCTCAGAAAATACTGTATTCACAACGCCTTCACAAAAATAATCTCCACACATAATCTCAGTTGATTCACTGAGGATAATACTTTCAGATTTATTGATGGTGGCTTCACAAACTTTAGCATTAATGGCATCAAAAATAGAAAACCCTAATTTTAAGTCATTTATATTATAAAACTTGCGCAGGTTTTGTTGTAAATCAGCCACTAAATTCTCATCACTACGCAATAGATTATCCTTAAGAGACGACAAACTTTCATCCGCGGTAACATCAAAAAGACTCATCAGGCAGAACCCTTTAAAGACATAGCTTCCCAAAGGAAACTTTTCTTTCCAAACTTCAATATTATCGAAATTATTTAAGAGTAATTTATAGTCTTCTTCCGTAATTTTAGGTGCGTTTTCTGTTGGAATCACTTCCATAAAATCTGCATTTATTGCCACGCGATAATGCATCATTATTCCCGTGTTTTTATCTGGAATATCGAAGAAAAACGGCCGTTTTAAATCCAAATTATACCCATAACAATAATTGAGAATAATTACACTCGCCATAATATAAAGCTCGTCTACATCATAATTTCGCACTTCAAATGAATAATTGTCTCCTGCGTTTTCAATGATTTTAGCAAACCTATCTGAGAGTCTAAACGAATAAAAAGTAAAAGGCATGGTAGCCGCTTTAATTTCATTGTTTGTCAAGAGTCTTGGAAATAATGGATTTAGTATTAAATCTATTTCATTACGGTATTTCTCTAGTTCATTAAAATCTGAAAATCCTTCAATTAAAATTGGATGTTTTTCAACATGCGCTAAGGCTTTGCGTGCAATATCTTCATAGGGATGATGCTCAATTTTAATAAATTCTTTATAGTAATCCACTACCTTTTCAAATCCTAATTTAAAGGTAAAAGGTAAAGACAGTGAATCGATATTATAAGCGCTTATATTTGCCATGTGTACTTAGTTGTAAATTACCACTAGAACTTACTAAATTACTAAAAAAAACACAGCTCAATGCATACTTTATCAGCTTTGAATTAAACGGAGCTCCATTTTTAATTGGTAGGTATTGTCTATTGGAGTTTTATTAGTTTCTCATTTATTCTTGCACTTGCAATTTTTGCTGCCAAAAAGCCCAGTGCTACAATGGTCATAATGACCACGCTTAAATTAAACCATTTAAATTCTATTGGATAAGGTAAGGTTTGAGTTATCATGATAAGGCCAAATTGCTTTTGTAAAAGCACAAACGGAACTGCGAGCGCAAGTCCAACAAGTAAACCAAAAACTGACAGTAAGAACCCTTGGTAAACAAAAATCTTTTTGATGTTCCCTAAGGTAGCACCTAGGTTAAAGAGTGTGTGCAAATTTTCTTTTTTATCTAAAATCATCATGACCATGGCCCCAATAACATTAAATAATGCAATAATTAAAATTAAGGTGAAAACTAAATAGGATACTAAGTTTTCGGTGTTGAGCATACGGTGAAACACCGCGTTTAGTTGCGCCCTAGTTTGTACTTTAAATTTAGGGCCTAATCGTTCTTTTAGCATTGAAATTACCCTGTTGATGTCGGCCTTCGGATGTAATTTCAATTCAATTGCACTAACCTGATTTGGACTATAATTTAGGAGTTGTTGGGCGTAGGCGAGGTGCACAAATACAAAATTTTTATCCATATCTTCGGTTAATCTAAACACCCCAATTGGCTGAAGATTTAATTGTGAGAAACTTTTTTTAGGGTTGCTCATATACCCTTTACCAGGCTTGGGTACCGTAACTTTAAGTGGCGCTGCAAAATCATAAGCCCCTAAGGATAAAGCCAACGAAACTCCATTGCCAAGAACCGCACTTTGCACCAATTCCGGATCAAGCCATTCGCCCACAAATATGGCCGTATCAATATTGTTTACCTGCAAAAACGATTCATCTACTCCTTTAATATTGGCAATATGCGGCTTCTCTTTGAAACTAAAAAAGGCTCTTTCTTCCACTACCTTGGCATAACTAATGATATCGTCTAAAGCAAGAGCGTTGACCATCTCATCTGTTATTTTAAACGACTTTCCTTCAACCACAGACACTTTTAAATCTGGATCCGCTACTTTAATAAAGTCTAAACTAAATTCTTTTAAGCCAGAAAACACAGACAACACAATAAACAAGGCAATGGTACCCACAATAACACCAAGGGTAGCTATAAGGGTAATAATATTAATGGCATTATTTCCACTTTTAGAAAATAAATATCGTTTTGCTATGTAAAAAGAAACATTCAACTTACCTACGCTTCCGTTTGTCTAATAAATCTGGGTTTTGAATTGGGTTTTCTCCTTCCCCTCGTAGCGAGGCATCAATTTCTTCAATATAATCGAGCGAATCATCTAAGAAAAAAGAAAGTTCCGGCATACGCCTAAGCTGGTGTTTTGTACGCTGCGCCAATTCATGCTTGATTAAGGCTTTATTTGATTGAATACCATCAATAATATCACTGCGCTTATCCTTTGGAAAAACGCTTACATAAACTTTTGCTATCGATAAATCAGCGGTAACATTTACCTTGGTAACTGAAATTATTATACCTTTCATCCCATCTTTCGCGGCATGCTGAAGCACATCTACTAAATCTTCTTGCAGAACTCCTGCAATTTTTTTCTGTCTATTCGTTTCCATCCTGCAAAAATAGGGGAATCGCGATAATAAATGAGCTTATTTTTCTACTTTTGAACATTCTACTACATTTACAGCCGTAGGAAAACACAAAAATAGTATGGATAAAATAGAACATATTGGGATTGCCGTAAAAAATTTAGAAAAATCAAATCAGCTTTTCGAGCAACTATTAGGTGTGGCACCTTATAAAACAGAGGAGGTGCATTCTGAAGCCGTAAAAACATCCTTTTTTAAAACCGGCCCAAATAAGATTGAATTACTAGAGGCCACAGACCAACATAGCGCCATCGCCAAATTTATCACTAAAAAAGGAGAGGGAATTCATCATATAGCCTTTGCTGTAAAAGACATTGTAGCTGAGATAGCCCGCTTAAAAAAAGAAGGATTTACCGTGTTAAACGAGGAACCAAAGCGAGGTGCTGATCAAAAATTAGTAGCCTTTTTACATCCCAAGACTACCGGTGGGGTTTTGATAGAATTATGCCAAGATATCGTAGAGAAATAAGTATATTGCGAACAAAATTATAGCCTTGAATTTATGAGCACTGCCCACGAAAAATACCAGAAAAGAAGATTGAAATCTTCCTATTTGTCGGTTGTTTTAAGTATTGCCTTTGTATTATTCTTACTTGGTCTTTTTGGATTGTTAGTTCTCAATACCAAAAAGATTTCAGATTATTTTAAAGAGAGTGCCTCGATTACCATTTTCTTAAAAGACAAGACAGATCCGCAAGCCATAAAAACAATTCAAACCAAATTATCTGCAGAAGATTACACCAAATCTATTGAATTTATTTCTAAAGAAGAAGCGGCAGAAATTGCGAAAGCCGAAAGCGGAGAAGATTTTATGGAATTCTTAGGCTTTAACCCCCTAAAAAATAGTTTCGATTTATACTTAAAAGCCGATTATGTCTCTCCTGAAAAAATGAGTGAAATTGAAGCCTCTTTACTCAAAAACAATCATGTGCAAGAAGTATCCTATGACAAGTCATTGATTAGTTTACTTACCGAAAATGTAAAAAAGATTAGTCTTTGGGTACTTATTTTTAGTGCCTTATTTACGTTGATTGCTGTTTTACTGATCAATAATTCAATTAGACTTTCGGTATACTCTAAACGCTTTACCATTAAAACTATGCAAATGGTAGGAGCAACCAAACGATTTATTCGTAAACCCTTCTTAACCAATAGCATTAAACTTGGTGCCATTGGAGCCTTCGTGGCATTGATAGGTTTAGCTGTTGTTATTTATTATCTAGACCTATATTTACCTGAATTCAAATTCATGGAAAACACCATGCATTTAGGAATTCTTTTTGCGGGTATTTTACTCATGGGTATTTTTATCACATGGATAAGTTCGTTTATCGCTACGCAGCGATTTTTGAATTTAAGAACGGATCAGCTTTATTACTAAAATACGTACTTTTACAAAAAAATATTATTTCGATGTCTAAAGAAAACCCAGAAAAACCAACCCCGCAGTTTCTATTTGGAAAAAAAAATTACACCATTATGGTCATTGGGTTGTTGGTCATTGCCATTGGTTTTATTTTAATGGCCGGTGGAGGCAGCGATGACCCTGCTGTATTTAATGAAAAGATTTATAATTTTCAACGTATTCGATTAGCACCAACCTTGGTATTGATAGGGTTAGGATTAGAAATTTATGCTATTCTAGCGAATCCTAAAAAATAATAATGAATACAATTGAAGCCTTTATTTTAGGGGTAATTCAAGGATTAACCGAATTTCTTCCCGTTTCATCGAGTGGACATTTAGAGCTGACTAAAGCAATCTTTGGTAATGAAGCACTCCCCGAAGAAAGTTTGACTTTTACGGTTATCCTTCATTTTGCTACCGCCCTAAGTACCCTAATTATATTTAGAAAAGAAATCGTTGAAATTTTCAAAGGTCTTTTTCAATTTAGCTATAATGATTCAATGAAATTTTCGCTAAAAATCATTATTTCTATGATTCCTGCAGTAGTTATTGGATTGCTATTTGAAGAACAGCTTGCCTCTTTTTTTAGTGAACAAATATTACTTGTAGGCTGCATGTTGTTAGTAACGGCAGGTTTATTACTTCTAGCTGACCGTGCTAAAAACACGACCAAAGAGGTGTCGTATGCCAATGCGTTAGTGATTGGAATTTCGCAAGCCATTGCCATGCTGCCAGGAATTTCAAGATCAGGCGCCACAATATCTACGTCAGTACTGCTTGGAATAGATCGTACAAGAGCCGCAAGGTTTTCATTTTTAATGGTTGTACCATTAATTTTAGGCAAGGTAGCAAAGGATTTGCTGGGTGGAGAAATTGATTACCACAGTGGTCAATTAAGCAATTTAGTGGTTGGTTTTATTGCAGCCTTTGTGGCAGGTCTTTTTGCCTGTACATGGATGATTGCTTTGGTTAAACGCAGTAAATTATCTTATTTTGCTATCTACTGTACCCTGATAGGAATTGCCGCCATTATTTACGCTTTATTTTTACAGTAATGTCTGGAGAAGATTATTTAGAAGGACAAGTGATCCTTATCGATAAACCGTTAGAATGGACCTCATTTCAGGTAGTCAATAAACTGCGATGGGCTATAAAACAACAGTTCGGATTTAAAAAAATAAAAGTGGGACATGCCGGAACCTTAGACCCACTTGCTACGGGATTACTCATTCTTTGTACAGGAAAATTTACCAAAAAAATTGACAGTTTTCAGGCTCAAGAAAAAGAATATACTGGAACCATACAGCTTGGTGCAACTACACCGTCATATGATTTAGAATCGGCTATTGACCAGCACTACCCAACCAATCATATCACCGAAGCATTGGTGCAAGAAGTAGTAACACAATTTAAAGGAGAAATAGATCAACGACCTCCAAATTTTTCAGCCCTAAAAAAAGACGGTAAACGCCTATATGAAATGGCCCGAGCCGGAGAAAAAATTGACATTCCTTCACGAAAAGTAAGGGTGCATGAATTTGACATTCTCAATTTCAAGCCTACACAAATAGATTTTCGTATTCGTTGCAGTAAAGGCACGTATATTCGTTCAATTGCACATGACGTTGGACAAGCGCTAGCCTCAGGAGGTCATTTATCTGCCTTACGTCGAACAAAAATTGGATCATATCCAGTAGAAGATGCTGTATCTATTGAGAAGTTCCTCTCTCAACTAAACGACTAAGCCAAATTCTTAAGCATAACGTTGGCTATATCTTCTAAGTCAAACTCCGATGACCAACCCCATTCGTTCTGTGCTATTGAATCATCAATACTTGCAGGCCAACTATCGGCAATTTCCTGTCTAAAATCAGGTGCATAGTTTATAGTAAAATCTGGTAAATGCTGTTGAATTACGGCACTAATTTCATCTGGGGTAAAATCGACCGCCCCTATATTATAAGCCTTATACGTTTTGGGCTTTTCAGCCTGCATTAATCGCAAGGTTGCCGTAATTGCATCGTCCATAAACATCATTGGTAGGCGCGTATCCTTTTTTAAAAAACAGGTATAGCTCCCTTCATTTAAGGCTTTATGAAAAATTTCCACCGCATAATCAGTTGTCCCTCCCCCAGGTAAGGTTTTCCAACTAATCAACCCCGGATAACGTACGGTACGCACGTCTACATCAAATTTTTGACTGTAATAATCACACCATCGCTCACCCGCTAACTTACTAATTCCATATACCGTATTTGGCTCCATTACGGTTTCTTGAGGGGTCAATTCTTTTGGGGTTGTTGGCCCAAAAACAGCTATTGAACTTGGCCAAAATACCTTTTTAATTAAGCCTTCCTTAGCAAAATTAAGTATATGAAAAAGGGAGTTCATATTGAGATCCCATGCTTTTTCTGGAAATTTCTCGGCGGTGGCAGATAATAGTGCCGCCATTAGATATACCTCTGAAACATTATGCTTTTTAATAATTTCTACTATGGCTTCACGATTCATAGCATCAACTATTTCAAAAATTCCAGTCGAACTCAACGTTTCATTAGGCCTTATATCGGTAGCCACTACATTATTAACACCGTAAACAGCTCTCAATTTCTGTGTGAGTTCGGTACCGATTTGTCCTCCTGCACCTAAAATTAAAATAGTATTTGTCATAAAGCAAAATGGGTTGAAAGTTCACAAATTTAGTAAAATAAAGCACTTAATAATACGTAAACTCAATTTATGAATGCGTACGCTAGCACCCCATTCTAAAGCATAATAAAATCAGCCACTTACTAGCCAAATACCATCATTTTTTTGTCGCAATGATCTAGCTTTCCGATTCAAGACATGTTCTTACCTGCGCATAGGAAGGAAAATTATCATGTAAAAGTGCAGATTGATTACGCAAAGCATGCTATATTTAGTACCTTTGATTTTTTGTAATACTATCATGAATAGATCCGCTTTCATTGTCTTATTGACTCTTTTCTTTATCGGAGTGTCTTGCCGTCAAAATAAGCAAAATGACACCAACGATACAATAGCTTCCGAGCAAGGGCTAGATTCGTTGAAATTACAAAACATTCGAAATTTAGGAACCCTATTGAGTCCTGAGAGTAGAAAACTTGTATCGCCATGGGTATACTATCAACAACTCGATGAACTCATTGACAAATACTATACCTATTCGGTTCAAGAAGTTTTGTTTAGCGCTGCGGAACTCACAACAGCTACAGAACGGGCCAGAGATTCTATCCCCATTGAACGGCTTAAAGAAATAGACGTTCGTACCCGTTTAGATGTGTTACATAATAGTGCCTTACGATTAAAAGATATGGCGAGTATTCCCAATATAAAAATCGACGAAGTAAATGAAGAGACGCAGCAAATGATTGATGCTTTTGGCGCCTTAAACAGTAAGATAAATAATATAACCAGCCAAGAGCGTTTGGAAGCAGAACTAAAGGATTTGGAGTCTAAGATTCGTAAGGAAAATTAAGGTATTAACTTCTTTATCCTAGCATAGACAAGATCTGACTCCCACCCACGATACAGTAAATAATCGGCTAATTTTTTTCTTTTTTTATAACTATTTCTCTCCTTTAACAAATCACATTGTCGCTGAGAAAGTCGCTCAAAAGTATGAAGATATTGATCATCATCAATCTCTGCCAAGCCAATTTTTATGTTTTGCGGGGTTATTTTCCTTGCTTTCAGCTCCCTGGTGATTCGCACCTTTCCCCATGATTTAATCCTAAACTTACCACGTGCAAAAGCCTGAGAAAACCGTTCCTCGTTTAAAAAATCATGCTCCAATAAATGCGTAATAATTTCAATTTGTGCCTCAGGAATCATCCGCATTTCCCGCAGTTTTGTATTAACCTCTTCATGACAACGCTCTTGATAAACACAGTACCTTTCTAGTCTACGCTTAGCCTCTTCTACGGTATAACTGGGAGTTGTTTTAAAATCCATTTTCAAAAATATTCAATTTAACTGAACTCTCTAAATAGAATATAACACAATTCTTTTCGTTTAAACCCTATAAAAAGGGGAGAATACATTATGAAATTTATTAAGAACTGTATATTGCTTATAGTGATAGGAGTCACTATGCCAAAAATTAACAGTCAAATTATCACCGAAGGGTTTGAAACCGGCGCCGCTGGCTGGCATCAATACTTAGTTGACGGAGATGATCCGTTTTACCTGACTACAGACGATTATAATACCGGAGGACATTCCGTTTATGCGCATACGGAGAAAGCTAGCGGACTCATCAACTCTATTAGAAATGAGTCATGGATGATTAGTCCATCAATGGACTTTTCGGATGCGGCGCGTGTAGATTTAAGCTATTTTCAGCGCAACGCTACGATATATTCAGGGTCATCAGAAAATCCGACACAGCAGATTGTCTATTCAATGAATTATTCGGGGGTAGGCGACCCATATAATGCCACTTGGTATATACTCTATGATACGGCAGCAAGCGATACCTGGGCCAAAACCACCTTAATTAATGGGCTACCTCAAGTAGATAACTTAACCATTGCATTCCGCTATGTGGGCACCAGCGAACGATTCACGTTATTTACGCTCACCAGCAAGGCATGGTTAATAGACGACATCACTATTGAAGGTTTTACCTGTGCAACAACAACCGTTTGGGAAGGTGGGGTGTGGAGTAATGGCACGCCAAGCTCATCATCATTAGCCATCTTACGTCAAGATTACGACACCAATATTCACGGTAGCTTTGAGGCTTGTAGTGTAGAAATTGAGCATGGTTTTACATTGGATATTGCCGCAGATACGTACATTACCATCCATCGGAATTTCTCAAATGACGGCACGTTAAACGTGGCGCATGAAGGATCTTTACTTATGCATGACAACGATGCTGTTCTGGACGGAACAGGGGTTTCGAACATTCATAAAACGTCAAACCCGCTCAAATTATACGATTATAATTACTGGTCTTCACCAATAAGTGATGCTACCATTGGTACTATCTTTGCAGCCTCACCCGCAGAGCGCATCTATGCGTACAATCCGTTAGATCACGATGGCACCAATGACAGTGGTTGGCAACCAGTTAGTTCAGCCACGGTAATGCAACCCGGCACAGGATATATTGCAATGGCTCCCTTATCGGGAAGCTTTCCCCAAACCCAATCCGTTACGTTTAGTGGTCAACTCAACAATGGGATTATTCTGAATAGCGTTGGAACAAATAGCACCAATTTAGATTCTAACCTTATTGGTAATCCTTATCCTTCGGCTATAGATATCAACGTGTTTTTAAACGACGTAAATAATGCAAACCTTGACAAAACTATTTATTTATGGACTCATAATACAAACTGGATAAACAATCCTTCAGGTACAGATTATAGCAGTGATGACTATACCAGTTATACACAGGGAATTGGAGGAACTGCAGCCGTTTCTGGGGGAACAAAGGCAACAGGCTTTGTAGCCTCTGGACAAAGCTTTTTTATCAATGCCAATGCCGCAGGAAGTATTCGGTTTACGAATGAAATGCGTGTTCACAACAATAACGATACATTTTACCGTAATCAACCTACAAAAAATCAACCTGAAGAAGACGTTGACCGGATGTGGTTAAATATGCGAAATGATGCGGATGCCTTTTCACAACTCTTAATAGGATTTACCGACAAAGCAAACAACGGAATTGATCAATATGACGGACGCAGTTTTGGCAGTGGGTATGTTGCTTTTTATTCTATAATAGAAGGAGAAAATTATGTAATAAACGGGCGATCAGCCTTAACAGAAGACAGCGAAATACCGCTGGGATTTGTTTCGTATTTAGCAGAAAACAGTCAACTAAACATTAGTATTGATCAAGTAACAGGGCAATTAAACAGGCAAGAATTTGACATAATATTAGAAGATAAAAAATTAAATCGTTACCACGATTTAAAACAAAGTGACTACGCGTTTACCCAGGATGCTCCAGGCACCTATAACGACCGATTTAGCGTACACTTACGAACAACTAAAGCTGGGCAAACGCAACCCACTAATGACATTGATGAACTAATGGTGGGCCAATTCGCTGATCAATTAAATATAGAAACACGAAATCAAAGCGCCATGACTTCAGTAAACGTCTATGATCTTCAGGGGCGTTTATTACTAACCCGAAATAAGGTGGCAAGCCACATTCTTTTCAATACCCAAGCCCTACAGCCAGGGAGTATATTAATTATTCAGGCCGAACTTGAGGATCAAAGTCGCTTGACGAAAAAAACCATTCTTTTGCGTTAATAAATTTAGTGCATTTAGAAAATATCAAACATGATGCGTTAGTTATCGAAATAGTTTGAACTATAGCCAAACTAACCAACAAAGCATAATTTGCGTCTTATTGCTTTTTTTCATTATATTCAAAATATATTTTTAACAAAAAAAATGAGTGTTTTCAGTACTTAAGAGCGTTTTTTGTTACGATGCCCAAATTATTACCAGAAAATAAATAGGAGTATCTGTCGTTTGGTTGTTATACATATAGTTAATAACATCAAAATGAAACATATCGCAAAATATATTTTGATTACTGTATGCTTGATCACAACCCAACTTACGAGTCAAATCTTAACCGAAGGTTTTGAAAACGCATCACAAGACTGGACCCAATATCAGGTTTCAGGGAACAATGGATTTAATCGTTCCAACAGCCAATCAAATACGGGTAACTACTCGGCCTATTCTTTTACCAACAATGCATCCTTTTTTGGAAGTACATCCAATGAGGTTTGGCTAATATCTCCCCAATTAAATCTATCCAATTCAGAGGGGACCCAATTAAGCTATTACCAACGCAATGTAAATCCCAGTGGTGGTGCACTTGCAGCAAACCCCAATCAAGAAGTACTGTATTCTACGGATTATGGGGGAAGCGGAAATCCCAGTGCAGCCACGTGGACAACCATGACTACCGCGAACGCAACTACATCATGGGCCAATGTAACTTTAACAGATCTTCTTCCTACTGAAGCTAAGGTCTATATTGCATTTAGATATATCGGTTCAAGTTATAATTTCTTTGTTACCGTTACCGACAGATCATGGCACATCGATGATATTGAACTGTTGAGCTTTCCTTGTGCCTACCGTACCGTTTGGCAAGGAAATAGCTGGTCAAATGGCACTCCTAATGCCAATACAACTGCTATTATCAAAAAAGATTACGACACCGATTTATATGGAAGTTTTGAAAGCTGTAGTATGATCATCAGAAAAAATGCAACCGTAAACATTCGTGCAAATCACTATATTTCGGTACACAATGACTTAAAGGTTGTTGGCACCTTAGAGGTTCGTCATGAAGGAAGTCTAGTAATGACAGATGATGATGCCGTTATTAATGGAACCGGAACAACAAACATTCACAAAACATCAAACCCGCTCAAATTATACGATTATAACTACTGGTCAACACCAGTTGTAAATGAGACCATAGGAGATGCCTTCCCCACTTCACCTATAGAGCGTATTTATTATTATAACACCACTAATCACAATGGAAATAACGACAGTGGATGGCAAGGGGTAACCACTAATACAGTGATGACACCTGCCATGGGATATATTGCGATGGCTCCTTTAACAGGAAGCTTTCCACAAACGCAATCTGTTGTTTTTTCGGGCAAGGTAAACAATGGGGAAATAACCGCAGGCATTGGGATAAACAATACGGATGATGACTGGAATTTAATTGGTAATCCATACCCTTCTGCCATTAGTGTGGATGCATTACTAAATGAAGGCAGCAATAGCAATTTAGATAAGACGGTATATTTTTGGACCCACAATACAGATTGGGTTGATAATCCTTCAGGAACAGACTACACCGCAGACGACTATGCTTCGTACACGGCAGTCATGGGTGGAACAGCAGCAAAATCTGGTGGGAACAAAGCGTCAGGTTATATTTCATCTGCACAAAGTTTCTTTATTCACGCTAACACCGCAGGTTCGGTAACCTTTAAGAACAGCATGCGTACAACCCATAATAACAATCAGTTTTATAGAGCAGAGCCAACCAAAAAACTGACGAAGCAAACAGCAAATGAAATTGATCGTATTTGGCTAAATTTATCAAGTGATAACGGTGCATTCTCTCAATTACTGATTGGATTTACTGACGTAGCTACCGATGGTAAAGATGCCTTTGACGGCCCTAGTTTAGGGAGCGGTTATGTAGCTTTCTATTCGTTAATTGAAGATGAAGCGTTTGTAATCAATGGCATGAGCGAATTAAAAGAAGAAAAAATAATTCCATTAGGTTTTACGTCCTATGTTGCCAAAAACACACAATTAAAAATAGCAATAGATGAATTAGATGGCGTATTAAACACGGAAACGTATGAAGTATATCTTTACGATAAGAAAGAAGAGGTGAATCACGATTTAAAAATTGCGCCCTATTATTTTAACGTTGGTGAAGCGGGTGTCTATAACGATAGATTTGAATTGAGAATTCAGTCTAAAGAAGCCTTAGAGACTAAGGATGAGTTTTCTACCGAACGTTTAATTGTTAAGAACCAAGGGCATCAGCTGTTGATATCACTAAATAATTTAGCAAATATCAAAACAATTAAAGTGTATGATATTCAAGGAAGACTATTGTTTGATAAAACCAACACCAAGGAGGAGCACTATTTAAATACACAGGGAATTGAAAAAGGAACAGTGTTAATTGTGCAAGCTTGGACGGAAGATAACACTCGTTTTAGCAAAAAAACCATCCTTATAAAATAAAAAAATCTGCATAAAAATATGCAGATTCTTTTTGCAATAATCCAAATCAACTAATTATAGTTACTGTTAAGACTACAATTAAACGAAAAGGTTTAATTCAGCACAAAAAAAAACCTGCAAATTGAATTTGCAGGTTTTTTGTGATATAATAATACTACCTTATTTCTTGATCATTAGAATCAATAAAATGATATTCAAGATATTGGTAAGCATCTCTTGGTAAAACTTTAATCCACTTTTTATGTTTCAAAAACCATTTATGTTGAATTGAAGGAACTCCTTTTTTTAAATAAGAAGCTACAAATGGATGTACATGTAAGGTTAGTCCTTTTTTTGCATCCGCAATAATCCGGTTTAAATGAGTTTCAATTTTATCTACCAAAACAATTGGTGCCTCGACTTCACCATTTTTGTTTGGATTTTCTTCTTTGGTTTTGATCACCATTTCTGGTCGAACACGTTGTCTTGTAATCTGCACTAAACCAAACTTACTTGGTGGTAACACCTTGTGTTTAGTTCTGTTAGATTTCATGGCATTCTTAAGGTGGTCAAATAATCGTTGTCTGTGTTCTGCAGTATGCATATCGATAAAATCGACAACAATAATTCCTCCCATATCCCGTAACTGTAATTGTCTAGCAATTTCTGTTGCGGCAATAAGGTTAACTTCCAGTGCAGTATCTGCTTGTGAATTCGCTTTATTAGAACGATTTCCACTATTCACGTCGATTACGTGTAATGCTTCGGTATGTTCAATTACTAAGTATGCACCTTTTGGCATTGAAACTGTTCGTCCAAAGGCCGTTTTAATCTGGCGCTCTATCCTATATTTTTCAAAAATTGGTACCTTAGAATTGTAATACTTTACAATATTTGTTTTATCCGGAGCAATGCGTTCAACATAAATTTTTAGTTGTTCAAACAAGTCCTTATCGTCGGTCACGATACTACTAAATGAGTCATCAAATAAATCTCGTAGAATTGATGATCCACGATTTAGTTCTGATAATACCTTAGTTGGCGCATTTGCCTTAGGTAGTTGTTTACATAAATTCACCCATTGTTGGAGTGAATTTTGCAAATCCTTATCCAGTTCTGCTACCTTAATACCTTCTGCAACTGTTCTTAAAATAACCCCAAAACCTTTGGGTTTAATACTTTGAGCAAGTCGTTTTAACCGTTCTTTTTCCTTCGTGCTCGAAATCTTCTGAGAAACCGAAACGCGATCTGAAAAGGGAACTAAGACCATATATCTACCGGCAATTGAAAGCTCAGAGCTTATGCGAGGGCCTTTTGTAGAAATTGGTTCTTTTACAACTTGTACTAATAAATTTTGACCAGCCTTAATAACTTGGTCAATGGATCCATTTTTATTGATATCTTTCTCAAAATGGAAATTTTTAAAAGTGAATTCTTTTAGTTTACCTGTGCTTACGAACTTAGTGAACTTCGACAAAGAGGCTAATTGAGGACCTAAATCATGGTAATGTAAAAAAGCATCTTTTTCACTTCCCACATTAACAAAGGCCGCATTCAATCCGGATAAGGTTTTTTTAATTTTAGCTAAAAATATATCGCCAACATTAAAATCATTATCGTTTGAATCTTTGTGTAATTCTATAAGTTTTCCATCTTTTAATAAGGCAAAATCTATATCAGAGGAATTTGATCTAATAATTAATTCTGTTTTCACTCTGTATAAGTTTTGTATCCGAAATACTAAAGCATCACGGAAAGATTAAAAAAATATGTGTACAGGTTTAATAACCCGATGAAATTTGTCGTAACAAATCTCTTTTTCAAAGAACGGTAATCAACAAGAAGAAGAAATAATTATTTCTTCTTCTTGTGTCTATTTTGTCTACTTCTTTTTTTACGCTTATGAGTAGAAATTTTACTGCGTTTTCGTTTTTTACCACTTGGCATAGGATCTCTATTTTATAATGATTAATTTATTTTACGACTACTTTCTTCTTAACACTCTCAACAAACACTTTCGCTGGTTTAAACGAAGGTATGTTATGTGCTGGAATTTTTATTGTCGTGTTTTTAGAAATATTTCTACCAGTTTTTTCGGCTCTCTTTTTAATTATAAAGCTACCAAAACCTCTTAAATAAACATTCTCATCACTTTCTAATGAGCCCTTTACTTCTTTCATGAAATCTTCTACAACTCTCAAAACATCTGCTTTTTCAATTCCAGATTTTTCTGAAATATTAGCAACAATCTCTGCTTTTGTCATTCTTCTTAATTTTTATTGTATTACAGGTATATTTTAGGGTGGCAAATATATGACAATTTAACTAAAACCAACAGCCTAATTCGTTAAATTTTAATGAGATAAAATAGCTATTATTGCACTTTATAACAAAATGAACCCATTTTCTAACATATTAATAACGTGGTATTTACAACATAAGCGCGATTTGCCGTGGAGAAACACTGTAAATCCTTATGCCATTTGGCTGTCAGAAATTATCTTACAACAGACCCGGGTTGCCCAAGGTTTACCCTATTATAATCAATTTATAACGCGCTTTCCAAGTGTTTATGATTTGGCAAATGCCAATATTGATGAGGTCTTGAAATTATGGCAAGGACTTGGCTATTATTCTAGAGCACGTAACCTTCATTTTACGGCAAAGTATATCGTCAATGAACTCGACGGGAAATTTCCTACACAGTATAAAGGTTTAATAAAATTAAAAGGGGTTGGAGATTATACAGCTTCGGCCATTGCGTCTATTTGCTTTAATGAGGTTAGCGCGGTAGTTGACGGCAACGTATATAGGGTGCTTGCTCGATATTTTGGCATTACAACCCCTATCAATAGTGCAAAAGGTAGTAAAGACTTTAAAACCTTAGCACAAACCTTAATCGACCCAAACAGGCCTGCCCTTTTTAATCAAGCGATTATGGAATTTGGCGCAATGCAGTGTACCCCGAAGCAACCTGGTTGCAACCATTGCCCATTACAATCAAGCTGTGCAGCACTAGCACAAAAAAGTATTGACCAACTTCCTGTAAAGGAGGGGAAAACAAAAATTAGAAAGCGCTACTTTAATTATTTGGTGATTCACAATCCTCAAAACGAACTTTTACTTCCACAACGCACGCAAAAGGGAATATGGCAAGGCCTGTATGAGTTTCCTTTGATAGAAACGGAAAAAGACGCCCACCTTACCGCTATTAAACAATCCAACTTGCTAAAAACCATTTGCAACGAAAACGACATCAACCTTGAACTCTATAATAATACTCCAATTAAACATCAACTCAGTCATCAGACCATCTTTGCTAAATTTTGGATCGTCGGTGTTAACACCGCATTAGAAAGTGGGGTTAACTGGAACTCAATACACGAGTTTCCTGTACCAGTTCTAATCCATAATTTTATCAAAAAATATAAATTCGATGCTTAATTTTTTCATTATCTTTGGTACTTAAAACAGATGTAAAATGGCAGGTACTTTAAATAAGGTTATGTTGATTGGTCATTTAGGTGACGAAGTAAAAATGCATTACTTTGAAGGAGGCAATGCCATAGGTAGATTTCCTATTGCAACGAATGAATCCTACACCAACAGACAAACTAACGAACGTGTAACTACTACTGAGTGGCACAATATTGTGGTTAGAAATAAACTCGCTGAAATTTGCGAAAAATATTTAAGCAAAGGAGACAAAGTGTATATTGAAGGTCGTATTAAAACACGGCAATGGGAAGATCAGGATGGAAATAAAAAATATTCAACTGAAATTCACGCTGTAGAAATGACGTTTTTAACCACTAAAAAAGAATTAGGAGGATCAACTAACCCTCAAAAAACCCCTACTAACCCAACAGAAATTGAAGGTCAAGAACGTCAAAATTCGGATACTGACCTTCCTTTTTAAGTTTAATTAAATCCCTGAGAATTGGACCCTGAGCCCTCCTGTATATTTCTGTTCACCTCCACCCAACTACCGGTAATTATCGGATGCATTGCGCTGGTGTTTTTATTACTAATGTCTGCCTTGATTTCTGGTTCTGAAATTGCATTTTTTTCATTGTCAAAATCTGACTTAGAAGAAAATGAATCATCAAAAACCAGCTTGGTACGACAGCAACTTGAGCGACCAAGAAAATTATTAGCAACCATCTTAATTGCCAATAACTTTATCAATATTTTAATTGTGCTGCTCTTCGCATTTTTGGGCGAATTCTTTTTTAGCAGCATTAGCAATACCATATTACGCTTTTTGTTAGAGGTCATCCTTGTCACGTTTTTAATTTTACTCTTTGGTGAGGTAATTCCTAAGGTCTATGCCAATCGGAATGCATTAAAGTTTGCTTCCTTTATGGTTATCCCCATTAAAATCCTTAACAGCCTTTTAAGCTTTTTAAGCATGCCGCTAATGCGGATGACTTCTGTTATAGAAAAGAAATTGGGCAGAAAAAATTCAGACTTCTCAGTTGAAACCCTCTCACAGGCATTAGAATTAACCTCCGAGGAGGCTACCACCAAAGAAGAACAAAAAATACTACAAGGAATTGTCACCTTTGGCAATACCGAAACCGTTCAAGTTATGCGCCCTCGAATGGATGTGTTTGCGCTTTCAGACGATGAAAACTTTCAAGATATTGTGGCTAAAATTATCAAAAGAGGCCATTCAAGAATTCCTGTCTATCACGAGAATATTGACGAAATAAAAGGGATTCTCTATACCAAAGATATCCTACCACATATTCAAAAAAAATCGTTTAAATGGAATACCCTTTTAAGGCAACCTTTCTTTGTTCCTGAAAACAAAAAATTAGACGACTTACTAAAAGAGTTTCAAGAATTAAAAAATCACCTAGCAATTGTTGTAGATGAATATGGTGGAACTTCTGGCATTGTCACCTTAGAAGATGTGATTGAGGAAATTGTTGGAGACATTAGTGATGAATTTGACGATGACGATTTGAACTATTCAAAACTTGATGAATTCAATTTTGTGTTTGAAGGAAAAATTTCCTTAAAAGATTTTTACAAAATAGTAAAAACGGAAGACACCCTTTTTGAAGACAGCAAAGGAGAAGCTGAAACCTTGGCTGGTTTTATACTTGAAATTAACGAGAAATTTCCAAAGAAAAACGATCAAATCAAGTTCAAAAATTTCAGCTTCAAAATTGAACATATTGATAAAAAGAGAATTAAACGCGTTAAAGTTACCTTACCCCATGAGCAAAATTAAACCCCTACTATTGGCATGTCTGCTAACACTTCCGGCGTTGTGGTCTTGTGAAGAAGAATACCTTCCAAAACCCAAAGCATTTTTGCGCCTTAGCTACCCAGAAGCAGCATACGAACCCGCTGTACTAAACTGTCCTTTTAGCTTCGAGGTTTCTACACAGGCTACCGCTAAAGAACTTAAAGACTGTTGGGTAAACATCAACTACCCAAAATTAAAGGCCAGCATCAACCTGACGTATAGACCAGTAGAAAATAACCTGAGGGAACTCT
>Ga0209344_10000780_pt1 | contig 49161 bp, 50 predicted proteins | sample Cruoilmetagenom6_FD_187293 | JGI IMG/M metagenome (GOLD analysis project Ga0209344, IMG submission 187293) | Oil polluted marine microbial communities from Coal Oil Point, Santa Barbara, California, USA - Santa Barbara Oil Seep Sample 6 (SPAdes)... | ecosystem: Environmental > Aquatic > Marine... | reverse complement strand
CCGCCCTTCATCTGGCTGAAAATACCTCGGGGGGTCCGGGGGGCTGGCCCCCCGGCCTGGCCCGGCAAAGCGCGCTGCGTTCGCACTATCCGCGCCGGAACTCCTCGGGGCGGATGCCATAGCGCGCCAGCTTGTCGTAAAGCGTCTTGCGCGGCAGTTTGAGCACCTTCGCCGCCTCCGACGCCCGCCCGTTCTGACGGCTCAGCGCCGCGATCAGCAAGGATCGCTCCACCCGCGCCATCTGTTCGGCCAGCCCCAGCTCGGCCGCCGCCTGGGTTTCTCCGGGCATGCCCAGCACGAAACGCATCGCCGCGCTCATCAGCGAGCGGGCATTGCCAGGCCAGTCCTGCGCCATCAGCGCCGCCATGTGATCGGGCGCGATTTCCGGCATCGGCAGCCCGGCCTGCTCGGCCGCCAGCGCGACATAGTGGCGAAACAGCACCGGGATGTCCTCGGGCCGCTCGGCCAGCGACGGGATGCGCACCGGCATCACGTCCAGCCGGTAGTACAGCTCGGCATGCATCCGCCCGGCTTCGACCTCGGACGCGATGTCGCCGCTCGCGCCCGCGATCACCCGCGCACCCGCGCCCTGCTCGATCCGTTCCAGCAGCGCATATTGCGCCGCGCTCGGCAGCGCCGCCACCTCATCCAGAAACAGGCTGCCCCCGGCAGCGGCGCTCAGCGCGGCGTCCAGCGCCGCAAGATCCAGCGAGGCGGCGGGGCGCTTGACGAAGGGTCCGGTGGCGTCGGGCGACATCAGGTGGATCACTTCGGCCACCTTGGAAATCCCCGCACCCGGCGGGCCGCTGACCAGCACCTCGGCCCGCGTGCGCGCCACCGCGCGCACCCTTGCGCGCAGGTCCTCGGCGATGCGCGAAGTGCCATGCAGCATCCGCGCCGCCGGGTCGCCGGTTTCCAGCTGCGCCTTGAGACGCCGGTTCTCCAGCACCAGCCCGCGGGTTTGCAAGGCCCGGTGCAGCACCGCCAGCAGCGCATCGGGCGCGCAGGGCTTTTCCAGGAAGTCGAACGCGCCTTGCCCCATCGCCTCGACCGCCATCGGGATATCGCCCTCGCCGGTCAGCAGGATCACCGGCAATTCCGCATCGACCTTCTGGGCATGCGCCAGAAGGTGGAACCCGTCGCGCCCCGGCATGCGGATGTCCGACAGGATCACCCCGGTGAATCCCGGCGCGATATGGTCCTTCGCCTCGATGAAGGATCCCGCGGCCAGCGCATCCAGATCCGCCAGTTCCAGCGTCTGGGTCAGGGCCTCGCGCACGGCGGCGTCGTCATCCACCACCAGCACCTTCTGCGGCGTCGCGCTCATGCGGCGTCCTCCCGGTCTTCGTCCTCGTTTTCGGGCCAGCGTTCCAGCTCAACCCGGAACACCGCGCCGCCCTCCTTGGCGTTGCGGCCCCGGATCTCGCCGCCGAAACTCTGCACCAGCCCGTATGAGATCGACAGGCCCAGCCCCATCCCCTCCGATCCGCCGACCTCCTTGGTCGTATAGAAGGGGTCGAAGATCTTTTCGGGCTCGTCGATGCCGGGGCCGGTGTCGCTCACCTCGATCGCCACCACCGGGTCCCCCGGCTCGATGGTGATCGTGATGCGCTTTTGCTCGCTTTCGGTCATGGCGTCGGCGGCATTGGAAATCAGGTTCAGCAGGACCTGTCCCAACCGCACCTCGCCCGCCTGCACCATCACCGGGCCGGCGGGCGGGTGCCATTCCACACCGACGCGGTCGCGTTCGAGCCGGGTCTCGGTCAGTTCCAGCGCCTGTTCGATCACGCTCACCAGATCGACCTTCGCGACGGGTTCGCTTTCGTGGCGGGCAAAGGCGCGCAGGTTGCTGATGATCCGCGCCATCCGCGCCGCCAGATCGGAAATGCGCGACAGGTTCCGCCCGGCCATGTCGGCCTTGCCCTTGCCAAGGAAGGTGGCGCCGTTATCGGCGAACTGGCGTATCGCCATCAGGGGCTGGTTCAGCTCATGGCTGATCCCGGCCGAGATCTGCCCCAGTGCGCTCAGCTTCCCGGCCTGCACGAGGTCGCTTTGCGCCTGTTTCAGCGCGGCCTCGGCCTCCAGCCGTTCGCTTACCTCGCGCCGCAGCGCGAGGTTCGCGCCCGAGAGCTCGGCGGTGCGCTCGTTGACGCGCTGTTCCAGCCGTTCATTGGCCCGCGCCAGGATGCGCCGCCGCTCGGCCGCCTGGAACAGCAGCGCGCCGAAGGCCAGGCAGATCACCGCGAAGACGCTGGCCTGCAGCCCCGCCACCCATTGCGCCTGCGCCACGTCCAGCAGGGCATGACCGGTCATGCCGATCACCGGCAGCTCCCTCGCCAGATGCAATGCGCGCGTCGGCAGGTAGTCGCCCCACTCCATCCGCCACAGCTCATGCCCCGCCACGCGGTCGGCCTCGAAGGCGGGTGCGCGTGCGCGCCCGCGCGGCAACAGCCCCGCGCCACCAGAGCCCGTGCGCCAGAACAACAGCTCCGAGCGGTTCGAGACGAAGACACGCCCCGCCGCATCGGTAAAGAAGACGGCGGGCTGGCCGCCGATCCAGTCCCATTCGAGTTCGGCGATGTCGATCAGCACCACCAGCACGCCGCGTACCTCGCCCTCGCCGGGGCCAAAGGCGGGGGCGGCATAGATATAGGCGCGCTGCCCCGCGCGCCCGTAACGCCCATAGCTCTGCCCAAGCGCGCCATTCAGCGCCCGCTCGAAATAGGGTGTGCCCGTCAGGCGGTCCGGGCTGTCCCCGGCGCGCGCCAGAACCCGCCCCCCCGGATCGGCGTATAACAGCCCCAGCGCCCCGGTCTTGTCGGCGGCATCCAGCAACAGCGCCTGCGCCGCGCGGTTGTCCCCGCCCCGGCGCAACGCGGCCAGCTCGGGATGCTCCGCCATCAGCACCGCCAGCTCCTGGTAACGGCGCAACTGCCCGGTGAACCGGTCCGAAGCCAGCGCCAGGTCCGACGTCGCCTGCTTTTCCAGCTGGTCCAACGCCTGCCCATAGCCATAGCGCCAGATCCCGCCGGCCAGCAAACCGACCACCAGAACGAACAGCGCGACGACCGCAAGACGTTTTCCCGGCGCATGTGTCATGGCGGCCTTTTTAGGCGGTGGCGCGCCCGCTGTCACGCCATCCCGACAGCGCGCCCCAAGGTGATCCCTTGCACGTCGATGCGCGTGTCATAGACCAACAGCTCGACCCCGGCATCGCGCGCCTTTGCAAATGCCGCGCTGTAGGCCGGGTCGATATCGTCCGCCAGCGCGAAGGCCCGCGCATCGCCACGCTGGATCAGATAGAACATCACCGCCCTGTGGCCGTCGCGCGCCATCTGCGCCAGTTCGCCCAGATGCCGCGTGCCGCGCGCCGTCACGCTGTCGGGAAACTCGGCCAGGCCCGGCTCGCGCATCAACGTGACCGATTTCACCTCCACATAGGCGTCGCGCCGCCCCGCGCCCTCGAGCAGGAAATCGACCCGGCTGCCTTGCCCGTATTTCACTTCGGCGCGCAGCCGCTCATACCCGGCCAGTTCCGGCACCTCGCCCGCCTCCAGCGCCGCGCGCAGCGCGCGGTTGGGCAGCATCGTGTCGACCCCGGTGAATTGCCCCTCGCCATGCTCCACCAGACGCCAGCCATATCTCAGCTTCTTTCGCGGATCGTCATTGCGCTCCACCCAGATCCGCATCCCCGGCTCGGCAAGCCCGGTCATCGCGCCGGGATTGGCGCAGTGGCAGACCACCTCCTGCCCGTCCTGCAACCTGATATCGGCCAGGAAACGCTTGTAGCGGCGGATCAGCACGGCAGGCTCAAGAGGGGTTTGAAAGCGCATGGCGACGGGCCTATACCGATCCTCATATCGCTGCAAGGAGCGCGCCATGCCCAACCCCACCGCCGCCATGCTGGTCATCGGAGACGAAATTCTTTCGGGACGCACCCGCGATTCCAACATGTATCACCTCGCCGGCGAACTGACCCGTGTCGGCATCGACCTCGCCGAGGTGCGTGTCGTCAGCGACGACGCCGATGCGATCACGGGCGCGGTGCGTGCGCTCAGCGACGGATTCGACATGGTCTTCACCTCAGGCGGAATCGGCCCCACCCATGACGACATCACCGCCGAAAACGTCGCCCGCGCCTTCGGCGTGCCCATATCCGTGCGCGATGATGCCCGCGCTCTGCTCGCCGCGCATTACGCGCGCTCGGGCACCGAACTCAACGAATCCCGCCTGCGCATGGCCCGCATCCCCGATGGCGCCACCCTGATCGACAACCCGATCAGTGCCGCTCCCGGATTCACGCTGGGGAATGTGCATGTCATGGCCGGTGTGCCCACGATCTTCGAGGCCATGCTCGCCTCGATCCTGCCCACGCTGGTCGGGGGTGCGCCGCTCCTGTCGCAATCGCTCCAGATCTTTCGCGGCGAAGGCGACATCGCCGGGCCGCTCAGCGAGCTTGCCGCGCGCTACCCAGATCTCGGGATCGGCTGCTACCCGTTCCAGCGCGACGGCGCCTTCGGCGCCCAGGTGGTGATCCGCGGTCAGGATGGGGCGCGCGTCGATGCCGCCATCGCCGAACTGAACGCGATGTTCCCCGCATGACCCCCGCGCAGCTTTACGCCGTGGTCGAGGCCACATGGCCCGCCGCCGAGACCGTTGAACGCGGCTGCTGGACCATCCGCGACGGGCAGGGCGGCGGCAAACGGGTCTCCGCCGCCACCGCCCGCACGGACGCCATCACCGCCGCCGACCTGCCCGCCGCAGAATCCGCGATGCGCGCCCTTGGGCAGACCCCGCTCTTCATGATCCGCGCGGGCGACGAGGCGCTCGATACCCTGCTGGCGGGCGCGGGCTACGGGGTGATCGACCCCGTGAATATCCATCTCGCTCCGGTTTCCGAGCTGAACGCGCCGCAACCCCATTCCACCAGCTTCGCCATCTGGGAACCGCTGGCGATCCAGATCGACATGTGGGCGACGGGCGGCATCGGTCCCGACCGCGTCGCGGTGATGCGCCGCGCGCAATGCCCCAAAACCTCGATCCTGGCGCGCGACGGGCAACGCGCAGCCGCCACCGCCTATGTCGGCCTGCATGACGGGGTCGCCATGGTCCATGCTCTCGAAGTCGCGCCCCATTGCCGCCGGCGGGGCATGGGGCGGCGGGTCATGCTCCGGGCCGCCGCCTGGGCGCGCGAGAATGGCGCAACCCATATCGCCGCTGTCTGCACGCAAGAGAACGCCGCCGCGAATGCGCTCTATGCTTCCCTCGGGATGGCGCTTGTGGGACAGTATCACTACCGTATCAAGGAGGAGGCCGGACCCACATGAGCAACACCGACAGCCCGACCGCGCTCGACCTGCAGATGGTCGACCCGCTGCCCGAGGCCACGCAGAAATATTTCGACATCTGCCAGGACAAGCTGGGCATGGTGCCCAACGTGCTCAGGGCCTATGCCTTCGATATCGACAAGCTCAATGCCTTTTCGGCGATCTACAACGACCTGATGCTGGCCGATAGCGGCGTCAGCAAACTGGAACGCGAGATGATCGCGGTGGTGGTCAGCTCGATCAATCGCTGCTGGTATTGTCAGGTCGCCCACGGCGCGGCAGTGCGAGAGCTTTCCGGCAAGCCCGAACTCGGCGAGGCCATGGTGATGAACTGGCGCGCCGCCGATCTCGACGCCCGCCAGACAGCGATGCTCGCCTTTGCCGAGAAGATCACGCGCGCCAGCGCCGAAATCACCGAGGCCGACCGTCAGGCTCTGCGCGATGCCGGTTTCAGTGACCGCGACATCTGGGATATCGCCAATGTCGCCGGGTTCTTCAACATGACCAACCGCGTCGCCAGCGCCACCGGGATGCAACCCAACGCCGATTACCACGCGCAAGCCCGCTAAGCGCGATGTCATTGCGCCTGACCCTCATTGCCCTTGCGATGACGCTTGCCCCACCGATGGCGCGGGCGGTCGATCTGACGATTCCCGGCAGCGCCGCTATGACGCGCGAGATCGTCGAGGAGGCGGGCAGCTATCGGCTGCCGGTCGGGCCTTATTCCGACGGCCTGGTCTATAGCTTCCGGGTCGAAGGCGCGATCGTGCAACAGGCCTGGCGGATCGAGGCGCAGGGCATGACCACGCTGCAGATCCTTGCGCCGATGCGCCAGCAACTCGTCGATGCCGGGTTCGAGATCCTTTTTGAATGCACGGCCCCGACCTGCGGCGGCTTCGATTTCCGTTTCAACACGCGGGTCATGGCCGCGCCCGACATGTTCGTCGATCTGCTAGATTTCCGTTTCCTCTCGGCGCGCCGCAACGGCCAGGACAATGGTGCCGATTACGTGACGCTTCTGGTCAGCCGCGCCAATGACTCCGGCTATGTCCAGATCATTCAGGCCGGAGGTGAACAGATCGAGGTGGCCGACACCCCCATGGCGCCCGCGGCCGGGTCAGGTTCCGCTCCGCCGGTCGCACCCGGCGCGGCGCCGCTCTCGGATCAACCGCTTGCGCAGGCGCTGCTCGACCGGGGCCATGTGATCCTGTCGGACCTCGACTTTGAAACCGGCTCCTCGGCACTGGGCGCGGGGCCCTTTGCCTCGCTTCGCGCGCTCGCGGATTTTCTCAATGCCGATTCCGCACGCCGGGTGGCACTGGTGGGGCATACCGACACCGTCGGCGGGCTCGAACCCAACATCGCCCTGTCGCGTGAACGCGCCGCCTCGGTTCTTTCGCGCCTTGCCGAAGACTACCAGGTGCCGCGCGCTCAGATGGACGCCGAGGGCGCGGGTTACCTCGCACCGATCGCCTCGAACCGTTCTGATCACGGGCGTGAATCCAACCGCCGGGTCGAGGTGGTTTTGCTGCGCAGCGAGTGACCCGCGAAGGGGCGTTTTGGGGGTTTGTACAAAATGGTCCGGCGCATGCGCGAGTTCTGTGCAAAACCGGCGTACAAAACGGACGTTTTGTACAGTGTTCAGCTGCGCGTTCGCTGCGGGATCAGCTGCTGTGCGATGCCTGCAAAGAGCAGGTAGAAACTGGTCAGGACCAGCCCCCAATGCGCCCAGCTTTCCGGGTGGAAATCGACCCAGGCGGCCCATCCGGCAAAGAAGGTCCATGCAAACGCCACCGGCAACGAGAGGGCTCGCCAGCGCTCGGTCCGCACGGGATGAATGAACTTCAGCGGCAGGAACATCGCCACCGACAGCGCCGTGACCAGGATCAGGATCAACCAGACCGGCGGCTGCACGGCGAACATGACAAGCACCGCCATCTGCCAGCAACCTGGGAATCCGGAAAAGGAATTATCCTTTGTTTTCATGTTCGTATCGGCGAAATAGAGCGCGCTTGCATAAGTGATGATGATGATCACCACCCATCCCGTCCAGCCCGCAAGCAGGTCGGATTTGAACAATGCAAAGGCCGGGATGAAGACGTAGGTGAGGTAGTCGATGATCAGATCCAGCAGCACCCCGTCAAAGCGCGGCGCGTTGTCCCAGACCATGTAGCGACGTGCCAGCGGCCCGTCCACGCCATCCACCGCGAAGGCCACCACGAGCCACAGGAACATCAGATCCCATTTTGCCTCGGTCGCCGCCAACAGCGCCAGCATCGCGAACACCGCCCCCGACGCCGTCAGGAAATGAACCAGCAATGCCTTTGAATTCAATACCATACAGCTTTTCTCGCTCAATCAGTTCGTCAACGTAAGCGGCCTTTGGGATGCGCCATATCATAGACTTCCAGCAACCTGCCAGTATCGACAGCCGTATAGGCCTGCGTGGTCGACAGCGACGCATGCCCCAATAACTCCTGGATCGCCCGCAGGTCTCCGCCCGCGTTCAGAAGATGGGTCGCAAAGCTGTGGCGCATCGCATGCGGCGTGGCGCTGGCGGGCAGGCCAAGCTGATTGCGCGTCGCCTCGGTCACCTTCTGCACGCTGCGCGGGTTCAAGGCACCACCCCGCACCCCACGAAACAAGGGCTTTCCCGGCTCCAAGTCGAAGGGGCAAAGACCGACATACCGCGCCACGGCATCGCGCGCCGGGGCGATCACCGGCACGACGCGCTCCTTGCCGCCCTTGCCGACAATGCGCAGTGCGTCACCGATGGGAAGGACATCGCAGGTCAGGCCAAGCGCCTCGGAAATCCGCAGCCCGCAGCCGTAAAGCAGCGTCACGACAGCTTGGTCGCGCGCGGCGATCCACGGATTTTCCGACTGCATTTCAAGGGTTTCGATCATGTCGCGCGCCGCGTCGGGCGCCAACGGTCGGGGCAGCTTGCGCTGGAATTTCGGTGCGCGTGCCGACAGGACAGCGGTGGCGTCGAACCCTTCGCGCTCGGACAGCCAGCGATAGAAGCTCTTGACGGCCGACAGCTTGCGCGCCAGCGACCGCGGCCCCACGTCGCGTCCGCGGGTAAAGGCCATCCAACTGCGCATGTCGCTGATTTCGATGGCGCTGAGTGCGCCAAGTCCTTGGGATTCGCCCTTGTGCTCGGTCATGAAGGACAGGAAACCCGCCACATCACGCCCATAGGCATCCAGCGTGTTTTCGGATGCGCCTTTCAGCGCCTTCTGGGCTTTCAGCCAACCCTCGAGCGCGTCGCGGGCGGCCGCGCTGATCATGACAGCCAGCGGCGCATCGTGCGTTCAAAGATACCCGCGAAAAAGGTCAGCAAATCAGTGCCTTGTTGCGGGCTGAACTGATGCGGGTCCTCGGCGCCCATGGCCAGCATGCCCGGCAGGCGGCCATTGCCGAAATCAAGAAGCAGGCACGCCTCGGAACGCACATAGCCCGCGTCCGGCCCGTAAACTCGTGCGTCGCCTTCGCTGATCTGGCGAAGCGTCACCGGGCGCGGCAGGCTGTTGCGCCCGTCGCTGAGATACGAGGCAATGAAACCCGGCTGGGCCACCGACAAGACGCCGCCAAGGCGGCTTACCGTGGGGTCGGCCTCGTCCTGCACGGATTCCAGCACCAGTTTCATGCTGTCCACCCGAAGGATTTCAGCGACCTCGCCGCTCAGGTCGCGCAGGAAAACCTCGAACTCGACAGGGTCCAGCATCCGCAAGATCGCGCGATGCACTTGGTTCGTGCCGGCCAGATTGTCATATGCGGCGGCGATGACCGAGCGGTGCGTATCCTCGAGCCGGTCCAGACGCGCTTCAAGACGCTCCATCGCAATGCCGCGAAGATCGACGATATTGCCGCCCATGGCGCGCTCGTTCGCGGCAATAAGAGCCCGCATAAGATCTTGATCTTCAAGGATAACATCGGGCTGCGCGATGATACGCTCGCGCAGGTTGTCGTCCATCAGGGGCTTGCCGCTCATACTGGCCTCGGTCTTGTTTTGACGGTTTATAACACGGTTTACAGGATTTTCTGCCCGGTTTTTTCCCAATCCTTCAGGAAGGTTTCGAGCCCCTTGTCGGTCAGCGGATGGGCCGCCATCTTCTTGATCACATCGGGCGGCGCGGTCATCACATCGGCCCCGATCTGTGCCGATTGAAAGGCATGGTTCACGGTGCGGATCGAGGCCGCCAGGATCTGCGTGTCAAAGCCGTAATTGTCATAGATCTGGCGGATGTCGGCGATCACTTCCATCCCGTCGAGGTTGATATCGTCCAGCCGGCCGATGAACGGGCTGATGAAGGTCGCGCCCGCCTTGGCCGCCAGAAGCGCCTGGTTGGCCGAGAAGCACAGCGTGACATTGACCATCTGGCCTTCGTCGGAAAGCACCTTGCAGGCCTTGAGCCCGTCCCAGGTCAGCGGCACCTTGACGGCGATATTGTCGGCGATCTTGGCCAGTTTGCGCCCTTCGGCGATCATCGCGTCCGCCTCCAGTGCAACAACCTCGGCACTGACCGGACCATCGACCATCTCGGCGATTTCCTTGGTCACTTCAAGGATATCACGACCCGACTTCAGAATCAGCGAGGGGTTGGTGGTGACGCCGTCGACCATGCCCAATTCGTTCAGTTCGGCAATTGCGTCGACTTCGGCGGTATCTACGAAGAATTTCATGTCGGGAATCCCTTGGCGCGGGTTGGGGTTTTTCATCCCAGCGTTTACCCCATAGAGTGCGCTGCCGAAACCCCTGACATGGAGCCAAGGGACGTGTCGTCATCCTGCAAGGACTTTTTCATTGAGAATGAGCTGGTGGCGGTGCTGACGACGCAGCCGCTGGACCGTCTGCTGGATTACCGCGCGCCCGAGGGCGGATGCCATGCCGGGGCCTTTGTCGAGGTACCGCTGGGGCCGCGCAAGGTGCTCGGGGTCGTCTGGGGCGCGGGACGCGGGGATTTCGACATCGCCAAGATCCGTCAGGTGATCCGCGTGCTGGATGTTGCGCCGATGCGGGCCGAAATGCAGGACTTTCTTCGCCGCGCCGCCGATTACACGCTGACGCCCATGCCGGCCATGTTGCGTCTGGCCACCCGTGCGCCTGGCCTGTCCAACCCGCCTTCGATGCAGAAGATCTATCGGCACGGGCGCATGATGCCTGCGCGGATGACGGATGCGCGCAAACGGGTGCTGGCAGTGCTTGAGGACTACGGCGGGCTGGCCTTCACACTGGGGGAACTGGCGGAGCAGGCGGGTGTCACGCCGTCGGTGATCAAGGGGCTGGTCGGGCAGGGCGCCGTGCTGGAAGAGGATTGCCCGCGCGATCTTCCGTTTCCCTGGCTTGATCCGGACCGCGGCGGAAAAGCGCTGACCGAGGATCAGGCCAATGCCGCTGAGGTGCTGCGCGATGCCATTCGCGGTGGCGATTACGGCACCACACTGCTGCGCGGCGTGACCGGTTCTGGCAAGACCGAGGTTTATCTGGAAGCGGTGGCTGAAACCCTGAAGGGGCGGCGCCAGGCGTTGGTCTTGTTGCCCGAGATCGCGCTGACATCCGAGTTCATCACGCGTATCGAGGCGCGGTTCGGTGCCAAGCCGGCGGAATGGCATTCGGGTGTCACCATGACCGAGCGGCGCCGCACCTGGAAGATGGTAGGCGAGGGCGGCGCGCAAGTGGTGGTGGGCGCGCGCTCGGCGCTGTTCCTTCCCTTCCGGGACCTCGGGCTGATCGTTGTCGATGAAGAACACGACAATTCCTACAAGCAGGAAGACGGGGTGCTTTACAACGCGCGTGACATGGCAGTGCTGCGCGCATCGATCTGCGGGGCGCAGGTGGTGCTGGCCTCGGCGACGCCGTCGCTGGAAAGCTGGGCCAACGCAGAGGCCGGAAAGTATCGCCGCCTCGATCTGAAGGCGCGGTTCGGGGTTGCTGTTATGCCCGAAATGCGCGCCATCGACATGCGTTGCGAGACCCTGCCGTCAAGCCGCTGGATTTCACCCAGCCTGCAGGCCGCTGTAAATGCGCGAATCGCGCGGGGGGAACAGGCGCTCTTGTTCATCAACCGGCGCGGCTATGCGCCGGTCACGCTTTGCCGGGCCTGCGGACATCAGATCGGGTGCGATCACTGCGATGCGCGCATGGTCGAGCACCGTTTTCAAAAGCGCCTGGTGTGCCACCAGTGCGGCGAGACCAAACCGGTGCCGCAAACCTGTCCTTCCTGCGGGGCCGAGGACCGGCTGGCCGCGGTCGGTCCCGGTGTCGAGCGGCTGACGGAAGAGGCGCAGGCGCTGTTCCCGGACGCCCGGATCGCCACGCTCAGTTCGGATATGTTCGGCTCAGCCCGCGCACTCAAGGAACAGATCAGGGAGATCGCCGAGGGCGATACGGATATCGTGATCGGCACGCAGCTGGTCGCCAAGGGGCACAATTTCCCGCGTCTGACGCTGGTGGGTGTGATCGACGCGGATCTGGGCCTTCAGGGTTCGGACCTGCGGGCAGCCGAGCGAACGTTCCAGCTCATGCGACAGGTGGCCGGACGCGCGGGACGCGCCGAGGCGCGCGGTGCGGCGCTGCTGCAGACCTTTCAGCCCGAACATCCCGTGATCCGCGCGATCCTGTCGGGCAACGAGGAAGGCTTCTGGCGCGCCGAAGCGGACGAGCGCCGCCACGCGGGGGTCCCGCCCTTCGGACGCATGGCCGGAATCATCCTCTCATCGCCCGATGCGCAACAGGTCTTCGACTTCGCGACCGAGTTGGCGCGGCGCGATGCTCCGGTGCGCGCCATCGGTGCGCAGGTATTCGGCCCCGCGCCCGCCCCGATCGCGCGCATCCGGGGCCGTCACCGGGTGCGTCTGCTGGTCAAGGCGCCCAAGGGCGTCGCGCTCCAGGGGGCGTTGGCGAAATGGGTCGGCCAGCTGAAGATACCCGCTCAATTGCGTCTGAGCATCGATATCGACCCGCAAAGCTTCTACTGAACCAGCGCGATCAGTAGCCGGCCTTTCGGTCCACCAGGTAGAGGAAAGGTTCACCGGCCTCGCCTCGCCGGATATTCTCGGCGATGACACGCGACGCGGATGCGGGCCGCGTTTCGGACGCGATATGCGGCGTGACGGTAACGTTGTCATGCGCCCAGAACGGGTGATTGGCGGGCAGGGGCTCCTCGCGGAACACATCGAGCGTGGCATGGCCGATCTGTCCGGTCTCTAGCGCCTTTAGCAATGCGTCGTCGTCGATAAGCGGGCCACGCCCGGGGTTGATGATGACCGCGCCTTGCGGAAGTCGCGCCAGAGCAGCGGCGTCGATCACGTTCTCGGTCTCAGGCGTCAGCGGCAGAAGAAGGATCAGGATCTGCGCCGTTTCAAGTGCCATTTCCAACCCGTGATCGCCCGAGAGACAGGTAATCGAGTCGACGGATTTCGGTGTCCTGCTCCAGCCAGTCACGGGGAAGCCCAACCCCGCCAGTGCCTCCCCGCAGGCCTGACCCAAGGCACCAAGACCCAGGATCGTGACGGGGCGGTCGCAGGCCAGGGGCGGCACCTCCTTGCGCCATTTGCCGTCCTGATGGAGCACGTGCAGATCGGTGTTGAGGTGATGGCGCAATGTGTGGCCCGTGACCCATTCCACCATGCCGCGCGTCAGCCCCTCGTCGACCATTCGCGCCAGCGGCTGTGTCAGGGTTTCATTGTCCACCACGTCCTCGACCCCGGCCCAGAGGTTCAGAACCGCCTTGGTGCGGGTGTAGGGCGTGAAGTCCTGCACATCGCCGTTGGGGGCGTAGATGATGTAATCCACCTCTTCGGGTTTCATTTCGGTCGCAAGGTTCACATCGTTCAGCCCGGCCTCGGCAAAGGCGGCTCTGAGGGGCTGTTCATATGTGACCCACCGCTCGGGACGGGCGGCGAAAAGGATATTGAGAGACATCAGACTACCTTGGTTTGTGAATATGAGCGCTTTGCACGAGGCCGAAACCGATCATGAGGACCAGCATGGCCGAGCCGCCGTAACTGACAAGCGGAAGCGGCACGCCGACGACGGGCGCAAGACCCATGACCATCGACATGTTGACGGCGAAGAAAAGGAAAAATGTCGAGGCCACGCCCAGTGTCAGCAGTGACGAGAACCTGTCCCGGTTCTTGAGCGCGGAGGCAATGCAAAAGACGAGGACAAGCGTATAGAGCCCCAAGAGTGAGACCCCGCCTATAAAGCCCAACTCTTCGGCGAGGGTCGTGAATATGAAATCGGTGTGCTTTTCCGGCAGGAAGTTCAGCCGCGATTGCGTGCCTTGCATGAAGCCGCGCCCTGTCCAGCCGCCAGATCCGAGCGCGATCTTGGACTGGGTGATGTGATAGCCCGCCCCAAGCGGGTCGGACGAGGGATCAAGGAACGTGTCGATCCGGCGGAACTGATAGTTTGCCAGCATTTGCCAGTCGGTCCCGCGGCTTTGAAATACCGCCGTGATCAGCCCGACCGAGAATGCGATCACCGTTACGAAATATGCCCAATGGACACCCGCAAGGAACATCATCACCCCACCGGTTGCGATCAGTAGAATCGATGTTCCAAGATCAGGTTGCCGCAGTACCAGCGTCACCGGGAGCAGGATCAGCGCCATCGGCGCCAGCACCCAAAGCGGACGTGAAACACGGTTGAGGGGCAGCCAGTCGTAGTAGGCCGCAAGCACGATCACCAGCGTGACCTTCATCAACTCCGACGGTTGCAGGCGCATGAATCCAAGGTCGATCCAGCGTTGCGCACCCATTCCCACGGTTCCGAAGAATTCGACCAGCACCAGTAGAATCAGCGACACCGCATAGATCAGCATCGACATGTTTCGCCAGAACCAGATCGGGATCATGGCAACAATCAGCATCGTGACGAAGCCGAGCGCATAGCGTTTCATCTGCGGTTCGGCCCAGGGTGTGAACGAGCCGCCTGCAACCGAATAGAGCATCAGGAAGCCGATACCGGCGACTGCCGTCAACAGGATCGCCAGCGGCCAGTTCAGATAGAGTACCTTGCGCAGCCCGGTCGGGGTCGTCTTGACGCTGTATTCAAGATAGCTCATGCGCGATCGCTCCCGTCCGGGGCGCCTTTCGGGCGGGTGCGGCGCAGTTCTTCCTGTTGAGTGCTGATGCGCCCGCGATCCTTGGCCGGGTAGGCGCTCAGCGGCGGGTCGCCATCGTAAAGTGCCTGAAGCGTGATGTCGCGGGCGATCGGGGCGGCCGCTGTCGATCCTCCGCCGCCATGCTCGACCACGACTGCCACCGCGTATTTCGGATTGTCGTAAGGCGCGAAATTCACGAACAGCGCGTGGTCGCGACGTTCCCAAGGCAGATCGGCATTGCTGGTGACGCCGCGGGCGCGTTCGGCGGCGGTGATATTGCGCACCTGGCTTGTCCCCGTCTTGCCCGCGAGCCGGAAGGCATCCTCGATGATGCGGCTCGAATAGGCAGTGCCGCGCCGGTCATTAGAAACCGCGAACATCGCTTTGCGTACCTCGCGCAGGGTGTTCTCGTTCAAGCCCAGGTCCTCACCGCGTCCAGTCGGTTGCTCCACCCCGTCGATCGACTTGATCAGGCGGGGTGTGACGTTGCGATTTGTGGCCAGTCGCGCCGTCATCACGGCCAGTTGCAATGGCGAGGCCAGCACGAACCCCTGCCCGATGGAGGCGTTGACGCTGTCGCCGATCACCCATTCCTGTCCACGATTGGCCAGCTTCCATTCCTTCGTGGGCATCAGCCCCGCCGCCACAGAGGTCAGCGGCAGGTCGTGTTGCACGCCAAGACCAAGCCGGCGGGCCATTTCGCTGATCTTCTCGACCCCTGTCCGCAAGGCCATCTCGTAAAAATAGACATCGCAGCTTTCGCGCAGCGCGCGGTGCAGGTCGACATTACCGTGGCCTGCGCGCTTCCAGCAATGAAAACGGCGACCACTGACTTCCATGTGGCCGGGGCAATAGACTGTTTCGCCGAGGTCCGCCTTGTCGTCTTCGAGTGCGGCCAGCGCGGTGACCATCTTGAAGACCGAGCCGGGCGGATAGAGCCCCTGCACGGCCTTGTTGGGAAGCGGGCGATACTTGTTCTCGAGCAGCGCCCGGTAATTCGCCACTGAAATGCCGCGCACGAAAAGGTTGGGATCGAAACTGGGCGCAGAAGCGCAGGTCAGAAGATCGCCGGTATCGCAGTCGATGACCACGGCTGCGGCGCTTTCCTTTGCCAGCCGGGCATGGACATAGGATTGCAGGGAATTGTCGATGGTGATCTGAAGATCGGCGCCGGCCTGGCCCTCGCGGCGGTCAAGTTCACGCATGACGCGACCTGCGGCGTTTACCTCGACCCGCTTGCTGCCGGCCTTGCCGCGCAAGAGGTCCTCTTGGCGGGCCTCAAGCCCGATCTTGCCGATCTGGAACCGGGGGATCAGCAGCAGCTGACTTGGCGCGTCGATATTCTCGAGATCCCGGTCACTGACCGGACCGACATAACCGACGAGATGAGCATAGTCCCGCCCTTGCGGGTAGCGGCGCGACAGCCCGACTTCGGGGGTGACGCCCGGCAGGGCAGGGGTGTTCACCGCGACGCGACTGATATCGCCCCACGTCACGCGGTCAGCGACCGTCACGGGGGTGTCGCCGCGCAATTCGCGCAGGTCGCGGCGGGCGCGTTCCAGCTCCCCGGGGTCCAGTTCGACCAGCCGCGCGAGGCGCGCGATAACCTCATCCACGTCGCCCGCCTCTTCGCGCACCATCGTGATGCGGTAGCTGGGCACGTTCTCCGCCACGACGGCGCCGTTGCGGTCGAAGATGCGTCCGCGCGCAGGCGGTATCAGGCGAATGTTGATCCGGTTCTCGTCGGCAAGCAGGCGGAACTGATCGGCCTGATCTACCTGCATGAAGCGCATCCTGAGAGCCAGGGCGCCGACGAAGGTCGCCTGCGCGCCGCCGATGATCAATCCGCGCCGGGTGATACGGCGCTGGCTTTCGGCATTGTCACGGGTCGGGCGTCTCATGTCCGGCTTCCCAATGCGTCGATGTCGCCCGGGGCGATCTTGCGTACGCCGAATACGGCCTTGGAGACGATCGCGACCAAAGGATAGACCAGAAGCGTCGCGATCACCTGCATGAGACTCAGGCCAAGCGGTGCCTGGTCGACCATCATCAAGGCCAAAATGACGCGATAGCCAAGCATCATGACGAAGAGTGTCGTGGCGACGCTCAACCACTCGACCGCGAATGTCAGGTCGCGAAGACCGGGCTCACGCGCGCGCAGAGCCTGGTTTCCCAGCAAGACGATCGCCGCCCAAAGGCCCGGAGGACGTTGAAACAACAAGTCAGCCAGCAAGAAGACAGCGGCAATCAGCAGCGGTGGAACATAATCTGGACGCCGCAGCAGCCAGGCGAATGTCAGCGCCAGCATCACGTCCGGTCCGGCCCATCCGCGCGGCAGGGTTTCCAGCGGCAGCAGGTGCAGGAAAATCAGTGCAAGGCACAAGGCAACATAAAGAAGGCGCATGAGCCAGCGGTTATGACGCTTGCGTTCAGCCATTTCCGGCCTCCGGGGGCTCGTTCGCCGTGGGAAGATCCGGTGTGCCCTGCGGGTCCGGCCCGCCCGATGTTTCGGGCAGGATCACAGGTGCGATCAGATTGCCGGGGTCGTTGATGTTTTCGTGTTCGTAACTGCGCAGCACGCGGAGGAACTCCAGCCGCTCGTAATCGGCAGCGAGGCGCACGCGCATCCGTCCGCCGGGGTCCTGCGCAAGCTGGCCGACCAGCAACCCGGCCGGGAACACTCCGCCATCGCCAGAGGTCATCACCCTGTCGCCGGGGCGAACGCGGTCCGGCGCTTCGATGAAATCGACATAGGGCACCGCGGAATTGTCGCCCATCAGCAGTGCGCGTTGACCCGAGGGTTGAATGGTTACCGGTATCCGGCTGGACGTGTCGGTCAACAACACGACGCGCGACGTGGCGCGCCCGACGCCCGCGATCCGTCCGACCAGTCCCAAACCGTCCATTGCGGCCCAGCCATCGACGATCCCGTCGCGGCTGCCGACATTGATCAGCACGGATTGGCGGAAGGGCGACCCGCTGTCGGCCATCACCACGCCGGTCACATATGTCAGGCGCGGATCGAGTTGCACGTTGTTGAGATCGAGCAGACGCGCGTTCTCCTGTTCAAGCTGCAGCGCGGCCTCTTTCCAGGCCTTCATCTGCTGCAGCTCTCGCCGCAATTCCTGGTTCTGCTGGTAGATTCGCTGATAGCTCTGGAAATCGCGCAGAATGTTCACGGTTGCCGTGACCGGCGCCATTGCCCAATCGAAATTGGGCACGACCCGGTCAACCACCTGCGCGCGAAAGCGTTCGACCCGCGGGCTGTCGATCCGCCACAGCAGGAACAGGCCGAGCAGGCACAGCAACAGAACACCCAGCATCAAGCGCTTGAGCGGGCCGGTGTAGTCCTCGGACTGTGCACGGTCCTTTGCCAACGTTCTCCCCTTCAGGGCAAAGGGTGGTCGGTTCAGCTGTCGTAGTCAATCGCGTGGCGGAGCTGTTTCTCGAACTCCAGCGCCTTGCCGGTGCCAAGGGCCACGCAATTCAGGCTGTCATCCGCGATCGACACGGCGAGGCCGGTCTGCTCGCGCAGAGCCAGATCGAGGTCACCCAAGAGCGCACCGCCCCCAGTCAGCATGACGCCGCGATCCACGATATCGGCAGCCAGATCCGGCGGCGTGGCTTCGAGCGCGGTCATCACCGCCTCACAGATCGCCTGCACCGGTTCGGCGAGTGCCTCGGCCACCTGGGCTTGGCTGATCTCGGTTTCCTTGGGCACGCCGTTCAAAAGGTCGCGACCACGGATTTTCATCGACGCGCCGCGCCCGTCATCGGGCATCCGGGCCGTCCCGATCGAGGTCTTGATGCGTTCGGCCGTGGATTCACCCACCAGAAGGTTCTGTTGGCGACGCAGGTAACTGATGATCGCTTCGTCCATCCGGTCACCGCCGACCCGCACCGAGCGGGCATAGACGATATCGCCAAGCGACAGGACGGCGACCTCGGTCGTGCCGCCGCCGATATCGACCACCATCGAACCGGTGGGATCGGTGATCGGCATTCCCGCGCCGATTGCGGCGGCAATGGGTTCGGCGACAAGGCCCGCGCGCCGCGCGCCCGCCGAAAGAACCGACTGGCGGATTGCCCGCTTTTCAACCGGGGTCGCGCCATGCGGCACGCAGACGATGATCTTGGGCTTGGAGAAGGTGGTCCGCTTGTGAACCTTTCGGATGAAGTGCTTTATCATCGCCTCGGCCGTGTCGAAGTCGGCGATGACACCTTCGCGCATCGGGCGGATCGCCTCGATGCTGCCGGGGGTGCGCCCAAGCATCAGCTTGGCGTCTTCGCCCACGGCCAGGACTTTCTTTACCCCGTCCTTGACATGATAGGCCACCACCGAAGGTTCGGACAGGATAATGCCGCGACCCTTGACGTAAACCAGCGTATTCGCAGTGCCCAGGTCGATAGCCATGTCCGAAGAGAACAGGCCGGGGATGTTTTGAAAGATGGCCATTTGCGTCGTTTTCCAGTCATCCAATGAGTCATTGGGCCCGCGACTCGAACGGTCGGGACCGGCTGCCCTTATAGTTCGCCACCGCAAGCGGTGAAAGGGGGACTTTCAGTCGCGTAAGCGCCATGTCGCCGGAGGGTAGGGGAATGGTGCTGCTGGGGAGGATTGAACTCCCGACCTCACCCTTACCAAGGGTGCGCTCTACCACTGAGCTACAGCAGCACATTGTGGCGCGCTGCTTAGACGCTAATTGGGATCGGCGCAAGCCGAATCTGGACGCTTTTCAAGCCCTGCTATAGACAGGGAGAATGAACAGCAAAGACCCCCAAAAGAAGGCCGACAAAGCGGCGCAAAGCCGCGAGGATCGGCTCAAGTCAGCCTTGAAGGCCAACCTTGCTCGGCGTAAGGCGCAGATGCGTGCCCGGTCGGGCGACGAGGCGGCAGGCAAGCCCGAGGACAAGGACTAGAGCAGATGGACTCCATAATCGTTACGGGCAATGGCCCGCTTAAAGGCCAGATCCCGATCGCCGGGGCCAAGAACGCCTGTCTCACGCTGATGCCGGCGACGCTTCTGAGCGACGAGCCGCTGACCCTGACCAACGCGCCACGGCTGAGCGACATAAAGACCATGTCGGCGCTGCTTGAATCGCTTGGTGCCGAGGTATCGCAATTGCAGGACGGCAAGGTTCTGGTCATGTCCAGCCATGCGCTCTCGAGCCATGTTGCCGACTACGACATCGTGCGCAAGATGCGCGCGTCCATCCTTGTGCTGGGGCCGATGCTGGCGCGTGACGGTCATGCCGTGGTGTCGCTGCCCGGTGGATGCGCCATCGGGGCGCGGCCGGTCGATCTGCACCTGCGCGCCCTGGAAGCCATGGGCGCGGAACTGGAGCTGAAGGAAGGCTATGTCCACGCCAAGGCGCCGAACGGCCTCAAGGGCGGCACGGTCGATTTTCCGCTGGTGTCGGTCGGCGCGACCGAGAACGCGTTGATGGCCGCCACGCTGGCAAAGGGCACCACGGTTCTCAAGAACGCCGCGCGCGAACCCGAGATTGTCGATCTGGCCGACTGCCTGCGCCGCATGGGTGCCCAGATCGAAGGTGACGGCACCGGCACGATCACGATCCAGGGTGTCGATCGGCTGGGCGGGGCCACCCACCCGGTCGTGGCCGACCGGATCGAACTCGGGACCTACATGCTGGCCCCGGCGATCTGTGGTGGCGAGGTCGAATGCCTGGGCGGTCGGATCAACCTTGTCGGAGCATTCTGCGAGAAGCTCGACGCGGCAGGGATTGACGTGAGCGAGACCGACAAGGGCATCAAGGTCAGCCGCAAGAACGGGCGTGTGAAATCCGTCGATGTTACGACCGAGCCTTTCCCCGGTTTCCCGACCGACCTTCAGGCGCAGATGATGGCGTTGATGTGCACCGCCGACGGGACGAGCGTGCTAGAAGAAAAGATCTTCGAGAACCGGTTCATGCATGCGCCGGAACTGATGCGCATGGGTGCGCACATCGACGTACATGGCGGCACTGCCACGGTAACCGGTGTCGAGCGGTTGAAAGGGGCGCCGGTGATGGCGACCGATCTGCGCGCCAGTGTATCGTTGATCTTGGCTGGGCTTGCCGCCGAGGGTGAGACCATCGTGAACCGGGTCTATCACCTTGATCGCGGATATGAGAGTGTCGAGGAGAAACTGGGCAATGTGGGCGCAAGAATTGAACGGGTGTCGGGACAGTGAGCGATGACGCAAGATTCGAGGATGGCGCGGAAAGCCCGCTGAATCTGGGCGCGCTTGATCCCGATGACCTTCAGGTTATCGCGTCGCTTGTGCAGGATGCGGTGTTTCCGATAACCGAAATGACATGGCGGCCCGCCGAGCGGCGTTTTGCGTTGCTGCTCAATCGTTTCCGGTGGGAAGATCGCGGGATCGACCGCCATGACCCCGAGCGTGTCCAGTCGCTGCTGGTGGTCGACAACGTGCTGCGGGTGTCCAGTCTTGGAATTGATCGTGCCGACCGCGATACGGTTCTGTCCTTGCTGACGATCGGCTTTGAACCCGGCGAGGAAGGTGCGGGGCAGGTGATCCTGACGCTTGCGGGCGACGGGGCGATCCGCCTCGAGATCGAGGCGCTGGAGTTGACGCTGAAGGATGTCACGCGGCCATATCGTGCACCTTCACGCAGTATTCCGCGCCACGAAACGTAGATCCCGGGGCTGTCGGCGGGGCCTCGCGCCTTGTCGCGCGGCGTGGTTCGCACTAAGCATCTGCAAGGAGATTTGAGATGCCGGTTTATCTCGATGCCGCGGGCGCGGATTTTGAAACCCAGTTCACCGCGCTTCTGGGCGCCAAGCGCGAGGATTCGCCCGATGTCGACGCGACCGTAGCGGCGATCATTGCCGACGTGCGCGCACGCGGCGATGCGGCGGTGCTGGAGTTGACGGCGCGGTTCGACCGGCTGGATCTGACGCCTGAAACGATGCGCTTTTCGACGGCAGAGATCGATGCGCTGATAGGCGAGGTGTCCGCGCACGAACGCGAGGCGCTGCAGATCGCAGCAGACCGCATCCGCGCCTATCACGAGCGTCAGATCCCCGAGGACGCCAGTTGGACCGACGAGGCGGGCGCGACGCTTGGCTGGCGTTGGACGCCGGTGGGCGCCGCGGGTCTCTATGTGCCTGGCGGGCTGGCCTCATATCCGTCATCGGTTCTGATGAACGCCATTCCCGCCAAGGTCGCCGGGGTCGAACGCCTTGCGATCACGGTGCCCACGCCGGACGGGCAGGCCAATCCGCTGGTCCTGTTGGCAGCCCGGCTGGCCGGTGTTGACGAGATATACCGCATTGGCGGCGCGCAGGCGATTGCCGCGTTGGCCTATGGCACGCAGAGCATCGCCCCGGTCGACAAGATCACCGGACCCGGCAATGCCTATGTCGCCGCCGCCAAGCGCCGCGTTTTCGGGCGCGTCGGGATCGACATGATTGCCGGTCCCTCCGAGATCCTGGTGATCGCCGATCGCGACAACAATCCCGACTGGATCGCGCTTGATATGCTGAGTCAGGCCGAACATGACGAAAGCGCGCAGTCGATCCTGATCACCGATGATCCAGCAATGGCCAAGGCTGTCGAGGCGGCGATTGACCGCTATTTGCACACGCTGGAACGCCGCGAGATCGCTGGCGCAAGCTGGCGCGATTTCGGCGCGATCATCACCGTCCCGGATATGGATCGTGCCGCCGAACTGGCCAATTGCATCGCTCCCGAGCACCTGGAACTATGCGTTGCCGATGCCGAGATGCTGGCCGACAAGATCAAGCATGCCGGCGCGATTTTCATGGGAGCGTGGACGCCCGAGGCGATCGGAGATTATGTGGGCGGGCCGAACCACGTGCTGCCAACGGCGCGTTCGGCGCGGTTCTCGTCGGGTCTGAGCGTTCTGGATTTTCTCAAACGGACCACAATGGCCCGTATGACACCCGCCGCCCTGCGTGCCATCGGCCCCGCCGCCGAGACGCTGGCCACTTCCGAAAGTCTCGAGGCGCATGGCCTGTCGGTCACCGCGCGTCTCAATCACCTGAACGAGCATTAGATCAATGTCGCGTATCTGTCATATCGAGTTGGATGACGCCAACCTGCCGCCGCCCACGCCGGAAATCGAACAGGAGCGCAAGGTCGCCATGTTCGATCTGATCGAGGAAAACGCCTTTGCCCTGCCGGGGCGTGGCGACCGGGCCGCGCCCGAGGGGCCGTACCGCGTGGGGTTGTCGATCCGCGAAAAACGGCTGGTTTTCGATATCCGCACCGAGACCGATGAGCCGGCAGCGGAGTTTCATCTTTCGCTCAGCCCGTTCCGGCAGGTGGTCAAGGATTACTGGCAGATCTGCGAAAGCTATTTCGACGCTGTGAAAAACCTGCCGCCCGCCCAGATCGAGACGATCGACATGGCGCGTCGCGGTATCCACAACGAAGGTGCACGGATTCTGGAAGAGCGGCTCGAAGGCAAGGCGGATGTCGACAGCGACACCGCCCGCCGGCTGTTCACGCTGATCTGCGTGCTGCATTTCGGGGGCTGAGTGCGGATGGCTGAAGAGCTTCCTCAGTCGGTGCTCTTTTGCTGCGACCACAACGCGGTGCGCTCGCCCATGGCCGAGGGCATCATGAAAAAGTTATATGGCGCAAGTGTTTACGTCCAGTCCGCTGGTGTCAAAAGCGACATGGAGATCGATGGGTTCTCGATCACCGTCTGCGACGAGATCGGGGTGGAACTGGGGCGCCACCGCACGCGCAGTTTCGACGAGATGGAGCAGTGGGGGGATGATCTGTCGTCCTTCGATCTGATCGTGGCGCTCAGTCCCGCCAGTCAGCGCAAGGCCCTGGAACTGACGCGGGTCTTTCATCTTGATGTGATCTATTGGCCGATCATGGACCCGACGGGTCTGGCCGAGACGCGCGAAGCGAAGCTGGACGCTTACCGGCAGACGCGCGATCAGATCGTCTCGCATCTGAAGGGTCGGTGGGGCGAACCGGGAGAAAGCGAATGAATTCAACAGTCAAGGCGTATTTCGATGCCTTCAATGCAGGCGATGTGGCCGGAATGCTGGCATGTCTCAGCGATGACGTGGCGCACCATGTCAACGAGGGGCAGGTGCGTGTTGGCAAGGCGGCGTTTGGAGAGTTTTGCGCGCATATGAACCGCTGTTACAGCGAGAATCTGACCGATATTGTCATCTTCGACGCCGAGGATGGGACGCGGGCGGCGGCTGAGTTCGTGGTGAATGGAACCTATCTTGTCACCGATGAAGGCCTGCCGGAGGCAGCGGGACAGACCTACCGCTTGCCGGCGGGGTCATTTTTCTCGTTGAAAAACGGACAGATAACGCGGGTTGTGACCTATTACAACCTGGCTGACTGGATCCGTCAGGTCAGAGGATGATCCGTGTCGAGCGACTGACCGGCGAGGTGCTGGCGGCGGCGCTTGAGGATGTGGCGCGGCTGCGGATCGAAGTGTTTCGCGCATGGCCCTATCTATATGATGGTGATGAGACCTATGAGGAACACTACCTGCAGACCTACCGCGACAGTGAGGACGCGATCCTAGTGGGGGCGTTCGATGGGACGCGGTTGATCGGGGCGGCGACGGGGACGCCCCTGGAGGATCATGCTGATGACTTCAGGGCGGCGTTTGATGGGCAAGATATTGATATGAAAGACGTTTTTTATTGCGCCGAGAGCGTTCTTCTGCCCGCTTACCGGGGGCAGGGGATCGGGCATGCGTTTTTCGACGCGAGGGAGGCGCATGCACGCGCCATGAAACGGCGTCATGCGGCCTTCTGCGCGGTGGTGCGACCCGACGATCACCCCATGAAGCCCGCGCAATATCAGTCACTTGATCCCTTCTGGCGCAAGCGCGGATATGTGCCGCTTGCGGGGGCGGTCGCGTCGTTTCGGTGGAAGGACGTGGATCAGCCCGATGAGACGGCGCATGACTTGCAGGTCTGGTGCCGGACGCTCTGAGCGTGGGTTTCAGGTAGGTCTTTGAAAGCCATAAAAAATCACTTCGGTATCGCGTCGGTGTCGTTGTCGGTGTCGTTGTCGGTTAGCCGCAGACGCCAAGGAGCCGCAAAGGCGAAAGGGCGCGCAATATGCGCGCCCCCGAAGATCTCTGAGTCGAGGGACCGGCGAACCGGCCCGGAGGGACCGCCCAGTCTTGATCTTCCTCGGTGCCACCGGCCCCACGGTGGTCCCGGCGTTGGCGGCACAAGTTGAATGCGAGGTCATACCGCCTTCCGAGCCGCTGGCGCCTGACACATGTCCGGAAACCGGATCGCGACAGGCTTGGCTGCTGTGTCCAAATACGCCCGCAATCGTGGCGAAATCTGGTCGTTTTCACAGCAAAGATCGGGCGAGCGGGTGGGGCGGCGAAGACTTGCTTACGCGACCTGCGTCTCTGTGCGGAGTTCAGCCGACGCCGGCTGTTCTGTGGGATTGGCGCGACGAGGCTTGCAATTTTTCAGACGAAACATTTGACAGGGCTTCCCAGGATGATTCGTGTCTGCTAACCTGCTCCTAATAAAAAATAAAAGAGGCAGGCATACAGGCAATGAAGACGGGCTTTCGTGGCGCGTTTGTCATCTCCTGGTCGCAGACGGAAGTGGACGGTTTGGACGCCGCCCCGCTTCATGCGCTTTCGGTCGGGGCCGCATGGTCTTGGCGAGGCGATATGGTGCGGGTGGACGGACCCAACGAGTCGCTGCGCCTTGAAGGGGCAAACGGGGCAATCAACTGTCGCAAACGAGCGACACGGCTGGTGCGGCGTCTGGTGGGCGCGGCGCAAGCTAACATCATGGACATCAACAAGGTCGAAGTCGAAGAGCCGCTGATGGATTGCGGTTTCGTCGTCACCGATGGGGCGCAGAGCTATACGGTAACCGTGATCGAAGTGGGCACGGGCGCGCCGCCGCTTTTGATGTTCCTCGATCAGGTTCCGCCCGCAAATACGGAAATGTGGGTGGTGCATCACACGATGGAGGGGCTCTACCGGACGCCGGGTGACAATCCCGATGCCGGTGGCGTGATCTGTTTCACACCTGGCACACGTATCGCCACGCCTGAAGGACCACGGCTTGTCGAGGAACTGCGCGAAGGCGACCGGGTGCAGACCAAGGATAACGGTGCCCAGGACATCCAATGGATCGGCAGCCGCCGGATGAGCGGCGCAAGGCTGTTCGCGATGCCCTATCTGCGGCCGGTACGGATTCGCACCGGGGCGCTTGGCGTCGAGCGGCCGGACGAGGAACTGCTGGTTTCGCCCGAGCACCGGATGCTGATCAGCGGTCAGGTCGCGCGGGCGCTGTTCAATACGCCCGAGGTTCTGGTTGCGGCCAAGGACCTGGTGAACAACGGCACCATCGCGGTTGACCTCAACATGCGCGAGGTGACCTATATTCATCTGCTTCTGCCCAGTCATCAGATCCTGTGGGCCAATGGCATCGAGACCGAGAGTTTCCATCCCGCCAGCGCCATGCTGTCGACGCTGGACCCCGAGGATCGCCGCCGCCTGCTGTGTATCGAGCCGAGGCTGGAGCACGAGCCGGAGCGCTATGGCCGGTTCGCACGGCGCAAGCTGAGCGGGTCCGAGGCGGCGTTGCTGATGCATGAGGCCGCGTAAAGGGCGCCTTTGCAGGCAATTTCTGAAGAGCGGTTGACTCCGCTGCGCGCGCAGGTATAAGCGCGCCTTCATTGGTGTTGGTGGCCCTCGCAAGGGGATGCCTGTCACTTCGGCCAAATCCGAAGAGAGGACAACGCCCTTCGAAACCTGAAACGAAGGAGATCAGCAGATGACAAAAAGAACTGCTGCCAAGTACAAAATCGACCGCCGGATGGGCGAAAACATCTGGGGCCGTCCGAAATCACCCGTCAACCGCCGCGAATACGGCCCCGGCCAGCACGGTCAGCGCCGCAAGGGCAAGATGTCCGACTTCGGTCTGCAGCTGCGCGCCAAGCAGAAGCTGAAGGGCTATTACGGCGACCTGACGGAAAAACAGTTCCGCCGCATCTTCCGTGAAGCCGAGCGTCTGCGCGGCGATACCGGCGAGCTTCTGGTTGGATTGCTGGAGCGTCGCCTGGACGCCGTCGTCTATCGCGCCAAGTTCGTGCCGACCATGTTCGCTGCGCGCCAGTTCGTGAACCACGGCCATGTCCGCGTGAACGGCAAGAAGGTCAACATCCCCTCCTACCGCGTCAAGGAAGGCGACGTGATCGAGGTGCGTGACCGGTCCAAGCAGATGGCCGCCCTGCTGGAGGCTTCGCAGCTTCCCGAGCGCGACGTGCCCGACTACATCGATGCCGACCATTCCAAGATGGTCGCCACCTTCGTGCGCACACCGGGACTGAGCGATGTGCCCTATCCGGTGATCATGGAACCCAACCTCGTCATCGAATTCTACGCGCAGAACTAAGTGTTCTGAAATATTCGCTGGAAGGCCGCGACGGGACCCCCGCCGCGGCCTTTTCTATTTTATCCCCTCGTGCTCGTGCGGCTGTGTGGCCACACGGAACGGCCCTGGCAGGCAAATGCCTTTTGGCGCTGGTCAAGGTAAATGGGCAAAGTTAGAAGACCGGTCAAGGAGACCTGAGCATGACGAAGATCATACCACAGCCCGGCATCTTGGACATCGAGCTATACGAAGGTGGCGCCAGCCATGTGGACGGCGTTTCCAATGTCGTGAAGCTCAGTTCTAACGAGAACCCGTTCGGCGCGAGCGAAGCCGCCAAGGAGGCGTTTCGCAAAGTGGCCTTTGATTTGCATCGCTACCCGTCTAGCGACCATCGCGCCCTGCGCGAAGCGATCGGCGAGAAGCATGGCCTTGACCCGGCGCGCGTGATCTGCGGCGCGGGCAGCGATGAGATCATCGCCTTTCTGTGCCAGGCCTATGCCGGCCCGGGTGACGAGGTGATCCACACCGAGCACGGTTTCGCGCTTTACAAGATCGGTGCGCTGGCCAACGGCGCCACCCCTGTCGAGGTGAGCGAGCGCGAACGGGTGACGGATGTGGATGCGATCCTGGCCGCGTGCAGCGAGCGCACGAAGCTGGTGTTCATCGCCAATCCCAACAACCCGACCGGCACGATGATCGGAGAAGGGGAACTGACCCGGCTGGCCGCGGGCCTGCCGGAACAGGCGCTGCTGGTGATCGATGGCGCCTACGCCGAATATGTCGAAGGATACGATGGTGGTGCGCGGTTGGTCGACGCGCGCGACAATGTCTTCATGACGCGCACCTTTTCCAAGCTCTACGGTCTTGGCGCGCTGCGGGTGGGCTGGGGCTATGGGCCGGATCACGTGATCGGCGTGCTCAACCGTGTGCGCGGCCCCTTCAACCTGAGCCAAGCGGCGTTGGTGGCGGCCGAGGCGGCGATCGGCGATACCGCCTGGACCGAGAAATGCCGCAACGACAACACCCGGCTGCGCGCCTGGCTGGCCGAGGCGCTGGCGGGGCACGGAGTGGTGTCGGATACCTCGATGGCGAATTTCATCCTGGCGCGGTTTTCGAGCCAGGCCGAGGCCGAGGCCTGCGATGCCTTCCTGCGCTCCGAAGGGCTGATCGTGCGGCGGGTGGCGGGCTACAAGCTGCCCAATTGCCTGCGCATCACCGTCGGCGACGAACCCAGTTGCCGCCGCGTGGCGCATGCGGTGGGGCAGTTCATGGGGGATGAGTGATGGCGCAGCTCTATGACCGTGTGGCGCTGATCGGGCTGGGGCTGATCGCCTCGTCGATGTTCTGGGCCATCCGGCGCGGGGGGCTGGCCGGTGAGGTGACGGGCTACGCCCGCTCGCCCGAAACCCGCGCCACCGCCCGCGAGATCGGTCTTTGCGACCGGGTCTGCGAGAGCGCAGCCGAAGCGGTGGAGGGCGCGGATCTGGTTGTGCTTTGCGTGCCGGTCGGCGCGATGAGCGAGGTGGCGGTGCAGATCGCCCCGGCGCTCAAGCCCGGCGCGACGGTCAGCGATGTGGGCTCGGTCAAGAAGGCGGTGATCGAGGCGGTCGCCCCGCATCTGCCCGACCATGCGCATTTCGTGCCCGCCCACCCGCTTGCGGGCACCGAGCATTCCGGCCCGTGCGCGGGGTTTGCCGAACTCTTCGACAACCGCTGGTGCCTGATCGTGCCGGTCGAAGGCAGCGATCGTGACGCCGTGGCGCGTGTCGAGTCGCTCTGGCAGGGGATGGGCGCGCAGACCGATGAGATGGACGCCGAGCATCACGACCTCGTGCTGGCGGTGACCAGCCACGCGCCGCATCTGATCGCCTACACGATGGTGGGCGTGGCCGATGACCTGCGCCGGGTGACCGACAGCGAGGTCATCAAGTATTCCGCCGCCGGATTTCGCGATTTCACGCGCATCGCCGCCAGTGATCCGACCATGTGGCGCGACGTGTTCCTCAACAACAAGGACGCCACACTGGAGATCCTCGGGCGCTTCACCGAGGAGCTTTTCGCGCTGCAGCGCGCGATCCGCACCGGGGACGGCGATCACCTGCTGGAGTATTTCACTCGCACCCGCGCCATCCGGCGCGGTATCATCGAGGCGGGTCAGGATACCGATGCCCCTGATTTCGGGCGCGTCAAGAAAGGATGAGTTCATGCGCAACGTTCTGCTTCTCCCTCTGGTCCTGATGGGCTGTTCGCTGTTGCCGGGTGGCGCCGACGATCCGGTCGTCTCGAGCCGCGGATCGGTTTGCGGCGACCCCACGATCAAGGGCGAAGTCGTCGGCCAGTTGCCGGGACCAGGCGGCTGCGGCGTGGTGAGTGCGGTCAGCGTGCGCTCGGTGGGCGGGATCGTGCTCAGCCAGCCATCGGTGATGGAATGCAACACGGCGCGCACACTCAGACACTGGGTTTCCCGGGACATGACCCCGGCCGTCGGCAAGATGGGCGGCGGCGTGAGCGGCCTGAGGGTCGCTGCGCATTACGCCTGCCGCACGCGCAATCATCGCCCCGGCGCACGCCTGTCCGAACATGCCAAGGGCAAGGCCATCGACATCGCCGCGATCCAGCTCAGGGACGGTTCGGAAATCTCGGTTCTCAATGACTGGGACAATGGCAAGAAAGGCCGCGTGCTGCGCAAGCTCCACTCCTCGGCATGTGGCCCTTTCGGCACGGTGCTTGGCCCGGAGTCGGATGTCCATCACCGCGACCATTTCCATTTCGACACTGCCGAACACGGCTATGGGCCTTATTGCCGCTAAGCCCCCGACCTTCTTCTGTTTTCAAGTATCCTGGGGGTGAGGCCGCAGGCCGAGGGGGCAAGGCCCCCTGTTTTGCGCCGCCCTCAACGCAGGCGCAACACCGGCGCAGGGCCAATCGGAACCGGCCCCAGCATGATCCGTCCGCCCCTGAGCCCAAGGGGAATGTCGAGCGTCTTGGGATTGCCCGCCATCCCGGAAATCAGCGACAGCCCGTCGCGCAGCGTCCCGGCCAGCCCCGGTGGGATCGCGCCCGCGTTCACCGCAAGCTCGAGAATTTCACGCCAGTTGCGGGCCTTGATGGTGATTTCGCCGGTTGGCTGTCCGGCGCTGTCCACACTCACTTCGCCCGCCGCCTGGAGTTCCAGCCGCCCCCAGCGGGCCTCCGCGAGGCGAAGGTGGATCATCTGGGGCTGAGGGCGCGCGATCTCGATCGCGCTGCGGTCCCAGGGTTTGTCGAACTCCACCGTCAGGTCGGCGCTCAGGGCGTCGAACCTGTCGGGTAGGGTGCCGTTCGGATCAACGAGGTCGCGCCAGCCAAGCGAGGGCGAGAACCCTTCGGCGGCCAAGCCCAGACGGTAGGTTGCGGCATCGGCCATCGGCACATGCTCGGCCGCCAGCCGGAGCGACTGGAGCGCGGTGCTGCCTTTACCCGAAGCGGGGCGGATTTCGAGGCTTTCGGCGGTCAGCGCGGTGCGTTCGACCTGAAGCGTCGTGTCCGGCGCGATCACGAGGCTTGCGCGCATGTCGTCGCTGGAGAGGTGATATTTCTCTTGCGGCGTCGCCAGAAGCTGCTGTCCGGGCCAGACGGCGATCACGTGATTGGGCTGGTAGCTGAGCGCGTTGATTTCGAATTGCGGCGCCTCCCATGCCAGCCCGGTGCCTGGATCGGCCAGGGCAAGCCCGGTTGCGACCGTATCCAGCCGGTTGGGATAGCCCTGCACCTTTAGGCTGGTGTAATCGGCGACCCAGCCTTCGGCGCGGCGCTCCTCGAACCAGTTCGAGAAAGCGGATTCGAGGCTGGTTGCGCCGACATACCAATATCCCGACCACGCCGCGGCGGCGATCACGATGACAGTCAGCAGCAGCCTGAGCATTCCGGCCCCTTTCATGCGGTTTCCCGATGGTGTTTAAGGCGTCAAAAGCGAGAGGAACAGCAATAATGACGATGTGGGTCTTCGGCTACGGGTCGCTGCTTTGGAATCCCGGTTTCGAGGCGCAGGAACGGGTGATCGCCACGCTGCCCGGCTATCACCGCAGCTTCTGCATGCGTTCGATCCATCATCGCGGGACAGAGGATGAGCCCGGCCTCGTGTTGGCGCTCGATGCGCTGGAGGGGGCGCAATGCAACGGTGTCGCGCTGTCGGTGGCCAGCCATGAGCAGGACGACGTATTGGCCTATCTGCGCGAGCGCGAGTTGATTTCCTCGGCCTATCTGGAAAAGATGCTGCATGTTGCGTTGGCCGATGGCCGCAAGGTCGAGGCGGTGACCTATGTGATCGACCCCGACCATGTTCAGTATTGCGGCGGCCTGGACCTCGAAGAGCAGGCGCGTATCATCGCGCGGGCGGTCGGCGGGCGGGGGCCGAATACCGAATATCTGTTCAATACCGCCGCGCATCTGGGCGAATTGGGTATCACCGACCGGGAACTTGACTGGCTGGCGCGGCGCGTGCGCGCGCTGACCGCATAAATCCTTGGCTTGCCCGCGCCGGGGGCGTAGGGTTGGCACAACGAGAAACAGAGCCGGGAGCCGTCCAGATGGACCAGCCGGACCGCGAGGTCGAGCCGCATTTTTCACGCCCCGTGCGTCAGATCGTTCTGATGCTTATCGTGCTTGGCCTGACCGGGGCGGGCGCCTTTCTTGCGCTGCCCAGTGTGATGCCCGTCTTCGAGGCGAACCCGTTTCTGAACGGGTTCATCATGTTCGTCTTTTTTATCGGCGTGATCGCCTGTTTCTGGCAGGTGTTCCAGCTGATCGGCTCGGTGCGCTGGATCGAGGGTTTTGCGGCTCAGCATCCGGGGCACGAAATGGTCAAGGCGCCGCAATTGTTGGCGCCGCTGGCGACCTTGCTGCGCCAGAGGGGCAAGCGGATGCAGATCGCTTCGACCTCGGCCCGCTCGATCCTGGATTCCGTTGCGCAGCGGATCGACGAAGCCCGAGAGATCACGCGGTATATCGTCAACCTTCTGATTTTCCTTGGCCTTCTCGGCACGTTCTATGGTTTGGCCACCACGGTCCCTGCGGTGGTGGACACCATCCGCAGCCTAGCCCCCCAGGAGGGCGAAGGCGGCGTGGATGTGTTCAATCGTCTGATGACGGGGCTTGAGGCGCAGCTTGGCGGGATGGGCGTGGCCTTTGCATCGTCGCTTCTGGGCCTTGCGGGCTCGCTTGTCGTGGGTTTGCTCGAGCTTTTCGCCGGCCACGGTCAGAACCGGTTCTACCGCGAACTCGAGGAGTGGATGTCGACGATCACGCGGGTCGGGTTCTCGGCCGGGGATGGCGAGGGCGGCGGCGATAGCGGCGCGATGGCCGGTGTGCTGGATCAGATGGCCGAGCAGATGGACAATCTGCAGATGGTGCTGACCCAGTCGGATGTGAGCCGGGCAATGGTCGATGAAAAGCTGGGTGTGCTGGCGGATTCGATCGAGCGCCTGACGCATCGGATGAGCGACACCAACCCGGTGACATCGGCGCTGAACCGGTTGGCCGACGGGCAGGAACGGATGATCCACCTGATGGAGGAAAGCGCCCAGCATGGCGGCGAGGGGATGGATGCGGAAAGCCGCATGCGGCTGCGCTCGATCGACGTGCAGATGCTGCGCATCCTCGAGGAGATCAGCGCCGGGCGGCAGGAAACCATGACCGAGCTGCGCACCGATCTTGCGGCGCTGACACGGGTTTTCAACCAGTTGCGCGGGCAGCAGCGCGGGCGCGGCGCGGGTCAATCTCTTGCGCCGGGTCCAGACGACGGGCGGGAGAGCTAGGCGATGGCGCTTTCCCGGCGCACAGGTGCGCGTTTCCAGGCCTCGATCTGGCCGGGATTCGTGGATGCGATGACCGGGTTGCTGCTGGTGCTGATGTTCGTGCTGACGATCTTCATGATGGTGCAGTTCGTGCTGCGCGAAACGATCAGCGGACAGAACAGCGAGTTGGATGAGCTGTCTGCGGAGGTGGCGGCGCTGGCGCAGGCTCTGGGGCTTGAACAGGACCGCAACGCGACGCTGAGCGAACGGGTCGGCGAGCTGACCACCACCCTTGGCAATGCGCGTGCGCGCCAGCAGGAGCAGGCGGCGCTGATTGCCAGCCTGCAATCCGAGCGCGCGGCGCAGGACGAGGCTTTGTCGGCGGCGCAGTCAAGGTTGGCCAGTTTCGAGGACCAGGTGGCGGGGCTTCTGGCGCAGCGCGATCAGGCGTTGGGGCAGGTGGCCGATCTGGAGGATACCAATCAGGAGCTGATGTCGCGCCAGGAGCAGTTGCAGCTGGCGCTGGCGGATCTGCGCAGCGAGGTTGATGCCTCGGCGGAAGCGGCCCGGCTGGCGGCTGCCCGGCGCGAAGCACTCGAGGCGCTCGTCGCCGATCTGCGCAGCGAGGCTGCGGCGCAGGAAGATGCCGAGGCCGATCTGAGCGCACGGGTGGAGGCGCTGGAAAGCGAGCTCAGCGAAGAGGAAAAGGCGCGCCTTGCTGAGGCGGCTGCCGCCGAGGCGCTACGCGAAAGGCTGAGGAATTCGGAATCCGAGCTGAGCGCCATGACCCTTGCCCTGGAAGAGCAGCGCAAGCGGGCCGAGGAAACCCTGACCCTGCTGGCCGCCGCCGAGGCGGCTCAGGAGGATCTGAATGCGCAGCTGGCGGCGGCGATCCTGGCACGCGACGAGACACGGGAAAGCCTTGCGACCAAGGATGCAAGGCTGGCCGAACTGGAAGCGCGGGTCGACGAGGCCGAGAGCGGCCAGGAAGGCACCGCCGCCGAGCTGGCCCGCGTGCGCGACCAGTTGGAAGCGGCGCGCGAGCAGCTTGCGCGGATGGTTGCGCAGAAAGAGGCCGCCGAGGCCGAGGCGATGGATGTCGAGGATGTGCGTGCGAAACTGGCCGCCGCCCTTGCGGCCCGCCTTGATGCCGAACAGAAGGCCGAAGAGCGCCTGAGCGAAGCCGAGGAGCGCGCGGCGCTTCTGGCACAGGCGCGAGACAAACTGGCCGAGCAGCAGGAGATTGCCAGCGAGGCGCAAAAGCAGCAGACGCTGCTCAATCGGCAGGTGGCGGCGTTGCGCGATCAGCTTGGGCAGTTGCAGGCGCTTCTGGACGATGCAAAGGCGCGCGAGGCGTCAAAAGATGTGCAGCTTCAGTCTTTGGGCAACGAACTCAATACAGCGCTGGCGCGCGTTGCGGCCGAGGAACGCAAGCGCCGTGAGGCCGAGGAAGCCAGGGCAAAGGCGTTGGAGGAGCAGAACAAAGACCTCGAGCGCTATCGTTCGGAGTTTTTCGGACGGCTGCGGGATGTCCTGGGCTCACGCGAAGGCGTGCGGATCGAGGGCGACAGGTTCGTGTTCTCCTCGGAGGTGCTGTTCGCGCCCGGACAGGCGACGCTGTCGGAAGATGGACGCCGGGAAATCGCTAAGGTCGCCGACATCATCAGCAGCGTCACCGACGATATCCCCGAGGGGATCGACTGGGTGTTGCAGGTTGATGGCCATACCGATGACGTGCCGGTCGTGCCAGGCGCCGCGTTTGAAGACAACTGGGAACTGAGCCAGGCGCGGGCGTTGTCGGTGGTGCGCTACCTGATCGAGAATCTGGGGCTTTCGCCCGAGCGGCTGTCGGCCAACGGATTTGGGCAGTATCAGCCGATCAATCCCGCCGATACCCCCGAGGCGCGGGCGCAGAATCGCCGGATCGAGTTGAAGTTCACCGGGAAATGACGCCGATATCGGCGTGGCGAGCGGCGAGCACCCGGCCATCACGCCGCAGCACGACATAGCCGCGATAGGCGCCTTCGGGCCAGCCGGTTTCTGGCGCGCGACGTCCGAAGGCGCGAAACAGCTGTGCCTGGGGTGCTTCGAGGTCCAGCAGGGTGGCGAAGACCTCGCCGTCGGGACCTTGGGCGGTGAAGGTGAGGGTGTCGCCCGGCTTGGCATAAAACACGTGCGCATAAAGAACCAGCGGCTGGTCGGGCGTGGCTTCTTGCACGCGGGCAGCGCCGGAGCTGACGGTGTCGAGATCGGGCACGGAGGTTGAGAAACCGGCCGTGAACAGGCCCGCGCGGTCATAGCCCGGCGCATCGCGCCACAGCCCCTTGCCCCCGGCGCCGCAGGTGTCGCGGTTTCCGGGGTTGAATGGATCGACCACCTCGCCATCCTTCAGCACGCCCAGATGAAGATGCGGCACATTGGTCAGACCGCTGAGCCCGACAAGTCCGAGAACGTCTCCGGCCTGCACCTGTTGCCCCGACTTCACCGCGATGCTGCCGTTCTGCATGTGGCAATAGAGGGTCTGCCAGCCGCCGCCGTGGTCGATGCGCACTGCGTTTCCGCATTCACGCCCTTCGATCTGGTCGCGGGTGTCGGGACTAATCGCGCGATCCTGAACGCCGTCACGGGTGGCGGCCACGACACCGGGCGCCGCAGCGAGGACGCTGACACCCTGTTCCATCGCCTCGAATGACAGGAGCGCGATATCGGTACCGCGGTGCCCGTCACGGCTTTTGATGCCGCAGGCGTGGTCGCGCTGGCCATCGCTGGGGTCGGTATCGACGTAATCCTCGATAAAGCATGTCCGGCCAAGGTCGCAGGCGACGGGGAGAGTAAGTTCGGGCTGGTCGGCCGCCAAGGGAGTGGCGACCGACACAAGCCAGAGCAGAAGCACGCCAGCGATGCGGCGCATGGTCAGTCAGCGGTCAGAAGCGGGGGCCGCTTGCCCGAGAGGCGGGGGCGGTCCGGACCGTCAATGCGCAGGTCGATCTTGCCGTCGGTCACGCCGACCTGAACCACGCCGCCCTTGGCGAGCTTGCCGAACAGCAGTTCCTCGGCCAGGGGCTTCTTGATGTGCTCCTGGATGACGCGGGCGAGGGGGCGCGCGCCCATCTTGTCGTCATAGCCCTTTTCGGCCAGCCATTCGGCGGCTGGCTTGGTCAGTTCGATGGTCACGTTGCGATCCATCAACTGCGCCTCGAGCTGGAGGACGAATTTCTCGACCACCTGCAGGATCACGTCCTTGGGAAGCGGGCCGAAGGAAATGACCGCATCCAGACGGTTGCGGAATTCCGGCGTGAAGGTGCGTTCGATCGCGGCGGTATCCTCGCCCTCGCGGCGATCGCGGCCAAAGCCGATGGCCGACTTGGCCTGTTCGGTCGCCCCGGCATTCGAGGTCATGATCAGCACGACATTGCGGAAATCCACGGTCCGACCGTTGTGATCGGTCAGCGCGCCATGATCCATCACCTGCAACAGGATGTTGTAGACATCCGGGTGCGCCTTTTCGATCTCGTCCAGAAGCAGGACGCAGTGAGGGTGTTGATCGACACCGTCGGTCAGAAGCCCGCCCTGATCGAAGCCGACATAGCCCGGCGGCGCGCCGATCAGGCGGGAAACCGCGTGTTTCTCCATGTACTCGGACATGTCGAAGCGCAGAAGCTCGACACCGAGCGAATCGGCCAGTTGCTTGGCGACCTCGGTCTTGCCGACGCCGGTGGGGCCCGCGAAGAGGTAGTTGCCGATGGGTTTCTCGGGTTCGCGCAGGCCGGCACGCGCCAGCTTGATCGCGCTCGAGAGGGCCTCGATCGCGGTGTCCTGCCCGAACACGACGCGCTTGAGGGTCTTTTCCAGGTCCTTGAGCACCTCGGCGTCGTCCTTGGAGACGTTCTTGGGCGGGATGCGGGCGATCTTGGCGACGACGGCTTCGATCTCCTTTGCGCCGATGGACTTGCGGCGTTTGGAGGCGGCGACCAGATGCTGCGCGGCTCCGGCTTCGTCGATTACGTCGATCGCCTTGTCGGGCAGCTTGCGGTCATTGATGTAGCGCGCCGACAGGTCGACCGCCGACTTGATCGCGTCGTTGGTGTATTTGACGCTGTGATGCTCCTCGAAATAGGGTTTGAGGCCCTTGAGGATCTTGATCGCGTCGTCGGTCGTGGGTTCGACCACGTCGATCTTCTGGAACCGGCGGCTGAGCGCGCGATCCTTTTCAAAATGCTGGCGGAATTCCTTGTAGGTGGTTGAGCCCATGCAACGCAGCTTGCCGCCCTGAAGCGCGGGCTTGAGCAGGTTGGAGGCATCCATCGCGCCGCCGGAGGTGGCGCCGGCACCGATGACGGTGTGGATCTCGTCGATGAAGAGGACCGCGTCGGGGTGATCCTCCAGTTCGTTGACGACAGCCTTGAGCCGCTCTTCGAAATCGCCGCGATAGCGGGTGCCCGCCAGAAGCGCGCCCATATCGAGCGAGTAGATCGTTGTCTTGGAAAGAACCGCGGGGGTCTGACCCTTGACGACCTTGTGCGCAAGGCCTTCGGCGATGGCGGTCTTGCCGACGCCGGGATCGCCCACCAGAAGCGGATTGTTCTTGCGGCGGCGGCAGAGCACCTGGATGCAACGCTCGACCTCGGAATCGCGCCCGATCAGCGGGTCGATATCGCCGCGGCGCGCCTTTTCGTTCAGGTCGACGCAGTATTTCGCCAGCGCGGATTCCCCGGCCTCGACGGCGTCGGATTCGGTATCGGCACGGCTGCTGTCGCCATCGGATTCGGTGGCGCCGGACACGGGGCGCGATTCACCATAGGCAGGATCCTTGGCGACGCCATGCGCGATGAAATTCACCGCGTCGTAGCGGGTCATGTCCTGTTCCTGAAGGAAATAGGCGGCGTTCGATTCCCGTTCGGCGAAGATGGCGACGAGAACATTGGCGCCGGTCACTTCGGTGCGGCCGGAGGATTGCACATGGATCGCCGCGCGCTGGATGACGCGTTGGAAAGCGGCGGTCGGCACGGCTTCGGAGCCTTCGATGTCGGTGACGAGATTTGCGAGGTCATCGTCGATGAATTCCACCAACGTGCCGCGCAGATCCTCGGTGTCGACGCTGCAGGCCTTGAGCACGCGCGCGGCGTCGGGTTCGTCGATCAACGCCAGCAGAAGGTGCTCCAGCGTGGCGAACTCGTGCTGCCGGGCGTTGGCCAGGGCCAGCGCCGCATGGATTGCCTGTTCCAGCGTGGTCGAAAATGAAGGCACGTCGTGCTCCTTGCTGATCTGGGTCGGGGCCTGAGCCACCGACCGTGGCCTGATAGGTTTAAAGTTTGGTCTATATCACCCGGTCTTCAAGTTTTTTCTGGCTCCGGGCGGTCACTTTTCGTTCCGTGGGATTGCAAATGTTGCAGATGGGCGATCAGAACGCGTCCTTGCGCTTGCGGATTTCGGCGAAAACCTCGGCAGGGTCGGCACCGGTCATACCCAGAAGCGCTTGTATCGCCGGGTCGGTGGCGCGCAGGAAGGGGTTCGTTGCCAGTTCCTCGGACAATTTGGACGGGACCGTGGGGTGGCCCTTTTCGCGGGCCGCGTCCACTGCCGCTGCACGGGATGTAAGCGCGGCATTGTCAGGATCAATAGTCAGCGCGAATTTCGCGTTGGCCTGGGTGTATTCATGGCCCGAACAGACGGTGGTGGCGGGCGGCAGGGCGGCGAGCTTGCACAGGCTGTCCCACATCTGTTCCATCGTGCCCTCGAACACCCGCCCGCAGCCAAGCGCCATCAGGCTGTCGGCGGAGAAGACCGTTTCGCTTTCGGGAAAATGGAAGGCGATGTGGCCGACCGTGTGGCCCGGCACCTCGATGACATGGCCGGTGGCGTTGCCGATGATGATGCTGTCGCCTTCCTGAACCGCGATGTCGAGCGGCGGCAGGCGGTGCGCGTCGGCGGCGGCGCCGATGACCTTTGCATGTGCGTTTTCCAGCAGTTCGTCGAGGCCCTGCACATGATCGGCGTGGTGATGGGTGATCAGGACATGGCTGAGAGTCCAGTCCCTTTCCTCCAGTATCTCGAGGATCGGTTGCGCCTCGGGGACATCCACCGCGGCTGTCTGGCCTGTGTCGGGGTCATGCGCCAGGTAGGCGTAATTGTCCGAAAGGCAGGGAATGGTCTCGATCTGAAGAGTCATGGTATTTTCCCGATTGCCGGTTAATGTTAGCGTCGAGACTGACCGATCATAGGCCCGGCTGCAATGCATCTCGATGTGCAGGACCTTCGCAACTTCTATTATCGCAGCCAGTTGGGGCGTGCGGCGCAGAAGGCCGTGCGCATAGAGGTGCTCCGTTTCTGGCCCGAGGCACAGGGGCAGACGGTGGTGGGGTTCGGATTCGCGGTGCCGTTCCTGCGACCCTACCTTGAGGAATCACGCCGGGTGATCGGATTAATGCCTGCACCTCAAGGGGTTATCGGGTGGCCGCAGGGCGGGCCGAGTGTTTCGGTGCTGTGCGAGGAGACGATCTGGCCGCTGGAAACGGGTCATGTGGACAAGCTGCTGGTGATGCACGGGCTGGAAACCAGCGAGAATCCGGGGGCGTTGCTGGAGGAGTGCTGGCGGGTGCTGGGGCCGGGGGGATCGGCGCTTTTCGTGGTGCCCAACCGTGCGGGACTGTGGTCGCGCTCGGACCGCACGCCATTCGGATATGGCCGCCCCTATAGCCAATCGCAACTTGAGAACCAGTTGAAATTACACGGTTTCATGCCGCTCAAACATGCCACGACCCTGTATCAGCCCCCCTCGGAGCGGCGGTTCTGGCGCAAGACGGCGGGCATGTGGGAGAAGCTGGGCGGTCGCTTGTCGATGGTGCTGTCGGGGGGTGTCCTGATGGTCGAGGCGACGAAGCGGGTCCATGCGCCGCTGGGGCCGGGGCTGCGCGAAACGGTGCGCAAACCCCTGGATGTCCTGAAGCCCAAACCCGAGGCGAAGCCGGTCTGAGGACTGTACGAAACGCCCGTTTTGTACGGCGGTTTTGTACGGGATTCGGGGGTGCGGCGCGAAATTCCGTACAAATTGGTTTCTTGCGGGTGATCGAGGGGCGCGATCCTGTCTCGAATCCTGCTGACGAGGCCGGATGTTCGGCCCATGCCGTCCCTCAGCCCAGCCGCGCGCGGAGCTGGCCGGGGAGGAGGCCGAGGGCGATGCCGATGGCGTCAGCGAGAAAGTCGCCCCATTCGGCGCTGCGCCCGACCGAGGGCTGGATCAGTTCGATCGCGCCGCCATAGGCCAGCGCCAGCGGCGCGAACCAGAGTGCGGCGCTTGGGCGCAGCCAGCCGAGCGGGAGGACGAGGAGCGCGAAGGCGAGCGCGTGGATCTGCTTGTCGGTCAGCGGCAGCGCCGGGCCGGGCGCACCCGGCGGCGAAAGCGTACCCCAGCCGATCAGCAGCGCCACGAAAAGGGTTAACAGAATGGCATATGGATGCTTCATGAGCGCGCCCGCAAAAGAGGCGCCCAAGGTTGCGCCCGCCCCTGCGATACACCCTTGGCGTGGCACCGCAAAGCCCGGCGCCGCGCTGATAGCGTTAACGTCCGCAAGCGGCATTTGCGCGACAAACGCGTCAAGGAATCGCCAAATGAAGGGAAAATCATAACTTTTTAATTCGGGAAAATGCGCGCAAACGGTCGCACTTGGGGCAAGTCATTGAAAACAAGCGGTATTCAATGGTATACATCGCTTTGCGTGCAGCTTGCTAGGTGCGCAAGGCTCTGCTACACCCCTGCCGAATTTCGGTGCTTTGAAAATCTTCAACGCCTGTCAACGCCCCCGGCAGCAGATGATACCTCTGCGTCAAGACCGGGGCCAGAAAATCGGAAGGGTGGACGTGTCCGAACCAGCTTCGATCTCATCCGGCATTGCCGAGCGCTATGCCACCGCCATTTTCGAGATTGCGACGGAAAGCAAATCTCTGGCCAAACTGGAATCCAACATCGCCGACCTGTCCGCCGCCCTCGATGAGAGCAGCGAACTGCGCGAGGTGATTGCATCGCCGGTCCTGTCGCGTGCAGACCAGGGCAAGGTGATGGAGGCGCTGGCCGCAAAGATGGGGCTTGAACCGGCCATGTCCAACGGCCTGGCCGTGATGGCCTCCAAGCGCCGCCTGTTCGTGCTGCCGCAGCTTCTGAAGCAGCTGCGCGCCATGATTGCCGATCACAAGGGCGAAGTGACCGCCGACGTGACCAGCGCAAAGGCGCTGACCAAGGCACAATCCGACAAGCTGGCGAAGACGCTCAAGGCGCGCGTCGGCAAGACTGTCAAGATCAATGCGACCGTCGATGAGAGTCTCATCGGCGGTCTTGTCGTCAAGGTGGGCTCGAAGATGATCGATACCTCGATCCGTTCGCGCCTCGATTCCCTCCAGAATGCAATGAAAGAGGTCGGATAAATGGGTATCCAAGCTGCAGAGATTTCTGCGATCCTGAAGGACCAGATCAAGAATTTCGGCCAAGAGGCCGAAGTGGCCGAAGTGGGCCGGGTTCTTTCGGTGGGTGACGGGATCGCGCGCGTGCACGGTCTGGACAATGTTCAGGCCGGCGAGCTGGTCGAATTCCCCGGTGGTGTCATGGGCATGGCGCTGAACCTCGAGACCGACAACGTCGGTATCGTGATTTTCGGCTCGGACCGCGAGATCGGCGAGGGCGACACGGTGAAGCGCACCAAGTCGATCGTGGACGTTCCGATCGGTGACGAGCTTCTCGGGCGCGTCGTGGACGGCCTGGGCAACCCGCTGGACGGCAAGGGCCCGATCAAGACCAAGACCCGCGGCCTGGCCGATGTGAAAGCGCCGGGCATCATCCCGCGTAAATCGGTTCACGAGCCGATGGCCACCGGCCTGAAATCGGTCGATGCCATGATCCCGATCGGCCGTGGCCAGCGCGAGCTGATCATCGGCGACCGCCAGACCGGCAAGACCGCCGTGGCGCTGGACACGATCCTGAACCAGAAATCCTATAACGATGCCGCCGGCGACGACGAGAGCAAGAAGCTCTACTGCGTCTATGTCGCCATCGGCCAGAAGCGTTCGACCGTGGCGCAGCTGGTGAAGAAGCTGGAAGAATCCGGCGCCATCGAATATTCGATCGTCGTCGCCGCAACCGCCTCGGACCCCGCGCCGATGCAGTTCCTTGCGCCTTATGCCGCCACCGCGATGGCCGAGCATTTCCGCGACAATGGCCGTCATGCGCTGATCGTTTACGACGATCTGTCCAAACAGGCTGTGGCCTATCGCCAGATGTCGCTGCTGCTGCGCCGCCCGCCCGGCCGCGAAGCCTATCCGGGTGACGTGTTCTATCTTCACTCTCGCCTGCTGGAGCGTTCGGCCAAGCTGAACGAGGATAACGGTTCGGGTTCGCTGACGGCTCTGCCGATCATCGAAACCCAGGGCGGCGACGTGTCGGCATTCATTCCGACCAACGTGATCTCGATCACCGACGGTCAGATCTTCCTCGAGACCGAGCTGTTCTACCAGGGCATCCGCCCGGCCGTGAACACCGGCCTGTCGGTGAGCCGCGTGGGTTCGTCGGCGCAGACCAATGCGATGAAATCGGTCGCCGGCCCGGTCAAGCTGGAACTGGCGCAGTATCGCGAGATGGCGGCCTTCGCCCAGTTCGGTTCGGACCTCGATGCCGCTACTCAGCAGTTGCTGAACCGCGGTGCGCGCCTGACCGAGCTGATGAAGCAGCCGCAATACTCGCCGCTGACCAATGCCGAGATCGTCTGCGTGATCTATGCGGGCACGCATGGTTACCTCGACAAGATCGGTGTCGATCAGGTCGGGCGTTTCGAACAGGGCCTGCTGAACCACCTGCGCGGCAAGCACCAGGATCTGCTGGACTTCATCACCAAGGAAGATCCCAAGGTGAAGGGCGAGGCCGAAGACAAGATCAAGGCTGCGCTGGACGAATTCGCCACCGACTTCGCTTAAGGGGGAGATAAGGCAATGCCGAATCTCAAGGACCTGAAAAACAGGATCGCGTCGGTCAAATCGACCCGCAAGATCACCAAGGCCATGCAGATGGTGGCCGCGGCGAAATTGCGTCGGGCGCAGGACGCGGCCGAGCAGTCGCGTCCCTATACCGAGCGGTTCAATGCCGTCATGGGCAAGCTGGCCGCATCGGTCGGGGACAGCGACAGCGCCCCCCGCCTGCTGCGGGGCACCGGCGCGGATGACGTGCATCTGCTGGTCGTGATGACCGCCGAGCGGGGTCTGTGCGGTGGCTTCAACGCCAATATCGCAAAGAAAGCCCGCGCCGAGGCCAACGAGCTGCTGGCCAAGGGCAAGACGGTGAAGATCATCACCGTGGGCAAGAAGGGCCGGGATTCGCTGAAGCGCGACTTCGGCAAGCATTTTGTCCACCATGTCGACCTGAGCGACGTGAAGCACCTGAGCTACAGCGATGCGCAGGCGATCGCGGCGGAGGTTCTCGGCCGGTTCGATGCGGGCGAGTTCGATGTGGCCAAGATCTTCTTCTCGCGGTTCGAGAATGTGGTCAGCCAGATCCCGACCATGCAGCAGGTGATCCCGTTCCAGGTGGACGAGGATGCCGCCGCCGATGCGCCCGAGGCCGGTGTCGTCTACGATTACGAGCCGGACGAGGAGGCCATCCTGGCCGATCTTCTGCCGCGCGGCGTGGCGACGGCGATCTTCAGCGCGCTGCTGGAGAACGGCGCTTCGGAGCAGGGCGCGCGGATGTCGGCGATGGACAACGCCACCCGCAACGCCGGCGAGATGATCGACAAGCTGACGATCGAATACAACCGTTCGCGTCAGGCCGTCATCACCAACGAGCTTATTGAAATCATTTCGGGCGCCGAGGCGCTCTAACCGAGACCGGAGACACGAGACATGGCACAAGCAAAAGGCACAATCACGCAGGTGATCGGCGCCGTGGTGGACGTTCAGTTCGGCGATCACCTGCCCGAGATCCTGAACGCCCTTGAGACCGACAACAACGGCAAGCGGCTGGTTCTGGAAGTGGCGCAGCACCTGGGTGAGAACACCGTGCGCACCATCGCGATGGACGCGACCGAGGGCCTCGTGCGCGGACAGGAAGTGAAAGACACCGGCGGCCCGATCACGGTTCCCGTGGGCGATGTCACGCTGGGGCGCATCCTGAACGTGGTGGGCGAACCCGTCGACGAGGGCGCGCCGATCAAGGCCAAGGAAATGCGCTCTATCCACCAGCCGGCACCGGAATTCTCCGAGCAGTCGACCGAATCCGAGGTGCTGGTCACCGGCATCAAGGTGATCGACCTGCTGGCACCCTACGCCAAGGGCGGCAAGATCGGCCTGTTCGGCGGCGCCGGCGTGGGCAAGACGGTTCTGATCATGGAACTGATCAACAACATCGCCAAGGTGCACTCGGGCTACTCGGTTTTCGCCGGTGTGGGTGAGCGGACCCGTGAGGGCAACGACCTTTACCACGAGATGATCGAATCCAACGTCATCAAGCCCGACAATCTGGAAGAGAGCCAGGTTGCGCTGGTCTATGGCCAGATGAACGAGCCGCCGGGAGCGCGCGCCCGTGTCGCCCTGACCGGCCTCACGCTGGCCGAGCAGTTCCGCGACCAGTCGGGCACCGACGTTCTGTTCTTCGTCGACAACATCTTCCGCTTTACCCAGGCGGGTTCGGAAGTGTCGGCGCTGCTGGGCCGTATTCCTTCGGCCGTGGGCTATCAGCCGACGCTGGCCACCGACATGGGCCAGATGCAGGAGCGGATCACCTCGACCAAGCAGGGCTCGATCACCTCGATCCAGGCCGTCTATGTTCCCGCGGACGACCTTACCGACCCGGCCCCGGCCACGACCTTTGCCCACCTCGACGCCACCACGGTTCTGAGCCGCGCGATTTCGGAGCTGGGCATCTACCCGGCCGTGGACCCGCTCGACTCGACCTCGCGCCTGATGGACCCGTCCATCGTCGGCGAGGAGCACTACCAGGTGGCCCGCGACGTGCAGGGCATCCTGCAACGCTACAAGTCGCTTCAGGACATCATCGCCATTCTGGGGATGGACGAACTGAGCGAAGAGGACAAGCTGACCGTGTCGCGCGCCCGCAAGATCCAGCGCTTCCTGAGCCAGCCCTTCGACGTGGCGAAGGTGTTCACCGGTTCGGACGGCATCCAGGTGCCGCTGGACGACACGATCGCGTCGTTCAAGGCGGTTGTCGCGGGCGAGTATGACCACCTGCCCGAAGGTGCCTTCTACATGGTCGGCGGCATCGACGACGTGAAGGCCAAAGCAGAGAAGATGGCTGCCGACGCGGCCTGATGAACGCCTGTCCGGCCCCGGATCGCTTTGATCCGGGGTGCGGGCATGACAAGGAGGCCAAGCATGGCTGATACAGTGCAATTCGATCTGGTGTCGCCCGAGCGTCGCCTGGTGTCGATGGAAGCGCGCGAAGTGCGTATTCCGGGCGTCGAGGGCGACCTGACGGCGATGGCGCAGCACAGCCCGCTGATCACCACGCTGCGTCCCGGCATCGTCACGGTGACGAGCGCCGAGGGCAGCACCGACTATGTCGTGACCGGCGGCTTCGCCGAGATCGACGGCGAGACCGTGTCGGTCCTGGCCGAGCGCGCGATCCCGCGCGAAGAGATCACCCAGGAGCACTTCAAGTCGCTCGTGGACGAGGCAACCGACAAGCTGGCCAAGGCGCAAGAGGTCTTTGTCAACGAGCCCGGCCCGGTGGACGATGCCGCCAAGCTGCTGGCGGACATGGTGGCGATGGGCGACCATATCGGCCTGTCGCCGAACTGAGGCGACGCGCCGCCGGACGTTACAGGAAAGGCCCGCCGGATGGCGGGCCTTTTGACGTTTCAGCCTTTCGGGGACAAGGCCGGGGGGCCAGCCCCCCGGACCCCCCGAGGTATTTGAGGCCAGATGAAGGGGCGACGGCGCGCCGGTCAGACGTGTTGTGCGCCGTTCACCTCGATCTCGGTACCGGAGACATAGGAGCTGGCTTCGGTGCAGAGGAAATAGATCGCTTCGGCCACTTCCGAGGGTTGGCCGAGGCGGCGCAGGGGCAGGGTTTCGACGATCTTGTCGGTGCCTTCGCTGAGGATGCCGGTTTCCACCTCGCCCGGTGCGATGGCGTTGACCCGCACCCCGGCGGGGCCGAAATCATGCGCCATTTCGCGGGTGAGCGCCGCCAGGGCCGCCTTTGACGTGGCATAGGCCGCCCCGGCGAAGGGATGCACGCGCGATCCTGCGATCGAGGTGACATTGACCACCGCGCCCTTTGCGGCCGAGAGTTCATCTATCAGTCCGCGCGCCAGCACCACGGGGGCGAAGAAATTGACGTGGAAGACCTGCCCCCAGACATCGAGGCCGGTGTCGATCGTGTTGAGCCGCGCGCCCGCATCGCCCTTGGGCGAGATGCCGGCATTGTTCACCAGCGCGTCGAGCCTGCCGCCGGGGAGGCGGGTGCGGATTTCCTCGACCGCCGCGATGGTCTGGCGGGGGTCGGAGAGATCGACCTGGATGTGGTCGCGTTCGCCATTGGGCCAGGGACATTCGCTGGAGAACGGCTGTCGTGAGCAGCTGATGACGCGCCAGCCGCGGGCGGCGAAGGTGCGCACGGTGGCATGACCGATTCCGCGGCTGGCCCCGGTCAGAAGCAATGTACGTTGGGTGTCGATATCCGGCATGTGGCTGTCCAATCCCTGTCAGGCGCGTGCTGACCTTGGGCCGTGCGGCGGGGCGAATGCAACAGGGATTTCGAGGGTCGGCGCCAGGGCGGCGGGCGGTGCGTTCACGGATTTTCCTTTTCGCCTTCTCAATCCCGCCCAAAAGCCCTATTACGGTTGGCCGGAGCGCCGGGATCTTGCCAATGAAATATTTAACCAGTCAGTCCATAGGTGTCGCGCAGGGCGATGACGTGCTGTTCTCGGATTTCGAGGATGGCGGCGAGATGTGGACGGGTGAGGGGGCGCGTGAGCGGCGCAAGGCGCTCTTGTTCAGGGAACCGTTCCGGGGCGCGCCGATGGTGCATGTGTCGCTGTCGATGTGGGACATGGACAGCGCCACCAATGCCCGCGCCGACGTGGCCGCCGAAAAGATCACTGAAAAGGGGTTTGACGTGGTGTTCCGCACCTGGGGCGACACCCGAGTGGCACGCGCGCGCATCCGCTGGATCGCCATCGGCGAGGTCGCGCATGAGGATGACTGGCAGCTTTACTGAGGCGTTCGCGCGCGCGGCGCGTCAGCTGCCGAACTGGCCTTCATAGATGGGTTCGAGGGTTTCGGTCTCGAACAGAGAGGACACCGATGTGCCGTTCCAGATGTTCAGGATCGCCTGGGCGAAGATCTGGGCGGTCGGGATGATGCGGATATTGGGCGCGGCCTTGATTTCGGGGGTGGGCTGAATCGTGTCGGTGATGACCAGCGACTTCATCACCGATTTGGTGATGCGTTCGACCGCGGGGCCGGAAAGCACGCCGTGGGTGATATAGGCGTGGACCTCGGAGGCGCCGTTGTCCATCAGCACCTGGGCGGCCTTGCAGAGCGTCCCGGCGGTGTCGCAGATATCGTCGACGATCACGCATTTCTTGCCCGAAACGTCGCCGATGACGGTCATTTCCGCGATTTCGCCGGCCTTTTCGCGGCGCTTGTCGACGATGGAGAGGGGCGCTTCGATCCGCTTGGCGAGTTCGCGCGCCCGCGCCACGCCGCCGACATCGGGCGAGACGATCATCACGTCATCGATCGTGTCCTTGAACTGTGACTTGATGTCGAGCGCGAAGACCGGGGCGGCATAGAGGTTGTCGACGGGAATGTCGAAGAAGCCCTGGATCTGGGTGGCGTGCAGATCCATCGTGAGGATCCGCTCGATCCCGGCGCCGACCAGCATGTTGGCGACCAGCTTGGCCGAGATCGGGGTGCGCGCCTTGGACCGGCGGTCCTGTCGGGCATAGCCGAAATAGGGGATGACGGCGGTGATGCGCTTGGCCGAGGAGCGGCGCAGCGCGTCGGACATGATGAGCAGTTCCATCAGGTTGTCATTGGCCGGGTTCGAGGTGGACTGGATGATGAACATGTCCTCGCCGCGGACGTTCTCGTAGACCTCGACGAAGACCTCCTGATCGTTGAAGCGTTCGACGCGGGCATCGACCAGCCCGACATTGACGCCGCGATGCATCGACATGCGGCGGGCGATCGCCTGCGAAAGCGGCTTGTTGGCGTTGCCGGTGATCAGTTTGGGTTCAGGCGTGGTCGGCATGGTGCAAAGTCCCCGGGATGGCGGCGTGTTACAGATTCGTTAAGTTGAACTTCGCTTAGCATGCGCTTAGCGTCGGGCAAAGCTAAGGCTAGGGGGAACAGGCCAAAATGGCGCAGGATGAGCGTTTGAGAGGCACCAGAGGCGTTTGCGCGCGGGGGCAGGGCTGAAACATGCCAAGCGGTGAGCGGGCGGGGTTCCCGACCTATTGGACAAGTTACGGGCACGGGCCGCGCGCGGCGCTGGCATTGCATTGCTCGTTGGCGCATAGCGGGAGCTGGGCCGGGCTGGCCAAGCGGATCGCGAGCGAGATGACGCTGACCGCGTTCGATCTGCCGGGGCATGGGCGCAGTGGCGCGTGGCACGGGCAGGGCGATATCCAGGCGCTGAGCGTCGCCATCGCGGCGGATTTCCTGGACAGCGGGGCGCCTGCCGACCTGATCGGGCATTCCTTTGGCGCGACGGTGGCGTTGCGGCTGGCGGTGGAGCGCCCGGAGCTGGTGCGCAGCCTGATCCTGATCGAGCCGGTATTCTTTGCCGCCGGTTTCGCCGATGCGCCGGGGGCGCGCGCGACATTCGACAGCATGATGATGGGGTATGCAGGGGCGATGGCCGCGGGCGACCTGATGGGCGCGGCGCAGGCCTTTGCGACGATCTGGGGGGCGGGGATGCCCTGGGATGCGATCCCGCCTGCGCAACGCGAAGCGATGGCCGAGCGGATGCCGCTGATCAAGGCGGCGGAACCGACGCTCTACGAGGACGAGGCGGGGCTGTTGGCGCCCGGCGTGCTGGGGGCCGTCGATGTGCCGGTGCTGCTGATCGAGGGCAGCGAATCGCCGCCCATCGTGGCGGCGATCCACGAGGCGCTGGCGGCGCGGCTGCCGCGCGCGGAGCGCACGATGATCGGCGGCGCGGGGCATATGGCGCCGCTTACGCATCCCAAGCAGGTGGGATCGGAAGTGCTGCGGTTCCTGGAATGGGCGTGAGGCGCGCCGGAGCGGGCGGCGTTCACACTGCGATATTGTCGATCAGGCGCACCCCGGCGAGCCATGCGGCCGCGAAGAGCCGCGCGGGGCGGTCGGGGCGGTCAATGAGCGACAGATCGTCATTGGCGCGGATCTCGAGGTAATCGACGCCGGTGAAGCCGGTCTTTTCCAGCCGCTCGATCGCGGCGCGTTGCAGGGCGTCAAACGCCCCGCCCGAAGCGACGCCCTGCGCCAGGGTTTCCATTTCCTCGTGGAGGCGCGGCGCGAGGGTGCGGGCGCGGTCCGAGAGGAGCAGATTGCGCGAGGCCATGGCGAGGCCTCGA
>Ga0209344_10000779_pt1 | contig 49173 bp, 44 predicted proteins | sample Cruoilmetagenom6_FD_187293 | JGI IMG/M metagenome (GOLD analysis project Ga0209344, IMG submission 187293) | Oil polluted marine microbial communities from Coal Oil Point, Santa Barbara, California, USA - Santa Barbara Oil Seep Sample 6 (SPAdes)... | ecosystem: Environmental > Aquatic > Marine... | reverse complement strand
AGCCTCGGACTGGCAGGAACTGGTTGCCGACCCGAAGGTGGACGCCATTGTCATCGCCTCACCGCAATCCACCCACCGCGCCATTGCCGAGGCCGCCTTCGCGCTGGGCAAGCCGGTGCTGTGTGAAAAACCGATGGGCGCAACCCTGGACGACAGCCGCGCAATGGTGATGGCGGCGGAAAAAAGCGGCGCGGCCAACATGGTTGGCTTCAACTACATCCGCACACCGGCCAGCCAGTTCGCCAGACAATTGATTGCCGACGGCGAGATCGGCGAAATCACCTGGTTTCGCGGCGAGCACACGGAAGATTTTCTCGCCGACCCTGAAACGCCTGCCACCTGGCGCACGACCGGCCAGGCCAACGGCACCATGGGCGATCTCGCGCCGCACATGATCAATGCAGCGCTCGCACTGGTAGGCCCGGTCACATCGCTGATTGCCGAGGTCGAGACCGTTCACGCCACACGCCCCGGCGGCACGGTCAGCAATGACGATCAGGGCCAGATGATGTGCCGCTTTGAAAATGGCGCCATGGGGCAGATGCATTTCAGCCGCATCGCCACCGGCCGCAAGATGGGCTACGCCTACGAGATCACCGGCACCAGGGGCGCAATCCGGTTTGACCAGGAAGACCAGAATGCGCTCTGGCTTTACAAGATGGACGAACCGGTAGCGACACGCGGTTTCCGCAAGATCCTCACCGGCCCGGCGCATCCCGACTATTTGCCGTTCTGCCAGGGCCCCGGCCACGGCACCGGCTATCAGGACCAGATCATCATCGAGGCGCGGGATTTCCTGCACGCCATCGAGACCGGCAAACCGGTCTGGCCAACATTCCGCGACGGACTCGCGGTCAACAGAATCGTGGCGGCGGCATTTGCCTCGTCACAAAGCAAATCATGGCAAACACTCGACGGAGACGAGTAAGCGGAGGGGACTACAAGAATGACGATACAGATTGGTAACGCCCCCTGCTCATGGGGTGTGGAATTTCCCGACGACCCGCGCAATCCGGCCTGGCAGACAGTGCTCAAACAGTGCGCCGAGGCAGGCTACAAGGGCATTGAGCTCGGCCCCGTCGGCTTCATGCCGGAAGACCCCGCTGAGCTCTCCGAGGCGCTGGATGAGAACGGCCTGCACATCATCGGCGGCGTGGTGTTCCGCGCCTTCCACGATCTGAGCCAGTGGGACAATGTGATGGACGGCGCGGTGCGCACCTGCAAGGCGCTTGCTGCGCATGGGGCCAAACATCTGGTGCTGATCGATTCGATCTCGCCGCGCCGCGCCCCCACCGCCGGCCGCGCCGATGAGGCCGAGCAGATGGACCAGGCCGAATGGTCAGCCTTCCGCGACCGCATCGCCACCGTGGCGAAAATCGGCGCGGAAGAATATGGCCTCACCGTCGGCATGCACGCCCACGCGGCTGGCTTCATCGATTTCGAACCGGAACTCGAACGGCTGCTTGACGAAGTGGATGAGAAAATCCTCAAGATCTGCTTCGACACCGGCCATCATTCCTATGCAGGCTTCGATCCGGTGGCCTTCATGAAGCGCCACATCGGCCGCATTTCCTACATGCATTTCAAGGACATCGACCCGAAAGTGAAAGCAGCCGCAATTGCCAACCGCACCGGCTTCTACGACGCCTGCGGACAAGGCATCTTCTGCAATCTTGGCGATGGCGACGTCGATTTCCCGGCCGTGCGGCAGATCCTGCTCGACGCAGGTTTCGAGGGCTGGTGCACGGTGGAACAGGATTGCGATCCGCTGCTCGACCCTGATCCGGTCGGAGACGCCAAAGCCAACCGCGCCTATCTGCAATCCATCGGATTTTGAGCGGAGATAACATCATGACAAAGCTCAAATGGGGAATGATCGGCGGCGGTGAAGGCAGCCAGATCGGCCCGGCCCACCGGCTTGGTGCGGGCCTTGACGGCGAATTCGAATTCACCGCCGGCGCGCTCGACCACCGGCCTGATGCAGGCCGCGACTATGGCCAACGTCTGGGCCTCGACGCGACCCGCGCCTATGGCGACTGGCGCGAGATGCTCGAGGGCGAACGTAACCGCTCCGATCGCGTCGATCTGGTGACGGTCGCCACCCCCAACGCCACCCATTACGAGATCACCAAAGCCTATCTTGAAGCAGGCTTTCATGTGCTCTGTGAAAAGCCGATGACCATGACGGTCGATGAAGGCGAGGACATTGTCCGCACAGCTCAGGCGACCGGAAAGATCTGCGCTGTCAATTACGGCTACTCCGGCTATTCGCTGGTGCGCCATATGAAGGCGATGGTGGCGCGCGGCGATCTGGGAAAGATCCGGCTGGTCAAGGCCGAATTCGCCCATGGCCACCATGCCGATGCGGCGGACGCTGACAATCCGCGGGTGCGCTGGCGCTATGATCCGGCCCAGGCCGGCGTCTCGGCGCAGTTTGCCGATTGCGGCATCCACGCGCTGCACATGGCAAGCTTCGTCACCGGCCAGGAAGTCAAAAAACTTTCCGCCGACACCGTCTCCTGCATTGCAAGCCGGGAACTCGAAGACGACGCCATGGTCAATTTCCGCATGGATGGCGGCACTGTGGGGCGGCTCTGGACCTCGTCCATCGCCATCGGCCGCCAGCACGGGTTGACGCTGCAGGTGTTCGGAGAAAACGGCGGGCTCAGATGGGCCCAGGAACAGCCCAACCAGCTCTACTGGATGCCGCTTGGCGAACGGTTGCAAACCATTGAGCGCGGCGAGGCAAATCTGTCACCCGAGGCCGACCGCACGTCCCGCGTCACCATCGGTCACGCTGAAGGCATGCCGCTGGCTTTCGCCAATATCTATCATGATCTGGCCGAGGCCATCCGCGCGGAGAAGCAAGGCCGTACTATCGACCCCGCCGCCAATCTCTATCCGCGCGCCGAAGATGGTCTGCGCTCGATGGCCGCTGTTTTCGCGGTGGCTCAATCGGGCAAGGCAGACGGCGAATGGGTCGAAGCACGGCCGCCGATGTTTCGCTAGCAGCACGCTTCATATGCAGCCCCCGGACACAGGGCGCCGGCCACGCGAAGGACCGGCTTCCTGTGTTCGGCATTTGAAGGTTACAAACAGGTTCAGCATCACGCTGAATAAACGGCCAGACCACGCAACCCAAGTCCCGTCCGCGCGTTTGTCACCCAGCCTGGATTTTCGGCTGGGGGCGCCTTGATGGTTGAGAATTTTGTCGCGGAATTCATCAGAGACACACCGGCCGGGCTTTCGGCCCTGATCCTCGGCCTGGTCTTCCTCGGATTTCTGTTCGAGAAATTGCCGCCTGCCGCGGTGGCCACCGCCGGGGCGGCGGCGTTTATGTTGCTTGGCTATGTTTCGACCGAAGAGGTGCTGGAGGTGTTTTCCAATCCGGCGCCGATCACCATTGCGGCGATGTTCATCCTGTCCTCGGCGCTGGTCAGCACCGGCGTGCTCGATGCGGCGTCGTCCTATTTCGTCGGATTGTCGGAGCGGCGCGGGCCGATTGCCATTGTTCTGCTACTGCTCGGCGCGGCACTGGCCTCGGGCCTGATGAACAACACACCGCTGGTGATTGTGCTGATCCCGATCATCTCGAAGATGGCCCAGGCACTCAACATCGCGTCAAGCAGGGTTCTCATCCCTCTGTCCTACATGGCGATCCTTGGCGGCACGCTGACCTTGATCGGCACGTCGACCAATCTGTTGATCGATGGCGTGGCGCAACGCGAGGGAATGGAGCCGATGCGGATGCTGGAGCTTCTGCCCTTCGGTCTGGTGGCTCTGGTGGTGGGCGGGCTCACATTGCTGCTGTTGGGACCGCGTCTGTTGCCGTCTCACGTCGTCTCTGGTGAAGCGCTCGATGACAGCGCCACGCAGTTCATGTCCGAGGTAAAGATCCTCGCCCCTGCCGATATCGAGAGCGAGACCAGCTCCACCGGCAGGCCACTGTCGGATTTCAGCGCCCTGTCGAAAACCCGGGTATTGGGCATACTGCGCGGCACCGAGCGGTTGAAGCCTGCCCCGGAGCTTGAACTCCACACAAACGATCTGGTGATATTCCACGCCAATCAATCCGAACTTCTGACCTTGCGCGACCACCCGAATTATCTGCTGGGTTACCACAAGGCGTTGCTCGCAACAGCCGATCAGCAAAAGGTTGAGAAGCTGGAGGCCGTCTATGCCGGTGACGCGGGCAGCAGCGGGCGGCAATTGAGCGATCTGGGCTGGTTCAAGGCGGGCGTTCGGGTGCTTGGTATCGCCCGGCGCAAGCACAATCCAGGCCCCGAACTCTCCGAAGTCCGCCTGCGTGCGGGTGATCGCATTTTGCTCGAAGGCAGCCCCGCAGACCTCGCCGACATTCTGCAGTCGGAGAGTTTTGTCGCCGCGAGCGAGCCGAAACTCAGACCCTATAAGCGGCACCGCGCGGGACTTGCAATCCTCACCATGGCAGCGGTCATTGTGCTGTCGATCTTCAATGTGGCGCCGATTGTCACCCTGTCGCTGCTGGGCGTCGGCATCATCCTGCTCGGACGTTGCGTCGAGGCAGAGGACGCCTGGAAATCCATCGACGGCTCGATCCTGGTTCTGATTTTCGCGATGCTCGCCATCGGGCGTGGTCTGGACAACACCGGCGTGGTGCAAAGCCTTGTCGATGCGGTGACGCCGGTCCTCAAGACCGTGTCACCGCTGGTGGTGCTGTTTGCCATCTACGCGCTGACCTCGGTCCTGACCGAGCTGATTTCCAACAATGCCGTCGCCGTTATTCTGACGCCGATGGCCATCGGGCTTTCCGGCTCGCTTGGCATTGATCCCAAGCCGCTGATCTACGCCATCATGCTTGGCGCCTCGGCGAGTTTCGCCACGCCGATCGGCTACCAGACCAACACGCTGGTCTATGCCGCAGGCAATTACCGTTTTGCCGATTTTCTCAAGGTCGGGCTGGTGATGAACCTGGTTGTCGGCATTGCCAGCTGTCTGGCGATCTGGGGCTTCACCGGGTTCTAAGACGACAGCAACAGAAAACCCGCGCGGTTGGGACGCGCGGGTTCCGGAAATCAAGGATTTCAAGCGAGTGACGGATTAGCCCGTCTTCTTCATCTGCTTGGGCGCACCGGAGGCCATGTCGGTGCCGGTGTAGCTGAGCCCAGCCTCTTTCCAGGCGCCAAAACCGCCTTCCATGTGAGCGACGCGATCATGGCCAGCCACAAGGAATTTCTCGGCCACCTTCTTCGACCGCGCCCCTGAGCCGCAATGGAACACGATGCGCTTTTCGCTCTGTCCCGGCATGTGCATCGGTTGGAACGCCTGCATCGGCGCCAGCAGCGCGCCTTCAATGCGCTCAAAACTGTATTCCTGTGGCGTGCGCACATCGATCAGCACGATTTCGTCTCGGGCGAATGCGTCGGCGGCTTCCTGCGCCGTCCAGGTTTCAAGGGTGCCGCTGGCAAGTGGTTCGGTTTTCATCAGGTCTCTTTCTCAAAACGGTTGAGGGGAATTTTCAGATAGCTTTCGCCATCGCTTTCAGGCTCGGGCGGACGCCCTGCCCTCAGGTTCATCTGCAGCACGTGCAGCATCCGATCCGGCAGTGCCAGGGTCCGGTCGCGCTCGTCACGCAAGTTTACATAGGTATCTTTCGATGTGTCGCCAGCAAGATGCTTGTTCCCCCGGCGTTGCTCGGCGACGGTTGACTCCCAGGCCGGATCATCTCGCGTGTCGGTGCCGTAATCATGACCTATGAACAGCCTGGTCTCGTCACCGAGCGACAGGATATCTTGCAGGCTGTCATAGAGTTCGGCAGCCGAACCACCTGGGAAATCCGCACGTGAGGTGCCCACATCAGGCTGCATGAAGGTGTCGTTGACGAAAGCCGCATCAGAGCCCACGACGTAGGTGATGGAGCCCAGCGTGTGACCAGGCGTCAGCATCACCCGCACCGGCAGTGACCCGATCTTGAACTCGTCGCCATCAGCAAACAGCTGGTCGAAATCCTTCTCTGGCGCAAAGGCATCGGGCAAGTGGTAGAGATCGCGCCACAACCCGGCAATCTCGCTGACTTTCTCGCCGATCGCATTCTTCGCACTCAGCCGCTGTTTCAGCCATGAGGACGCCATCAGGTGATCGGCATGCGGATGGGTGTCGAGAATCCACTCGATGCCGATGTCACGCTGTTGCGCAAACTGCAGGATCTCATTTGCGGCGCTCGAGTCAGTCGTTGCCTGAGCGGGGTCGAACCCCATGACAACGTCGATCACCGCGCCCTTGCCCGTTTCCGGGTCGGAAACCAGATACTGGATGCTGCCGGTATCCTCATCATAAAAACCGGTAACATCCGGCGAGCCGGGCCCGCGCGACGGGCTTGTCTTGTGCAGGGTCATAGGTCCTCCTTTCATATCTTGTTTTTAGAATGTTTGAGGAGACAGAAAGTTCCGTCTTGCTGCCTGAGCAGATGTTGCCGCCGCCGTCAGACCTGATGATGTTCGTGGTGATGGGCAGCCCGGCTATCTTCGCCGTCGCCAATCGCTTCCGCCCCGATGCAGGCGTGCAGCGCGCATTCGATTTCCAGTGTCGTATGCGCCAGGCCGAACCGGTCCTTGAGCGCAGTCTTCACCGTCTGCTTGATCGTGTCGGCCTCACCCCAGCGACCGGTGTCGATCACCAGATGCGCATCAAGCGCTGCTTCGTGCTCCTGCATCTGCCACAGATGCAGATGATGCGCGCCTGACACGCCATCGATGGCCTCGATGGCCTTGAGCACCTCACCGGCATGCAGTTCGGGCGGACTGCCAAGCATCAGGATGCGGATCACACCGCCGATTTCGGAAAACGACATCCACAGGATGTAGCCGGCGATCATCAACGTCACCAGCGGGTCGATGATTTGCCAGTCATAGAGAATGATCAGTGTTCCGGCAAAAATGACAGCAACAGATCCCAGTGCATCGGAGACATTGTGCAGGAAGGCCGCGCGGATATTGACGCTTTCCTTCGACAGCGAATAGGTCAGAAGCGCGGTCACCACATCCACAACAAGTGCAACACCGGCGATGATCACCACCAGCCAGCCATCAACACCAGACGGTTCGAAGAACCGCATCACCGCCTCGTAGATCAGATAGAACCCGATCACGATCAGCGTCGTATAATTGACCAATGCAGCGACGACTTCCGCCCGTCCATAGCCAAAGGTCATGGCGCCATCGGCAGGACGCCGGGCAATCTTGCGGGCGAAGAACGCGATCACCAGCGACATCGCGTCGGACAGATTGTGAACCGCATCGGCGATCATCGCCAGGCTTCCAGACAGGATGCCGCCGATGATCTGCGCCACCGTCAGCCCCAGATTGACGATAACGGCCCAGAAGACGCGGGCATCACCCGCGTTGGGATCAATATGATGGTGGTGGTGACCGGCCATGGTGTTGTCTTGCCCTTGCGCTGATTTTGGCTTGCTCAAGGGTTTAATCCCTCTAGCGGCTATAGATTCAAGCGAAAACGTTACGCGAATGTGTTCAACTCAAGAACAGTCTGTCACCACGATTTTGTTTTGTCTAAGTCCGATGATGCCCACATAAGACGGCTGAAACGAACGGAAAGATGTGGGCAAAGGACGTCAGGCGTGAGCAAATTCAACTATCCCGCATTTCCCACAGGGCACGGTTACATGTCCGAAAAAATCCAGCAGGACTACATCAGCTTTGCAGTCAGCAACAAATTGCTGCCGTCGGAGGCGCACAGGATCGCGCAGATCGTCTCGCTGGATGCCTCCAATGACATCAGCAAGCCGATCCAGTTCTGGCAGCTGTTTTCGGTGCTGGGCGCCGAACGGATTGTCAGGATCGTGGAGAATTTCTATAGCCGCGTGTTTGCAGACGAGGATTGGTTCGTCTCGGTGTTCGCCCGCGTCGGCGGCCTCAGTCACCACATCAATACCCAGGCATCGATGTGGGCCGATGTGATGGGCGGCGGACCGTATTATCACGGCGGCGATTTTCGGCTGAATTTCCACCATACCCACAATGCCATCCAGCTGATGAACGAGCGCGGCGCCGAGCGTTGGACCAAACTCATGCTGGAAACGCTCGATGGCTCCGCACAGCTTATGACCGATGATCCGCGTGTTCGGCCTGCTATCAACACGTTTTTGAGCTACTTCATGGAGAAATACGCCCGGGAATTTGCCTTCGAAAACAAGAGCGTGTTCGGAAACCTCAATCCGCCGGTCACACGCAAGCTCAGTTTCATGAACATGACCAGCGAAGCCATCGAGGCGTTAAGCGAAGAAGAGCTTCGCCAAGCACTGACAGAGCAAGGTGTCGACACGTCGCTGTACCCCGGCAAGGCAGACCTGGTGAACAAGGCTCAGATGCTGTGATCAATGCAGGCTGGTGTCGACGTCAGAGGACAGGCCGAAGCGTTCCGCGCTCGATCACCCGGCAGGGAAACAGCCGAGCTTCCGGGTAGCGGTTGGGGTTTTCCAGCATCGATGCAATCAGCTCGATCGAGGATTCGATGATCTGGCTGATCGGCTGGCGGATTGTGGTCAGGTTGATGTTTTCCCAGCCAGCCATTTCCATGTCGTTGAGCCCGATCAGACCGATATCGCCCGGTACCTTGAGGCCACTTTCGGTAACCGCACTCAGAGCGCCAATCGACAACACGTCATCGCCACAGAAATAGGCTTCCGCCGGACGCTCCTTGAGCCGCTTGAGCATCTCCGCCCGCCCCGCGTTGAAGGAGTAGGCCTCGGCGAAGCTGTGCCGCACTGAAATCTCCGGGTGGCGCTGCAACTCCTCGCTAAAACCGCGAAAGCGGTCCTGGGTCGAGGTCGCGCTTTCGGGCCCGCCCAGAAAACCCACATCACGGTAACCGCGGCGCACGAGCTCCCGCGCCGCCATCCGACCGCACTCCACATTGTCGATCCCGACCACGTGCACGTCAGGCGAACTGGCATAACGGCCAAAGCTGTTGACCACGGGCACCCCGGCGTCGCGGAAGGATTTGGCAAAATCCGGCGGCAGTGTAGACGACGCCACCACGACGCCATCAACCGAATATTGCCTGAGCATGCGGATCGAATGCGCCGGATCGGTTTCATCCGACAGATTGACCAGCAGCGGCCGCAGCCCGCGATCCTGCAAACCGCGGGTAAACAGATCAAACACTTCGAGAAAGATCGGATTGTGAAAGTTGTTCGACACCAGACCTATCAGCTTGGTTCGTCCGGTCGTCAGGCTCGAAGCGAGAGCGTTGGGACTGTAACCGAGTTCATCGGCAGCCTTTTCCACCTTCCTTCTCATTTTGGGCGACACTGACGCGCCATCGGTAAAGGTCCGAGACACCGCTGCGCGCGACACCCCTGCCCGTTCGGCAACATCCTTCAGCGTTGGCGGCATTGATCGGCGTCTCCCATGCTCCACTTCGAATTGGCAGCATTAGTGCCCAGAAAAGCCTGCAAAAGCAAGAATTTCGGATTCCATTTTGCAACCGGTTGCAAAATGGAATGAAACATGGTTTCTTAATCATCGAGAGGCGGTGGCTGGAGGAATCCCACCGTCATTTCAAAACTCAACACTCTGGGAGGAGACCACAGATGTCATTGACCACGAAGCTCGCATTGGCTGTTGCAGTGATCGCAGCACCGGTATTGGGCGCTACCACCGCATCCGCGGAAGGCGAACGCTATGTTCTCGTCAGCCACGCCCCTGACAGCGACAGCTGGTGGAACACCGTCAAGAACGGCGTCGCGCTTGCCGGCGACCAGATGGGTGTCGAAGTCGAATACCGCAATCCACCGACCGGCGACCTGGCCGACATGGCCCGCATCATCGAGCAGGCTGCAGCGTCGGGCCCGAACGGCATCATCACCACGCTGGCCGATTACGACGTACTCTCCGGCCCGATCCGCGCGGCAGTTGATTCAGGCGTAGACGTGATCATCATGAACTCCGGCACTCCTGATCAGGCTCGCGAAGTCGGCGCCCTGATGTATGTCGGTCAGCCCGAATATGACGCCGGCCACGCGGCAGGCCTTCGGGCCAAGGGAGACGGCATCGGCTCGTTCCTGTGCGTCAACCACTACATCTCCTCGCCATCATCCACCGAACGCTGCCAGGGCTTCGCTGATGGCTTGGGCGTCGATCTGGGCAACCAGATGATCGATGCCGGGCAGGATCCGGCCGAAATCAAGAACCGCGTTCTGGCCTACCTCAACTCCAATCCCGACACCGATGCGGTGCTCACACTTGGACCAACCAGCGCCGATCCGACCCTGCTGGCGCTCGATGAAAACGGCATGGCCGGCGACATCTATTTTGGCACATTCGATCTCGGCGCCAACATCGTTGAAGGCATCAAGGCCGGCACCATCAACTGGGGCATTGACCAGCAACCCTTCCTGCAGGCCTATCTGCCGGTCGTGGTCATGACCAACTATCACCGGTACGGCGTTTTGCCGGGCAACAACATCAACTCCGGCCCCGGCTTCGTGACCGCCGACGGCCTGGAAATGGTTGAGAAATACGCCGGCGAATACCGGTAGGTTTTCCTCCCAACTGGCAGTGGCGCCTGGCGCCGCTGCCTTTTTTTATCTCTACATTGCAAACTGTGTGAGGTCTCATGTCCAATACGGCTGATAACCCCGTCAGTGACGAACGGATCAAGCAGACGCCCGCGTGGCGCAAAGCGCTGATCCGTCCTGAACTGGGCGGTATCTGCGGCACGATCATCGTGTTCGTCCTGTTCGCCATCTTCGCCGGTGACAGCGGCATGTTCAACTCGCAAGGCATCCTCAACTGGTCGGTTGTCTCCGCCCAGTTCATGATCATCGCCGTGGGCGCCTGCCTGCTGATGATCGCAGGAGAGTTCGACCTCTCGGTTGGCTCGATGATCGGTTTTGCCGGCATGATGATCGCGATCTTCACCATCACGCTTGGCTGGCCTGTGTGGCAGGCGATCATCGTCACCTTCGCGCTTTGCACCGCCATCGGCGCGCTCAACGGCATCATCGTGGTTCGCACCGGGCTGCCGAGCTTCATCGTCACCCTGGCGTTCCTGTTCATCCTGCGCGGCTTCACCATTTACCTGCCCCAGCTCATTGAGCGCAAAACCATCATCGGCGGCATAGACAAGGCTGCCGAAGGCGACTGGCTGGCGGCCCTGTTCGGCGGCAAGATCCTCACCGGCCTGTTCACCTGGCTCGGCGACGCCGGCATCATCGCGGTCTTCGAGCGCGGCAACCGCGCCGGCCAGCCGGTGGTTGACGGCGTGCCGATGCTGATCGTCTGGGCTCTGGTGCTGGTGGCCTTCGGTCATTTCGTCCTGACCCGGACCAAATTCGGCAACTGGATCTTCGCCTCGGGCGGCGACGCCCAGGCCGCGCGCTATGTCGGCGTGCCGGTCAACCGGGTCAAGATCCTGATGTTCATGTTCACCGCCTTCTGCGCCTGTGTCTTCGCCACCTGCCAGGTGATGGAGTTCGGCTCCGCCGGCGCCGACCGCGGCCTGCTCAAGGAATTCGAGGCGATCATCGCAGTGGTCATCGGCGGCGCACTGCTGACCGGTGGCTACGGCTCGGTGATCGGCGCGGCGCTGGGTGCGCTGATCTTCGGCGTGGTCCAGCAAGGCCTGTTCTTTGCCAATGTCGAGAGCTCGCTGTTCCGCGTGTTTCTCGGCGTCATCCTGTTGTTCGCCGTGGTGCTCAACACCTATATCCGGCGCATGATCACGGGGGAGAGATAACATGAATCCGGAACACGCTCCCCTCATCGAAATGAAGAACATCGAGAAGCATTTCGGCTCGGTGATCGCGCTCAACGGCGTCTCGCTGGAAATCTATCCTGGCGAATGCCATTGCCTGCTGGGCGACAACGGCGCCGGCAAGTCAACCTTCATCAAGACCATGTCCGGCGTCCACAAGCCGACCAAGGGCGAGATCCTGTTTGAAGGCACGCCGATGCATTTCGAGGATCCGCGCGATGCAATTACCGCGGGCATCGCCACCGTCTATCAGGACCTGGCGATGATCCCGCTGATGTCGGTGAGCCGCAACTTCTTCATGGGCAACGAGCCCGAAAAGAAGTTCGGTCCGCTCAAGCTGTTCGACCATGACTACGCCAACCGCGTCACCATGGAAGAAATGCGCACCATGGGCATCAACCTGCGCGGCCCCGAACAGGCGGTCGGCACCCTGTCGGGCGGAGAGCGTCAGACCGTGGCGATTGCCCGGGCCGTGCATTTCGGCGCCAAGGTGCTGATCCTTGATGAACCGACCTCGGCACTTGGCGTGCGCCAGACCGCAAACGTGCTGGCGACCATCGACAAGGTGCGCAAGCAGGGCATCGCCGTGGTCTTCATCACCCACAATGTCCGCCATGCCATGGCCGTTGGCGATCGCTTTACCGTGCTCAACCGCGGCCAGACCCTCGGCACCGCCCAGCGTGGACAAATTACACCGGACGAATTGCAGGACATGATGGCCGGTGGCCAGGAAATGGTGGCGCTGGAAGGGTCTCTGGGCGGCACCGTCTGACCCAGGCATTCATCTTCCACAGATTATCCATGGCGCGTCCTGAGGGCGCGCCATTTGTTTTTGCAGTCGATTTTCATTTCTGAGTTTCGTATCGGGCGCGTTTTATTTTCCTTTTTTTCGATTGAAGCCTGAAAAAGCGGCATTCAGCGTGTCTGACGCGAAACGTGCTTTTGCCTGTTTTCCACACTCGAACCCCGATGTTTTATGCAAAGGCATGAAAATCTATCCCCGGCAGGGCTTGCCATTTGGATGGCAAGTCAGAATAGTCAGGCCGAAAAAGTGAAAAGTCGAACGGGAGGAAGACCATGACTTTGAAATCCATTCTTTTGAGCACCATTGCCGGTGTCGCCATGACCATCGCCGCACCGCTTGCCGCATCCGCGGCAGATTGCGAACGCGGCACGCTAGACGAGCGCTACTGCGACGTTGACGGCGATCTGATCGCCGACACTCCGACCGACGAAGCCGAGTTGCTCGACCCCGATACGCTGATCTTCGCCTACACCCCGGTGGAAGATCCCGCCGTCTACAAGGAAGCATGGTCCGACTTCCTGACACATCTGGACAAGGTTACCGGCAAGAAGTCCGTGTTCTTCCCGGTCCAGTCCAACGCTGCGCAGATCGAAGCCATGCGCTCGGGCCGCCTGCACATTGCCGGCTTCAACACCGGCTCCAACCCGCTGGCCGTCAACTGCGCCGGTTTCCGTCCTTTCACCATCATGGCATCTGAAGATGGCGGCTTCGGCTACGAAATGGAAATCATCACCTACCCCGATTCGGGCGTCGAAAAGGTCGAGGACATCAAGGGCAAGACCCTGGCCTTTACCTCCGAAACATCGAACTCGGGCTTCAAGGCTCCATCCGCATTGCTCAAGGCCGAATACGGCATGGAAGCCGGCCGCGACTTCGAGCCGGCCTTCTCGGGCAAGCACGACAACTCGATCCTCGGCGTTGCCAACAAGGACTATCCCGCAGCAGCCATCGCCAACTCGGTGATGAGCCGCATGATCGAGCGTGAGGTGATCACCCCGGACCAGGTCAAGTCGATCTACAAGTCGCAGACCTTCCCGACCACCGGTTTCGGCACGGTTTACAACCTCAAGCCCGAGCTTCAGGACAAGATCAAGGAAGCCTTCTTCACCTTCCCGTGGGAAGGATCTTCGCTGAAGAAGGAATTCGAGAAGTCCAACGAAGGCCAGTTCCTGGAAATGAACTACAAGGATTTCTGGGACGTCGTTCGCAAGATCGATACGGCCAACGGTGTTGAATACACCTGCGGGTAATCCCCTTCCCTCTGGCGCCGCGTATCCGCGCGGCGCCGTTTTCCTTTCGTGACGGGGCCCCATGCTCGAACTCAAGAACCTGACCAAGACCTATCGCACCGGCGACAAGGCACTCCAGAACGTGACTCTGACGATCCCCAAGGGACAGGTCATGGCCCTGATCGGACCATCCGGTGCCGGCAAGTCGACGCTCATCCGCTGCATCAATCGCCTGGTCGAGCCGACCGAAGGCAGCGTCATTCTCGACGGCACCAATGTCACCACGCTGGGCTCCGGCGCGCTGCGCAAGATGCGCCGCAAGATGGGCATGATTTTCCAGCAATACGCGCTGGTCGAACGCCTTACCGTGATGGAGAATGTGCTCTCCGGACGCTTGGGCTATGTCGGCTTCTGGCGTTCCTATTTCCGCAAATACCCGCAGGCCGATGTCGACGAGGCGTTTCGTCTGCTCGACCGGGTCGGCCTGCTGGCCATGGCCGACAAGCGCGCCGACGAGCTCTCCGGCGGCCAGCGCCAGCGCGTCGGCATTGCCCGCGCCCTGATCCAGGATCCGCGCCTGTTGCTGGTCGATGAGCCGACCGCCTCGCTCGATCCCAAGACCTCGCGCCAGATCATGCGGCTGATTTGTGAACTCTGTGCCGAGCGCAATCTTGCCGCCGTCATCAACATTCACGATGTGGCGCTGGCGCAGATGTTCGTCGAACGCATTGTCGGTCTGAAAGCCGGCGAACTGGCCTTTGACGGCAAGCCGACCGAGATGACCGAGGATGTTCTCACCAACATCTACGGCGAAGAGGACTGGCAAGCCACCATCCGCGATGTGGATGACGAGGGTTCCGACGTCGAGGACAATGCTGCATGACCGCCGTCACTCTTGAAGGCAGGCTCGGCACCGGCTGGAAAAAGCCGCCGCTGATCACCAATCCGACGCTGCGCTGGGGCCTGTTTGTCGGCGCTGCCATCTACATCGTGCTGGCAGTCGCCTCGATCGACGTCAACTGGTCACGCGTCGCCGAAGGCTTGAGCCGCGGCTGGGCATTCGTGACGGCCTTTTTCAATCCCGACTTTGTCTCTCGCGGCGGCGACATCTGGGACGGCATCCTTGAAAGCATCATCATCACCATCACCTCCACCGTGGTCGGCATCCTGATTTCCATTCCGATCGGCCTGGGTGCTGCGCGCAACATTGCGCCGCTGCCGGTCTATCTGGTCTGCCGGGGTATCGTCGCGCTGTCGCGTGCGCTCAACGAGATCATTGTCGCCATCCTGCTGGTGGCGATCTTCGGCTTCGGACCACTGGCAGGCTTCCTCACCCTGTCCTTTGCCACCATCGGTTTCCTCGCCAAGCTTCTCGCCGAAGACATCGAGGAAATGGACAAGGTTCAGGCCGAAGCGATCCGCGCAACCGGCTCGACTTGGATGCAATGGATCAACTACGGCGTCCAGCCGCAAGTCATGCCACGGCTGATCGGCCTGTCAATGTACCGCCTCGACATCAATTTCCGTGAATCCGCGGTGTTGGGTCTCGTCGGCGCCGGCGGTATCGGGGCGACACTCAACACCGCCTTCGACCGTTACGAATTCGACACGGCGGCGGCGATCCTGCTGATCATCATCGTCACCGTCATGGTGCTGGAATATCTCTCCGGCATCATCAGGGCAAAGGTGCAATAATGCCGGTATCAACTGACGCACAGGGCGCCGAAATCTGGCAATTGCGCAACCGCAACCAGACGCTCACCCGCTGGGCGGGCTATCTCGCCGCCGTCGCCATCTTCATGTGGTGCTGGCAGCGGATCTCCGAAGCGACCACCTGGTTCTTCGTCTGGGACGCGCCGCGCATTGCCGCCGACATCGGCTCCCGCGCCATGCCACCGCGCTGGTCCTACATGGACAAATTGTGGGGCCCGCTCTGGGACACGCTCAACATGGCAACGCTGGGCACGCTTCTGGCGCTGGTCATGGCGGTGCCGGTGGCGTTTCTGGCGGCACGCAACACCACGCCGAGCACCATGTTCATCAGGCCCGTGGCGCTGTTCATCATCGTCGCCACCCGTTCGATCAACTCGCTGATCTGGGCGCTTTTGCTGGTTGCCGTCATCGGACCCGGCGTCTTTGCCGGATTGCTGGCGATTGCCTTCCGCTCGATCGGCTTCTGCGCCAAGCTCCTTTATGAGGCGATCGAGGAAATCGACCACACCCAGGTTGAGGCGATCACCGCGACCGGCGCCAGCCGCTGGCAGGTGATGGCCTACGGCATCGTGCCGCAGATCATGCCCGCCTTTGCCGGCATCAGCGTGTTCCGCTGGGACATCAACATCCGCGAATCCACCGTTCTCGGCCTCGTTGGCGCAGGCGGCATCGGGCTGCAGTTGCAGTCCTCGCTCAACACACTGGCCTGGCCTCAGGTGACGCTGATCCTGATCGTCATCCTGGCGGCCGTCGTGATCGGCGAATGGGTATCCGCCAAGGTGCGGGGAGCGATCATTTGAGCACCGGTTCTGCAATCCTCGAAGGCGCGGACACGGCGGTCGCCTTTGCCGAGTATGAATCCGTGCGCCATCGGCTGCCAGCCCCGCGTGCGCCGTCTGCCTCGACACGCGCGGCAGACCTCGATGCGATCGCCGAGCATTTCGACGTTTTCCTGCTCGATGCATTTGGCGTGCTCAACATTGGCGAAACCGCTATTCCCGGCGTGGTCGAACGGGTCGAAGGCCTGAGACAGCGTGGCAAGCAGGTGCTGGTGGTCACCAATGCGGCGGGCTACCCTTCCTCGGTGCTGCATGAGCGTTACCGACGGCTTGGCTACAGCTTCGAGACCTCGGACGTGGTGTCGAGCCGGATGGCGCTGCTCAAGGGATTGGGCGACCATGCACACCGTAAATGGGGCATGGTGGCGGCTCCGAAATTCGGACTCGAGGAACTGCCCGAGGGCGCAATCTTCCTTGAAGATGATCCTGCTGCCTACGCTGAAGCCGAAGGCTTTCTGATGCTGGGGGCATCGGCCTGGAGCGAGACCCGGCACGCCCTGCTCGAACAGGCGCTCAAGGACAAGCCACGCGACCTGCTGGTCGGCAATCCCGATCTGGTCGCGCCGTTGGAATCCGGCCTGTCGCGCGAACCCGGCCACTATGCCCACCGGCTGGCTTCATCCACAGGCGTGGAGCCGGTGTTTTACGGCAAACCTTTTCCAGCGATCTTCGATCTGGCGCGTGAGCGCATCCGCCCGGGCACGCCCGATCACCGCGTCGTCATGGTCGGCGACACGCTGCACACCGACATTCTCGGCGGCAGCGCTGCCGGTTTCCGCACAGCCCTGATCCAGGGTTACGGCTTCTTCGATGGTGCCGATCCCGATGCGTCCATTGCAGGCTGCGGCATCGCTCCCGACTTCATTCTCGATCGCCCCTAGCTCGCCCGAACCGTGCATCGCCGCTTCCCTGACACGGATATGGCAGGCAAGGGCCGTTTCCGCGGCCCTTCTTGATGCACGTCAAGGCAGCAAGGCCCGCAACTTCTATGATCCCTCCCGAACAGCCTGTTTCAATCAGTCCTCGGGAGGGCCTCATGTCCGCAGCCAACAAGAATGTCATCTGGTTTGAAGATCTGTCGCGCGGCGATGTCGGCCTTGTCGGCGGCAAGAACTCGTCGCTGGGTGAAATGGTGCAGCAACTGGGCGAAAAGGGGATTGATGTACCGCCGGGCTTTGCCACCACCTCGGATGCCTTCCGCGCCTTCATCAAGGCCAACAATCTCAACGAAGTCATCGCCGACGCGATGGTGATGCTCGACAGCGGCAAACGCACGCTGTCCGAGACCGGCAAGGCGGTGCGCGCCGCGATTGCCGAGGGTGACTGGCCCGACGATATTCGCGAGGCGATCCTGTCAGCCTACCGGGAACTCTCCGAACGCACTGGCAAAACCGAGCTTTCCGTTGCGGTGCGCTCCTCGGCCACAGCGGAAGATCTGCCCGACGCCAGCTTCGCCGGCCAGCAGGAAACGTTCCTCAATGTTCGTGGCGAGGCGGCACTTCTGTCGACTTGCCGCCGCTGCTACGCCTCGTTGTTTACCGACCGGGCGATCACCTACCGCAAGATCCAGGGGTTTGACCACAATCAGGTAGCCCTGTCGATCGGTGTGCAACTGATGGTCCGCTCAGATATCGGCGGCTCCGGCGTGATGTTCTCCATCGACACCGAATCCGGCTTCGACAAGGTGGTGCTGATCAACGCCGCCTGGGGACTGGGCGAAAACGTCGTGCAGGGCGCGGTCACCCCTGACGAATACGAGGTCTACAAACCGCTGCTCGACAACCCTGCGCTCAAGCCGATTGTCGAGAAGACTTGCGGTGCCAAGGAGATCAAGATGATCTACGCCGGCAGCGAAGGCGGCGAGACGAAGAACGTGCCGACCTCGAAAGCCGAGCGCGGCGCTTATGTGCTCTCCGACGACGAAATTCTCAACCTCGCAAGGCAGGCTGCCACCATCGAAAAGCATTACGGCCAACCGATGGACATGGAATGGGCCAAGGACGGCGAGACCGGCAAGCTCTACATCGTCCAGGCCCGGCCGGAAACCGTTCAGTCCCGCGCCGATGTCACGGCTCTGAAGAACTACACCATCAAGAAGACCGGCAAGACCCTGATCACCGGCCTGAGCGTCGGTGCAGCGGTCAAGGCAGGCCGGGTCTGCCTGATTGAAAACGTCAAGGACATCGACAATTTTGTCGACGGCTCGATCCTGGTGACGTCCACCACCGACCCCGACTGGGTGCCGATCATGAAACGCGCTGCGGCGATCGTCACCGACCACGGCGGCCGGACCTCCCATGCGGCCATCGTCAGCCGTGAGCTGGGCTTGCCCGCGATCGTCGGCACCGGCAACGCAACCCATGTCCTGCATGACGAGCAGGAAGTCACCATTTCCTGCGCCGGTGGCGAAGAGGGCTACGTCTACGAGGGCATCGCCGACTATGAGGTCGAGGATGTTCGCCTTGATCATGTGCCGGAGACAAAAACCCGCATCATGCTCAATCTCGCCGACCCGTCCGCCGCGTTCCGCTGGTGGCGTCTGCCCGCCGACGGCGTCGGTCTGGCGCGGATGGAATTCGTGGTCAATTCGGCTGTCCAGGTCCACCCGATGGCCCTGGTGCATTTCGACACGCTGAAAGACGAAGCGGCCAAGGCCGAGATTGCCGAACTGACCCGGCGCTACGACAACAAGGGCGACTATTTTGTCGAGACCCTGGCCCGAGGCCTGTCGCGTATCGCCGCCGTTGCCTATCCCAAGCCGGTGATCGTGCGGATGAGTGACTTCAAGACCAATGAATATGCCGAACTTCTCGGCGGTCACGCCTTCGAGCCGAAGGAAGAAAACCCGATGATCGGCTATCGCGGCGCATCGCGCTACTATTCCGACGGCTATCGCGAAGGCTTTGCGCTCGAATGCAAGGCGATCAAGATGCTGCGCGAGGAAATGGGTTTCGACAATGTCGTCGTCATGATCCCGTTCTGCCGCTCGCCCGAGGAGGCCGACAAGGTGCTCGCCGTGATGGCCGACAATGGGCTCAAGCGTGGTGAAAACGGGCTTCAGGTCTATGTCATGGGCGAGATCCCGTCCAATGTCATCCGCGCTGCCGAATTCGCTGAACGCTTTGACGGCTTCTCCATCGGCTCGAACGACCTGACCCAGTTGACGCTGGGCGTCGACCGGGATTCGGGCGAACTGGCCGACCTGTTCAGCGAAGCCGATCCGGCGGTGATCTGGATGATCGAGACGTTGATCGAGCGCGCCCATGCGGCCCATGCCAAGGTCGGGCTTTGCGGCCAAGCGCCGTCGAACAACCCGGCGTTTGCCAAACTGCTGGTGCAAGCGGGCATCGACACCATCTCGGTGACACCGGACAGTTTTGTGGCGGTGAAGGAGAATGTTGCCGAGGCGGAGAAATCGGCGAAATAAACTCCTCACCCGCCGCTCGAACAGTATTGAAATCGCCCTTCCCTGTGTGTGATGGTCCGCCCCATGTCCGAGATCCTGACCATCACCCTCAATCCGGCTTTTGACGTGTCGACTGCGGTCGACACGGTGACGCCCGGCCCGAAACTCAGGTGCGAGGAACCGCGCTACGACCCAGGCGGCGGCGGGGTCAATGTTTCGCGCGCGATCAAGCGGTTGGGTGGCCGGTCGAAGGCTTTCGTGGCGCTCGGCGGCGAAACCGGTGCGGCGTTCAAGGCATTGCTCGACGTTGAAGGCATACCGGTCGAACATTTCGAAGTGGCGGGAAACACCCGCCAGTCATTCGCCGTTCTTGAGAGCACAACAGGGCGTCAGTACCGCTTTCAATTGCCATGCCCACCCTGGTCCTCGGACCAGACAGACAACGCGCTTGAGACATTGGAGCCGCTTTTAGGCCGCGGCAGCATCGTCGTGTTGTCTGGCAGCATGCCGGCAGGTATGCCTGCAAATATCGTCGAGACCATAAACAAGATGGTGGTCGACAACGGTGCTGAACTTATCCTCGACACATCAGGCGACGCCCTCGCGGCGGCGGCGGCCAATCGGGGACCCGCCTTTGCCCTTCTGCGGATGGACGGCGCCGAGGCCGCAGAGGTTTCGGGCAAGGCATTTACTTCACCGGCTCAACTGGCAGACTACGGCATGGAGCTGATCCACGTCGGGGCAGCAACCAGGCTGGTGATGTCGATGGGTGCCTCGGGCACCGTTGGCGTATCAGCCACCGAACGCTTCTTCTGCAGCCCGCCAAGGCTTGAAACGCTCAGCGCAGTTGGCGCCGGCGACAGTATGGTCGCGGCCATCGTGGTTGAACTGGCACGTGGGGGCAGCTTTCGCGATGCGGTTCGTAACGGCGTGGCCGCCGCCGGATCAGCCGTTCTGACACCCGCAACCGAACTGTGCTCCAAGGCAATGGCAGACGAGATACTGGAGAAGGTGGTGACGAAGGAGATCTGAGCACTTGACCAAGGCTCGACCCTGCAGAGGCCGCGGCCGCCGCGAAGGTCGCCCATTCAGTCTGAAATCTGGGTGATCACGCCGGCATCAAGCAGGTCTTTGGTCTCTGGATACCACATGCTTCCTGGCGTCGCTGAATGCATGCGCGAGACAAAGTCCCGGGTAACGCCGGCATCCAGAAAGAGCTTCTGATCCTTTCTCTCCTCGGCGCCCGGATCAGCGCCCAGCACATGGTATTCAGCTGCGATCCTGTATTGATGGAAACCAAGTTTCGCGCCGGGTTTGAGCTGGCGCTTCTGCCCTCCGATAAAAGCGGTGGTGCAGGCAGATAAGCATTTATCCGTGACAGTGGTCGTCAGGTGGTTCTCACGAAACAGCCGGGACAGACCACGGGCCTCGTAGATGTTTCCACCCTCGCTCGACAGAATGATCTCCCGAATTTCAGTGTCTTGCGCAAGCATTGCCGCAAGCCGCCGGGTGGCGCCGAGTTCCAACGTGCCCTTGATCGACAGCACCCCGTCCGGTTGCACCGACACCAGATATTTCGAGGCCCGCTCGGCCTCCATGGTCGCAGCGAAAGTCCTGTGGTCAGGTATGTCAATCGTCATCTGCCAGGCTTGCAGCGAATAGCTGGCGGTAAACCAGAAGGCGATCAGAATGCCGAGTTGCCCGCCCCAGTGAAGTGCGATCGCACCATGATCAACAATATGAGCCTCCCCCGCACGGATCACACCGACTGCCTGCCAGACAAAGACGATCCCGTGCAGCACAAAGGCAGCAATCAGCACCGCCGGCGCCCAGTCATGATAATCCTCATACTGGGCGGGTTTCGCGATTTCCTGCAACACAAAGATAGCCGCCCGAACGCCAACGAGATTGACGAAAAAGGACCATGCCAGCCCTTGTTGTCCCCGCCAGTGAGCGACGATATAGCGTTGAACGGCACCAGACGACATGCAGCCAGGATATCACACCTTGGAGCGTTCCACCCAATCGGCTGCGGAACAGGCGCGTCGTCAGAACCTCAGTTTCGACGTGTAGTCCGAGATCACCCCGGCGCTTCGCTTCAGCGCTGCACGCTCGCTTGAGTCCAGATCCGGCATCAGTGTTGCCGCGATCCCCTCGCGGCCGATGATCCGTGGCAGCGACAGGGCGATGTCGCGCACGCCCTCGATCTCGTCGGTGACCTGAGAGACGCTGAGCACCGTGCGCTCATCATCGGTAATGGAGCTCACAATACGGGCAAGGCCGGCACCGATGCCATACCATGTCGCTCCCTTGCCCTCGATGATGGTGTAGGCGGCCCCACGCACCTGCTCCGCAATCCGCAAACGGGCGATTTCATCAAGCGGCCGCCCGATCTGCTCGGCAAAGGAAACGATTGGCACGCTGCCGGCCATGGCACTCGACCAGACACAGACTTCGCTGTCGCCATGTTCACCCAACACATAGGCATGCACGGAATTCGGCGCGATGCCCAGATGGTCGCCGAGCAGGCTTCTCAGCCGTGCCGTGTCGAGGATTGTGCCCGATCCGATCACCCGTTCGGGCGGCAGGCCGGAAATGCGCTGCGCGGCAAATGTCATTACATCGAGCGGGTTGGTGGCAATCAGCAAAATAGCGTCGGGTGCGGCCTGCATGACACCGCCGATGACCGCCTTGAAAACCTCGACATTGCGCTCAAGCAAGGCCAGCCGGCTTTCGCCCGGCTTCTGGCTGACACCGGCAGCAATGATGACCACCGCAGCACCGTCAAGGTCGGCATACTCACCCGCCCGGACGGCCACAGTCGTGGCAAACGGCGTTGCGTGAGAAATGTCCTGCGCCTGGGCACGGGCCAGGGCGGGATTGTGATCGACGAGCACGATCTGCGTGCCGACACCCATCAGCGCCATGGCATAGGCGCTGGCGCTGCCCACCATACCGGTTCCGACTATTCCGATTTTCATCTGGCTATCGCTCCGAGGTTTGATCCACGCAGAGAGCCTAATAGCAGACCGGCTGCCGCGGCAATGTGACAAAGGTCAAATCATCACATAGCGGCAGGTGGCTTCGAGCCGGGATTGCGGTTGAGAGCATCGCCTCCCCTCTTGGGAACGCGGTGCTGGAAAAGTCAGGACGATCGCGCGCCTTCAGTGGCATCAATCGCCTTGCGCAAGTAGCCGTCGCGGCCATAGACATCGGCAAAATACTCTACCGTGCCGCTGTCATCCGGCCAGGCTGTGAAATAGGCCACATGCACCGGGATTGTCGAGGACAGCTGAACCTGTTTGTTCCGGCCGCCGGCAATGTGGCCACCGACGTCATCGACAGACGTGCCCAGGACCTTGGCGGCCATGGCGCGCGGATCCTGCAGGCGGATGCAACCGTGACTGAAGGCACGGGTGTCGCGCTGGAACAACGACTTCGATGGTGTGTCATGCATGTAGATGGCGTGACTGTTGGGGAACAGGATCTTGAGTTCACCCAGCGCATTGCCGTTGCTCGGTGGCTGGCGCACACCGATATTGCTGCTGCGCCCGACGGTCGACCAGTTGATGTTACTGGACGACACGCGCTTGCCGCCCGCCGTCACTTCATAGCCCAGACGGTCGAGATAGGACGGGTCAGCCCTGAGCTTTGGCACCATCTCGTTGAAGATGATCGACTGCGGCACGCCCCAGTAGGGATTGAACTCGACAAGCTCGATCTCGTCATCGAAAAAATTGGTCTGGTTGGAGCGCTTGCCGACCACGACCCGCATGGAAAGATCGGATTTGCCTTCTTTGAAATAGGTCGCCGTATAGGCAGGCTGGTTGATGAACACCCGCTGCGCAGCAAGAACACCCGGCAGCCAACGGGCGCGCTCCATGGCAAGCCGCACCTTTTCGATCTTGTCTTCGTTGGTGATGCCGACCAGAGCCCGCCGCGTCGCAGGGCCGACAACACCGTCAGGCTTGAGGCCGGCTTCCTTCTGGAAGTTCTTCACCAGTGCCACCAGCTCCTGGTCATATTCAGGCTTGCCGGCATAGCTGGCGAACAACAGCGCATTGTCGGTCTTCAGCGCATCACTGCCCTTCATCTCGATGGCTGCCATCACATTGGCGAGCTCCGGGTTGGATTGACCCGGCTTGAGCAACACATTCGGGGCAATCTCGATACGAGCGCCGTCATCAAGCGTGTGCAAGCGTTTGAGCTCTACCACAAGAGCCTCAAAATGAGCGCCTTGCGGGTTCTGCGCCAGCAGTGCCTCGGCAGGATCGGCAGCCTTTGACAGCGCTTCAAGCTGCTTGGCCAGATCTGGGCTCTTGCGCTTGAAATCATGATAGCCGGAGATCCGGTTGGGATCGACCCGGCCGCGTGTGGCGTCGAGCATGTAGCTGGCAACGGCCACAGACAGCTTCATCTCGAACGCCATCAGCTCTTTCTGGCGTTCAGTGCGCTGTGCAAGATCGAAGCCATCCGCAGGCACATCAACCTTGTAATCATCAGCCGACAGCCCAACGTTCTCCGCAGCTTCAAGCACATCGATCACCGCACGAGCGCGATCCGTGATCGACGTGCCTGCGACCCAGACGTAATCCGGATTTTTGGAATAATAATCAACGACGGCCTCGGCAGCCTCAGGCAGCGCACGGACGGACAGATCAGCCAGAGCCGGACGGCCTTCCGCAAACGGATCAATGCCGAGCGGTGCCAACCCCATATCGTCGATCCCGCCGGTCACCACAGGATCGGCGATCTTGTCGAAGTCGACCTTGACCAGAGTGTCGGGCTTGTAACGGCGGTAGCTGGGTCCGCTGATACGAACCTGTTTGACCGGCTTCGGCGCTACGGCTTGCTGCCTGGCCTGTTGCCGGGCCGCTTTTTCACGCTTGCGCTGGGCGGGGCTCTTGAACAACGCGTCCAGCAGGCCCTGCGCCTGAACGGGAGGTGTCGCCCCGACTACGCCAGTAAATGTTACCGCGATGGCGATCATCGCCACACCTGCACGTATCTTGATACTCATGCCCAGCCCAGATTGTTGTGCGAAACCTGACGGCCCGCGGGTTCAGACGAAATTGCCGATTTGCGCAAAGCTTACCAAAGGATGCTTACCAAGGAAAGAATGCGAGCCAATTTCAATCGGCGGAATTCTCACCCTTTCGTGACCAGCGGCAAGCAGCCGGGCATTACTTCAGTTCCGCCGCGACAAGGCCGGTGCCAGATCATACCAGCCCTTCGATCGGTTCACGACCCAGACCAGCGACAGCATCACCGGCACCTCGATCAGCACCCCGACCACGGTGGCCAGTGCGGCGCCGGAGTTGAAACCGAACAGGCTGATAGCCACGGCAACAGCCAGCTCAAAGAAATTGCTCGCCCCGATAAGTGCCGAAGGCCCAGCAATCACGTGGGTTTCACCGACCACCCGATTGGCCACATAGCCGATCCCGAAAATCAGATAGGTCTGGATGATGATCGGCACCGACAAGAGCACGATGATCATCGGCTGGGCCAGAATGGCCTGCCCCTGGAAGGCAAACAGGACAACCAGCGTTGCCAGCAGTGCCAGGATCGACAGCGGCTGAAGCTTCGACAGCAAGCCTTGGAGCGCCGCCTCTCCGCCGGCTGCCAGCAACCGGTTGCGCAACAGCTGGGCGATAATTACAGGCACCACAATATAGAGTGTTACCGACAGAAGCAGGGTCTGCCACGGTACGGTGATCGCTGAAATTCCCAACAACAAGGCGACAATCGGGGCAAAGGCGATAACCATCACCATGTCATTCAGGGTCACCTGGCTGAGGGTAAACAGCGGATCCCCCTTGGTCAGATTGCTCCAGACAAACACCATGGCGGTGCACGGAGCTGCCCCGAGCAGAATCAACCCGGCAATATAGCTGTTGACCTGATCTGCAGGCAGCAACGGCAGGAACAACCAGCCGATGAAGAACCATGCCATCACAGCCATGGTGAACGGCTTGATCGCCCAGTTGACAATCAAGGTAACCGAGATGCCGCGCCAGTGCCTGCTCACCTGCCCCAGCGACGCAAAGTCGATCTTCACCAGCATCGGAATGATCATCAGCCAGATCAGCACGGCAACAGGCAGATTGACATTGGCGATTTCAGCCGACCCTATCGCCTGAAAAAATGACGGGAACACATATCCGAGCGCAATTCCGGCAACGATGCACAGCGCGACCCAAAGGGTAAGGTATCGTTCGAATGTGGACATGCGTGTCTCCTGTTTGATGCCCCCGGCGATCTGGCGCCAAAACGGCGCTCCCATCCGCAGAGAGGTTGCCGGGCTGCTGCCCCTCTCAAAAAATCCATACATCATGATATTTTGAATTATTCAAGACGCAGACCGACAACTATGCCGCAATTGCAATTGGAGAACCTTCATCCTAAGACCGTGCCCACAATTGCACGACAAATGAGTGACTGGAAAGGCATCCCGTGGCGAATGATCTCTTCCCCCTAGGCCCCGACACGACCACCTGGAAAAAACTGACTGACAAACACGTCAGTGTCGAGGAGTTCAAAGGCCAGGAAATCCTGACGGTCGAAACCGACGGCCTGCGGATGCTGTCTGAAGCAGCATTCGGTGACATCAACCACTTGCTCCGGCCGGCTCACCTGAAGCAGCTTGCGAAAATTCTCGATGATCCGGAAGCCACCGAGAACGACCGCTTTGTCGCCTTCGACTTGCTCAAGAATGCCAATATTGCCGCCGGCGGCGTGCTGCCGATGTGCCAGGACACCGGTACTGCGATCATCATGGCCAAGAAAGGCCGCAAGGTCTGGACCGAGGGCGGTGACTACGAAGCCCTCGCCGGCGGCGTTTTGGACGCTTACGAGCGCCGCAACCTGCGCTATTCGCAGCTCGCCCCGCTGTCGATGTTCGAGGAAAAAAACACAAAGACCAACCTCCCCGCCCAGATCGACATCTATCAAGAGGGCGAGGACAGCTACGACTTCCTGTTCGTCGCCAAGGGCGGCGGCTCTGCCAACAAGACCTTCCTGTTTCAGGGCACGCCATCGCTGCTGACCCATGACCGGATGATCGAGTTCCTGCGTGAAAAGATCCTGACACTCGGCACGGCAGCCTGCCCGCCCTATCACCTGGCAATCGTCATCGGCGGCACATCGGCCGAGATGAACCTTAAAACGGTCAAACTGGCATCGACCAAGTATCTCGACGAACTTCCGACCGAGGGATCGGACTCCGGCCACGCCTTCCGCGATCTGGAGATGGAAGCCGAAGTCCACAAACTCACCCAGCAGATGGGCGTCGGCGCCCAGTTCGGCGGCAAGTATTTCTGTCATGATGTCCGGGTTGTCCGCCTGCCCCGTCATGGCGCCTCGTTGCCGATCGGGCTCGGCGTCTCCTGCTCGGCTGACCGCCAGGCCAAGGGCAAGATTACAAAGGAAGGCATTTTCCTCGAGCAGCTGGAAACGGATCCGTCAAAATACCTGCCGGAAATCGACGAGGAAAAGCTCTCCGAACATGTGGTCAAGATCGACCTCAATCGGCCTATGAGTGAGATCCTCGCAGAACTGTCGAAACACCCGATCAAGACACAACTGTCGCTGACCGGTTCAATCATCGTCGCCCGCGATCTGGCGCATTCGAAAATCCGTGCGCGCCTGGAAGCCGGCGAAGCCATGCCCGACTATCTCAAGAATCACCCGGTCTATTACGCTGGACCCGCCAAGACGCCGGAAGGCTTCGCCTCAGGCTCGTTCGGCCCGACAACGGCAGGCCGCATGGACTCCTATGTCGACCAGTTCCAGTCTTTTGGCGGCTCGATGGTCATGCTTGCGAAGGGCAACCGTTCCCGGTCGGTACGTGACGCATGTGCTGCCCACGGCGGATTCTACTTGGGTTCCATCGGCGGACCAGCCGCCCGGCTGGCTCAAGACTGCATCAAGAAAGTTGAAGTTGTCGAGTATGCTGAATTGGGTATGGAAGCGATCTGGCGTATCGAGGTCGAAAACTTCCCCGCCTTCATCGTGATCGATGACAAGGGCAATGATTTCTTCAAGGAACTGAACCTGGGCTAGAAACCAGCAAGAAGTTCGGAAATTTACATGCAGACACAAAAACAACAGGGCAACGAACCGTTCCGCTATTAACATTTCCCCAAGATTTAACCCGTAAGAATATCGGTATTAGAGCTATGACAGCGACTGTGGGGACAAAAAATGACGGTAGCACCTTCCAACAAGGTCCAATCCATGGACACAGCTACCCTGGTGCTGGCCACCATGCGCCGTCGTGGCATCTCCGGGCTGCCCCGGAACTATGAACTTGTTTATGAGGCGTTGAACGCATCCAACCCGACGCTGACCAAACAGTTTGATGCCCTCGGCCGCAACCCGGCACAGGCCGAACTTGACGCCCTGGGCAAGAAGGTTTTCCCACACCATTATCGTACCGGCGTGGTGGAAGGGGCTCATGACAAGATTTCCGGCGAGCTCGACGGAATGTTGCGCCTGCTCAAGCAGGAGCAATCGTCGATGGAGAGTTATTCCAAACTGCTCGGCGAAGCTTATAACCGCATTTCGACCAAAAGCATGGCCAGCGCCGAAATTCTCAGCAATGTCATTGGTGTTCTCTCCAATGCCACCGGCGACAACATGGAAAAAGGCAAGGTCGTGGTCGAGCATATGGTCGAGCGCGCCCGCGAAATGGAGCAGGTCAAGCTTGAACTCGACGAGTACAAGCGCATCGCCAATACCGATCCACTGACCCGGCTGGCCAACCGCCGCGCTTTCGATGATGTGCTGGCCAATATCTACAATGAACAGCGCAACGCCATGTATTATGCCCTGATCGTGGCAGACATCGATCATTTCAAGAAATTCAACGACACTTTCGGACACCCGGTCGGCGACAGGGTTCTCGGGGTTGTCGCTGCGGTGATGAAAAGCACCCTTCGCAAGGACGTGTTCATCTCCCGCACGGGCGGGGAGGAATTCGCGGTGATCTTGCAGGGCACCAGCCTCGAGATCACAATGGAAATTGCCGAGCGGCTACGCACGGCGGTCGAATCAACCCCGTTGAGAAACCAGAAGACTGGGGTCAATTACGGCCCCATCACATTGTCTCTGGGCATCTGCATGGCAAGTGACGCCGAAAGTGCAGAAGAACTCTACAACAAAGCAGATGTAGCGCTCTATACAGCCAAGCACAGCGGCCGCAACAGATCTCAGCTCTACAAGCCGGAACTGAACCAGGAGTTCGAGAAGAACTGGGCCATCTACAAGACTTGAGAAAATGTCTTGCGCTGTTCGCAACCTGTCTGCTCAAGTTCAGCAATACTCCGGGCATTATCTGAAAACGTCCTGCTGCGAAACTGGACAGATTCTGTCGAAGCAGCTATCGATATTGAATGTGAGGAAGGCTTGAAGTCCTCCCTCGAACAACCGCCACACTTCGCCAGTTCCCAACGTCAGCCCCGGATCGTGATATGAAACGCCTTATTTCTTCCGCTTTTCTGGCCCTCTGCCTGATGATGCCTGCCGCCGTGCAGGCCCAGCCAGCCGGTCAATCTTCGGCAGAGTCCAAGACCCTGCTGCAAATTCTGTTTCCGCCTTCGAAGAACTACAACAAGTACCGCCGCTCTGATAAATCGCCGATCAAGCGCAAGGTGGTCTCGTTCAAGGAAAACCATCCGAACGGCACAATCATCATCGATACATCCGATCGCAGGCTTTATCATGTGACGGGCAAGGGAAAGGCCATGGCCTATGGCATTGGCGTGGGCCGCGAAGGTTTCACCTGGCAGGGCAAGAACCGCATCACCCGCAAGGCTGAATGGCCGGGCTGGACACCGCCAAAGGTGATGCGTGACCGGGTCAAGCGCCAGGAAGGTCGCGTGCTTCCCGCCTATATGCCGGGCGGCCCCGAAAACCCGCTTGGCGCCCGCGCCATGTATATCGGCTCGACCATTTACCGGATTCACGGCACCAACCAGCCCTGGACCATCGGCAAGGCAATGTCCTCCGGCTGCATCCGCATGGCCAATGACGACGTCGAGCATCTTTATGAAAAGGTGAAGGTCGGCACCAGAGTGATTGTCCGCAAGTAAGCGCTGATCATATCGGAATACAAAAACCGGCCGCAATGGCCGGTTTTTTTGTCACCACATGCTGGTTTTGGCCCGTTCGGGCCAGTCCCGGTCATAGCTCTTGCTGTCGAAATCCTGCTTGAGTTCGCGCATCAGGCTGCCGGCTGTGGGTAGTTCCGTCTGATCGGGCCATGTGGAACTGTCCCAGATCTTTGCCCGCATCAACGCCCTGGCACACTGAAAATAGATCTCGTCAATGGTGATGACGATGACCGTCCGCGGCTCCTTGCCTTCCATGGCGAGGCTCGCCAGCACTTCCGCATCCACCGAGATCTCAGCCCGGCCATTGATCCTAAGCGTGCTGTCGGAACCGGGGATCAGCAACAGCAGTGCAACCCGCCCATCCCTCACGATATTGCGCAGAGAATCGATCCGGTTGTTGCCGCGTCTGTCGGGCAACAGCAATGTCCGCTCATCCCTGATCGTGATCACCTGTGCCGGATCGCCGCGCGGCGAGCAGTCAAGCCCCTCCGGCCCGCAGGTTGCAAGCGCCATCAGTGGCGACGCTTCGAGCAATTTGCGGTAGCCGGGCGTCAGACGGTCGTTCACCTTGAGCCGTGAGGCTTCCCCGATCTCTCCGTAGATGGCTTCAAGTTCCGCCACGGTTTTGACTATTGTCACGCGAGCCTCCGGGGTCTCCTGCTTTGGGTGGCCGCAACATTATCGCCTTCGCGTTCGGATGGAAGAGGCAGATCGAGGATTTCAGCATCCCTCACCGCTTCACCAACAAACTCGACAACAGCCCGTGTCACCGGTTCCGCAGACACGATGCGTCGATGCCCGAAGCCGTTGGCCTTGACCAGCCTGACATGGGCTCCGGTCCGCGCGATCGCTTCGGCATTGGAGTAGGCCACTTCCTTGTCATCCTCGGCGTGGATCACCAAAGTTCGGATCTTGAGATCATGCATCAACCGATCCACGCGGAACTCGGACAATGGCCGGCCCGCAAACCGCAACACCTGCCGTTCAAACGCGTTCTGCGCAGCCGCGCCCAGCCCCATGAAGTTCCCCGCCCAGCGAAAAACATCGCTCATGTCGGACGGAGCGGCGATCGTGACGATGCGGTCCGGCCGCCGTTGCGGCACGTGCAGAATCGAGCCGGCGGCTGCGGCCATTACCGACGGGCCGCCAAAGGAATGGCCGACAAAGGCATCAAATGCCCCGTGCTGCCGCCAGGCTGCGTCAATGGCTTCCACCGCTTTGCCCAGATGCAGCGTCCGCCCGCTTGAGGCGCCATGGCCGGGCAGATCGAGACAGACAACGGTGTGTCCCGCAGCAACCAGCGCATCGGCCAGCGCGACCATGTGATCGCTGCGCGAGCGGTAACCGTGCACCATGAGAATTTTCTGTCCGGCCTTGCCAGCTGCCGCCGGCCGGAACACATGGGTGGCGACAACACTGCCGGGAATCACCAAATGCACGGTTTCGCTCTCGGACATTCGCGCCCGGGCCCGCTCCAGCGCCTTGCGCTCCTTGTCGCTCTGAGGCTTGGTCGAGCGGGTTCGCGTGAACAGCCAGAACGCCAGTTCACCGGCCTTTTGCGGCGATTGGGCGGCAACCAGACGAAGCACCGCACGGGTGACCTTTTCAACAAGAGATGCCATAGTGGGCTTTCCATATTGGTTCAACTATGAACAGATTTGTACAACCATGAACAAAAAGCAAGCCCTGCCCTGGGACAACCCGCGTTTTCACAACTGGATCGCTGTCGCCCGGGCCTGCCAGGTGATGGGATTGTCGCTGGCACGCGCGCTTCAGCCGCTCGACATCAAGCCGCCGCATCTTGACATTCTGGTCAACCTTTTCCGCACGCCGGGCATATCGCAGCAGGATCTGGCCGACAAGCTGCTGGTCGGCCGCTCGAACCTGTCCATGCTGCTGCCGCAGCTGGAAAAACGCGGACTTTTGCTCAGGAAAAGCGATCCGCAGGACCGTCGCGTGTTACGGCTTGAGCTGACCGAAGCGGGAACCAAGCTCACCGAGGAAGCCATTGTCATCCAGACCGGCATCATCGAACGCGCCATGAAGACCGCGGACACCGACGAGTGCAACCTGGTGGGCGAGGTTATGACCCGTATCATCCGCGAACTGACCACACCCGACATCGCCGAGCAGCAAGACACCGAGACCGACATTCGCAAGAAGGCCTGAACAGACGTCTCAAAAGATCCGCGACATGCCCTTTTCCGTCAGCTCGGCGATGTACTCGACCCAGCGCTCATCCTTGGCTTCACCCAGTTCGGACAAGAATGCCCAGGTGAAGATACCGGTGTCATGCGTGTCGTCGAACACCAGTCTGACCGCATAATTTCCGACCGGCAGAACCTTGGAAATGGTGACTTCCGACTTGCCACCCACAGTCACTCTCTGTCCAGGCGCGTGACCCTGCACTTCTGCAGACGGCGAACGCACCCGCAACAATTCCGCCTCAATTTCATAGGACCGGTCATCATTGAACCGGACCGTCAGCGTCCTGCGATCGGAGGATACCCGCAGTTCTTTTGGCCACGCAGTCTCATGATTGCTCATCGGTCCCGGTCCTATCGTAGATGCTTCTTGCTGCTGATCTAGAGCCGATCCGGCGGCATCACAAGCCACAGCGCACAAAACGCCCGCCTAAACATCCCGGAGCGGGGGGCCTATTGACGCGGGCCCTTGACGCAGCACCCGGTGATGACGACATTGAACACAAGACAATGAGGAACCGACCGCCATGCAAGACACAGCTGCGCCGATCATGATTGACCCGTTTGGTCGCTCGGTGGACTATCTGCGTGTATCGGTCACCGACCGGTGTGATTTCCGCTGCACCTATTGCATGGCGGAAAACATGACATTTCTGCCCAAGAAGGACCTTCTGACGCTGGAGGAACTCGATCGGGTGTGCACGGTATTTGTCGAGAAAGGCGTGCGCAAGATCCGCCTTACCGGCGGTGAGCCGCTGGTGCGCAAGAACATCATGGGGTTTGTTCGCCAGATTGGACGCCATATCGAGTCAGGCCGCATGGATGAGTTGACGCTGACCACCAACGGTTCGCAACTCACACGCTTTTCATCCGAGCTTTACGATTGCGGTGTGCGCCGCATCAATGTCTCCATCGACACGCTTGATCCCGACAAGTTCCGCAAGATCACCCGCTGGGGCGAGTTGAGCAAGGTGCTCGAGGGCATCCGGGCAGCACAGGCTGCAGGGCTGAAGATCAAGCTCAACGCCGTGGCGCTCAAGGGCTTCAACGACACCGAAATTCCTGAAATGCTGAAATGGGCCCACGGCCAGGGCATGGACATGACGGTGATCGAAACCATGCCGATGGGTGAAATCGACGAGGACCGCACCGACCAGTACATGCCGTTGTCTCTGCTCAGAAGCAACCTGGCGCGTCAGTTCACGCTTGAAGACATTCCTTACCAGACCGGCGGCCCGGCGCGTTATGTCCGCGTGGCAGAAACCGGCGGCAAGCTCGGTTTCATTACCCCGATGACCCACAATTTTTGCGAAAGCTGCAACCGTGTCCGGCTCACCTGCACCGGCACCCTCTACATGTGTCTCGGACAGAACGACGCGGCTGATCTGCGCCTGCCGCTCAGGGCATCGGAAGGCAACGAGTTGCTTTCATCCGCAATCGATGAAGCCATCACTCGCAAGCCCAAGGGACACGATTTCATAATCGACCGGACCACAAAGCAGCCCGCCGTCTCCCGTCACATGAGCGTCACCGGCGGCTGATCCCCCGCCAAGGCGGGTTTGGGCGGTTCGGCCGAGGCTCTCGACTGATCAATTTCCGTGATGGACCGGCAGTCTCACATGACTGTGTCGCCGCCTACATCAATGTTACGGTAAAACTCCGAGCCAGCGATTCCATGCCGGCCATTTCCGGATGCATCATGGCTATTTCCTCCAATATGCGCGGCGCATTGTTCATGTCCCTGTCGATGGCGGGGTTCACCTTCAACGATTCGATCGTCAAGCTTCTGACCGGTGACATTTCTGTCGCCCAGGTCATGTTTTTGCGTGGCGTGATCGCCACACTGCTGATTTTCCTTCTGGCCAGGCACCGCAAGGCCTTGCGTCCGCTTTCAGTCCTGCGCGATCGCTGGATTGCGCTCAGGGTTGTGGGAGAAGCAGGCGGCACATTGACGTTTCTGGTCGGCCTTTCCCATATCCCCCTCGCCAATGCATCGGCAATTCTTCAGGCTTTGCCATTGGCCGTGACCATGGGAGCGGCGTTGTTTCTGGCAGAACCTGTGGGCTGGCGACGCTGGGGCGCCATTCTGGCAGGTTTTGCGGGAGTTCTGATCATCGTTCGTCCGGGTCTCGAAGGATTTTCACCCTATTCGCTGATGATTGTCGGCACAGTCATCTTCGCCGCCACGCGTGATATCGCCACCCGCAAGGTCAACGCGGCCATTCCGTCACTGTATCTTTCGACAATCACCGCAGCGGCTGTCGCCATCGCCGGGCTGCTGCTGATCCCGCCGATGGGAGGCTGGAAACCGGTCTCTGCATCCGATCTGGCCCTGATCAGTCTGGCGGCATGCCTGCTGCTGGTGGGTTACCAGTTCATCATCATGGCTATGCGCGAGGGCGAGATCTCCTTCATTGCCCCCTTCCGCTACACCGGCTTCCTCTGGGCCCTGTTGCTGGGAATGGCGGTTTTTGGAGAGTATCCCGACGCCTACATGATTACCGGCGGACTTGTTGTGATCGGATCAGGCCTCTACACGCTTTACCGAGAACGGATCAAGAGCACGGCCAAGCCCGCCAGCCGTGCGCCAGCGCGCCATTCACCATGAGCAAAGGACAGGCTTGTTCGAATCAATTTTCCGGATCGCGCCGCCGCCGGAGGCAGGCTTTCCTGCAGGGATTGCGGAATCGTTGCCGATTTCAGTACAAGCGGGCGGTTCCGGCGTCATCCGGGCCGATGCTTCGCCTTCCAACCCAACGAGCAACTTGATATGCAAGCAGTTCCCCCACTTCGCATTGCAAAATGGACACTGGTCGACTTCGCTGTTGCCGGACATACGGCGCCACCCACCCCAAACAATAGACCCGATAAAAAGTCAGTCAATTCTACCGCGCTCAAGTTCTCAATTCAGAATCACAAAGTAATTTCTATTCCATTGCCATGCAACTACGGCGCCTCAACATCCAGTAGCTATATCGCACAGCGAACGGGATCACCGGTTCAGTCGGAATTCGTTTGCATCCCCGCCCCTGAAGCCACAAAACACACCCGATGAACAAAACAGTCTTTCTCAATCGCACGACCCCACCCCACATCGCCACGCTTGTGGTGATCGCCGGGTTGAGCGCCTTGAACATGAACCTCATTCTCCCCTCGTTGCCTGGCATCGCCACCTATTATCAGGCCGATTATGCTTTGGTTCAGTTGGCGGTATCCGGCTACCTGGCGGTCACGGCCTTGTTGCAATTGATCATCGGCCCGTTGTCGGACCGCTATGGCCGGCGCCCGGTGATGGTTGCGAGCCTCGCTGTATTCCTTATAGCCACCGCCCTCACGCCATTCGCACCGAACATCGAGGTATTTCTGGCCATCCGCATGCTGCAGGCCGCGGTGGTTTCAGGCATGGTGCTGTCGCGCGCGATCGTGCGCGACATCGTCGGCCCGGATCAGGCAGCCTCGATGATCGGATATGTCACCATGGGCATGACGCTGGCGCCGATGATCGGACCGGCCCTGGGCGGCATCATGGAGGAACTGTTCGGCTGGCAGTCGGTTTTCGCTCTTCTGTTCCTCTTTGGCCTTGTGGCCTTTTTCCTGTTGCTCACCGACCTGGGTGAAACCAACCGCAACCGCTCGCCCAGCATGCTCAAGCAGTTCGGCGCCTACCCGGAACTCATCCGCTCGCGCCGGTTCTGGGGATACTCGCTCACAGCCACCTTCGCTTCAGGATCCTTCTTTTCGTTTCTCGGCGGCGGCCCGTTCGTGGCCACGCGCATCCTTGGCATGGAGCCATCCGAACTGGGGCTTTATTTCGTGTTCCTGGCTTTGGGATACATGGCCGGAAACTTCCTGTCCGGTCGCTTTGCCAGCCGCCTGGGCATCAACCGCATGATGGTCACCGGCTGCATCATCGCCACGCTTGGCATGGCCCTGTCGCTGGCACTTTTCCTGGTGGGCCTCTGGCACCCGCTCTCCTTCTTCGCACCGATGCTTTTGGTCGGTCTTGGCAACGGCATCACCCTGCCAAGCGCCAATGCCGGCATCGTCAGCGTGCGGCCGCATCTGGCCGGGTCGGCCTCAGGCCTGGGCGGCGCGATGATGATCGGCGGCGGCGCCGGCCTTTCCGCCCTGTCCGGTGCTATTCTGTCTGCCGAGACCGGCCCCTACCCGTTGATCATCGTCATGCTGATTTCCAGCATATTCTCCGTTTTCGCCACGCTCTACGTCATCCGTGTCGAGGCCGGCCTGGCTGATGATGCAAGGATCGAAGGCGCCTGAGAGCCGCTATCGGCAGCCTGAGTTCCCGAGCCTTGCGTCACCGCTACCGGGCCACCTGCAAAACCTTACCCGAACTGGCTTTGGGTAAGCTCGCATTTCCTGTTGCAATCGCGCGCAAAACAGTGGGAATATCCGCCCCAGCGCGGTGAACATCACCTGCGATCACTGGAATGCGGCGGTCAACAAGCTGCAATCCTGCCAACAGAGAGGACACCTATGTTTATTTCCAAACGCATTACGCTCGCAGTCTCGGCTGCTGCACTCATCCTGTCGATGGGCGCTGCGGCCCAGGCAGCCAGCCATGGCGGCATCAAGAAAGTCGTCATCGGGACAGAAGGCGCCTACCCTCCCTTCAACAATCTCGAATCCGACGGCAGCCTTGTCGGCTTTGACATCGACGTCGCCAAGGCGCTTTGCGAGGAGATGAAGGTCGAGTGCGAATTTGTCACCCAGGATTGGGACGGCATCATTCCAGCCCTTCTTGCTGGCAAGTTCGATGCCATCATCGCCTCGATGTCGATCACCGAGGAGCGCAAGGAGAAGGTCGACTTCACCAACAAGTACTACAACACTCCGCCGGCAATCGCCGTACCGAAGGACAGCCCGATCACCGAGGCATCCGACGCAGGTCTGGCCGGCAAGGTGATTGGTGCACAGTCCTCGACCACGCACTCCAACTACGCCGAAGAGAAGCTGGGTTCTGCAGAGCTCAAGCTCTACCCGACACCGGACGAGTACAAGCTCGACATCGATTCGGGACGCGTTGATGCCGTGATCGACGATGTCATTGTGCTCTCCGAGTGGCTCAAGTCGGATGCAGGCACCTGCTGCAAGCTGCTTGGCACGCTCACACCCGACCCGGTGATCAACGGCGAAGGCGCCGGCATTGCCATCCGCAAGGGCGAGACCGAGCTGCGTGACATGTTCAACACAGCCATCGCCGCAATCCGTGAAAACGGAACCTACAAGACCATCAACGACAAGTATTTTGACGTTGATGTCTATGGCGACTAAGCCGGCCATTCACCGGTAGACACCACGAACAGGCGGCGGGCGAGACTTTCGTCCGCCGCCTTACTCCAAGACCGCACCAATGCGGCAAGGGTCAGGGGACAGCATGGAACCGACGGCAACGCTGGGAGGCCAGCTTTATGCGTTCGTATCGCTGTTCGATCCGTTTTGTGGCCCTTTCGGGCTGCTCAACCTGTTGCCCGAAGGTTCACTGTTGTCCTGCGGCGACACCGGATGGGGAGACGAGGTCGCACGCGGTTTCTTCGTTACCATCACGCTGGCGCTGTGCACGCTTCCCATAGGGCTGATCATCGGCCTGTTTCTGGCTCTGGCGAAACAGACTGAAATCCGCACGCTGCGCACCGCCGCCAACATCTACACCACGATCTTTCGCGGCCTGCCTGAGCTGCTGACCATCTTCATGATCTATTTCGGGCTGCAGATCGCGGTCCGCGAAGTCGCCATTGCGCTCGGCTTCGAGCGTGGCTTCGACATCAACTCCTTCATAGCAGGCACCATTGCGCTGTCACTGGTATTCTCCGCCTACGCCTCGGAAGTGCTGTCCTCGGCCTTCAAGGCCATCCCCAAGGGCCAGTACGAGGCGGGCCATGCACTCGGCCTCAGGCCGGGCAAGACCATGCGGCTCATCATCCTGCCGCAGCTTGTCCGCATCGCCCTGCCGGGTCTGGGCAATCTGTGGATGATCCTGATCAAGGATACCGCGCTGATTTCGGTGATCGGGCTCGGCGACACGCTGCGCCAGACCGGCATTGCCGCCAAGGTGACCAAGGAAGCCTTCTTCTTCTACGGCACCGCCTGCCTCCTGTTCCTGGCCCTGGCCATGGCCTCGTCGGTGGTGTTCTCAAAAATCGAGACCTGGGTGCGGCGTTCGGGGGTCAACCAATGAGCATCGCCGACGACCTGATTCCGCCACGTCCCGCCCCGCCGGTTAAAGCCTTCCGCTGGACCGGCCTGCGCATTCTCGGCGCAAGCCTGCTGGGCCTGTGGATCTTGGCCGGCATCGCCCTGGTGTTGTGGCTGATTGACGCCTGGGACATCGACAAGGTCACCACCTACGGTCCGAAATTCCTCTCCGGCCTTGCCACGACGCTCACTCTGGTTGCTATATCGGTGTCGCTTGGAGCGCTGCTCTCGGTCCCGATCGCTTTTGGCCGGATGTCGTCCAACCGATTCATCTCCTCGATCGCCTACGGCTATGTCTACTTCTTCCGTGGCACGCCGCTGATCGCGCAGCTGTTTTTGATCTATTACGGTTTCGGCAGCTTCCGGGACGAGTTCGAGGCGGTTGGCCTCTGGGTGTTCTTCCGCGACGCCTGGAACTGCGCCCTGTTCGCGTTCACGCTCAACACTGCCGCCTACCAGGCGGAAATCCTGCGCGGCGCCATCGAGAGCGTCACCCGCGGCCAGCATGAAGGTGCCGCAGCGCTGGGACTTACCAGGCTCCAGACCTTCCACCGCATCATCATGCCCCAGGCGATGATCGTGGCGCTGAGACCTTATGGCAACGAGATCATCCTGATGATCAAGGGCTCGGCGATTGTCGCCATCGTCACGGTGTTTGATCTGATGGGCGAGACCCGTCGCGCCTATTCCCGCACCTTTGATTTCCAGACCTATATCTGGGCTGCGGTGTTCTATCTCGTCATTGTCGAGGCCCTGCGCAACATCTGGGAAAAGCTGGAACAGCGCCTCACCCGCCACCTCAACAGGTAGCTCTTCCAATCGCTGCTTGCCGCGCTCGCGCCTTTGTATAAAAGGGGCGCGAACCGACATTTGGAGACGCCCCGTGGCCAAGACCGACGAAGATGCTCTGGCGGAAGCCTATAACCGTGCGCTTGCACTGGAAAAATCCGGCGATTTTGATCTCGCTGCTTCAGCCTACGCGGAAGTTCTGGCACTCGATCCCGACGATCACGGCGGGGCCGCCGTGCGACTGGCCTCGATGAAGCGCGGCGACGTGCCGATCCGCGCGTCCGAAGCCTACGTCACCACCCTGTTCGACCAGCACGCCGAAGTGTTTGACAAGGTGCTGGTCGAGGATCTGGGCTACCACGTGCCTTTGTTGTTGCGGCAACGTCTGATCGAGCTGGGGGAAACCAGCTTCGAACGCATGCTCGATCTCGGCTGCGGCACTGGCCTCACCGGCGGCGCGCTGGAAGACATGGTCGACGACGCCACTGGCCTCGATCTGGCCGAGAACATGGTCGAGATCGCCCACGAGAAAGGCCTCTACGACACGCTCTATGTCGCCGACGCTGTCGACTATCTCGAAGACAATGACGACGACCCCTTCGACCTGATCGCGGCCACCGACGTGTTGCCTTATCTCGGCGCACTCGAGCCGCTGTTCGAGGCGGCAGCGAAGAACGCCCTGCCCAAGGCGCTGTTCTGCTTTTCCAGCGAAACCCTGCCCGATGCCGATTTCGAAGGCCGCCCCTACACCGTCGGCCGCTTCCAGCGATTCGCCCACACCGAGGCCTATGTGCGTGACGCCCTCAACACGGTAGGCTTTGACACACTTGAAGCCGGCGAGATCATCGTCCGCCACGAACAGGGCCTGCCGATCGCCGGACATCTGTTTGTTGCGAGAAAGGCCTGAAACAAGCGCACGAAAGTGTGGCCTTGACCACAGGCCCGATGGGCCTTCCGGTTGTCCGGGCCGCGAACGCACCGTCAAAGCAGGAGAGATGCGCATCTTTCCGCTTGTCGGAAGGCACATGCAGGCATAGCATCGTTCCATGAGATCAGACGTTTCCCTCGGCGGCCGGGCCATCGGCTCGCCCTACGGCAAGACCCAGGGCTGGTGGCCACCACCCGGCCTTTGAGTGCTGTTGTGACCGGACGCGGGTAAACATACCTCGCCGGTCGACCTTGCCCATCTGAAACAATCTGGATTTCCCATGAACATGACTGACCTTTCGGTCCGTTCAGACACGCTTGTCGTGACCTGGACAGACGCCACTTCGACCCGGTACCCGACCATCTGGCTGCGCGACAATTGCCCGTCCGGCCTGCACCCGCAAACCCACGAACGGGTGCTCGATCTTCTCGCTCTTAACGATGCGCCGGTACTCACCGGTGCGCGGATAGACGGAGAGACCGCCGAACTCACCTATGCTGACGGACATATAAGCCGTATGCCGATATCGCTTCTGAACGTGCACCGACCCGGCCAATCGGCCGCGGATCCGGGCGCAATTACCGCTCAGGCATGGCGCGGCGATCTCGGCGCAGCCGGTATTCCCCGCCACAAGGCGGCCCAGATCGGGGTCGATGACGCGGCTCTGAATGCGTGGATGCGCGACACGGCGAAGCTCGGCCTCTCGATTGTCGAGCATCTGGAAGACCGGGTCGGTGCGGGCGTGGATGTCGCCGAACGCATCGGCTTTTTGCGCCAGACCAATTTCGGCACCACGTTCGAGGTGATCAACAAGCCCGAGCCGAACAATCTGGCCTACACATCTGTGGCCCTGCCGCTGCACACCGACCTGCCCAACCAGGAGGTGCCGCCGGGCTACCAGTTCCTGCACTGCCTCGCCAACGAGGCGACTGGCGGCGGATCGATATTCGCCGACGGCTTCGCCATGGCGGAAGATCTTCGCAACGAGGATCCGGAAGCTTTCCGCCTGCTGTGCGAAGTGCCGATCCCGTTCCGCTTTCACGACGGGGACGCGGACATAAGGGTGCACGAACCGGTTATCACGCTGGATGCGAAAGGAGAGGTCACCGAAATCCGCTACAACGCCCATCTGGCGGCGATCTTCGACATGAGCCCCGACATCATGCCGGCCTATTATCGCGCTTACCGCGCCTACATGGCCAAGACCCGCGATCCGAAATACCGGCTGACGCTGAAGCTGAAAGCCGGCGAAATGGTGGTGTTTGACAATCGCCGGGTGCTGCACGGCCGCGACGCCTTCGATCCGTCCACCGGCTACCGGCATCTGCACGGTTGCTATGTCGATCGCGGCGAATTCTCATCTCGTCTGCGCCTGCTGGCACGCCGGATGGACGCGGCAAACGCAGCCTGACCAGGCTTTCCGGAACCGGCAGAGAATTCAGAGGATGAAACAGAAGATGCGGACGAAGCGCTCGCCCGCATCTCATTAATTGCGCAGGACGGATAAAATCATTTGCTGCGCGTCAGCCGTCAGTTGATGGCCACCTTGGCCTACATCATCTTGAACACCGATGGATCGGGGCCGTTGCGAAAGCCCACGTCGAGGCCTTCGATGGCCTTCATCTCGTCATCGGTAAGCGTGAAATCGAACACATCAAGGTTCTCCGCCTGACGGCCCGGATTGACCGACCGTGCGATCGCCGCATGACCAAGCTGCAAATGCCAGCGCAGGATGACCTGGGCCGGGCTCTTGCCGGTCCGTGCCGCAGCCGCCTTGATCGGCTCGGCCTCGAAGGATTTACCATTGCCGAGCGGCGTCCAGGCCTGGGCCACGATCTTGTGCTCATTGCAGACTGCACGCAACTCCGGCTGCTGCAGTTGCGGGTTGATCTCGATCTGGTTGAGAACAGGGGCTTCACCTGTTTCCTTGACCAGCCGCGCCAGATGGTCGGCATTGAAATTCGACACGCCGATCGAGCGCATCAGCCCTTCATTGCGCATCTCGATCAGCGCCTTCCACGTCTCGACATATAGATCCAGACCCGGCACAGGCCAGTGGATCAACACCAGGTCGAGTTTGTCGACGTCGATGCTCTTGAGGCTGCGTTCGACCGAGGCACGTGCCTTGTCCCGGCCCTGGTCACGGTTCCAGACCTTGGTGGTGACGAAGATCTCGTCGCGCGGCACGCCGGAGCTTTTCAAGCCTTCTCCGAGGCCGGCCTCATTGCCATAGATGAAGGCACCGTCGATCAACCGGTACCCGGTCTTGATCGCGCTTGCGACAGCTTCTGCAGTGTCGTCCTGCGGGATCTGCCAGATTCCGAACCCGAGCTGCGGGATTGAGTGTCCGTCATGAAAAGGGATTGATTTCAGTTCAGTCATGTTCGTTCCTTGCCTAGCGTGAAAGGATGCAATTGCAACCTGCCGAGCCTTGCAGATAAGCCCTGATCACCAATCAACAACCCCCGGCTGCCTGACTTTTCAGCTCAGGCGATCCCTCCCCGTCAAGATCAGCCCGTCGAGCAGCCGAGTGACGGCGGAGACATCCTCAAGGCCGGTCACGACATCAACCTTAAGGGCTCAAAGTCCATACACCTTCCGGGTCCTCGACATCAGTTGCCGGGATCTCAATCGAATTCACATCGGCCCAGACCGGTGCGAAATCGCTGTAATGGCCCGAGAACACATTGCCCGACTGGCCGGTGGTCTGGATGTAGGTGGCACGATCAAGATCAGCCAGATCGAAAATCCCGCGATAGCTTGCAGCATTGGTGTTGGCGTAGGGATCCTCGTCGTCCTGAACCTGGGTGCGTCCGCGATCCAGCGTGAACGGTCCGCCGCCGCTTTCGACTTCGACATTGAAGAAACGCCTGAGCAACGCGACTTCGCCAAATGGACGGTGCGCGCCCTTGGCATAATGCGCCTCTCCCCAACGCCATTTGCCGGCGTCGTCGCCGTAGCGGTTCGAGAGATCAGCCACGGCGGCGTCGAACGCCTCGCCAACGATCTGCTCGCAGTTTTCCTCGTCTTCGGTGGATTTGACATCGCACCAGTTGCGCGCGGTTTCACCGTCCAGCAAACGCTCCACCACTTTGCCACGGATCTTGAACCAGTCCTTGAACAGGAAGCCAAGATCATCCTCGAAGGCCATGATCATGGTGTGGCGGACCCAGGCCATGAACAACAGCGGTTCGGCTTTGTCACGCGCCATGGTCTCATCCCACGATGCCAGCCTGGCAACCAGGTCCTGCTCGTCCGGAGACAGCGATTTCCCTTCCAGCGCCTTGAGCATCCGCGGTTTCAGGCTCGCGAAGGCAGGCGAGTAGATATCGGCCTGCACCTGGCGCGACATTGCAGCCGTGTGCTTTTCCTTCAAACCGTTGATCAGCGTCTCGATCCGGTCCTGACGGTAAGGTTCATCCCAGTCGAAGGTCAGGTGAAGCGGATAATCCGGCCCGACAATCTTGGTGTTGGCAGTGGCAATCAACCCGCTTTCAGGATCGTTCTGGCGCGGCAGATCCCTGTAGGGCGCATATCCGCGCCAGTCATAGATCGCATTCCAGCCCGGTGCCGGCGCTCGCCCCATCAGCCGGTTGGCAGGATCGCGACGCGGTACCCGGCCTGCGGCAACAAAGCCGATATTGCCCGACCGGTCGGCCACCACCATTGACTGCATCGGCGTCAGGAAAACCTCGAACCCGGCCTGGAAATCCTCCACCGTGCGCATGTTGTACAGGCGCGGCCCGGCCATCGCCGTGGTGTCATCATGCGCCAGCGCAACCCATTGCAATGCTGCAACAGTGTTTTCCGGCAACAGCTTGTCGAAATTCTTGTAGCTCGCCGGAAACACCGGTCCATGCCTTGTCCAGCGGCGGGTGAAGCGCTGGTCTGCACCGCCCTTGACCCTGATGACTTCCTCTTTCTTGCCGAATGCCGCCCAGCCTGTCGGTGTCAGATACTCGTCCGCATTGTCCGGATTGACGCGCTCGACAAACACATCCTGTGCGTCCGATGCAGTGTTGGTGAAACCCCAGGCGATATCGTTGCCGCGCCCCAACAGCACGAATGGCGTTCCCGGCAGCGAGGTGCCGATCAGATGCCGTGGCTCGTCGAACTCCTCGGTGACTTCCGTGTGCGCCAGATACCAGACCGACGGCGCCATCAGGCCCAGATGCGGATCATTGGCCACAATTGGCAGACCCGATTTGGTCCGCTCGCCCGAAATCACCCAATTGTTGGAGGCGCCGGTTGCCAGCACACCATCGATACCGGCAAAGCTGCCCGAGGCATCGGCAGTGACCATCGCGTCACCGATCGGGCCGGTCTCAAGCCCGAGCAGCTCGGTCAGGTCAGGCATCGCAGGGGCGGTATCAACATCGAGATAGGGCAGCAGATCCTGGATCTCCGCCTCGCTCAAGCCGAGACGGGCGAAACCCAGCCGCATCGCTTCTTCACCGAGGTTTTGCGCAAGAGAGATCGACATCATCTTGATCGAGGTCAGCGCATCCACAGGCCTCCAGGGCTCGGGCTCATGGCTTAGAATCAGAAATTCGGGCGGCAATCTGGCCGAAAACACCTGCGGGCTGCGCTCCATCCAGGCGTTGACGCCGCGTGCATAACCTTCAAGCATTGCCATCGTGTCTGCATCCATCACACTGAGCGAGCCTTCCGCCGCTTCATGGATGCCCATGGTTCGAAGCCAGATATCGGTGCCGATCGTGGCATCGCCAAACATCTCGGAAAGCCGTCCCTGCCCCGCCATGCGGCTGACTTCCATCTGCCACAAGCGGTCCTGGGCATGTGCAAATCCGAGACCCGCTGCGGCATCGGCCCGGGTTTTGGCCTTGATATGCGGTACGCCGTTACGGTCCCGCGTGATGCTGACATCTGCGCCAAGACCTGCAATCTGCATCGCTCCATCCAGGGGCGCTTGTGACCGCGAAGCCCACAACATTCCTGCCCCGGCAATCATCACAACCAGGGGAACAAGAAACAAAATGAGCTTGATAAGCCCTTTGAGGATGCGCATCATTGGTCTATGTCCCTCCCAGGATCTGACAAGTTGCATTACGTAACTTGCAATCAGGTGAGGCGTAAAGCGTATTTGTGATAGGAGGATAGGCGAAATGGCAACAGTAGCATTCATTGGTCTTGGCGTTATGGGTTACCCCATGGCAGGACACCTCAAGACCAAAGGCGGCCATGAACTCCGGGTCTACAACCGTACCGCCGAGAAGGCCCGCAAATGGGCCGACGAGTTCGGCGGCACTGCCTGCGACACGCCGGCTGACGCCGCCAAGGGCGCCGATTTCGTCTTCACCTGCGTCGGCAATGACGATGACCTTCGCGCCGTAACACTGGCTCCCGGCGGTGTGCTGCACGGCATGGGCAAGGGCGCGATCCTGATCGACAACACCACCGCCTCGGCGGAAGTGGCCCGTGAACTGGCCGATGCCTGCAACGACAAGGGCTGCGGCTTTCTTGATGCGCCGGTGTCAGGCGGACAGGCCGGTGCCGACAATGGCGTGCTGACCGTCATGGTCGGCGGTGATGAGGCCACCTTTGAAAAAGCCAATCCGGTCATCGACGCTTATGCCCGCATGGTTGGCCTGATGGGCCCTGTCGGCAGCGGCCAGTTGACCAAGATGATCAACCAGATCTGCATTGCCGGCCTGGTTCAGGGGCTCTCCGAAGGCATCCACTTCGGCAAGAAGGCTGGTCTCGACATCGAGAAGGTGGTCGACGTGATTTCAAAGGGAGCTGCCGGCTCCTGGCAGATGGAGAACCGCCACAAGACCATGAACACCGGCAAGTATGATTACGGTTTCGCTGTCGACTGGATGCGCAAGGATCTCGACATCGTGCTCACTGAAGCCAAGCGCAACGGCGCGACGCTTCCGGTCACAGCTCTGGTCGACCAGTTCTATGCCGATGTCCAGGCCATGGGCGGCAACCGCTGGGATACATCCTCGTTGCTGGCGCGCCTGGAAAAATAGAATGGCGCCCCGCCGCCCGCCTGAAAATGCCGACTACGCGGTACCGGATATTCTGGCATGGCTTGAGGCTCACGGCTCGGCGGACAACATTGCCGGTATGGCGCGCTTCGGCATCCATACCGGCAACGCCTACGGGGTTGGCAACACCGCGCTCAGACCTTTTTCCAGGACGCTGGGTCGCAACCATGAGCGGGCGCTTGATCTGTGGCAGACCGGCAATCGCGAGGCCCGCATCCTGGCACTGTTCACCGACGAGCCCGCGCGGGTAAGCCCGACACAGGCCCGCACCATGGCGGGCGCTTTCAACAGTTGGGAAATCGTCGACCACGCCGCCGACCTGTTTGTCGACGCCGGCCATCTCGATGACCTTGTGCCGGAATTTGCAAACGACGAGCGCGAATTTGTTCGCCGCACAGCCTTTGCCATGCTGGCATGGGCCGCGGTACATTTGAAAAAGCGCGACGACGCCGATTTCATCGCTTTCCTGCCGCTGATCGAGCAGCACACGACCGATCCGCGCAATTTTGTGAAGAAGGCGGTCAACTGGGCGCTGCGGCAGATCGGCAAGCGCAATCTGACCTGCCACGCCCCCGCCCTGGCGCTGGCCGAAAAGCTCGCAGCCTCTGACAACAAGACTGCGCGCTGGATCGGCAAGGACGCGGTCAGGGAACTGACGAACGACAAGATCCTGAAGCGTCTTGCTTCAAAGCAACGCTAATCGGTCGTCGGATCAAAACCCGTCCGCGGCATCCTCGATAATCCCGGACAACAGGGCATTGACCGCATCGCGCTCGCCGCCATCAGGCAGCTGTCTGAACCCGACGGTAACAGCACCCGGATTGTCCTCGGTCTCGTAAGCGAACACCACATAGGGGCAATAGGCGATATCAGCGATGTCGGCCTCCATCACCTTGCGCGACACCACAGCCGAGCAGAAGGTGAAGAATTCAGCGTCCTTGTAGAGTGCCTTGCCGGCATCGACATCGGTTGCTGTGCGCTTCAGCATGTCGCCGATGAAGCCGTGATAATCGACCTTGTAGCCGCGATTGACGATGGCGTTCTCGATCCCGGACGCAACATCGGCGAAATCCGCATCGCTCGTCACCGTCGTCACATCGTCACCCGCAGCATAGGCGGCGTTTGCCACGAACAAGACGGCCATGAGTGAAACAAGAAGCGTTTTCATGAGTATCCTCCAGCTGGGGAGATTCCCCTCGACACATTGTATTTTTAGCATACACCAAAAACACCAAGAGTGTGAACGAAATGACCGCGACCTTTTGGCCTTGCCTGTGCGACAGTCCATTTGCGCACAGAAAGGCACGGCCCGCCGCGGTGGGCCGTTACGCCTCGCACAGGGCTGTGCCCTGTGTTAGCTGGATTCCGACTTTTCCTTGGCCAGCTGGATGTAGTCGAGCGGCAGTTGCGTCGTGTACTTGATCTGCTCCATGGCAAAGGAAGACGACACATCGCGGATTTCGATCTTCGCGATCAGCCGTTTGTAAAAAGCATCATAAGCGGCAATATCGGGCACCACCACGCGCAGCAGATAGTCCACATCGCCACTCATCCGGTAGAACTCGACCACTTCCGGAAACTCGATAATCACCTCGGAAAAGCGCTTGAGCCATTCGTTGGAGTGAGAGTTTGTGCGGATCGAGACGAAGACTGTCACCTTGGCGTTGACCGAAGCCGGATCGAGCAATGCGACGCGACGTTTGATGACGCCGTCTTCCTCGAGCTTCTGGATCCGGCGCCAGCAAGGTGTCGTCGAAAGCCCCACCTTCTTGGCAATTTCGGCCACGGCCAGAGTGGCGTCTTCTTGCAGCAGGCGAAGAATTTTGCGGTCGAGGCGGTCCATGAGTATCTCCGGGATCAGGAATGAACCCCCTGATATCGCGCGCGCGCAGCCATGACAAAGAAATCTTTTCTTTCACACGGCGCTTTTGCGCACTCTCATTTCACTTCAGCCTCCTACCAGCGATGAAACACGGCGTTTGAGCTCAGGCAGGAGATCTGCCTCGAACCAGGGGTTCTTCCGGATCCAGCCACTGTTGCGCCACGACGGATGCGGCAGCGGCATCACCGGCGTGGGTGTGGTGTTGGCGTAGAGGATTGAGCGCCAGTTGCTGACCGTGTCCGTCAGCGTCTTTTGCCTGAGCGATCCCAGATGCCAGGCATGCGCGTATTGGCCAATCACGAGAATAAGCTTGAGTTGCGGCATCTGCGCCATCACCTGATCCCGCCAGGCGGGTGCGCATTCCTTGCGTGGCGGAAGATCACCACCCTTCGCGTCCTGGCCCGGAAAACAGAACCCCATCGGCACGATGGCGAATAGATCCGGATCATAAAACTGCGTTTCGTCAACGCCGAGCCAGTCTCGCAGCCTGTTGCCGGAAGCATCGGTAAACGGTTTGCCGCTGGCATGCACCCGCGTGCCCGGCGCCTGTCCGGCAATCAGGATGGGCGCACGCGAGGAGGCCACGCAGACCGGCCGCGGTTCGTGCGGCAAGGCGCGTTCAGGGCCGCCCGCCGGGTCGTCGCGGCAGATCCGGCAGGCCGAGATCCTGGTGAGCAACGCGCTCAGCTCCGGATCACGGTCCTGTTCCTCAGTGGCTCTGCTCATCTTGAACTTACGCCTTGGCACTCGGCCGCGATGACACCGCCTTGTACCAGCGCATGACATTGGTGAGATGCTCCGGCCGCTCGATCCGCGCCGGTTTCATGAACTCGAACCCGATCATCCCGGTGATATCCGCAATGGTGTAGCGGTCACCGGCAATGAATTCACGCTCAGCCAGTTCGGTGTCGAGCAACTCCAGGAACGCCAGCGCCTTGGGGCGGTTGATTTCACCCCATTCCGCAAGCTGCGGCTTTTCCCATTCCTGCATCGCCGGGTGGGTGTGGCGAAATGCATTGGCAACCGCGCCGAGATAGATCAGCTCAAGCCGCCGGTTCCACATCTCGACAATGGCTTTGTCTTTGGCATCGATGCCCAGCAGCGGCGGTTCGGGATGAAGCTCTTCGAAATACCGGCAGATGGCGACCGATTCCGAGATCGCCGTGCCATCATCAAGCACCAGCACCGGCAGCCGCTGCAGCGGGTTGAGCCGGGTGACTTCCTCGGACTTGTGCCCCAGCTGCCCCATGTCCACCGGCACCTTTTCAACTTCGATGCCTTT